>Ga0164304_10000549_pt1 | contig 10919 bp, 4 predicted proteins | sample Whisoiple_217_MG_FD_110216 | JGI IMG/M metagenome (GOLD analysis project Ga0164304, IMG submission 110216) | Soil microbial communities amended with pyrogenic organic matter from upstate New York, USA - Whitman soil sample_217_MG | ecosystem: Environmental > Terrestrial > Soil > Agricultural...
AGCAATCCGATCGCCCATAGTCATCGCCTCAGTTTGGTCGTGAGTTACATAAATAGTTGTAGTTCCCAACTGTCGCTGCAACTGCACAATTTGCGATCGAGTTTCCGCCCTCAATTTCGCATCCAGATTCGATAGCGGTTCGTCCATCAAAAAAACTTCAGGATTCCTAGCCATCGCCCTACCCAAAGCTACCCGCTGCTTTTGCCCTCCCGAAAGTTGTTTCGGCAAGCGATTTAAAAGAGATTCTATTTGCAATAATTCAGCTACCTCTCGCACTCGTTTTCCTACAGCCTTTTCCCGTTCCGACAAATAGCGCAAACCCGGAGGCAACTTGCGAGTCGCTCCTCCTAAAAAGTCCTCAAATAAAGGATAACTTAGAGGATTTTTTAAATAATTAGAAGAAGCTAAATCATGAATAACCTCTTCTACCTTATTCCTAATTTTTTCTAACTTTTGGAGGCTTCCTTCTTCTTGTATCTTCCCCCTGCCTTCTGCCTTCTGCCTTCTGCGTTCTGCCTTCTGCGTTCTGCCTTCTGCCTGCTTCCTTCTTCCTTCTTCTTTCTCCCTTTCCGAGCGGCGCAATCCAAAGGCGAGATTATCGTAAACTGTTAAGTGAGGATAGAGAGCATAATTTTGAAATACCATAGCGATATCTCGGTCTTTAGGAGGCAAATCGTTAACCAGCCGATCGCCAACCCAAATATTGCCGGCCGTCAAAACTTCCAAACCGGCGATCGATCGCAGCAAAGTGCTTTTTCCGCAGCCAGAAGGCCCCACCAGCACCATGAATTCCCCGTCTTCGACCGTCAGGTTAATGCGCCGCAAAACGCTGTTAGACGCAGGGCGATCGGCCACAGGCGAGACATTTTCTGCGACAGTGTTTGCTTCTTTTTCCTGTTCTCCTTGGCGGAGCGGAAAACTTTTGTAGATATTTTCTAATACAACTTGCGCCATTAAACAATTTTAGATTTTAGATTTTAGATTTTAGATTTGGGATCTTGAAGTCTGACGATCGGGGGAAGAAGTCTTGCAAGAAGAATAATTCCCCATTACCAATGACCGATGACTAATGACTATTGACTGCTGATAACTTTGATGATTTTTTCACCCGGACTGAGGTCAAAAACTCGATCGCCCGCAGCATCTTTCCCCCAAAAAGCTATAGCATCAATAGCCGATCGCAGCAAGCGCCCAGAATTAGTAAAAAGTTTGACATCCGTACCCGGAACAGCCGGCAGCAAGCCAACCAAAGCATCTTTAGGCTCTGCGAAACGAAAAGCTTGAGTGCCAATTTCGCCGCGGTTAGTAAGTCTCACAGAACCCGCAGGCATTCGTTTTGCCCAACCCAACTCAGAAATTAGCACCAGACTGTCTTCCGGGTCGAGAGTGATGCAACCCACCAACTGTTCCTGCTTCCGCAACCTGGTTACTTGAGAACCCTGGGCCGCGCGGCCCATGGGCGGCAGTTGTTCGTCATCAATCTCAAACCGGAGGACTCGGCCTCCTGAAGTGGCGATCGCCACTTGCTCGCCGACTTTACCCAGACTCGCACAGCGCAGCCGATCGTCCTCCTTGAGTTTAACAACTGTAACGCCGCGATTAGTCAAATCAGCAAATTCCTGCATCGGCAAGCGCTTAATTTTCCCTTGCTGAGTCAGAGTTACTAAATCTGCCGCTTCCGAATTTTCCGGCAAAATAAAGTGTGCAACTGTGATTTCCGACAAAGCGCGACCGGCACTTTCTTTAGTAGCACTCGGCGACAACAAACTAACGATCGGCGTTCCCCGGTCTTTGGCGCTACTACTAGGAATATCGGCCACTTTCAGCGGGTAAGCTTTGCCGTTAGGAGTTAAGACCACCAAAGTGCGATCGGTTTTCGTGAGATCGGCCGTCACAATAAAATCTTCATTTTTTTCTAAAGCTGAAACCGATTTTTCGCGACTTTTCGAGCGTGGCTTTTCCCCAGCCGGCAAGCGTCGCACGTACTGCTTGTGCGAAAATTCAACAATAGTTTCCTCTGCCTCTAGAACGGGCAATAAGTTAGGCTGAATCGTTGCCGGCGACAACTGCTTCACCGCAGAATTTTTCTTACCAGAAAATTGTGGTTCGGCGTTGGCTGCGCGTGCAGTTCCATTGGCGAATTTAGTGCGGCGGGGGTCAGCGTACTTGCGTTTGAGCGCTCGAAATTCCTTCTTTAAAGCCTTCAAAAGTTCGCGCCTGTCGCTCAACAACCGCTGCAATTCTTGAATATTAGCCGTCAACTCATCAAACTCAGACTGCAAATTTTGCCTTTCCAAACCCGTCAGCCTACGCATAGGCATCGCCAAAATCGCATCAGCTTGACTTTCGCTCAAATTGAGGCGAACTTGTAAAGTTTGCTTAGCAGTAGAGCCGTCAGGAGAATTTCTGAGAATGTCGATCGCTGTATCGAGATTTGTCAAAGCCAACATTAAGCCTTGGACAATATGACAGCGGCGTTCTGCAGCTTGCAACTCGTAATTGTAGCGGCGGGTAAGAGTCACTTCCCGGAAATCCAGAAATTCCTGCAACAATTGTCTGAGCGTCAACTGTCGCGGTTGACCGTTGACAATTGCCAGCAAAATCGCGCCAAAATTTGTTTGCAGGTCAGTTTGTTGGTAAAGACGAGCCAGAACCGCTTCTGGGGTAAATTCCCGCTTGAGTTCAACCACAACTCGAATGCCTTCGCGATCGCTCTCGTCACGCAAATCAGAAATACCGTCGAGGCGGCCAGCATTGACCAACTCCGCCACCTTTTCAATCCAAGCCGCCTTATTTACCTGAAACGGAAACTCCGTCACCACGATTGCCGTTTTAGTACGCACCTTGCGATTACCTGGCACCTCTTCCACCCCGGCCACACCCCTGACAGCAATGCTGCCTCGACCCTTAGTGTAGGCGTCAACAATGCCCTCTGTAGCAACGATTTCCCCTCCGGTTGGAAAATCCGGGCCCGGAATCAGTTCTATCAACTTCTCGTCCGATAGTTCCGGGTTTTCAATCAAAGCAATTAAACCGTCTACCACCTCGCCCAAATTGTGCGGCGGGATATTAGTTGCCATCCCCACAGCAATGCCAGCACAGCCGTTGAGTAACAAAAACGGCAACTGAGCAGGCAGCGCCGTCGGTTCCTGCTGCGAACTGTCAAAGTTACCAGTAAAATCAACCGTTGCCTCGCCGACTTGGGTTAGCATAGCTTCGTGGGCGATCGGTGCTAGCCTCGTTTCCGTATAGCGCATAGCAGCCGCCGGATCGTTGTCCACCGAACCGAAATTGCCGTGACCCGCCAGTAAAGGATAGCGGCTCGAAAACTCCTGAACCATGCGTACCAGAGCGTCGTAAACCGATTGGTCGCCGTGGGGGTGATATTTTCCCAAAACATCTCCAACGACCCGGGCGCACTTACGGTAAGGTCGGTCTGGCGTCAGACCTAGTTCGTGCATCGCATATAAAATTCGACGGTGAACTGGTTTTAAACCGTCGCGGACATCAGGCAAAGCTCGCCCGACGATCACACTCATGGCATATTCGAGGTACGATTGCTGCATCTCGGCGTGCAGAGGCGTAGAAATTACTTGCCCGGAAAGTAGGTTGAGTTGTTTAGCCATGAGTCCTTGTGTCCGTTAATTCCTGAGTGAAAACAGCCTCTGTCAATAATGCCGAGGTTCCCTGTCTCGATTGAAAAGCTTTTGCCGCAGGCGAACCGAAAGTTCGACCCAACCGCCCAGTTGAAGAATAAAAATAAACTTAACTTGTGAAAGCAGAATCAGAGTCCCGAAGACGGGCAACACTTGCCTCTTACTCTCCACTCTTACCCTAACCTCTATGTTGCCTTCATTTGCGCCTACCTGTCTATTTACCTTCTGCCGTGAGAAGGTTGATTCACAGGAGAACACGGAATGCCAGAAACTCAAAACGTAGTGAGGCTGTAGCTCTTCCTAGGAAAGCGTCACGAGGGACTTGAGTCCCCGTCAATCTATGATAGAATTTAATTGGAATTAGGAATAACCATCTACACGAAGAAATATTTTATTCAGGAGAAACCCCGGATCGATCTCGTCTCAGTACAGCCGTAGCGTGGATCGAGCAGCAATGGTTGGAGATCGAGCTTACCGTATTTTGGCAAGCGTGATGGACTCCGAAAGTATTAAAAAAGAAAAGTAAGCGGAATTGGAATATCTCTGGTACTGGTACTTGTTCTAATCGTGTAGAGGCGACTGGACTATGGGTGAAGTCCAAGTTTTGGGCTTATTCAACCATAGAGCGTTGCCGTGACTCGCTGAGAGTGTCAAAAATGCCGATATTGATAATTATCAGTCAAAAGCTCTCCTGGCCATATCTCCTAGTCTGACATCCCCTTGATGAACGGAAGCGCCGATATTTTAAGCCGTTTTGATGGGTTAAAACTGAGAATTAGGCATCTCCAACAATCCCCGCTAGATTCGCTACTCCCAATGCGGTGGCGACGGGAGTATGTGAATAAACATGGCTTGATTCTAATGAGGAAGAAGGAAAATAACGATCGCACATTCCCGAATCTAATACCAGTTCAAAAAATAATCCAACTGTAGGCCCGTGATCCAAACTGATATCCAGTCAATCAGTTCCCATCTAAAATCTAAAATCTAAAATCTAAAATCTAAAATCTAAAATGGTAGAAGCCGGAGGCTTGACCGAAAGAGAGGATACTATAAGTCCAGGACGCACGGGTAGTCAGAAACCGGGTTTTTTCACAGCAATAGTTCGTTAAGCTGTCGGACACTTAAATTGTATATTCAGGGCGGGCGGGACGCCCACCCCACAAGAGTTTGACTTTTTTGACAGACAATTTAAAGGCCGCAACAGCTTATAGCCTGCCGAAACGAGCAAAAACCCGGTTTCGAGGAGTCGTCCATGCGTCCTGGACTGTACTAGAAACCTGCTACCTGAGAATCTTGAGACTCTCACCAGTGTCAGGTCTAGTTATAAAAAACAACTAAACTGTCTGTGTGTAGTAGTCTAAATGATGGTACTAGATGCTTCTAGGCATCTGTAAACCCTCTCACAGCTAGTGGCTCAAGGATATACATACGGGTTTTGCAGGGTTCCCGGCTGATGGCGCTAAAAACTCTGAATTTTTGACGGGGAATTTAGTCCCCGTGTCGTGTTCCTCTTTGGACTAAAGTCACAAAGTTTCTATACTTCCCATATTTATTTATGAAAACCGTTCTGATTGTAGAGGACGATTTGGTTAATGCTCGGGTTTTTTCCAAAATTCTGACTAAGCGGGGGGGCTTAGCCGTTAAGCACACGGAAAATGTTGAAGAGGTGATGCAGATTGCTGCCAACGGCGAAGCAGATTTGATTTTAATGGATGTGTCTCTTTCGCGCAGCGTGTACCAGGGCAAATCTGTTGACGGCATTAAGATTACTCAACTGCTCAAAGCTGACCCGCAAACGGCCTCGCTGCCAATTATTTTGGTGACTGCTCACGCGATGGCTGGTGATAAAGAAACATTTCTGGATCAAAGCGGTGCCGACGGTTACATCTCTAAACCTGTGGTAGACCATCAAGAGTTTGTTAATCAAATCAAGGCTTTGCTGCCTGATTGAGTGAACCATACATGCAGAAGGAATAAGAAGGAAGAAGGAAAAAGGAAGAAGGAAGAAAGAATTGTTTGTTTGAACCAACAAACAATTAAAACTTTAGAATTACAAAGTTTGCTTAAACTCTGAATCTTCCTTCTTCCTTCTTCCTTTGGATGTCTCATCGCACAATGCTATGAGTTCGGACTTGTAATTTGTGAGGAAAAATTTGAGATTTTTATGACGAGTGAAATCGAAGTGTGCGTTGCGGCGAGGAATCAAATTATCCTCAGCGAGCGCAACGCGCTTCGCTCATTCATGCAATCTCAAAACTATGATTAGTCTTCGTCCTCATCGAAGTCAAAACCGATATCATCATCCTCGTCCACATCAGGTCCCAAGGCATCATCCTCAGTCTCAGCGACAAAATCGTCCTCATCAACCTCCACTTCCTCAAAATCCTCATCAGCCTCAAGATCGGACGGGCGCCCGATCTCAAAACCGCTCTCGATCGTATAAGCACGACGCGCAGTTCGGTCATCAAGTACCACATCCTCCTGTAAATCGTGGATGTCGTCATCAAACACAGCACCATCAAAACCCGCATCCTGGACCCCAGCATCCTCATAGGCATTGAACCCAGTACCCGCAGGAATCAGGCGGCCGATAATCACATTTTCCTTCAGCCCCCGCAGCCAGTCAGACTTACCTTCGATCGCAGCCTCAGTCAACACCCGCGTAGTCTCCTGGAACGAAGCAGCGGAAATAAAGCTATCAGTATTCAGCGAAGCCTTAGTAATCCCCAGCAACACCGGAGTATAATCCGCCGGCGCTCCACCAGTAATTGACATCGCCTCATTCACCTGCTCAACCTGCCGCAATTCTACCAACTCGCCGGGGAGCATAGTAGTATCGCCGCCATCTTCCATCCTGACTTTGTTGGTCATCTGGCGAACAATCACCTCGATGTGCTTATCAGAAATATCCACGCCCTGAGACTGATAAACCGACTGCACCTCATTCACCAAAAACGTCTGCACTTGTTGGAAACTCTCCAAGGCAGCCTCAAAAGTAGACTGCCGCTCCTTGAGCACGTGGAAGAACACCTCCAGAATTTCGTGAGGATTGGCGGGCCCGTCAGTCAAAGCTTCGGCGACGCCGACGCGCTGTCCGTCGGAAACGATCGGGTTTTGACCGGGCAACAAAGGATACTCCTCAATCCGGCCATCATCCTCAATCACCGCAAGTTCCACAACATCGTCATCCGTAACCACGCGAGCCGTCCCCGGCCGCTTGGCTAAAATACAAGCTTCCTTCGGCTTCCGCCCTTCAAGAAGTTCCTCAATCCGTGGCAAACCCTGAATGATATCTCCGGTTTTTGCCCGCTCAAACACCAGAATCACCAAATTGTCGCCCCGCTGCACCAAGTCGCCGTCGTCTACGTGCAGCACCGCACCGGCCGAAACCCGGTAAGGACGAGCGACCCTGAGCAAGAGTTTCGCCGATTCTGTCTCCGACGCAGGTACAATCTTTACAACTTGGCCGGACTCTTCGAGAACAACCCCCGGAGCTATTTCCGTACCAGCCACCAGCAGTTGACCCGGACTGACATCCGGCGTAACCGCCACGCTTATCGAAATAGAATCCGCATCTCGCATCACCAACAGTCGGCGTACTGGTTCGCCATGCCCCTCACGGATGCCCCGAACGATACCCGCTTCTTTGCAGAGAATCTCTGTGCGGGCGACTACTGCCCCGGGCGCGATCGACTGCCCATCTTCGACCAACAGCCGCGTGTGAGTGCTGCCCTGAGTGGGGTCAGCAGATACGTCCCGCCGAATCACTAGCGATTCCAAGATCACTAACTGCAAGCGGAAAGTCTTGGAAGCTCGATCGCCCCCATCTGCCAGGGGCATCGCCAACTCTTGCGACGCACTAACGTCTTCAGGCGAACTCCAAGCCGGGCCCGAACCGTCCGCCCCAAAAGCCGTAGCATCATCCTCATCCGGCAGCAGCTCGATATCCGCCGCCAGTTGCGGAGCTCCCGAACCAATTTCCAAAATAAGCTGAGTCCGCAGCAGTTCCAATCCCTCGACAGATTTGACGCGCTCCCCATCCTTATAAGGGAGTCGCTGCACCGCTTTCAAAGAGATCGACTCATTCAGCGCCGTCTGAGAAGGTACCGGCGGCTTATCCGGCACTGGGAATTCCACCACAGGCCGCAGCAGCAAAGCCGGGCCTTCGGGAGTTTCGATATACTCGGCATAGCCCAACTCTTCGGCAATCAAGCCCGGGGAAATCTCTTGACCCGCGTTGACGATTTGACCTTCCCCGAAAGTGAGCGGCGGGCGGTCAACCACATGCAGTGTGCCCGGTTTGATCACAATTTCCCGGAGAATGTCATTTTTCTGAGTGATTTCCACTGCCCCGCTGGTTTGGCAGAAAATATCCTTAACGACTTCTGTACCGGCCTCAACGTACTGGCCATCTTCGACCAGCAGCAGAGAAATATCCTTATTCACCTCGTGGCACTCTTCGGGTATCCAGAGCAGAGTGCCACCTTTGACGACTTCGTAGCCAAGTTTAGCTTTGCCGCGCTTGTGGACTTCTACCCCCCCGTACTTGACAATGCCCCCTGTAGCTGTGCGGTAGCTGTCGTCGAGCAGTTCGGCGACGACTTCCCCGTTAATCACTTTGCTCCCAGGAGCCGTCTTCAGGGAAAACCGCTGCTTAGAAGATGTTTCGATCGTGTAGTGGTCGCGGCCGCCTGCACTTTCGGCCCGCACGACTGCTTGGTCGAGCAGGACTTGGGCGGTGATAATTTCGATTTCTCTGGGGTCAGCGATGCGGACTACGCCGCCGTGTTCGGAGATGAGTTTAGTTTCGGCAATCACGCTTTCGGCCGGAATGCGGTCGCCATTTTTCACTGCCGGTTCGGCGCCGGGGGGCAAGTTGTAGACTTCTCCTGAGAGAATCCAAATCAGCCCGCCTTTGCTGGCTGTGCGGGTGGTGTTCCCTTGGCGGTCGGTTTTTTCTTCTGGCACCAAATCAGCAAATTTGGCTTCTCCAGCTAAGTCGGAGGCTACGTCTGTAGTCACTTTTTCCGTAGTTTTGCGGGCGGCGCGACCGACGATCGGCACTTCTGCCAAAACTTGACCGGGAATGGCGCGCTGTCCGTCTTTGACCATCAGAGTAGAACCCTGGACGATCGCCAATTCGATTTTCAGTTTTTGATTTTTGGCGCCGGATTTTCCTTCTTCAAATCCGTCGCCCTCAAATACGAGTTTGCCGTTGTTTTCTGCCACCAGTGCTTCTTCGCCGTGTCTGGTGCGGAAGGAGCGAGTACGCAAGTTCTTGAATTTCACTACGCCGGGGAAGGGGGCGCGTTCTTGTTTGGCGACTTCTCCGGTGAATACGCCGCCGGTGTGGAAGGTACGCATGGTGAGCTGGGTTCCCGGTTCCCCGATCGACTGAGCTGCAATAATCCCGATCGCTTCTCCCATGTCCACCATTTTCAAGTGGGCGAGACTCCAGCCATAGCAGTGCTGGCAAACCGATCGGGTAGATTCACAAGTCAGGGGCGATCGTAAATACACCTCTGCCACTCCTGCTTTACCAATTTCCCCCGCCAATTCCTCGGTAATTGGCTGATTTCGGACGGCTTTTTCGCTGCCGTAAGTCACGATTTCCCCGGTTTTGGGGTGCACCGCATCTCGGGCCAAAACGCGCCCCAGCAGCCTGTCCTTCAGGGGAATCAGCACTGTTGCTCCGTCCGTCATCGGCCGTACTCGAATTCCCCGCTGAGTGCCGCAGTCCACTTCGCGCACAATTACGTCTTGGGACACATCCACCAAACGGCGAGTCAAATAGCCAGAGTCTGCGGTGCGTAGGGCTGTATCTACCAAGCCTTTGCGCGCTCCGTAAGAAGAGATGATGTATTCGGTGACGGTGAGTCCTTCGCGGAAGTTGGTTTTAATTGGCAAGTCGATGATTTCTCCTTGGGGGTCAGCCATCAATCCGCGCATTCCGACTAGCTGCCGCACTTGAGAAATGTTTCCCCGCGCCCCGGAGAATGCCATCATGTAGACCGAGTTTAGGGGGTCTGTGGCTCGGAAGTTTTTGACTACTTCGTCTTTGAGGTCTTCTGATGTGCTGTTCCAGGTATCGATTACTTTTTGGAAGCGTTCGACTTCGGTAATTTCGCCTCTGGTGTATTTTTGTTCGGTGATGCGGATTTCTTCTTCGGCTGCATCTAGGAGCGATCGTTTTGACGGGGGCACTTGCAAGTCGTCTACGCTAATCGAAACTCCCGCTCGTGTCGCAAAGCGGAAACCCAAGTCTTTGAGCTTATCGGCCATTTGCGCTGTACGGGCCGTTCCGTAGTGCATGAAAGACCAAGAGATTAATTTTTTGAGCTGACCTTTGTCAACAACTCGATTGCGAAAAACAATTTCTTTATTTTCTGTCATTTTTCTGAGTAGTGGTAATTGGTAATTGGTAACTTTTACTGCCGTTCGACTTCGATTCCCCTGAGCGAAGCCGAATGGTTCAGGAACCGCGTAGCCGAAGTATTGGTAATTAGTAATTGGTAATTGGTAATTGATAATTAGAGTGGCGGGAAAAAACAAGCATTTTGTAGGGGTGGGTTTAGCGTATAAGGAAGAGAGCTAAGCTAGGAGATGAATGCACTCACCTGCCCTTTCCATAATAAAGTTTATTTGCACCTACCTACTTAATTGGTAATTGGTAGCTTTTACTGCCCTTCGACTTCGCTAAGGAACCGCGTAGCCGAAGTCTTGGTAAGTAGTAATGGGTAATTTTTCCACCTTCAATCACTATTATTTGTTAGCGATTATTTGTCAGTTATTACCCATTACCTGTTACCTATTACCTCTTACCCATTACCTCTTACCGATTCCCAATTTCTAATTGTTAATTACCGATTCGATGGTTTGGTGATAGATAATCCTGCCCGGAGTAGTGCGAATAAATTGATTGATCACCTTGCCCTCTCCGTCTTCCCGAACCCGGCGGAACTTGTATTCTTTCGTCACTATACCGTCGGTAGAGCGTTCCACCTTCAGTGGTTCTCCTTCAGGTTCTGTGTTTTCTATGGCGCCTTGAAACCTCACCCACACATAAGAGTGCAAGTCAACGATTCCTTGTTCGTAAGCTACAACCGCGTCGGTAAGGTTGGAGAAATAGTGACCGGCTCCTTTTTGAGCGTCAGGATTTTCGGCTGTCAAGTAATAGCAACCGAGCACCATATCTTGAGAAGGAGTAACGATCGGTCTTCCGGTTGCCGGCGACATAATGTTGTTAGAAGCCAGCATCAG
>Ga0164304_10000550_pt1 | contig 10900 bp, 8 predicted proteins | sample Whisoiple_217_MG_FD_110216 | JGI IMG/M metagenome (GOLD analysis project Ga0164304, IMG submission 110216) | Soil microbial communities amended with pyrogenic organic matter from upstate New York, USA - Whitman soil sample_217_MG | ecosystem: Environmental > Terrestrial > Soil > Agricultural...
CCATCAGGTCGTCGGAGGGCTCGCTCTCCGGCTCGTCGGCGAGGTGTGGCGGTTCTGGCAGGCGTTCGGGGTTACGGATGAGGGCCGTCGTCTGACCGAGGCCGCATTGGCGATGCCGTCGGCGCCCCCATCGGGCTCGATCCGGGCGTGGGCGGCCGCGGCGGCCGGTAGCCTGGCCTACTGGCAGGCCGACGTCACGGGCAGCCGGCGCTGGTACCAGGAACAGATCGACCTCTCCAAGGCGGCCGGGGATGAGGTCGCCCTCGCAGACGCGATCTTCAACACGGGCCACGTCAGCTTCATCGACCGTGAGGACGAGGCTGTCCAGCGCGCGCACCTCGACGAGATAGTCGGCCGCTATCGCGACCTCGGCGATGAGCGGAGCGTTGCCCGGGCGTCCTGGGTGAAGGGGATCATGGCCATGGGCGCGGGCAAGATCGACGACGCCGAGGGCGCCCTCGAAGAGAGTCTCGCTACGTTCGAACGCCTCGGGGACCCGCAGTACCACGCCATGACGCTGGCCAGTCTTGGCTGGGTCGCGTTCGCCAAGGGAGATGTGCCGACGGCCGCTCGGCGCTCGGTCGAGGGGCTCGTGGAGACACACCGCATGCGCGACCTCGGTACGACCACGATCTCGCTCCACATCGGCGTGTTGATGGCGGCCATGCTCGGCCGATTCGAGGAGGGCGCGGAGCTCGATGGCGCCTTCGAGGCGAACTGCGAACGGTATGGCGTCCGCCCGCCAGCGGGGCTGAGCCGGTTCATCCAGAACCAGGACCCGTTCGGCGCCATCCGGGCGGCACTCCCAGCGGACGTCTATGCGGCCGCACGCGAACGGGGACGCCGGATGTCACTCGACGACGCAGTGGCCAAGGTCATCGAGTTGGCCGACGCGGCCGTAGCTTGATGTTCTGGACCCTGCCGAGCGCATGAGACGCCAATCAGACTCATCGATGACAGAACTGCCCGTCGGCACCGTCACGTTCTTCCGGACCGACGTCGAGGGGTCGATGGGTCTGGCTCGGACGTTGGGGCGCGACTGGGACGCCGTCAACGCGACCCATCTCGGCCTGATCCGCTCGGCCGTCGATGCCAACGGCGGCGTCTGCGTGCGCACCGAGGGCGACGCGTTCTTCGGCGTCTTTCCTGAAGCCGGCCTGGCAGTGACGGCCGCCGCCGAGGCGCAGAGAGCCCTCGTCGCACACCACTGGCCGGACGGCGCGTCGGTCCGGGTCCGGATGGGCCTCCATAGTGGTGAGGCCCACCTCGCCGGCGACGACTACGGCGGGTTCGAGGTCAATCGAGCGGCGCGGGTGTCGGCGACCGGTCATGGCGGGCAGATCGTCATGTCGGAGCCGACGCGGACCCTCGTCGAGCCGGCGCTTGCCGGTGGCATGGCGCTCCGCGACCTCGGACGGCACGTGCTTCGCGACTTGCCTGCGCCGGAGCACCTCTATCAGCTGGTCGTGCCCGGTCTGCCCGCGGAGTTCCCGCCGCTTCGAACGACCGGATCGGGGGCAGGCAACCTGCCCGCTCGGATGACGAGCTTCGTCGGGCGCGACGCGGCGGTCGCCGAGGTCGGCGATCTTTCGTCGAGGAATCGCCTCGTGACCCTGACCGGCCCGGGCGGGATCGGCAAGACGAGCCTCGCGGTCGAGGTGGCCCGAACGAAGGCCGCGGCCACCCCGGATGGCGCCTGGTTCGTCGCCCTGGACACGGTCACTGACCCTGGACAGGTCGCCCCGACGATCGCCCGGACGCTCGGTCTCCTGGACGGCCCGGAGCGCTCGGCTGCCGATGCGTTGCCCGGCTACCTCGCCGAAAAGTCGGTCGTCCTCGTGCTCGACAACTTCGAGCAGGTCCTCGAGGCGGCCGAGGTGGTTTCCGCGATCCTCCGCGCCTCACCGGGCTCCCATGTCATCGTCACGAGCAGGGCGCCGTTGCATCTCGCGGCGGAACAGGAATATCCCGTCGCTCCGCTCGAGGTCCGCGGCGAGGCGTCCGCCGGCCTCTTCGTGGACCGTGCCCGAGCGGTGCGGCCCGGTTTCGACCCGGGACCGGACACAGACGCCGTCGATGAGATCTGTGGCCTGCTCGATGGTCTTCCCCTGGGCATCGAACTCGCGGCGGCGAGGATCTCGCTCTTGCCCGTTCGGGCCATCCGCGACCGACTCGCTGCCCATCTCCCGATTCCTGGGACTGGTCCTCGCGACGTGCCCGCGCGCCAGAGGACGCTGGAGGGCGCGATCAGCTGGAGCCACGACCTGCTCGGGCCCGACGAGCGCCGCCTCCTACACGATCTTGCGGTCTTCGAGGGCGGCTTCGACCTCGAGCAGGCATCCCTCGTGGCCGGGCGGGACGTCCTCGACGGGATCGGCGTCCTGGTGGATCAGAGCCTCGTCACACGGGACACGCTCGGGAGTCTCGACGCCGTCCGCTTCCGGATGCTCACCACGATCCGGAGCTTCGCGCTGGATCGGCTCATCGAGGAGGGCCGGGAAGGGGACTTGAGACGGCGCCACGCAGAGGTGTTCCTGGCCCTGGCGGAGGATGCGGCCCCGAACCTCCCCGGGCCGGACCAATCGAGCTGGCTGGACCGCCTGGGTCTCGACCATGCGAACTTCCGCTCGGCGGTCCGCTGGGCGATCGACGCGGGCGAGGTCGACCTCGCTCTCCGGCTCGTCTCCGCCCTGTGGCGCTTCTGGCAGATGGACTGTCACCTGATCGAGGGCAGGGAGTCGAGCGACGCTGCTCTGGCGTTGCCCGGTGCCGACGCCCCGACTTCCGCTCGCCTGGCGGCCGTCGCCGGGGCCGGGGGCCTCGCGTACTGGACGGCCGAGACGGAGATCGCGCTCGGCTACTACCAGGAGCAGCTCCGACTCGCCGAACAGCTCGGCGATCTGCCCGCGACCGCCGATGCGTGGAACAACCTGTCCTACGTGCGGTTCGCCGGCAACGACAAGACCTCCGCCTTGGAGGCCGCGAACAAGGCGCTTGACTTGTACACCGAACTGGGCGACGAACGCGGGGTCGCACGCCTCGAGTGGTCGCGCGGAACACTGCTCCTCCAACAGGGACACCCAGAGCAGGCGCTGCAGATATTCAACGCGTCGCTCGCCACGTTCGAGGCGAAGAACGACACCTTCTTCGGCACGATGGCGACCGGCAGCATCGCCTGGTGCCTCTACGCGATGGACAGGTACGTGGAAGCCACTCCGTGGTTCATCCGATCGCTGGTTGCCAACTATGGACAACGCGACGTGGCGAGTACGACGATCACCCTGCCTGCGGCGGCCATCATGGCCGTTGTCGCCGGACGGCCCGAAGATGCCGGTCTGCTGCTCGGGGCCTTCGAAGCCCTCAGTGACAGATACGGCGTCCGTCCCCCCGGGGGTCTACAGGTTCTGTTCTCTCTGTGGGACCCGATGGACCGGGTCAGAGCGAGCCTCACCCAGGATCGCGTAACCGAAACGATGGCTCGTGGACGTCGGATGAGCCTCGCCGAGGCAGTAGAGCTCACGCTCCAGATCGGCGATCAACTCCAGGCCCAGGGACCGGCATGAGCCGGGACCGAATCCTCCGCACAGCGACCGGGTCTATGTCGTTGCCAGACCCTCAGCCTGGGCCCGGAATCCCGGGATCCCGCGCGCCGCAAGGTCGCGAAGCTCGGCGAGGAGCGGCTCGTCGATGGTCGTGAAGTTGAAGCACGACTTGCCTTGCATCCGCTTGCGCAACGCCGGCGAGATCGAGCTCGCGAGCGTCGGCGATGCATACACCGGCATCAGGTAGAAGCTGACGTAGCGCTTCCCGAGACGGGTACCGGCGACGTAGCCCCAGGGCTTGCCCTCGAGCCCGGGCACCTCGAGGGCTATTCCCGCGAGTCCGTCGCGCGTCACCGACAGGTCCGCGCGAAAAGGCTCCAACACCTTGCGCAGCCGCTCGTGGACGGCGCCGAGATCCGCCATCAATACGCCGCGAGTTTGCGGATCCCGTCAGCGATCTTCTCCGGGCTGACCATGAACCAGTCCTCGAGCGCGTGGTTGTATGGCACGCCCGGGACGTCCGGACCGGCGATGCGGGTCACCGGGCCGTCCAGGTAGTCGAAGGCTTCCTCGGCGACGATCGCGGCCACCTCCGCGCCGTATCCCCCGAACCTGTTGTCCTCGTACACGATCAGGCACTTGCCTGTCTTGCGGACCGAGTCGAGGACCGTCTCGCGGTCGAGCGGACGGAGGGTCCGAAGGTCGATCACTTCGACGCTGATGTCCTCGTCCGCGACGGTATCGGCCGCCTCGAGGGCGTAATGGGCCATAAGACCGTAGGCGATGACCGTGATCTGAGACCCGGGATGGGTGACCGATGCCTTGCCGAGCGGCACGACGTAGTCCGTGTCGGGAACGTCGCCACGGACAGAGCGATACATCTTCTTGTGCTCGAAGAACAGCACCGGGTCGTCGTCGCGAATGGACGATCGGAGGAGGCCACGAGCGTCGTACGGCGTCGATGGGATCACGACCTTGAGGCCAGGGATGTGGGTGAAGAACGCCTCGACGCTCTGCGAGTGGTACAGGGCCCCGTGCACGCCACCGCCGTAGGGAGCCCGAACGACCATCGGGACGCAGTACCCGTTGTTCGAGCGGTAGCGCATCCGGGCGGCCTCGGAAACGAGCTGGTTGAACGCGGGGAAGATGAAGTCCGCGAACTGGATCTCCGCGACAGGGCGAAGACCGTTGACCGAGGCGCCGATCGACGCGCCGACGATCATCGATTCGGTGAGTGGCGTGTCGATGACCCGGTCATCGCCGAACTCGGCCCAGAGACCGTCGGTCGCCAGGAACACGCCGCCCTTCTTCCCGACGTCCTCCCCGAGCACGATGATCGAGTCGTCCCGGCGCATCTCCTCGGCCAGGGTGTCGCGGATCGCCTCGATGAACGTGCGCGCCGGCATGTCAGTCGATGTCCTCGGCATAGACGTACCGGGTCGCCGTGGCCGGGTCGGGATCGCCCTGCGCCTCGGCGTAGTCGGTGGCGTCGTCGACGGCAGCCTTGATCTCCCCGGCGACGCGTTCCTCGATCTCGGGCGTGAGCACCCCCGCGTCGACCAGCCGCGACCGGAACGTCGGGACCGGGTCGTGCTTCTTCTCTGCTTCCAGCTCCGACTCGGAGCGGTACTTGGTCTGCTGGTCGTCCGAGGAATGGGCCGTCAGTCTCGTCACCTTGGCCTCGATGAGCGTCGGGCCCTCGCCCGCTCGCGCGCGGGCCACCGCATCGCGTGCCGCGGAATAGCAGGCGAGGACGTCGACGCCGTCGACGATGACGCCCGGGATGCCATAGCCGGCGGCGCGATCGGCGACGTTGGGCACCGATATCTGACGTGCCATCGGAACGCTGATCGCGTAGCCGTTGTTCTCGACCACGAAGATGAACGGCAGCTTGTGGATGGCGGCGAAGTTCAGGCCCTCGTGGACGTCGCCCTGGTTGCTGCTCCCCTCGCCCATGCTGGTCATCGCGACCTGGCCGGTACCGCGGACCTTGGCCGCCAATGCGATGCCGACCGCGTGGAGCAACTGCGTCGCGACCGGGGACGACACGGACACGAGGTTGTGCTCGTGCGAGCCGTAATGGCCCGGCATCTGACGGCCGCCGGATGACGGATCGTTGGCCGTCGCGTACTGCGCGGTCATGATGTCGCGCGCGCTCATGCCGAACGTCAGACACGTCGCGATCGAGCGATAGAACGGCGCGATCCAGTCGTGGCCGCGCTGGAACGCCCAGGCGATGCCCACCTGCGCTCCCTCGTGGCCCTGGCCACTGATCACGAACGGGATGCGGCCCGCGCGGTTGAGGATCCACATGCGCTCGTCGAGCGCTCTGGCAAGGGCGACGTACCGATACATCTCGACGAGATCGGCGTCGGACAGGCCGACCGAGGCTCCGAGGCTCGTATGACTCGCCTTCGCGACCGCCATCGGGGCGCGACCTCCGTCAGAAATTGATCGACCGGCCGTCGACAGCCATCGCAGCCTCGCCGACCACCTCGGACAGCGTCGGGTGGGCGTGCGTCGCGGCGCCGATCTCCCACGGAGTGGCATCGAGCTCGAACGCGAGCGACGCCTCGGCGATGAGGTCGGTCGCGTGCGGGCCGACGACGTGGACACCGAGCGTGTCCTGGTTGTCGCTGTTCGCGATGACCTTGGCGAACCCCTCGTATTCGCCCCCGATGATCGCCTTCGCGATCGCCTGGAACGGGACCTTGCCGACCTTGTACGGGGTGCCGGCGGCCTTGACCTGCTCCTCCGTGAGACCGATCGAGGCGATCTCGGGCCGACAGTACGTCGCGCGAGGCTGTGTCGTGTAGTCCATGTCGTGGACGTCGGCGTCGCCCGCGATCGTGTGCGCGGCGATGATCCCTTCATGGGCGGCCGTGTGGGCGAGCCACAGGCCTCCGATGACGTCCCCGATCGCGTAGACATGCGGCTCTTTCGTCCGCATCCGGCCGTTGACCTTGATGACGCCCCGGTCCGTCTCGACCCTCGTGGTCTCCAGGCCGATCTCCTCGATGTTGGCGGCGCGGCCCGCGGCGACGAGCATGAGCTCGGCTCGGACTTCCTGGGGCTCCTTGCCCTCGGGCCCCACCATCAGGCAGACCCCGTCCTTGTCCTGCGTGACGGATGCCGCATCGAAGCGGGCGTTCGTCATGACGGTCATCCCGCGCTTCTCGAAGCTTCGCTGGACGAGCTTGCCGACCTCGGCGTCCTCCAGGGGAACGATCTGGGGCAGGTATTCGAGGAGCGTCACGCCGACCCCCACGTCGGCGAAGAAGCTGGCGAACTCGACGCCGACGGCCCCCGCTCCGACGATCACGATGTCCTTTGGGAGCGTGTCCATCCGCAGGACGTCGTCGCTCGTCACGATGCGAGCACCGTCCGGCTCCAGGCCCGGGAGCGACTTCACCCGCGATCCGGTGGCCAGGATGATGTCCGTAGCCTGGAGCACGCGCTCGCCGCCGGCGCCCTGCTTCCCGTCCTCACCGGACTGGCTGACCCGGACCTTCGTAGGCCCGTCGAGCCGCCCTCGTCCGTCGACCCAGGTCACGTTGTTCTTCGTGACGAGGCTCTTGAGCCCGGTCCACAGCCGCTTGACGACCGCGTCACGGCGCGTGGCCATCGCCGCGTAGTCGATGACGGGTTCGCCGGGAAGGGTCAGCCCCAGTTCCTTGGCGTGTCGGACCCTGTCCACGAATGCAGCCGATTCAAGGAGCGCCTTCGTCGGGATGCACCCGCGATGGAGGCACGTGCCGCCGATCTTGTCCTCGGACACCAGCGCGACCTTGAGTCCGAGCTGAGCTCCGCGGAAGGCGGCGGTGTAGCCGCCCGTGCCTGCGCCGAGGACGACGAGGTCGAAGTCATTGGACGAACCGACTGCCACGGGTCAACAGGCCTCGGAGAGCCCGTGCCGTCGGCGCGACGGACGCTCGTCGGCGGGCCGAGCACACGGGTGGGTCATCGCGGTCGATGGTACGGCCGCCGTCCCGAAGGGCGCAACCGACGGGGACCCAGCCAGGATCGGTCCACGGACCCGGCCCGGTGCTAGAGTTGCCACCCGAGGCGCGCCGGGGTCGATCCGGCGTGGAAGGATCGAAGGTCGAGGCGTGCGATGGAGCCAGGGAGTCTGCTCCGGACGGGGCTGCTCGTACTGGCCGCCTACCTGATCGGTTCCATCCCAGTCGGGATCCTCGTCGCTCGGCTGAGCGGCGGGCCGGACCCCAGGACGATCGGCTCGGGACGTACCGGCGGCACGAACGCCCTGCGGGCGCTTGGGCGGAAGTGGGCCGCCGTGGTCGTCTCGGGCGATCTGCTCAAGGGGGCGGTGCCGGTCCTGCTCGCGCGGGTGGCGAGCGACGGGGACCCGGTCGTGGAAGTGTTGTGCGGCGGGGCCGCCGTGGCCGGGGCGATCTGGAGCGCATTCGTCGGTTTGAGGTCTGGCCGTGGAGTCGGGAAGGGCGTCGGGACGATGCTCGTGATCCAGCCGGTCGCGGTGTTCCTCCCGGCCCCGGTGTTCTTCCTGGTCATCCTGTTGACCCGCTACGTGTCCCTCGGCTCGCTGCTGGGATCCGCCGCCATGTTCCCGGCGATGCTGCTCGTGCTGCTCGTGATACCCGAGACCCCGCTGCTGTACGTGCTCTACACCGCGGTGGGTGCGGCGTTCATCTGGCTCGCGCACGCGGACAACATCGATCGGCTGCTCCACGGTACGGAGAGGAAGTTCGACCTCGGGCTGTTGGCGGGAAAGCGATCGGGCGGCAGCTGATCCGCCCCGTGGAATCGAACGACCCGGGTCGGCTGACGGCCCGGGTCGGGATCACGCTGGTTCGGCGGGCCGTGGATCGGCCCGCGCCGAGAGGATCTGATCAGCCGCCGCGCATGCTCCGGAAGCAGTCGCTGCAGTAGACGGGCTTGCCGCTGGTCGGGCGGAACGGGACCTGGGCCTCGCGGCCGCAATTGGAACAGGTGGCGGCGAACATCTCGCGGGGGCCGCGATCGCGGTATCCACCACCGCCACCGCCACCACCGCTGTATCCGCCGGCGGAATACCCGCCGCCGGCGCCGTAGCCACCGTATGAGCTACCACCACTCTCCGCGTTGCGGGCGGCCTTGCGGCTCGCTCGACACGAAGGGCAGCGGCGGGGCTCGGTGAAGCCACGCTGCGCATAGAAGTCCTGCTCGGACGCTGTGAACACGAATTCCTGTCCACAGTCCGCACAGGTCAGGGTCTTGTCGCTGTACACGAAAACGAAACTCCTCTCGGTAGCCGGCGCGATCCCATCGGGTTTCTCGCGTCAGCCGTGAGAGGAGTCCGAGTTGCGTCGTGCTACGTTCTGGCCACGGACGCTTCCGTGGCGTTTGCCTGCGGGATGGTACGCGTTCGAACGTACGACGTCTAGCCCCGAATCTGCACGGCTGTGCCTGCGGACACCTGCCGCCTGACGGGCGCGGCGCCCTAGCCGCCGCTACCGGGCTCCGATCCCTGCGCGGAGGGTGCCACGGAGTACTCCTGGCGCGCGGTCCGGAGGTACGTATCCACCTCCATCTCCTGGCGAGTCTCGCCCCAACGCAACTCCGTGCCCATGATCGATGCGACCCGGTGGGCGATCGATGCCCCTCGATCCGGGAGCTCCTGGGCGAGACGGGTCCGTCGAGCGAGGACGTCGTCGAGCGACAGCGCGAGCTCGTGACGGGTCGACCAGGCGACTTCGGCCTCCAGGAAGGGCCGGCCCTCGACGAGCGGCCGCAGGAGGCCCAGCTCCCCGCCGAGCGCGACCACCGCCGGTGCGTCGGTGCCGTGCCTGGCGACGAGGCGACGCGCCGCCTCCGGATGGGCAGCGGCCACGCCCGGGACGGCCTCGAGCTCCGTGACGATCCGGTCGAGTGCGGCTCGGTCGGCTGCGCCGATGATCGACCAGTCGGCGGTGCCGCTGGGGCGGTTGGCAGCCGCTTCCTTGCCGAGCACCGCGTCGATGACATCGCGCGCCATGACCCGGTACGTCGTGTACTTGCCCCCACCGATGCGGACGACGCCGTTCGACTCCGCGGTCACCCGGTGCTCGCGTGAGGCCTTGACGGTCGATCCACTCGATGGCGCGATGAGCGGCCGCAGCCCGGCATACGTGCCGACCACGTCCGACCTCGTCAACCCGACGTCGAGCGTCTCGTTGACGGTCGCCAGCAGCCGGTCTACCTCCCAGCCATCTGCAGCCGGGCCGTCCGGCGAGCCGTCATACGGGGCATCGGTCGTGCCGATGAGCCAGTGATCCGGCCACGGGACAAGGAAGACGACCTTGCCGGGCACCCGGATCGTGATCCCGGTACGGGCCGGGATCCGGTCTCGAGGCACGACGAGGTGAGCTCCCCGGCTCGGGAGGATGCGGATCCCGCTGCTCGCGAACGGGTGATCGGGGTCCGCGGCCCAGACGCCCGTCGCATCGACAACGCTGCGTGTACGGATCTCCAACGCCTGACCTGTCAGAACGTCGCTCACGCACAGGCCCGCCAGCGTTCCATACGGGCCGACCGTCCGCAGACCGGTCGCTCGCGCGCGGGTCACGATCACGGGAGCGGCGTCCGCGGCGAGCGCGGTTCGAGCCACGGCCAGGGTGAACCTCGCGTCGTCCTCCATCCCGTCGTGATAGAGAAGGCCGCCGCGCAAGCCGTCGCGCCGGAGGGGTGGCACGAGCTCGAGCGTGTCGGCGACGGACAACCGCCGGTGCCATCCACCGTCGTGTCGTGCACCCAGGATGTCGTAGAAGGTCAGCCCAGCGTCATAGAACGCCTTGGTGACGAAGGGCCAACCGTAGATCGGGAAGACCAGCGGTTCCAGGGTCACGAGGTGCGGCGCGAGCCTGAGGAGACGCCGTCGTTCAGCCAACGCTTCGCGCACCAGCAGGACGTGAAGCTGTTCGAGATAGCGCAGGCCGCCGTGGATCAGCCGGGAAGAGCGCGACGATGTCCCGGCCGCGATGTCCGTCTGCTCGACGAGCGCCGCCTTCATCCCCCGCGAGACGGCGTCGAGGAGCGCGCCCGCGCCGACGATCCCGCCCCCGACGATGACGACGTCCCATTCCTCGGTCGAGAGTCGCGTGAGATCGGCCCGGCGCCGTACCAACGGATCGCCGTCGTGACCGCTCACGAACCGCCGTCGGGCGGTCGAGGGCGCGAGATGTGCCACAGCACCCAGCCGGTGCCCACGACGAGGATGACGATGAGGACCGGAGCGTGGAAGATCGTCGCCTGCGCGGACGTCGGGAGCAGGCTGGTCAGAACGGCCGCGCCAAGGACGACGGCGACGACCGCCGCCGCGACGATGATGACCTCGCGCCAGCCGGGCTGGTGGCGTGCGTCGC
>Ga0164304_10000555_pt1 | contig 10869 bp, 4 predicted proteins | sample Whisoiple_217_MG_FD_110216 | JGI IMG/M metagenome (GOLD analysis project Ga0164304, IMG submission 110216) | Soil microbial communities amended with pyrogenic organic matter from upstate New York, USA - Whitman soil sample_217_MG | ecosystem: Environmental > Terrestrial > Soil > Agricultural...
GTAAACGTCCCCGCAGCGCGTTCAAGCGATTTCGCGATCTGTTCTCGCATCTGTGTTTCAAGCAGTGCGTGATTCGGATTCCTGTTTTCATGTCTCGCAATCAAGAAGAGACCGAACCCCACATTAAGAGCCATGAGTATGATAAACGCTGTGCCTACCCGAAGCGCCATTTTGCGGCCCTGCTCCGTTAGCTCCGGCTTTGCTGCCAGCACGACTTCGCGAGAGTCGCCGTGCATACCTGCATGAATCTGCCGCGCCACTGCCAGTTCACGTTGCAATTGCTTGTCTGAAATCAATCGCTCTTCCAAAGCGGCCCGCTCGGACGCGGATAACCTGCCCTCGAGATAGTCAAAAAGCTTATCGGGATTCATTAGTTTGTGATCCAAAAAGCGTCACGCCAGAGTGCTTTGCACGCAATGACGAAGTGGGAACCATGCCGACCTATGCCATTTCGTCTTTGCTCCGGGGCGAGGGGGCAATAGACTCCACTCTGTGGCCGAGCACGATCAGGCAGAGGCGCGGCGGCACGGGCGACTGTGGCGCCGTGTCCTAACCGGATTGGCTGTTTGCCTGGCCCTCCTGGTCATTTTCCATCGGCCAATTCTGCTGGCGATCGGCCGACATATCGCGCTGCGGTACGCGGCCAAGGAAAACCTAAAGATCGATTTCCGTCTGGAGGGCAATCCCTTCAGCCATCTCACAGCACGAAAAATTCACGCCTTCGCGACTGGACCATCGTCGATCGAATCCATCGACATCGACCAGTTGTATGTCGATTACGATCTAATTGGTTTTGCCCGGCATGGTCTCGCCAACCTGTTCAGGAATTTCGACGCGCATTCGGCGCGCGTTGTGCTGAATCCATCGAAAGCCCCACTAAGAACGCGGCCGCCGAAGCCACACCTGAAATTGCCGCGGTTTTTCCCGGAACGATTCCGCGCGACCGATACGACGCTGATCGTCAGAAATCAGCCATACGATTTCGTGGCCGAACGTATCGATCTAGAATTGGACCCCCGGCATCCGGGCGAGCTGCGAATCGCAACCCTCCAACTCCCGTCCGGCGATAACTGGACCAAAGTTTCGGGGCAAACGTCGTATGCAAACAAGAATTTGATGGTTCGTAATGTTCTCCTCAGCGATCAAGAACAGATTCACCTCCTGGATATCGATGCGTCACAAATCGATGCGAATGTTCTTGGAATCGGCCTGAACTGCACGGTAGGCGGCGGCCAAATATCAGCCTCGACAGGCCTCACAGAAACGCAGTCATCACTCAAGGCGAGTGTAAAGATTTCGGCCGAGAAGGTCGCGTGGGGATCGCTGAACAAGTTCGTTCTCTTTCCCGAGAATTATCTTTCCGGCGAAATTGAGCGGCTCGCTTTGGATGGCGCCGGGATAATCGATCAGCCACGCACGTGGAGCGGAAAGTTGTCGCTGCGGATGAGCGACGTGCATCGTCCGGAATTAAACTTGGGCCGGTGCACGCTGGAAGTGTCAGCGGAACAGGGTAGGGGAATCCTGCGATCGGGCGACATCGTTCAAGAGACGAACGAATTCCATCTGCGCGGTGGAATCGAATTGCCCTCCATAATCGAAGATTTTGGCCGCACGCCGGCGAGTCTTGAAATTTCCGGCACCGCACCTGACTTGGAACGGCTTACAGCGGGCACCCCTGTAGAGCTGACCGGCTCGGCCCAGTTCACCGGCAGGATCGACATTGAAAATGCAACCGTACAGGCAGCCCTCGGCGTGACCGCAGACGCGGTTGGTTTTTCAGATGGGATAGTTGAGAAGCTGAACTGTACGCTGCGCGCGTCCAAGGGTGTCCCGCGCAGCGATTCAAAAAAACCGTGGTTCGCGGATCTTCGCACAGCAATGGATTTCGACTTAAAGGGAATGCATTACCGAGATTACATCGTTGATTCGGCAGAAGGATCGCTGAATGGAAGCGATGATGTTCTCGGACTTGACCGATTGAATCTGCGGAGAAACAAAAACGAACTGAGTGTTCGCGGTCGTTATCTGCTTCCGGCAGAAGTTAGTAAATTTGCTTCGCAGCCCGCACAAGTCGATGTCGCTTTGAACGCGCCCGATGCAGGTGACTTCTGGATTATTGATTCCCCGAACAGAGTGAGCGGACCATTGCAACTGGCGGCGCAGATTCAATGGAAACAAGAAACCGCAAGCGGACAAATGTGGATCTTCGGATCAAACCTCAGAATGCGAGATTTAGTCTTTCGCCAACTGAGCAGTCAGTGCTCGATCTCGAATAATGTGATTTATCTGAATGACCTTAGCGCGGCTTTGAACGACACCGATTACGTTAATGCGAACGGGAGACTGAACCTGCATCGACCTCATCACTACAGTGGCAAGGTTTCGGCAAACGTGGCGAACCTGGCAACCCTTCAACCTCTGCTTCGCGCTTCTGGCAATCAGAATGAACTGTCGGGCGCAATCAAAGTCGACTGGGAAGGTGAGGGGCAAGGAGTGACGGCTTCCCCCGCCTTCGCCAAGGCTACCGCGGGCGGGCAGGCTGCCGCTGCCTGGAAAAACTCGGGTAAACTGAATCTGGTATTGCAGAAGGGGCGCTATGGAAATTTGCAATCGCTACAGGCGAACGTCGATGCCTCTTATTCGCCAGATGGTCTTGATGTACCGATCATCTTTTTCGCCACAGGCAACATGGACTTTCGTGCCATCGCTCGGACGAAAGGAGACATGCTGGAGATCTATAAAGTCGAGCTGAACCAAACAGTTACCCCGCCAGCGGGCCGGGCGGGCCGGAGCGGCGCGCTCGGAGAGCGCGCCCTACCAGTTCAAAAGACGAACTACGCGTACGGTTCTATCTCGCTTCCGTTTGTCTGGAGGAATCTCGGGACCAACGCTGCAGTTATTCCGTCGTCTGGCAAAGTGTCTGGCGTATTTCAGGCTCAAGACGTCGATATCAAAAAATTCTTCGATGACCTCGGAGTGAAAGCGATGACGTCCGGTGTTTTCAACGCCAGGCTCGACGCAGATGGAACAATCTCTGACTTAAAAGCGCGACTCGACGTGCAGGTGCGCGATTTACGAAGCGAATACTGGCCCAAAATGGAGCCAGCCACTCTCGAGCTCATTGCGCAGGCCGCGCAGGATCGGCTGACCCTTGTGGGCAAGCTGCAGCAGGCCCGGATTCAGCCGGCGGAACTAAACGCAAGCATGCCTTTGGACATTCCGAAAATTGCCCGTGCGCGAAAAGTCCCGGACGACACGCCGATCACGGCAAAGGCCCGGGTTCCGCGCACCTCGCTGAATTTTGTCCGGCAATTTGTTCCGGAACTTGAGCAACTCGATGGCGATCTCGGCTTGGACGTGGATGTCAGTGGCACATTGGGGCATCCGGTTTTGAGCGGAGCAGGGGACATGACCGTGAACGTGGCGCGTTTTACGAATGCGACTATTCCTGCGGTGAGAGGATTTGGTGCACGTGTAAGTTTTAGAGATAATGCGCTCACACTCGACCGATTCGGAGGCGATATCGCTGGCGGCCCATTCACAATGGGTGGCCGAGTCACGTTTACCAAGCTGACCGAGCCAACTCTCGATTTACAATTCAGGGCTCAGAGCATGTTGATTGCACGAAATGACACGCTGACCGTGCGCGCCGACGCAAACATAAAAGTAGCAGGCCCATTCGCTGCCGCGACTGTCAGCGGCAATGTTGCCCTGACGGACAGCCGCTTTCTCAAAAACATCGATTTGATTCCTATCGGGTTGCCCGGCAGACCAGCGCCTCAACCGCCGTCCGAGCGTCCGGAATTCTTTTCGTTTCCGGCTCCGCCGTTGCGCGACTGGAAATTTGATGTGGCAATCAAAACCAAGAATCCCGTCATCATTCGCGGTAACCTGGCGACCGGCGACGCGACTACTGATTTGAAATTAACAGGCACCGGCCTCCGGCCTGGCTTACAGGGGGTCGTGCAGATGGAAGATGTCGAAGCCACGTTGCCCTTTAGCAGACTCGACGTCACCCGCGGCACCCTCACTTTTTCGCCTGAGGATCCCATGAATCCCACGGTCGATCTGCACGGGACATCGGTGATCCGCGATTACACCGTGCGCGTTTACGTTTACGGAACGTTGCTTTCGCCCCAGGCGATTTTCACCAGCGAACCGCCGCTTGCCCAGGAGGAAATCATTTCACTCATCGCCACCGGCGCTACAAGACGGGAACTTTCGACTGGCAACGTTCTGGCCGGCCGCGCGGCCATGTTACTGATGCAGCAGCTGTATCGTAAAATTGTAAAAAAGGGCGAACCGACCGAGAGCAACACGGTGTTTAACCGTTTGGATTTGGATTTGGGAACGGTCGATCCGCGAACCGGTCAACAGCAAGCCACCGTGCGATTCAAAGTTAGTGACAACATTGTGCTCACAGGCGACGTCGGCGTGCACGGGGATTTCCGAGGGAAGGTCAAATATCTGATTCGCTTTCGCTGAAATGCGGTACGGGCTCCTTTTCTCTCTCGGAAGCGCGGCCCTGGCATTTGAAGTCGCAGCGCAGACCGCAGTAGATGTTGCGCGACCAGAGGAGCGGCAGAAAGAGCGGCGAGCAGTCGAGAAAGCACAGGAGAAACGCGCGAAGCAGGCGAGCATCATCGAGTTTCGCGGTGAACAGGCTTTCGCTGAAAAAGAATTGCGCGTCGCGCTCAAAGAAGAGATCACCACCATCGAAGATTTTGGGTTAAGCCCGGCTCGCGCCGACGATCTGGCCTTTTTCCTGGAAGTTTTTTATCGGAAGCATGGCTACGCGAAAGTGAACGTGCGCTACGTCATTGAATCGGGGAGCCGCTTGCGACTGGATATTACCGAAGGCCCGCGGTTCACGCTTCGCACGATTGTCTTTGATGGAAACAGGCAAGAGCCCGCGGATAAACTCTTCGACTACATGGTGGGGCCAACGCGAGAGCGATACTCGAAGCTCGAGAAAACATTGCCATTCGTGGCCGCTGACATGGAGGAGGGGACCAAGCTTGTGCAGCGGTTTTATGTGGCGGACGGCTTTCTCGATGTCGCGGTCGATCCATCGCGTTACAAATTTCAGCCGCAAGGCGACGAGGTCGACGTGGTCGTTCCGATCCACGAAGGGCGGCAGTATTTTTTTGGTCACATCGCGTTCATGGGACAAACTATTTACGGTGCGCAGGCGCTTCGGGCAGAAATATCCGATTTGCTACAGCGGCCTTACACCGATTTGCGCGTGGAAGACATTCCGCGGCGTCTCCAGGCGTATTTCAAAGCGCGCGGGTATTACGACGTGAAAGTCGACGCTACCGGTGCGCCCGAGGAAGCAGTCGCCGGGCGAGTGCCGGTGCAGATCACGATCTCGCCGGGACCGGTTTACCATTTCGACGGGACGACAGTTACCGGACTAACTCGGTTGCATCCGAGTTTTGTGACGAAACGATTCACGCGATTGGAGGGCAAAACCTACAGCCCGGACGTTCTCGACGAGCGCTTTCGCACGCTCATGAAAACTGGCCTGTTCAATGTACTCCAAATCAAGCCCGTCCCGGTCGACGGACATCTTTTGCGACTCGATATTTCGGCCCAGGAAGCCAAAAGCAAGGAATTCGGTTTTTGGGTCGGCTTCGATACGTACGAAGGCGCCCTCGCCGGTGTTCAAGTTGGCGATCGCGATCTGTTCGGCACCGGCCGGGCCGGGTCGGCGACGATCGAGGTCTCACAGCGAAGCTACCGCGGTGAGATTTTGTACCAAGACCCATTCTTTCTCGACACTGATTTTGTTTTCACAGCACGAGGCTTCGCCCTCACATTTGATTACGATGGCTACACGAAGTTCGAGTTAGGCTCACGATTCGAGCTTAGCCGCAAAATCACAAAAAATGATGAGATATCGCTATTTTTTTCGCCGCGCCACGTCCAGATAACCGACTCGGAAATCAGGCCGAGTTTCCTCCTTGGCCCAAAAGAGTACCAGGTAGACACGATCGGGTTGACCAACACGCTCGACCTGCGGGAGAGCCCGTATGTGAATCCACGTGGTTTCTTGTTTGCCAATACGCTGGATGTGGCTTCGAGCGCGCTGGGGAGCGACATCGAGTATATCCGAGGCACAATGCGTGCGGGTTACTATCTTCCGTTTGGACCCAAACCGCTCACGCCAGGAGTAGTTGAGGACCAGCCGAGTGAAAGCGGTTTGCAGCGTTGGCTTCACCAGTCATCGATCGCGTTCGGCGCGCGTGCCGGCATCGTTCATTCGCTCACAACGAGCGGTGCGGACGAAGCGACCGCTATTCCCATCGACGAACGTTTCTTTATTGGCGGCGCCACGACGGTGCGCAGTTTCGGCGAACGCGACCTTGGCCCGCACGATAATCACGGGCATCCGGTCGGTGGCGAGTTCTACACGGTCTTCAATGTGGAATACACGTTTCCAATTTTCGGCGAGCTACAGGGGGCCGTATTTACCGATGCCGGGAATCTTTTGCCGACCTCCGAGGACATCGGCCTAAACGACATGCGCTACGCGATCGGCGCCGGCTTGCGATACAAATTGCCCGTCGGTCCCATTCGCCTTGATTACGGCGTCAATCCCGATCCGCACCAATTCGAGGACTTCGGTGCGTTCCATTTCAGTTTTGGTTTTGCGTTTTGAAGTGCTCCTCTTCTCTCATTAACACCGCGCTTCAGCGCGGTGTTGCCAGCGTCATCACAACGAAACCGCTAAAGCGGTTAACGAGATTTAGCTGGCGACCAGCACCGCGCTGAAGCACGGTGTTAATGAAAGTCGAGCCCATGCAAGTACATTCCGACCGCGAGCAGCGCGACTTGGGCGACACGCCGCCGGAAGAATTTCGCAGGCAACTGCACGCGCTCGCGGATTGGATTGCGGATTTTCGACAGAATATCGATTCTTTGCGCGTGGCGCCCGACCATAAGCCGGGCGCGATTCTCGCCAATATTCCGGCGCAGCCGCCCGAGCAAGGTGAGCCGTTCGACAAAATTCTAAGCGATGTCGATCGGCTGATCGTTCCCGGAATGGTGCATTGGAGTCATCCGATGTTTCTCGCATATTTTGGCTGGACGACCACGGCGCCTGGAATACTTGGCGAGATCATTACTGCGCCGCTCAACGTCAACGCAATGACATGGCGCACGTCACCGGCGGCGACTGAACTGGAAACGCTGGTGATCGATTGGATCCGCCAGTGGGTGCATTTGCCACCGGAATTTGGAGGCGTGGTGTACGACACCGCATCAGTCGGCGTGATGCATGCGCTGGCTGTAGCGCGCGAAGAGGCTGCGCCGTCTGTACGCAAGCGAGGCTTGATAGGCGCGGGCGCACCGGTGTTTCGCATTTACGCTTCCGAGCAGGCGCATAGCTCGGCGGAAAAAGCGGCGATCGCTCTCGGCTTGGGTGAAGAAAACGTGCAACGCGTTCCGACAGATGCGGCGTTTTGCATGGAATCGAGTGCGTTGCGACAGATCATTACACGGGATCTACGCGACGGTTTCAAACCGCTGGCGGCGATCGCCACTGTGGGCACAACATCGACCGCGAGTGTTGATCCTGTGCGTGAGATCGCCAGAATCTGCCGCGAATTCAAACTGTGGCTCCACATCGATGGCGCATACGGCGCGGGATTTGCCATTTTGCCGGAGTGCCAGTCGCTGACCGCGGGGTGGAGTGACGCTGATTCTATCGTCGTGAACCCGCACAAAAGTCTTTTTGTGCCACTCGATTTCAGTGTGCTGTATGTGCGCGATCTCGAGCGGTTACGCCGCGTCTTCACGCTGGTACCGGAATATTTGCGTGGCGACACCGTCGAGGCACAGAAGAATTACATGGACTACGGCATCCAGCTCGGCCGCCGGTTTCGCGCGCTTAAAGCGTGGGTCATTTTTCGCAGCTTCGGCCGGAACGGAATGGCAGCTCGTCTGCGCGAACACATTCGCCTGGCGAACCTGTTTGCTGATTGGATAAGGAATGACGATCGATTCGAGCTCGCGGCCCCGGTCAGTATGGGTGTGGTTTGTTTTCGTTTTATTGGAGACGCGGCGCCCTCGCCGCGCGCAGACACCGCGGCGCGAGGGCGCGCCGGCTCCAGCGATAGCTTGGATAGAATCAACAGCGACATCGTCGAGCGAATCAATGCAAGCGGACACGCTTATCTCACGCAGACAAAATTGCGCGGCCGAACGGTAATCCGGATTGGCTTGGGTAACGTGCTCACGACTGAAGAGCATCTGCGTAAGGTATGGGAACTGATACAGGAAGTTGCCAGCCAATCGGAACGCGTGAACACAGACTAAAAGCCATCTCATGCTTTCATTCTGATCCCGCAGTCGCCGGAGAAGCTGCAACGCAGCGGACGAAGTCCGCGAGGCCAGACTTTCAATCTCGGATCAACTCCGGCATCCACGAAGAGAAATAACGAGAGACGCTGGTGTTGGGTCCGATTGGGCTAAAAGATCACAGCCGCGCGTCTCAGAACCCTACTGGGAAGCATGTAACGCACTTTCTTTCCACATTCTGGACACGGTGGAAAACGATCACCGCCGTAAAACATTTCCAAATATTCTCTTTTTGTCGCCTCGTAATGCACCACGCGATAGAGCGCTGAGGATACCGGCACTGTATCCCCAGGCTTGTATTCGATTTCCATATTCTTAAACAATTATCGCTGGTGCCCGCTTCCATGGCCGCGATTTACGGCATAGCGCATATGCGATCACGCCATAATTTGATGCGTGGAAGATTAGGACGCCAATCAAGAGGCTTTGCGGCAAGTCGACGACATTACCGGCAGCAAGCCTGTTCGTGGTGAAACGCTGCTCCGCTCGCGGAATCGTTGAAATGAAAGAAGCCTGCTGGCTCAAGAAAAAGTGAATCGTACCCAACACCGAGACCCTCAACATGACACAGCGATTTGCGGCTGAGGTTCGCTGCCGCTACAATTTTCCTCACTTATGATGAAGTTACTGCGCAGGCACAAAGACTGGTTGATGATCGTCATCGCCATTCTGGCGATTCCCTTCGTTTTTTATTTCGTGCAGCGTCCTGATTACGGCGCGATTCGGCGAGGTGACATTGGCCAGATTTATGGGCGCACGCTTACGCAGCTTGAGATTGATGCAAATGCGCGCGTGGGCGGCCTGGCGCAAGCTCTCGGAATGTCAGATCTTTGGGAGACGCTGTCGCGCGGACAACAGGGGAACGTAGGCTACGGTGAGTTTGCCATTAACCTGATCGTTTTGCGCCATGAGGCAAAGGCGCTCGGCCTCCATCCCAGCTCCCCCGAGGTTGCTGAGGTCGTGCGCAAATTACCTGCCTTTCAGGGTGATTCGGGGTTCGACATGGCTAAGTTCAGCGATTTTGTGCGGAATGGTCTGGGGTCAAGGGGGCTCGGCGAAGAACAGATCGAGCAGTTGGTTCGGGATGAGCTGGCGCTCAAGGAAATCCAGCGTCTGCTGGCGGCAGGCATTCCGGTGTCGAAAGGCGAGCTCGATGAAAATTTTCAGCGCGGCTACGACAAATTCTACGTGACTGTTATTCGATTTCAGTCCCCCGATTTTGCTAACAGCATCACAGTCACCGACGAAGACGTGCAGAAGTTCTACGATGGCCATAAGGCCGAGCTCAAAAGCGACGAAAAACGCAAGGTGCAGTTTATTCAGCTCGGCCTGACTGAGGAGCAAAAGAAGTTGACTGGCAAAGACCGGATTGACGCGTTACAAAAGCTGGCGGATCGCGCAACCGATTTCACCCAAGCGCTGCTGGAGAAAGGCGCGGATTTCAAGCAAGCCGCTGGAAAATTCAAGTTGCCGGTGAAGGAAACTAGCGAATTTACGGCCGCTGCGCCCGATCCTCAGCTGAAAGTCGATCCACAGCTTGGTGCAGCAGCTTTTAAGTTATCAGCGCAGGAGCCGAACAGCGATCCGATCCAGGTGGCGGATGGATTTTACATTTTGCATCTCGCAGGAAGTACCGAGGCGCATCCTCTTACGCTTGAAGAGGCGAAACCTAAAATCGTGGAATCAATGAAGAAGTCGCGATCTCGTGAAGTAATGTCAACGAAAGGCGCGGAGGTTGCGAATCAGCTTCGCGAGGCAACGAAGTCTGGACAGTCACTCGAGGCGACTATTCAAAAGGCGGGCGCAAAACCTGAGAAGCTCCCGGCGTTTTCGCTGATGGAAGAGGAAAAAGAAAAATCCGACGACAAAGAACCGAAGAATGAGCCGGCTGATCTACCTGCGATTAAACAGACCGTGGCATACCTGAACCCCGGTGAGATCAGCGATTTTTCTCCCTCTGGTGAGAACGGATTTATCGCGATTTTGGAAAAGCGAGAGGCATTCACAGATGCAAATGCCGGCGAAAAGAAGGCCGCATTTGCGAAAAGGATAATGGACAACAAACAGCGCATCGTCCTTTACGAGTGGTTGCACGATCGGCAGGAAGCGGCCGGCCTTAAATTTGAAAAGGGCTAAGCGATAGAGGCGCTGTCTCAGCCGCAGATGCTTTGCGTCGATGGAACAATCGCCTGATCAAATCTTTGACGACGCGAATGGCGACCTCGCCGTCGGCGACTTGGAAAACGCGGTCGGAAAGTACCGGCGCTGTGTTGATATGGCGCCCGATTTTTTCGATGGCTGGCACGCGCTGGGCATGGCGCTGATGAAACTCGGGCGATTCGACGAAGCGATCGACGCAGGCAAAAAAGCCGTCGAGCTCCAGCCCAATGATCAGATTGGCTGGACAAGCCTGTCGCTGTTTTACAATCGCGCCGGCAACATCAAGGAAGCCGAAGCAGCCGGCGCCAAGGCGAAGATACTGGGGTGGGGCGGCAAGATTGCGAA
>Ga0164304_10000559_pt1 | contig 10856 bp, 10 predicted proteins | sample Whisoiple_217_MG_FD_110216 | JGI IMG/M metagenome (GOLD analysis project Ga0164304, IMG submission 110216) | Soil microbial communities amended with pyrogenic organic matter from upstate New York, USA - Whitman soil sample_217_MG | ecosystem: Environmental > Terrestrial > Soil > Agricultural...
CAGAACAAACAGGTCTCGACCCTCTCTCGATTTCTGAATTTGCTGATAAAGTCGCGTTTCCTCCCAAGCCTTGAGCATCTCGGGCTCACGCGCAGCGAGGTTTGCCTTCATCGGAAACGCTGTCCGCGGCAGATTCAGAGTATCTTTGTAGTTCTGGCTCATTGCAGAGACGCGACGCTAACATCCGTCAACTGACGAAGCAACGTAGTGGCCATCGCGTAGGACCGACAAAACCGGGATGTTGTTTGCAGCTGTTCATTGGTGAAAGTTCCCGCGTGCGCAGCTCGCCAATCATCTGTCTGGTCACATTTCTTTCCGTCATTCTCTGCGGATGCAAGGAACACCGAGGCACCCTGGCTAAGCGCGACGCCTGCAGCCTTATCTCGAAGGAAGAGGTCGCGTCGGTTCAGGCCTCGCCAGTAAATGACATAAAGAGCAGTGAACGCTCAGATGACGTATTCCGTATTTCACAATGTTTCTACGCAACGGCGGAGTCCAGTAAGTCCGTGAATCTGGCACTCGTACAATCCGAGCCGAAGCAAGGGAGCAAGCGCAGTCCAAAAGATTTTTGGAAAGAGAAGTTTGACCCGTACCAAAACGAAGAACCGAAGACGAAGAGTGGCGAAGAGACGGAGCAAAGCACGGCGCCGAAAAAGATCGATGGTCTTGGTGACGACGCCTATTGGGTCAGCAATCGATTCGGCGGCGTGTTGTACGTGTTAAAGGGCGATGCCTTCATCTCGGTCGGCATCGGCGGAACGGACGCCGAAGAGGTCAAACTCGAAAAGTCGAAAAAGCTGGCCAAAAAAGCGCTTCAACAATTGTAAGCCTCTCCAGCGAGGAGAGTTTTATCGCGCGCGAGGCGACCGCACTCGCCTGATTTCCCGAATCCTAGGCAAATGGATCACCCCACTCCCAATGAAACACTCCAACTCCACATCAATGACGGCGCGCGCCATGTTCGGCGCGCTTTTTTTTGTAACAGGTATATTCCTGATTGTATTCGGGCTCTCCACTGCTCGTTTGCACTCGGCAACGCCCAGCTCCGGCACTCTTGATCCCGCTGGCCCACAATTAAACTGGGTCGGTAGCGCCGCCGGCGGGGGATCAGCCGACGAAAGCACCTGCGTAGAAGGTGTAAACTGCGACACTTTCACTCTTACGTTATCTGGTACGCCAAGTAACTGGTCCGGACTTAAGGCGCGTGTCGTTATCAGTTGCGCTGATCCTTCCGGCACTAGCGATTACGACCTTTATGTTCACAAAGGCAATAACTCGGGCCCAATCGTGCCGGGTGGCACCTCGGCTCACGGTGGAACGCCGCCCGAAGTTGTTGATCTTGATCCCAGCAATCCGGATGTCGGTACGGGACAGTTTTCGGTGCACGTGGTTTATTTTACCGCCTTTGCCGGCTTCCAGTATTCCGGAAGCGCCAGTGCAGTGTCGGCATCCGCAGGAACCGCGCTAGCTCCTGCGGCGCCCCTCGATCGTGGTCCTAAAATCGGATTCCAGAATTTCGAAGCACCGGGAACGTTGGTGCAGGTTACCGACAGCAGTCAGGGGCCGGCCGTGCACACGGTTGAATATACGGCACATGATGCGGGTGAACCATCAATTGGAGTTAACTGGAACTCACCGAACTCAGCTAGTGGTGTAACGAACTTCCAATCAGATCTCCAGACGCTCTTCATCAAGTTCGACGATAGCTGCCCAGCAAACGGCCGGAGCGCAACCTGGTACAACAGTCCAGCTACAACATCGCAATTCGTCGATTCCGATCCCATCGGCTTCACGGATCGTCAGACTGGCCGTGTGTTTGCAGGAGAACTCACACTCACATCGCCGTCGTGCAAAGTTTCATTCACAGATAGTGACGGTCTCGATCCATTGCATCAGCCCAGCTATGCCGGCTGGTCACCCAGCTCTGGCCCGCTAGGATCCGGAATTGATCACGAGACGATCGGCGGTGGACCATATCACGCGCCTGCTCCGCCACACGGCCCGTATCCGAATGCTGTTTATTATTGCTCGCAGGATCTGGTCACTGCTTTTTGTTTGCGCAGCGATGACGGAGGAGCGACCTACGGGCCGCCAGTGCCGACATACACGACGCAATGCGGCGGAATACACGGTCACGTGAAGGTTGCGCCGGATGGAACGGTTTATCTTCCCAATAACACTTGTGGCGGCACGGGCGCAGTCGTGGTTTCCGAAGACAACGGCTTGACGTGGAACATTCGGCCTGTGCAAAACACAAGCAGCCAAACGCGCGCGAATGCTAATCTTCAAGATCCGGCAGTAGGGGTCGATAGTACCGGTCGTGTTTATTTTGCGATGTCCAGCAGCACAGTGACCGGTAGCGCTACTGGCGGTTCTAATGCACTCGTTGCGACATCCACCGATCGTGGCCAGACGTGGCAAAACATGTACGATGTAGGCGCGGTTTACGGTCTGAAGAACATTGCTTTCCCTGCTGCGGTAGCAGCCGATGCCGGCCGCGCCGCAGTCGCCTTCTATGGTTCGACCACATCGGGGGATGAGTCAGCGAACAGCTTCAATGGTATTTGGCATCTTTACGTCTCCAGTACGTTCGATGGAGGACTGCACTGGACTACAACGGACGCCACTCCGAAAGATCCATTACAGCGCGGTTGCATCTGGATGCACGGCGGCGCCGACATTTGCCGAAACCTGCTCGACTTCTTTGACATGACAGTCGACAAACAGGGACGCGTGCAGGTCGGCTACGTTGATGGGTGCACCGATGGCGCGTGCGCTCAGGCAGCGGTGACAGCCAAGGGGAATGCGTACACAGCCAGGGGCGTGATCGCGCGGCAATCAAGCGGCCGGCGGCTGATCGCAAATTTTGATCCGCCGAATCCGTTACACGCCAGATCGGCGCCGGGCATGCCGTCGGTCACAGTGCGGCGAGTTAATTCGGTGACTCATCTCTCCTGGTCGGAGGCCGATACAGGTAACGCCAACATCACCAACTATCGGATCATGCGAGGCATCGCCAGCGGGGCCGAGACCCAACTGACAACTGTTTCGGGAAGTCGTACAACGTATGACGACAGTACTACCACTGATCCTACGAAGACGTATTACTACAAAGTGCTCGCAATAAATGGAGCCGGCATGTCATGCGGAAACAATGAAGTCGCTGCGCCATACCTCGGCAACACCTGTACCGGCTTGATCGTTCAAAAAACGCCTCCGGGTCATCCGGAACAGCAGCTCCAAGGATTAGCTCCAGCCTCGCTTGCGATCGACTGGGTCGCAGTCGCAGAGCCTCCGGGAACAAACAACCTCATGTTCAAGATGAAGGCCACGAATCTGGCGAGCGTACCGCCCAGCAGCAGGTGGAGAGTGGTTTGGAATTCGTATGCCGCCCAATCCTACGATCCGGCAGCCGAGCAGTTCTACGTTGGAATGAGGACGGACCAAAACGGCACGCCCAGTTTTGATTACGGAACCATTGCTACTCAGGTCGTCGGTCTTGTTATCGGCGTCCCAACAGAAACGTCCATTGGACCGTTGCCGGGAAGCAATTTCAACGCGGATGGAACGATCACATTAATCATTCCGAAATCCGCGGTTGGCAGCCCAGCTCCTGGCGATCTGCTCGGAGCGATTAACGGTCGAACGTTTACCGGCGACACGCCCGAGACTCAAAACTTGGAGCGCTCAACTCTCCTTGTGGACCACACGTTCGTTAAAGGCCAGCGAGACAATGGACATCCGGCCGCGACGTACACTGTCGTAGGCAACGTATCGTGCGGGCCATGATCTTTGAGGCGCTGGCGTAGGCATGTTATTTCGCCAACAGGTAGGACGCGCTGCGTGTTGCAAGATAATTCGCGCGACGCCTGCAGCCTAGTCTCAAAGGAAGAAATCGAATCGGTTCAGGCAGCGCCGGTGAATGATGTTAAGAACAGCGAACATTCGGACGAATTTCTCTTGTTTGGTCAACTCAGAACCGCTTTGTAGATGGACGTGCTCGCGCAAGACGCGTTGGAATTGTCCGGCGCCACCAGCTAACCGCGCGCCTCCAGATGTCCACTTGACGGCTAATTGTGAAATGGTAGGGGCGGCTGACCCCAATCGCCTAGGCGGCTCGGTGAACCGCCGCTACCTTACTGATCATCGACCGTTCGCGGCGCAGGCTTGCTCAGTTCGAGCTCGTCGCTCACCTTCTGCAGGCCCATAGTAAGCGCTTCGATTTGCTTTTGCTGATGCGCGGCAGTCGCTTGGAAGTCCTTCCCCTGCTGCGCCACCGTCGACCTTAATTGCGTGATAGTCGTTTGCTGTTCCTGAACCTTGCGGTGTTGCTTAAGGAATTCGTTGAGCAACATCGCGTTCACCGCCTCGTAGCGAACCGTGTAGACTTTCCCCTGGTCGTCTCGGGCCACCAAATCAGGATCCACTTTTTCCACTTCCTCGGCCACGAGGCCAAACTGCGGGATTCCCTTCGGATCAATCTCGGCTTTGTAATGGAAGGTCACCGGCTTGAGCGCCAGGATCACTTCGCTCGCTTTGTCCATGCTGTGGATGTCGTGTTTGAAACGCGCCGACGAGGGTAGCGTGCCGAGCTGGCCGGATGAATTCACGTACACCGTCACGGCGCCGGAGGCCGTGGCCCCATGGATGCCCGCGATAAACGTTTTCGTGTGAGCGGGGTGTACTATGCCCACTACGTCCGTGAAGGCGACCTGGTTGCCGATACGGATGATGTTCGACTCAGCAGCAACACCTGGATTGCTTATGTCGATATTGTTACTTCCGGTTGTGAGGTTCTGACCTGCGGCAGCACCCAATACGATGTTTAGTCTGCCGGTTGTGTTGTGCAAGAGCGCCCCAGCACCGTCGGCCGTGTTTCCGAGGCCGGTTGTGTTGGTATTGAGCGCTCCATACCCGTTGGCCGTGTTGTAGGTGCCGGTTGTGGTGTATTTTAGCGCCCCGGCACCGTCGGCTGTGTTGTAACTGCCGGTTGTGTTCGTCAAGAGTGAATTATGGCCTGTGGCTGTGTTCCTCTGTCCGCTCGAATTGGCAAAAAGCGCAGTGTTACCAATGGCCGTGTTGTTAAAGCCGATGGTGTTGTGATTGAGCGCAGTGTCACCATTGGCCGTGTTGTTGGTGCCGGTGGTGAGGCTGAACAGCGCCCCGCTGCCCTCAGCCGTGTTGCCGTTGGGATAGCCTCCGTCTGGTGTTGGGGGCGGGAGCGCCGCGCGCGCTGCCGGCGCAAGGGCAAAGCAGGCCAGCGCGAGCGGGATGAGAAGGAGACCGCATCGCAAAGGCGAGCGGTTAATCGATTTTCTTAAGTGTAGAGTTGTCATATTTTTTGATTTTTTGTTGAGGCTGGATTGTTGAACCATCTAGTTCCGCGCGGAACCAGGAACCATCCTCGCGAAGCACTTTAAACAGCAACCTCACTTCGGCTGACTCGGGACTCCAGTTGGATCTGGAGATCGCGTTAAGCGGTGTCTCAGCGAAGATCCAGCCCTGCGGCTTATTCAGCCGCGCCGAAAGTAAGTTGAAACGTCGGATGACGTAATCGAGGACGCTTTTACATGATCCGCGTGGATTTGTCTAGTTAGGTATCACCTAATTTTCATGTAGGGCCTCCCCTGACACGCGGCTAATCGCTCAAGGCGACGCTCCGCTTCCAATACCTTTAGGCATTCGTTTCAACGCCTTTTGGCGCCATTTCTAAAGTTCTAGCCTTCATTCCAAAACCTTTTGCCGTCATTTCAAAAGGCTTTGCCATCGCTTCCAAGGTTTTGAGGAGTCCCAAAATCTTTGTCTGTCATTCCTAAAAGGTTTTGCCGGGCTTCCTAAATCTTTACCCATCGTTCCAAAAGGTTTGCCATCATACCGAAATCCGTGGTTGGTAACCCAGCGCCGGGCGATCTGCTGGGAGCTGTTAGCGGAAGAACGTTCACCGCCGACACACCTGAGACTCAAAACCTGGAGCGCTCAAATCTCCTGGTGGACCACACCTTTGTTAAAGGGCAGCGTGACAACGGACACCCGGCAGCCACGTACACCATCGTAGGCAACGTGTCTTGCGGACCGTGATTTTGCGAGGCACTCCTGCAGCCCTGTACGCCCGAAAGTCATTCGTGCCTGGCCAGAATCTGGGCGAAGCGCCAAACCTCGTGAAACGTGTTGTAAAGCGGAGTGGGGGCGACGCGGATTACGTTTGGCTCGCGAAAATCGCATTTCACATCGGCGACGATCAGCTCGTTGTGTAACTCTTTCGGATGTTGGTGCGCCAGTATCGATAGCTGACAACCGCGCTCGTTGGGCGAGTTCGGAGTGATAATTGTAAATCGTTTCGACGCATTTTGGTTGAGCAGAAACTCGAGATAACTCGTTAGCCGAACCGATTTGGCCCGCAGCTGTTCCATTCCCCCAGCTTCATCGAAAATGTCGAGCGAAGCGCGTAAGGGCGCCATTGAGAAAATCGGGGGATTGCTGATCTGCCAGCCATCCGCTGACGCAACAGGGACGAACTCCGGTTCGAGGTGCAATCGAAATCGCGTGTTTGGATCGTTGCCGAACCAGCCTGCGAGTCGGGGGAGGCTCGTGTTGGTCGCATGACGTTGATGTACGAACGCCCCGGCCACAGCACCGGGGCCTGCGTTGAGATATTTGTAGGAACACCAGACGGCAAAATCGATATTCCAATCATGTAGCGAGAGCGGCACGTTGCCGATTGCATGCGCAAGATCGAAGCCGACGCTGATGCCATTCTTGTGCGCGGCGGCTGTGATTCTCTCGATGTCGAACAGTTGGCCCGTGAAAAAGTTCACTGCCCCAAAGAAAACAACCGCCAGCTGGTCTGCGTGTCTCTCGACGAGATCGACAATGTCTTCCGTTCGAATCGTGAGCGCATCTTTGCGCGCTCGCGCGAGAATAAGCGCGTCTTTTGGATTGAGCCCATGGTGCGCGATTTGTGTTTTGATGGCGTAGGTGTCGGAAGGGAATGCAGGATCTTCCATCAAGATTTTGAACCGCGAATTCGTCGGCCGGTAAAAAGTCGCCATCATCAGGTGGAGATTCACCGTGAGGCTGTTCATGCAAATCACTTCGAGTGGCTTCGCACCAACGAGTCGCGCTGTCGGCTCGCGCAAAGCCTCATGATACGTGTACCACGGAGTGCCGGTCGCGTGATGAGCGTCTACGCCGAGTCTTGCCCAATTGTCCAATTCCTCTTCGACAATTTGCCTCGCTGATTTAGGCATTAGTCCGAGGGAATTGCCTGCGAAATAAATCAGCGGCTTGCCATTCTTGCCCAGCGGCAGATGGAATTTGTCGCGAAAAGCACGCAGCGGATCTTCGCGGTCGAGCTGCTTCGCAAAATCTTCGTCGGCAGAGAAGGTGAAACTCATAGCGATGCAGAGAGTTTCGCCACAGATGAACACGGATCAAACACGGATAAAGAGATTAGCTATCCGTTTCGTCTGTGAAAATCTGTGTTCATCCGTGCCCGTCCTAACTGCTTCAAACCGCTTATCCCACCACAGTGACCACTTCCAGACCGAAGTGGATATGAGAATTGTTTTGGAAGCGAGAATGTTTCAAGTTCAATCCTTGTTCGAGGCTGGCTGCATGAACTCGATGGTTGTGCCGTCTGGATCACGCACATAGATGACGCGCTTCCCGGCATTCGGTCCGGTTTTCAGTGTTTGCGGTTCCCCAGCCGCTTTCCAGCCGAACGCGGCGATCCTTTCGAGTAAAGGATGAAGATCGTCTACCAGCAGCGCAACGTGCACCAATCCAACATCACACGGCCGAAGGCTCACCTGTCCCTTCCGGTCAGATGGTGCCAGGTACTCGAGCAACTCGATTTTATGACCATTAGGCGCTTTCAGTACGGCAAGCTTGAGTTCAGCACCTGCGACTCCGGTGATTTCTTTAGCCATTTCGCCAGTTTGGTGCGCAGTATGCGAAAGCTCAAAGCCGAGAATATCGCGCCAGAATGCGAGTGACCGCTCGAGATTCGAAACGGTGATCCCGGTATGATCGGCGCCAAGGATTCTGAAATTCTTGCTCATGCTGCTGCCGTCGCTCGCAATCGACATCGAACGTCCAACGCTCGACGCTCAACGTCCAATTCCAAACTGCGTGTCATCCCGAGTCGCGAAGACGACGAGGGACCTCTCATTCTCGCTATCGGTCTGTGTCTGACTTGCGAACCTTTTGCTCGCTGAGTGAGGTCCTTCACCGTCTTTGCGGTTCAGGATGACATCCCTAACCCACCGCTGCGATCACTTTGAGCTCGATCGCAATTGGTGTCGGCAACGCGCCGACCTCAATCGTAGTGCGAGTCGGGTTTGGTTTGCCGGGCCCGGCAAAGTATTCCGCGTAAATGCGGTTGTAGATCGGAAAATCTTTTTTCATGTCCGTGAGAAACACCGTGACATCGACGATGTCCTGCCACGTCGCGCCGGCGTCTTCAAGCACGAGGCGCACATTGTCGAACACCGCATGACATTGCGTTTCAATATCGTAACTGACGACATTGCCGGCAGAATCGAGTGTGACGCCGGGGATTTCTTTGCTGCCCCGCACCCTTGGCCCGATCCCGGACAAAAACAAAAATTCGCCTACGTGTTTGGCATGCGGAAACGCGCCGACCGGCTCGGGCGCGCGTGTACTTTCGATGGTTTCGCTCACGGCTTCGTTGTCTGCTGCATCTGCGGCTTCATGTTCTTTTCTATCTGCTTGAACAACGCCTCTCTCTGCGCGTCCAACTCCGCTTGCTTGGCATGGAACTCCTTTGCAAACAGGCCGAGCGCGGTCTTGCTCAGCTCCTTGGCATAAATCGATTCCTCGGTGGTATGTGCCGTTTGCTCCACCTCGCGAATTGCGCGGGTGGCGGCGGAGCTGAGTTTGTCGTATTCGCGATCGGGAATTTTATTCAGCCGCGCTTCCTCGCAGACTTGAATGGCCTTGATCGCGCGCTGTTGCGCGGCATCGATCCGCTCCTTCGCGGCGTTATCGCTTGGCCGCACCTTTTCGAATTGAGTGGTGGCCACTGCGGCTTGCTGTTGCACCGTTGCCACTTTTTGGCTGATCTGCTTTTGCGATTGACCAATTCGCGCAATCGACCACCACGTCGCCCCAATCCCGGCGAGTGCGAGGATCGCGGCGGCCGCGAGCATCATCTGCCGGCGTTTTTGCCGCCGTTTCTCCCGCTGATACAGATCGTCGAAGCCAACGCCTAACAACCCTGCCACGATCTTCAGAAATGCCCGCTCTCGCCCGTCGCCTTCCGGTCGCAGATCGGCCGCGATCGGTTCGACCTGGACGCGTGCGTTGGCCGCGTTGACGTCGAACCGCATGCTCTGCGGAAAACATTCCTCTTCGGCCCGGCCGCGGTCGGTGGCATTCGGTGCGCCGCGCGCGATCAAGGCGAGGATGTGATCTCGCCCGTGCCAGCCTTTGAACGCGCGCACTTCTTCCTCGACCCAGCGCGATTGCGCCGCATCCGGCGAGCAAATTACAATCAGGTAGCGCGATTGTTGCAGCGACTTCTGCAGATTGTCACCCAGCTCGGATGAGGTCGGCAATTCTTCGCGGTCGCGAAAGATCGGCATGATGCGCGATGGCACTTCACCTTCCCGGCTCGGGGTGCCGACGAGAGATTTCGGGACGCGATACGTTTCCAGTTTCCGATGCAGCCAATCGGCAATGGCTGTGTCTTTATGACTGTAACTGATGAAAGCCCAGTATTTCACGACCTGATTAAATCAAGTCGGCGCTGCGAGAGCGAGTCAATATCAATATACGGCAGCAGATTTACACGGATGGAATATGAATTCTGTATCCGTGAATATCCGTGTTTATCCGTGGCTGGTTTAGTCGATCAAGCCGCAGCGCGTCCGGCAAACCGCCTGGCTGACCGCTCTTTTGCTTTTGCCGCTTCGATTTCGCGGTTCCTCGGCGGCGAATTGGTGACTAGCGCTTCAAGAAGGTGATGCGCGGCATGGGTCACATCATCTACCGCGCGATTGAATGCTTCTTCGTTTGCGCGCGACGGCGTTGTAAATCCGGAGAGCTTCCGAACAAATTGGAGCGACGACGCGCGAATCTCGTCGTTCGTCGCTGGTGGTGAAAAATTATGCAGGGTCTTGATGGCTCGACACATAACTGACTCTCAACACTCAACTATCAACCATCAACTATTTTTGCGTCCGTCGTTCCGGATACTGTGGAAGATCATCGGTGATCGTATCCCACGGCGCGCGATCGGCGGCGAAAGTATGAAATTGCGGCCGAATTCCCGGATCATCATCGAGCGCGCCCATCCGAATCGATACCTGCGGCCCGTCCGGCCAATCGCCGCCGAATAAACTCGAACCGCAATTTGAACAGAACGCTTTTACCGCGCCTTCGCCTTTTCCATAGACCTTAATTAATTCCTGGCCCTGAAGCAGACGAAACTGCTCGCGCAAAACACGTGCCTGAGTGCAAACCGCCGTTCCGGAATGCTTGCGGCAACGTTCGCAATGACAGTGACTGGCTTGAATGAATGGCGGATCAACCTCAAACCGCACGCCGCCGCACAGACAACTCCCGCGAATGCTCTTGTTCATTCACGACTTTCAACAATCAGCTTTCAACTATCAACTTCCGAGCCGACTCAAAAGATTCACTTCGCAATACAGACGTTTTTTGCTTCGGTGAAAAAGCGCAGCGCTTCTTCGCCGCCTTCGCGGCCGACACCGCTTTGTTTCATGCCTCCGAAAGGGACTCGGAGATCGCGCACGAGCCAGCAATTTACCCAGACCGTGCCGGTGTTGATTCGCTCGGCGACGCGATGGGCGCGGCTCAGGTTTTGTGTCCAG
>Ga0164304_10000563_pt1 | contig 10842 bp, 9 predicted proteins | sample Whisoiple_217_MG_FD_110216 | JGI IMG/M metagenome (GOLD analysis project Ga0164304, IMG submission 110216) | Soil microbial communities amended with pyrogenic organic matter from upstate New York, USA - Whitman soil sample_217_MG | ecosystem: Environmental > Terrestrial > Soil > Agricultural...
CATGCGCACCGAAAAATCCCCCACGCGCACAGCTTGAAGCGCGTGCAGTAGTTCGCGGAGTGCGGAATCAGAGCCACCATTCAGCCCATTCGACAGGGCATCGGCAGGCAAGGGGTCCCCAAGGACACTTGGATTAGGTTGTTCGTTCGCCTCGGTGGTCGGGGGCATGTGTCACCTCCTAGACGAGCCAAAAAGTGAACCGGAACAATGGGGCGCGATGTGGAGAGGCGGACGGTCTTTGTGTGATGATTTCGGCACGGGCGCGGCGGCCGCACCCATGAGCCACGGATCCAGCCTACTCACTTCAGATCTTTGCAGGGATTTGGAGGGAATTAAGAACCCCCACCGCCAACGGTACCCCAAGAGAGAGTCCTCCCGATAGGGCGCACCTATTCCCGACGCACAACGCCAAAACGTATAAGGAGTTCCCCGAGGGACTGATATCTTTTTTTGCGCTCACGGCCTTCGTCTGTGAAACAGAGTTGTCAGCGACCACGGTTAACTTAGAGCTTCATCCGTGCTGCCGGCCAATGGGGCAGTGCTTGGTGGCCGCCGCCACGGCACCAGCAAGGGTCTTACGGTAGACCGGCTTTGCTAGAACCGGCGCTCCCGGCACCTGTTGATGAATGCGCTCTACGGTATCGTCATCATTGTACGAGGTGACGAAGACGACAGCTGTCTCGCATACTTCTCGAAGCCACCGCGCAGCCTCTATGCCTTCGCGGCCTCCCTCAAGATTTACATCCATCAAAACAACGTCGGGTTGATTGCTCATGGCTAGGTAACGGGCTTTATCCGCGTTCGCGGCTAGATCGCAAACGTTGAAACCCAGCGCGCACAGGTCAGTTTCCAGGTCGAGGGCGATCAGGAACTCATCCTCGACGATTAGGGCACGGCGAAGGGCCAAAGACGAGTCTTGGGTCATGGACTCACACTTTCTGGCAGTGCCCTTGCTACACCAACGCGCCATGCCAAGCTTTGATCCCTCGGCCTTGAACTTCGGCGGAAGGAGTTCAAAGCTGAGCGCGGCCGAAGAAGGAGGGCAGCGGAAGGGGAAAATTTATCTCCCCTGCAAGGAACGAAGCTCGGCCTAGGGCATTTCCGCATTGGGAGGGCAAGGAGAGGGACTAGGAGATGGCCCAACTTTGGCCTGCGCACCGCCGCGCCCTAATCGTCGAAGACGAAACCATGTTCGCCATGGGCCTAGTGGCAGACATGTCCGCGCTGGGCTTCGACACTTGCGATCTGGCAGCAAATGGACAAGACGCCTTTTTGCAAGCCATGGAGGATCCGCCCGATATTGTCCTAATGGACGTCAACCTCGAGGGCGGCCGTGAGGGCATAGAGGCCGCTAGGTGGCTGCGCGAGGTATGCGACATCCCGATCGTTTTCGTAACCGGGAACGCCGACCCCGATACCGTCGAACGAATTCACCGACAGGTGCCTGGCGCTCCGGTGCTACCCAAGCTGGTCTATCGTGATCGGCTCGCCCAAGCCGTGGCGGCGGTCACCCTGCAGCAACACTGAAGCCCTCCTGCCGCCCTACGTCGGCGGGGCATTTGTTGCCCTCGGGCTCGCAGTCGCCAGGGGACTTAAAGTGACACGGGACGTCGGCGTTTCTGGGCTCTTTTCCGGTAGGCCCAAAGACCGGCGTCAATCTCATGCTCGTCGAGAATCCGTTCGCAAATGTCGTGATACTCGGCCAAAAGACGGCGCAAAGGCGTAATTGGCCGAATGGTGAAGTTGGTCTTCATCTCAACCGTCTCTTCCCTTCAGCACGTGAGCTATTGGCACGTTCGCTGGAAAGGAAGAGGACGCCACCGGCGATCGATAGGGCGCCACACACCAACAAGACGACGCCGGTGTAGTTGATCGACCGGCTATCAACACCCGCAAACTTGATGTCTGGAAGCAGCCCATTCCCCCACGATCTTCGACACCTGAGCTCCAATTTTGCCTTTGCCGGTTCCCTCGAAAGCGCCACTAAAAACCTTTGCAAGTTTGACCCGCACATGGACCAGAGCTGTCGCACCAGATCGGATCACCGGAACGATTTTGTGCTTCCGTTCATAAAGCAAGCAATCGCATGACCGAGCAATGGTCATTTTGCAGACCCGTGGCATCGCTACGCTGACCTGGGTGAGACGGTCCTGGCAAAACCGCTTAAGCCGCGGCGCGTATTCTGATCGTAAAGTTGTCGCGAGCACCCTCAACAGAGCATGAGAGGGCGCCCAGAGTCGCGCCGGCAGTTGCGAGAGGCTTGAAACGCACGGTTTAGTCATTTTGGCCGTCGTGCCCTTGATTCCATCTTGTTCGACATGGTCGAACGCAACTTGATGATCGGCTTTGGTATCTCTCACATCAGCCGAGCGGCCACGCTGCAAAGTGACAAGCAGGTCTACCAAACATCTCTTGCCTTTATCGGTTATTGCAATCCGCTCCCCGGAAAACTCGATAAAAGCGAGCGCCTTTAGCTTGAGCAGGGCACCGTGAACGAGCTCGCGCGTATGTGATTGCCGCACTTGTCCCGTTTGTGACCGCGGGTCTCCCCCCGAGAGGAGTTCAACAAGTGATCTCTCTGTGCAGGGTGAAAGCTCGGCGAGAACCCGCAGGACCAGGCAAGCCAATTGATCGACCGGGTTGCGGTCTTCGAGTGCCTTAACAGGTTCCCACATTCGGTGCCCCACCACCTAACCGTGCCCTTACCCTGAAAGCGGAAACGCGGGCCCGTGGTTCCGCCCAGTCCTGATTTCCGCAAGGGATGTTGCCGAGATGCCACCTCGCTTCATCTTGGGGGGCGCCAGAAACACTTGGGAGCGTTCAGCTAATGGGCGGTTCTATGAGATTTTGGCAATGTAGCAGTCGCAATGTTATGTCCGCGCGAAACGCCCCTGGGCCGGTGTGGTTGCGTTCGAAAAGATACACGTCGTGGCCACAGGAAGGCGGAACGGTAGCGTTAGTGTTGGCGTTCTGGCCCTAACGGCGGTGCCAGAACTTCCCGAACTCGGCCCCGTATTGCGTATCCCCGCCTTCGGGCTGCTTTTTCGCGGTCAACGAACAATTGCTGCGACATTTTGCCGTTGATGACGGAACTTGCCGCGCTTTCTCGCAACTTTCGTCTAACAGGCCAAGTCTTGAAGGGGGAATCCAATGCGGGACATTCGGAGCGATTTACAGGAGCGTGCGACTCTGATCGATGTACAGATCAGAGCTGCGTATTCCCATTTTGAGAAGACCGTCGAGCAACTGAAAAATGAACATAATGTGAGAGTCGCCGACCTAAAGTCTGGCCTCACAATGATCGCCAAATTCATCGAGTTTGAGCAGCGATATTTCAGACCGGATTCTCCCCCAGTTCACAGGCCGGATTCTCCTCCAGTTCAATCGTCCGCGCTGGTTACACTTGCGGACCTTTTCATGCACAGGCTCAATGAGGGCGGGCCGATGTCGAGAGAGGAGCTTGTAGCCCTGGCTGTGAAGGAGGGGTTTTTCGCGGACACTGAAACAGCGGCTCAGGCTGTGCATCCTATGCTTGTTATCCTGTCGCGCAGCGAGTTGATTCATGAGTTGCCGAACGGAACCTTCGCGCCTCCCACTATGTCGCAGGCAATAAAGCTCAGAAGGGTGGTGTAGATAGGAAGGGGTTACCCGACGACCCCGAGAGACCCCACTTCGGTCTCACTGAGCTGCGCCATCTCGACGTCCGCTGCGTCAGAAGGCTGACATTCAGTCGAGACGAGCTTTCGTCCGCTAAGTGCCATAAGCGGACGACAGCCTCTTATTGTCGATCATGGAATCGATTCGTTGATCACCGCACTTGGAGTTGGAGGATTTGCTCCTCGATCTCCTCGCGCTCGGCGATAAGTCGGTTTACTGCCGTGTCGGGATTGGACTCTGAAGGACGGACCTTCGCCTCCTGCCATTTGTAGATCAGTTCCTCGACATAGATTCGCAATCGAGCATAGTCGGTGCTCTCCATTGCATTTAGGTCGCCTAAATGCTGCTGCTCTGCAACAAGCGCCTCGATCTCCCGGGTCTTTGTAGCCAATTTGCGCTGAAGCACATCCATCTCGTTTTCGACATCACTCATCGACACGCCTCCATCGGTCCTTCCGCTCGGGTCAAAAGCGGACATCTTTTGCTCGATAATTCGCGACAGCTAGGTGCCAATTGAGAATTTGCCCCACGCGCGCTCTGTGCCCCACCAGATGGCATAGCCGCCGCCAAGAATGATGATGGCGAACGGAAGCAAGCCGTAGAGGCTGAGAGGAATAATACCTGCGCCGACCATCAACACGGGAACTACCATGGCGAGGTAGTAGGGGCCGGTGTAGCGGCAATGCGTTCGGCCGCACTGCCGAGCGTTCAGCAGACATGCGATGCCCATCCACGCCAGGGCAGCAACCCAAATCCCCGTCCGAAACGGGGCGGTCACCAGCAGACCTCCGACGATAAGTGCGGTGGGAATCCACCACGCCATTAGACTAGTGCGCGCGCTGCCGAGCCAATCCCTAGAACTCTGCGTGGGTAGCGGATCGCAGCAAGGCTCCACGCCCTGTTGGATCGGCGGGCATGGAACCGAACCGTAAGAGCAGAACACGCAGCAAGATCCTGGGAGCGGCTTCAAGGTCTCTCCGCACTCCTTGCAGTCATAGAAGGCGAGGCAGGCGTTAGCGGGCATCGTCTCGGTCGCTTGATGGCCGCAATACGGACAAGCAATTGTCGATTGAAGCTGTAACTCAGCCATGCCGTTAATGTGGGACGGGGCAGCAACATGTTCCAGGGCGTCCCACCGAAGTGGCCACCCTGACCGGCGCATTGCTCACTTCTGGAAATGCACTGCTTGAGGCAGCTCACGATGCCGTCACTTGACCCATGGATTTCAGGCACATAACGTGGCGTTGAGCATGAGCGCCGGTCGCACCATTTTGATTGCTCTTATCGCGTTGGCGGTAGGCCTGCTGCCAATGGCAGGCGGGATAGCCCTTGCTATGCCGCACGATGCTTCATTTGCGGCCGCACCAGCCGACTGCTGCCCGAATGGCAGGCCCTGCGAAAAGAAGTCGGATGGATGCGGTTCGGTCGCTGGCTGTGTGCTCAAATGCTTTAACCTTATCGGCGCAGTGGCGGCACCGTTTGCAGATACGTTGACGCCATCGACTCTGGAGCAACCCGCACTCATCGCGCAAGCCTTTCGTTCTCCGGTCGAGAATCCGCCCCTACCGCCTCCGCGCGTCTAACTCCTCAGTGACGATTCGCCGCTTTGCGGGCCTCGCCCGCGAGCGCGCAATCGCGCGTGCGCCGAGCCGCAAGGCGGCTTGGCAGACCATCATGCATGAAGACGTTTGGGAGACGCGACATGAAGCGTCTTGGCAGTTTGATCAGCTTGGCTCTGAGCGCGAGTCTGGTCGTGGCGCTCACCTACTGGTACGGCGGTTTGCAAGCCAGGACGCCCACCTCGCAACCCACGGCCATTGCGATCGCAAGCGTGGAGCAAACCACCGCGCCGAAATCGGGGCGAAAGATTTTGTACTACCGCAACCCCATGGGCGCGCCCGACACGTCGCCGGTGCCGAAGAAAGACCCTATGGGGATGGACTACATCCCCGTCTATGCGGACGAGCAGGATGAGCCTGGCACGGTCAGGGTGAGCCTCGACAAGGTGCAGCGCATCGGCGTGAGAACTGCAAAGGCCAAGTCACGCTCCATCGTGCAGGAAGTGCGCGCCGTAGGAAGGGTGGAGCACGACGAAGCTCTGCTGACGATCGTCGCACTTCGAACCGACGGCTTCATCGAAGATTTGTTCGTCAACGAGACCGGTCAGCACGTCAAAGAGGGTGAACCCCTGTTCCGGCTCTACAGCTCGCAGATCCAATTGGCACAGTCGGACCTGATCGTCGCAGTGCGGGCGCAGGGCCGGATGACCGGACAGGGCGCGGACAAGAATCTGGAAGGCGCCATGTTGCGGTTGCGGAACCTCGGCGTCCCGCAGAGCCGCATCGACGAGGTGCGCAAGACCAATGCCAATCCCCGCACCATCGACTGGCCCTCACCTGCGACCGGCGACATCATCGAGAAGAAGGTCATTAACGGCCAGCGCGTCATGGCGGGGGACGAGCTCTATCGTATCGCCGATCATTCGCATGTCTGGGTGATTGCCGATGTCGCCGAGTCCGACATCGGGTCGATCAAAGTCGGTACGCCGGTCACCGTGACCTTGCGCGCCGATCCCACCCGTCCGGCGCAAGGCTCAGTGACCTTCATCTATCCGGAGCTCACGCCGGAGACGCGCACCGTACCTGTGCGTGTCGAGCTTCCCAACCCAGAGCAGCGGTTAAGGACCTCGATGTACGCGGACGTGGTCTTTCAGGCCGGCGGCGAGGAGGGAGCGGTCGTGGCGGTCCCCGACGACGCCGTGATCGACAGCGGCACGAGACAGGTGGTGCTGGTGGCAAAGGGCGATGGCCGCTTCGAGCCCCGCGCGGTCAAGCTTGGCCGTCGCGGTGAGGGCTACGTCGAGATTACCGAAGGTCTGAAGCCCGACGAGGACATCGTGACCTCGGCGAACTTCCTGATCGACGCGGAGAGCAATCTGAAAGCCGCGCTGCAAACCTTCAGTCCGCAGGAGGCGCAGCCATGATCGCGGCGCTCATTCGCTGGTCGGCCCGCAACGTCTTTCTCGTAGGGCTGTCGATGTTCTTTGTCACGCTCGCGGGAGTCTACGCGGTCTCGCGCGTGCCGCTCGATGCGATTCCGGACCTCTCGGACGTTCAGGTGATCGTCTACACCGAATATCCCGGCCAGGCGCCGCAGGTCGTCGAAGACCAGGTCACCTATCCTCTGACCACGGCCATGCTGACCGTGCCCAAGTCGCGGGTGGTGCGCGGGTTCTCCTTTTTCGGCGTCTCCTTCGTCTATGTGATCTTCGAGGACGGCACCGATCTCTACTGGGCGCGCTCGCGCGTGCTCGAAAATTTGAGCTCGGCGGCGCGGCGCCTGCCGTCTGGCGTGACGCCGAGTCTCGGACCAGACGCGACCGGCTTGGGGTGGGTGTACCAATATGTGGTGCGCGGCGCGCAGATGAATCTAGCCGAGCTCCGCACCGTCCAGGACTGGTTCATCCGATTTGGACTGGCCAAGGCTGAAGGCGTTGCCGAGGTCGCGGGTGTCGGCGGCTTCGTCAAGCAGTATAGCGTCGTCATCGATCCACGCCGCCTGCAGGCGCTCGGGATTCCACTCTCGAAAATCCGTGACGCGATCCGCGACAGCAACATGGACGTCGGCGGGCGCACGCTGGAAGTCTCCGAGACCGAGTACTCGGTGCGCGGACGCGGCTACATCAAAAACCTCTCCGACCTCGAGCAAATCGTCGTCAAATCGGACAAGGGCGTTCCGGTGTTGCTCAAGGACGTCGCCCGCGTGGAGCTTACCCCGGATGAGCGGCGTGGCATCACCGAGCTGAACGGCGAGGGCGAGGTGGTCTCCGGCATCGCGCTACAGCGGTACGGCGAGAATGCACTTTCAGTCATCCAGCATGTCAAGGACCGGCTCGCCGAGATCACGCCAAGCCTGCCCAAAGGGGTAAGCGTCGAGGCGGTGTACGACCGCTCGGCTCTGATCAACCGCGCCATCGATACCTTGAAGCGCACCTTGTTCGAGGAAAGCGCCATCGTGGCGCTGGTCTGCGTCATCTTCCTGCTGCACGCCCGCAGCGCGCTGGTCGCCATCATCACGCTGCCGCTTGGCGTGCTGATTGCGTATATCTGTATGTGGCTGCTGGGATTGAGCTCCAACATCATGAGCCTCGGCGGGATCGCCATCGCCATTGGCGCTATGGTCGATGCCGCCATCGTCATGATCGAAAACGCGCATAAACGGCTGGAGCGCGCGCCGCCCGGCAAATCGCGGGCCGAAGTGCTGATCGAAGCCGCGGTCGAGGTGGGACCGGCGCTCTTCTTCAGCCTGCTCATCATCACCGTGTCCTTCCTGCCGATCTTCACGCTTGAGGCGCAGGAGGGACGGCTGTTCAAGCCGCTTGCCTACACCAAGACCTTCGCCATGGCGGCGGCGGCGCTGCTCTCGGTGCTGCTAGTACCGGCGCTGATGACGCTGTTCGTGCGCGGCCGTATCATGCCCGAGCACAAGAATCCGGTGAACCGGTTCCTGATTTGGATCTATCGGCCGGTGATCCAGCTTGCGCTCAAGTCCAAGGGAGCCACGATCCTCATTGCGGTCGTCATCATGCTGGCGAGTTTGTGGCCCGCCTCCAAGCTCGGCACCGAGTTCATGCCGTCTCTCAACGAAGGCACACTGTTCTACATGCCGGTGACGCTGCCAGGAATCTCCGTCACCAAGGCCGCTGAACTGCTGCAGACCCAGGACAAGATCATCAAGTCCTTCCCCGAGGTCGAATCCGTCTGGGGCAAGGCGGGACGTGCCGCGACAGCCACCGACCCGGCCCCGACCGAAATGGTCGAGACGGTCATCAACCTGAAACCGGAGAGTGAGTGGCGCACGGGCATGACCGTGGACAAGCTGACCGCTGAAATGGACAAGTCGCTGCAATTTCCCGGCGTGTCCAATGCCTGGACCATGCCGATCAAGGCGCGCATCGACATGCTGTCCACCGGCATCCGCACGCCGGTGGGCGTCAAGGTACTCGGCGAGGATCTGGCCGAGATCGACAGGCTCGCGCGTCAGATTGAGGCGGCGATCAGAACCGTCCCTGGAACCTCGAGTGCCTATGCTGAGCGGGCTGTCGCCGGCTATTACTTGAACGTAGACCCGGACCGCGCGCAGCTCGCCCGCTACGGGTTGATGGTGGGCGATGTGCAGAACGTGATCGCCATGGCGCTCGGCGCCGAGCCGGTGACCACGACCGTGGAGGGGCGCGAGCGTTACACCGTCAGCATCCGCTATCCGCGCGACTATCGCAGCGATCCGGCGGCTATCACCGATCAGGTACTCATTCCAATGGCCGACGGAGGCACCGTCCCGCTCCGCCAGGTCGCGAAGGTGAGTCTTGCCCAAGGACCGTCGAGCATCCGCACCGAAAACGCCCGGCTCGCCACCTACATCTATGTCGACATTCGTGACCGCGACATCGGCAGCTACGTCGCCGAGGCACAGAAAGCTGTCGCTGCCCAGGTGACGTTCCCGCCGGGCTATTACGTCATCTGGAGCGGGCAGTTCGAATATCTCGAACGAGCCAAGGCGCGGCTCAAGATTGTGGTGCCGGTGACACTTCTGATCATCTTTCTTCTGCTCTATCTGAACTTCCGGCGCATCACCGAGACGCTGATCGTCATGCTGTCGGTACCCTTTGCGCTGGTCGGAGGATTTTGGCTGATGTGGTGGCTCGGCTTCAATCTCTCGGTGGCGGTTGCCGTAGGCTTCATCGCGCTTGCCGGCGTCGCCGCCGAGACCGGCGTCGTGATGCTGATCTATCTCGATAGCGCCATGAAGGAGCTGAAAGAGAAGCGAGAGAGGGAAGGCTGCGCCTTCACCCGAGATGACCTCTATGCCGCCATCATGTCAGGTGCGGTCGAGCGGGTGCGCCCGAAGATGATGACCGTCGCCGCCATCATGGCAGGCCTGTTGCCGATCATGTGGAGCCATGGGACCGGCGCGGAAGTCATGCAGCGCATTGCCGTGCCCATGATCGGGGGCATGGTGTCCTCGACCCTGCTGACGCTGATCGTCATTCCGGCGCTCTATGCTGTGGTCAAGGGCGTGTGGCTGCCGTCGGCGTCAGAATCCGAATGCGCAAGAGGGGCGCTTGTGGCTGCCGCCAAGTTGCAATGATAGGTCCGCTTTGGGTCAGTAGCGGACATCAGGACGCCCCATCACTTGGTCCGCTTTGTGCCAGGAGCAGACACAGACCTCACGTAGAGTCAGATATCGCGCCAAGCCTGCCAAAGGAGTCTGCGCTGTCTTGCTTCTCGCTCAGCCGCACCCAATATAAGGACTAGCACTCTTCTTCTACGAGTGCTAGGGCTCGATCCCGAGCTCACACCAATCCCGAAAGGGAACCCCATGAAATTCAGACCTCTGCACGATCGCGTCGTCCTTCGTCGCCTTGAAGGCGAAGAGAAGACGAAGGGCGGAATTGTCATTCCTGACACCGCTAAAGAAAAGCCGCAGGAAGGCGAGGTCGTCGCCGTTGGTCCTGGCGGCCGAGACGAAGCCGGCAAGCTCATCCCCATCGATCTCAAACCTGGCGATCGGGTGTTGTTCGGCAAATGGTCGGGCTCAGAAGTGAAGATCGACGGCGAAGAACTCCTCATCATGAAGGAATCCGACGTGATGGGAGTGCTCGAAGGCGCCAAGCTCAGCAGGAAGGCCGCATAGGCTTGCCATAGCCTTCCACCAGTTCAACTTAGGAGAACGAAAATGGCTGCCAAGGACGTCAAATTTTCTACCGACGCGCGCGACAAGATGCTGCACGGCGTCGATATCCTCGCCAACGCTGTCAAGGTGACCCTCGGACCCAAAGGCCGCAATGTCGTGCTCGATAAGAGCTACGGCGCGCCGCGCGTCACGAAGGACGGGGTCACCGTCGCCAAGGAGATCGAGCTCGAGGACAAGTTCGAGAACATGGGCGCGCAAATGCTACGCGAAGTGGCGTCGAAGACCAGCGACATCGCCGGTGATGGCACCACCACCGCGACAGTGCTCGCTCAGGCGATTGTAAAGGAAGGGATCAAGTTGGTTGCAGCCGGTATGAATCCGATGGACCTGAAGCGTGGCATCGATTTGGCAGTAGGCGAGGTCGTGAAGGACATTGCGCGGCAAGCCAAGAAGGTTAAGTCCTCGGAGGAGATCGCCCAGGTCGGCACTGTC
>Ga0164304_10000570_pt1 | contig 10819 bp, 8 predicted proteins | sample Whisoiple_217_MG_FD_110216 | JGI IMG/M metagenome (GOLD analysis project Ga0164304, IMG submission 110216) | Soil microbial communities amended with pyrogenic organic matter from upstate New York, USA - Whitman soil sample_217_MG | ecosystem: Environmental > Terrestrial > Soil > Agricultural...
ATCGCCCGCCCCACCGACCCACCGGTTGAAAATCTCGATGGCCTCCACGCGCGCGTCGATCATCGTCGACGTCAATACCTCGCGGCCGGATATCGAGAACTACGGACTCAACGCCTCCTATTCGCTGACCGAAATCGCCACCGCCAAGGTCGTCGTCACCGGGCAGACCTTCTCCCGGGTGTCCTATGACATTCCCGGCCAGGCGCAACGGTTCGCCCGTCTGCGCGGATTGCGCGACGCCGAGACCCGCGCGGCCAAGGTCATTGCCGACAATATCCGCTCGCGGCTCGCGTCCTATTTCATCGCGGGAACGTGAGACGGCTTCTTCCCTGAGGCCGCGCGAAAGCGCAGGCTGTGCCTCATGCGCCTCCGGTTCAGCTTGCATGGCGCCGCGATCCCGTGCCGTGCCTGCATGGGACAGAGGACCTCGGGTTGGGCATGATCCCGACAAATCGCCGACTTCGTGAGCGAGATCATTCGGCCAGGCAGAGGCCCAGGGATTTACAATGGTCGCCCTGAAAGGCGCCGACATCGATAAATTCGTAGGTCGTCCCGATCCGACCCGGCCGGTCGTGCTCGTCTTCGGTCCGGACGCGGGCTTGGTGCACGAGCGCGCCGATGCGCTCGTGCGGGCGTCGGTGGACGATCCCAAGGACCCCTTTCAACTCGCCCGCCTCGACGGCGACGAGCTTGCCGGCGAGCCCACGCGCCTGGTCGAGGAGGCCAACACCATTCCGCTGTTCGGGGGACGTCGCGCTGTCTGGGTCAGGGCCGGCGGCCGTAATTTTGCTCCCGCGGTCGAGGCGCTGTTGGGAGCGACGTCGCCGGACTGTCGGGTGGTGATCGAAGCCGGCGACCTCAAGCGCAGCGCGCCGCTGCGAGCGCTATGCGAGCGTGCCAAGAATGCCGTGGCGCTCCCGTGCTACGCCGACGCTGAACGGGACCTCGTTCGTCTCATCGATGACGAGATGCGCGACGCCGATCTTGCGATTTCGCCGGAGGCCCGCGCCGCGCTTGTTCCGCTGCTCGGCGGCGACCGACTGGCGTCCCGCCACGAGGTGCGCAAGCTCGCGCTGTTCGCCCGCGGCAAACCGCGGGTGGAGCTCGACGACGTGATGGCGGTCGTCGCCGACGCGTCGTCGCTCGCGCTCGACGGCCTGGTCGACGCCGCCTTCGCCGGGCGCACAAGCGACCTCGAAGTCCAGTTCGGCAAGGCGCGTACCGCCGGCACGGCACCGGGCACTATCATCTCGGCAGCGCTGCGTCAGGTGGCACAGCTGCACAAGGCGCGGCTTGCGATCGAGGACGGCGCTTCCGTCAGCGAGGCGGCTGCTGGCATCCAGCCGTTCGTTCATTTCAGCCGCAAGGCTTCAGTCGAGGCCGCACTCAAGATCTGGACATCGACGCGGCTCGAACGGGCGATGTCCCAGATCGCGGACGCGACACTCGAGACGCGCCGCCAATCCACCATGGCAGAAGCGATCGCGCAGCGCACACTGCTGGCGCTTGCCGTGAATTCCCGGCGCAAAGAGTAACAGGGAGAGCGAGCAATGATCCGCTGTCCGGCCGTCCTGCTGCGTTCGTCGCTGGCGCTGATTTGCCTGCTTGCCCTCGCCGCCGGCAACGTCACCCGCGCCGCGGCGCAATCCTACCCCGCGCGCTCCATCAAGCTGGTCGTGCCGTTCGGCCCCGGAGGACCGACCGACGTGTCCGCGCGCATCGTTGCCCAGGTGGTGCAAGCGGGGCTCGGCACGAGCGTCGTGATCGAAAACCGGCCCGGAGCAGGCGGTGCGATTGGAACCAAATCGGTCGCCAACGCCGACCCCGATGGCGCCACGCTGCTCATCGGCACGAGCGCAACGCTCGGCGTCGTGCCCGCGCTCGTGAAGAATCCCGGCTACGATCCGATCAAGAGTTTTGCGCCGGTCGCCAAGGTCGCAGACAGCACGCTGGTCCTGGTCGTGCCCGCGAACTTTCCCGCTAACTCGGTGCAGGAATTCGTCGCCCATGCCAAAGCCAATCCGGGAAAGCTCAGCTTCGCCTCCGCCGGCGTTGGCAATCAGACCCAGTTGCTCGCTGAACTGTTCAAATCGAAGGCCGGCCTCGACATCGTGCACGTCCCGTACAAGAGCGGCGCCGAGATGGTCACCGCCATCCTGGGTGAGCAGGTGCATATGGCGTTTCCGGACGTGTCGATCCTCATCCCGCTCATCCGCGAGGGCAAGCTCAAAGCGCTCGCCGTCACCAGCTCGAAGCGGCATCCGCAACTGCCCGATGTTCCGACCATGATCGAAAGCGGCATCCCCGATTACGTCATGACGTTTTGGTCGGGTGTCGTAGCGCCAGCCGGCACGCCCGCGGAGCTCGTCTCCCGGCTCAACGCCGCGATCAAGGACGGTCTCACATCGCCAGCGGTTCGGGAGAACCTCGCCAAGGTCGGCTCCGAGGCGAGCCCGGGCTCGCCGCAGGATTTCGCCAACTTCATCGCCGCCGAGACCAGGAAATGGAGCGAGGTGGCCAGGACGGCAGGCATCAGTTTGGAGTGAGACCGATGTGTCCCGCCTCACCCCGATGAGGCGGCCGTTTCACGCGCGCGCATCACCTCAACTTCGCCGCCAGCTCGGACTCGAACGCGCCATCGATCAGCACAAAAGCGACCACGCACGGCGCGCTGGAGCGGTTGCTCCAGGCGTGATTCGTGCCGCACTGAACCACGATGTCGCCGGCGCTGAGTTCAACGTCGACATCGTCCAGCACCATCGTGATCTCGCCCGACAGCACGATCGCGTAGTCGATGGTCTCGGTTCTATGCATGAGCGGGTGGCGCCCGCCCTTGCCGAAGGTCGCAGCCTTCTCATTGCCGAGGGCCGCGAAGGCCGCGCGCGACGCTTGCGGATCCATCTGCCGCACCGCTTCGTTCTCCGGCGGGAAGTGATTGATGCGCAAGACGGTACCGCGCTTGTCCGGCATTTGCCGCCGCGGACCCAGCGTCGGCTCTTCCGCGGCCGTCGCGATCCGCACCGGCGTCTCCCTGGTTCGCCAGATGTCGGTCGAGTACCACTCGGGATTTACGGCATTGACGTGCACGAACGGCGCGGGACCGTCGGAGATCACGATGGCCTTGCCGTCTGGATCGTGCCCGGTGACCACTCGTCTGACCTGCTTGGCCATCGCCATTCTCTCCCTGCGATGTTCGATTGGTTTTCTTGTCAGCGGCAGCAGCGCAGCGTGTTGCACGCCGCTGCAAGCACATGTCGTCGGGACGGTAGGATCAGTTCTTGCCCAGCCGTCGCAGCACATCGTCGAGTTGATCGAGACTGCGATAGTGGATCTGCAGCACGCCGCCGTTGCCGCGATGATCGACCGTGACCGCCAGGCCGAGCGCATCGGAAACGCGTCGTTCGAGCGCGAGGGTATCGGGGCTCTTGAGCGCCCGTTTGCTCACCGACTTGCCCGATTTCTTCCCCCGGTCCTTCGCCAGCGCCTCGACCTGACGGACGTTCAGCCCGCGATCGACGATCTCGCGCGCCATCTCCTCCGGGTCGGACGCCCCGATGAGCATGCGCGCGGCACCGGCCGTGATCTTGCCGGCATGGATATAAGCCTTGACCGGTTCGGGCAGCTTCAGCAGGCGCAGCGTGTTGGTGACGTGGCTGCGGCTCTTGCCGACGATCTTGGCAATGTCGTCGTGACTGTGATCGTACTCGCTCGCGAGGGCCTGATAACCGCCCGCCTCTTCCAGCGGATTGAGGTCCGTGCGTTGCACGTTCTCGATGATCGCAAGCTCGAGCGCTTCGCTGTCGCTCACTTCGAACAGTACGATCGGGACATCATGCAGGCCCGCGCGCTGCGCCGCGCGCCAGCGCCGCTCGCCCGCAATGATCTCATAGGCGTCCTTCGCTCCGGCGATCGAGCGCACGACCACGGGCTGGATGATGCCGCGCTCCTTGATCGACGCAGCCAGATCATCGAGCTCCGCCTCGGAAAAATTGCGGCGTGGATTTCGCGGATTGGGCCGCACATATTCGATCGGCACGCGGCGTTGATTGCGCGCGCGTTCGGGCGTCGCGGTTTCGGTCCCCACGTCACCCATCAGCGCGGCAAGGCCGCGCCCCAGTCGCGATCGGCCTTCGTCCGGCATCGCCATGCTCCCGACCTCTTCAGCTCACGCTGCGCCGTGCTGCTGGTTCGAATCGATCGCGCCATCTTGCTGCGGCGGGCGTGCGATCAATTCCTTCTCGCGCTGGATGATTTCCGTCGCGAGGCGCAGATAGGCTTCGCTGCCGACGCATTTGAGATCGTAGACCAGCACCGGTTTGCCGTACGACGGCGCCTCCGACACCCGCACATTGCGCGGGATGATGGTGTCGTAAACCTTCTGATTGCTGTTCTGGCGCACGTCGGCGACGACCTGGTTGGAGAGATTGTTGCGCGCATCGTGCATGGTGAGCACGATGCCATGGATCATGAGATCGGGATTGAGCGTGGATTTCACGCTCTCGACGGTCTGCAGCAATTGCGACAGTCCCTCGAGCGCGAAGAACTCGCATTGCAACGGCCCCAGGATCGCATCCGCCGCAGCCAGGGCGTTGACGGTCAGCAGATTCAGCGAAGGCGGGCAGTCGATCAGCACATAAGTGACGTCGCCGGGGCGGGGCGTGGCGCGCAACGGCGCCAGCGCGGTACGCAGCCGAAAGGCGCGCTCGCGGTCCTGGCTGACTTCGAGTTCGACGCCGGAGAGATCGAGGGTCGAGGGCGCAATGGAGAGCCGCGGAACGGCTGTCGGCAACACCACATCGCGTAAGGTGGCTTCACCCATCAGCACATCGTAGGTCGAGTAACGGCGACTGCGCCGATCGATGCCGAGCCCGGTCGAAGCATTGCCCTGGGGATCGAGGTCGAGGATCAGCACCTGCTCGCCGATGGCGGCAAGCGCGGTACCCAGATTGATGGCGGTCGTGGTTTTGCCCACGCCGCCTTTCTGGTTCGCGATCGCGATCACACGCGGCGGCTGAGGATTGGGAATGCGGCTCGCGAGCGGAATGACGTGAGATGGCTCGCGCGACACCTCCTGGGGCGCTTCCGCCGGCAAGTCCGCGGGATCGGTCATGGCATTGCGTCCAAACTTCGAGCCGCTTCGCGAATCGGTTGGAATTTTAGGGCTTTGTCCTGCCGCGCTCCACATCCCGGATGACGACGATACGGCCGCCCGCATCGGTCCGGCTGGGCACCAGAGTCGCATTCATTTTCCAAGACGTCATGGCCGCGCGGGCCTCTCCGAGTTCAAGCTCTGCATTTTGTCCCTTCGGGAACAAGCCCATTGCACCGCTTTTCCCCAGAAGCGGAAAGCTCTGCTTTAGCAATAGCTTAAGCGGAGCAACGGCGCGCGCGGTGACAACATCAAGCGGAGCCGCAAAGCCGGCGGCAAATTCTTCGATGCGCGCGACATGCACCGCGGCCGGCGCGCCCGTGACGCGCTGAGCCTCGCTCAGGAATGCGGCTTTTTTCTTATTGCTGTCAATGAGATGCACGATCGTCCCGGGTTGGTCGGCGAGCGCGATCGCAATCATGAGCCCGGGAAATCCGCCCCCCGTCCCTAGGTCGGCCCAAACCCGGGCCCCCGGCGCAAGATCGAGAAGCTGGAGAGAATCGGCGATGTGGCGCGTCCACAGGTGGGGGATGGTCGAGGCCGCGATGAGGTTGGTGGCGCGCTGCCAGCTCAGCAGCAGCGCGACGAACACGTCGAGACGCTCCGAGGTTTCACGTGAAACAGGGGTGAGCGCCAGCGCGCGGGCGCGATCGGACGCGAGATCGGGAGGCAATGCGAGATCCGGGCGGATCATGGGCCGGCGGGCCCCGTTTCAGCGGCGATGAAGAAGGATGCTGGCCGTCCTGCGCACCGGAGCATTGTGCATCTGAGCCGACTACAGGGGATTAGGACTATGAGCGGGCCGGGCGGGTGGTCCGGCTGCCGTGCCGGCGGCGCTTGAGGTGTGCGACCAGGAGCGTCAACGCCGCAGTGGTGATGCCGTCGAGGCGAGCAGCCTGACCAATGCTGCGGGGCCGGCTGGCTTGCAGCTTTTGCCGGGCCTCGTTGGAGAGGCCCCGCAGTTGCGCATAGTCCAGCCCGTCCGGCAGCTCGAGGCTTTCATCCCGGCGATAGGAAGCGATATCCGCCGCCTGGCGCGAGAGGTAGACATCGTACTTGGCGTCGATTTCGAGTTGCTCGGCGATCTTCGGCGCGAGTTCGCCAAAGCGGGGCCAAATCCGGGAGAGTTCGACGACGCCGATATGCGGATGGGACAGCAGCTCGAAAGCGCTGCGCCGCTGGCCGTCCTTGTTGAGAGCAAGCCCGTGACGACCCCCCTCGTTTGGCGTGAGCGACACGGACTGAGCAAATTCTCGCGCAGACGCCAGAGCCGCCATCTTCTCCCCATGGCGCCGGCGACGAGCTGCACCGACGCATCCCAAGGCAATGCCTTTGTCGGTCAGTCGCTGGTCGGCATTGTCGGCCCGCAATGTCAGTCGGTACTCCGCGCGTGAGGTGAACATGCGGTACGGCTCCGTCACCCCGCGGGTCACCAAATCATCAATCATAACAGCAAGATAACCCTCGGCGCGGTCGAACGTGATAGGCCCTCCCCCGCCCGCCCGGGACGCGGCGTTAAGGCCGGCGGCCAGGCCTTGGGCGGCGGCCTCCTCATAGCCCGTGGTGCCGTTGATTTGTCCGGCCAGGAACAGGCCGGGGAGACGGCGCGTCTCCAGCGTGGGCTTCAGCTCGCGCGGGTCCACGTGGTCGTATTCGATGGCATAGCCGGGCCGCAGCATCCGCGCCCGCGTCAGCCCCGGGATCGTGGCGACCAGCGCGAGCTGGACGTCCTCCGGCAACGACGTGGAAATGCCGTTGGGATAGACCGTCGGGTCGTCGAGCCCTTCCGGCTCCAGGAAAATCTGATGCCCATCGCGCTCACCAAAGCGAACGATCTTGTCCTCGATTGAAGGGCAATAGCGCGGTCCCCGGCTGGAGATCTGGCCGGAATACATGGGCGAGCGGTGGACGTTATCGCGAATGATGCGATGGGTGGCGTCGTTGGTGCGGGTAATCCCGCAATGGACCTGGGCGTTATGGATATGGTCGGTAAGCGTCGAGAACGGCTCCGGTGGCTGGTCCCCCGGCTGCGACTCCACTGCGCCCCAATCGATGGTACGGCCGTCGAGCCGCGGCGGCGTCCCGGTCTTCAGCCTTCCGAGCACAAAGCCCAGGCGTTCCAGAGTCAGAGACAAGCCGGTGGACGGCGCTTCTCCCACACGCCCGGCCGGGATCTGATGTTCTCCAATATGGATGAGACCCCGCAAAAAGGTGCCGGTAGTCAGCACCACGGCCCCTGCCCTGAGCTCTCGCCCATCCGCGAGCCTGAGCCCCGCAACGCACTCATGACCGATGATGAGATCATCGGCCTCGGCCTCGATCACGGTGAGCCCTGGGGTGTCGGTAACGGCCCGCTGGATGGCTGTGGCGTAAAGCCGACGGTCGGCCTGGGCGCGCGGCCCGCGCACCGCCGGACCTTTGCGGCGGTTGAGGACCCGGAACTGAATGCCCCCCAGGTCGGCGGCCCTGCCCATCAGCCCGTCAAGGGCGTCGATCTCGCGGACCAGATGGCCTTTGCCGAGGCCCCCGATAGCCGGATTGCACGACATCGCGCCGATGGTCGCAATTCGATGGGTGACGAGCGCCGTGCTGGCTCCCATGCGCGCGGCCGCGGCGGCCGCCTCGCAACCGGCATGGCCTCCTCCCACGACGATGACGTCGTAATGCGCGCTCATCGGCTCGAATCCCGCATGGCGGGCTTTTATCTCAGGCCCGCCCAAGCGTCCATTCTCACCACCGATCGCTCCGATCGGAATGTGTTTCACGTGAAACATCGAAAGCCGCGGCACGCTGTCCCCGGCTTTGCGCGCCAAATGGCATTGCCTCACGCCGGTCGGTGTTCTGCTTCCGCGGTCGCTATTTGCCAATGCAAAAATCGCGGAAAATCACGTCCAGAACGTCTTCCACGTCGACGCGGCCAAGGAGCCGGCCGAGCGCTCGCGTCGCCAACCGCAACTGCTCCGCCATGATTTCCTCGCGACCGTCCTGTGCCGCTTGTCCAGCACCTTGCAGGGCAAGAACGGTCTCCCGCAAATGCACGCGCTGGCGCTCGCGGGTCACCAAAGCCGCCTCTTGCGTGAAGAAGCGCTCGGCGAAGCCTAAGATGGAGGTAACCAGCTGCTCCACTCCATTTCCGGTCATACTAGAGATGAAATGAACTCCATTCGATTTCTTGAATCTTGATTCAGTCTTTCTTGATTCTGTTGGATCCGCGAGATCCATCTTGTTGACCACTAACCAACCGGCTCGGACGGGCGCCTCTCCGACATCCTCGGATGTCGGCTCGATCACCCAAAGAACGAGATCCGCGCCGGCCGCTTGCTCGCCCGCACGCCGCACCCCCTCGCGCTCGATCGGGTCGGTGGTGTCGCGAATACCCGCGGTGTCGAGCACCGTTACCGGATAGCCGCCCAGATCAAGATGAATCTCCAGCACGTCGCGGGTGGTTCCGGGAAACGGCGATACGATTGCCGCCTCCCGTCGCGCCAGCCGATTAAACAGCGTCGACTTGCCGGCATTCGGCGGACCTGCGATCGCGACCCGCAGTCCCTCGCGCAGTCGCTCTCCCTGCCCCGCCATGGCCTTGCTGATCTCGTCGGCCAATGGCCGAATCAGCTCCAGCGCACGAGCCGTCAGACCCGCGGGAACATCATCCTCATCGGAGAAATCGATCCCGGCTTCAACCAACGCCAACGCTTCGATCAACCGCTGCCGCCACGTCTCGGCGCGCTCCCCAAGCAGGCCTTTGAGTTGCAGCAAAGCCTGCCGGCGCTGCGCTTCGGTCTCGGCCGCCACCAGGTCCGCAAGCCCTTCAACCGCGGTCAAATCCATGCGGCCGTTCTCAAAGGCCCGGCGGGTGAACTCTCCCGCCTCCGCATGGCGCAAGCCATCAAACCGCCCCAACGCGGCAAGCAGCGCGGCGATCACGGCGCGGCCGCCGTGAACTTGCAGTTCGACGATGTCCTCGCCGGTCTCGCTGTTTGGACCGGGAAACCACAACGCCAAGCCCTCGTCGATCAGATCGCCGGTGGCCGGATCGCGCACGCGCGCCAGTGAGGCCCGCCGCGTCGCCGGGACGCGGCCGATCAGCGCCTCGAGCGCCAGGCCCGCACGCGGTCCCGAAATACGAACCACCGCGACCGCCGCGGGGGGCCGACCCGAAGAGAGAGCGAAGATGGTATCGCGATCGCTCGACATGTCTAAGATCGCCTCGTCACCGCAAAACCATCACGCCGTTATCCGATCATCGGTCTCCGGCGGTTCCGCTGTCGCGGCCCTATATAAGAGCCTGAACCTTAAGGGCGCCCAGAACCATGTCGTCATCGTCAGACCCCGCCCACGAGAACCGGCTCGCGCGCGAAACCAGCCCATATCTGCTGCAGCACAAGCACAACCCGGTCGACTGGTGGCCTTGGGGCCCGGACGCGCTCGCGGAAGCAAAGCGCGCCAATAAGCCCATCCTGCTCTCGGTTGGTTACGCGGCCTGCCACTGGTGCCACGTCATGGCACATGAAAGCTTTGAGGACTCGGCAACCGCCGACGTCATGAACGAGCTGTTCGTCAATATCAAAGTAGACCGCGAAGAACGTCCCGACATCGATCAGATCTACATGTCGGCGCTCCACCATCTAGGCGAGCACGGCGGCTGGCCCCTGACCATGTTCCTCACCCCGGCTGGCGAGCCGTTCTGGGGCGGCACCTATTTTCCCAAGACCGCGCGCTACGGCAAACCCGCCTTCGTCAATCTCCTGCGCGAAGTCGAGCGCGTTTTCCGTCAAGAGCCTCAGAGCGTCGAGCAAAACCGCAGCGCGCTCATGGCACGCCTGGCGGAAAGCGCGCGGCCCGCAGGACACGTCGTTATCGCTCCACCCGAACTCGACCGGGCCGCCAATCAGATCGCCGGCATGATCGATCCGGTTCACGGCGGCATGCGCGGTGCCCCAAAGTTCCCCCAGCCGATGATGCTGGAGTTCCTTTGGCGCGCCGGCCAGCGCATGAACGACAAGCGCTACTACGGCGCAGTGGAGCTATCCCTCGCCCGGATGTGCGAAGGCGGCATCTATGACCACCTCGGTGGCGGTTTCTCCCGCTACTCGGTCGACGAGCGTTGGTTGGTGCCGCATTTCGAGAAGATGCTCTACGACAATGCCCTTCTGCTCGAATTGCTCGGCATCGCCTACCAACGCTCCGGCAACGCACTCTTCCGCAGCCGGGCGACCGAAACCGTCGCCTGGCTCACGCGCGAGATGACGACCGGGGAGGGTGCGTTCTGCGCATCCCTCGACGCCGATTCCGAGGGCGAGGAGGGCAAATTCTACGTCTGGTCGCTCGTCGAGATCGAGGCGGTACTGGCCGATCGGGCCGACGCAGCGTTTTTTGCTGCGCACTACGACCTGACCCTGGACGGCAATTTCGAAGGGCACAACATTCTCAATTTGCCAAAATCGATCGATGCTTGTGCGAAAATTCGGCAGGTTGATCCGAATGAACTCCGTGCGCGGTTGGCATCGGCGCGAGAAAAGCTACTCGAAGTGCGCAGCCGTCGAGTGCGAGGGGGACGCGACGACAAGGTGCTCGTTTCCTGGAACGGGTTGATGATCGACGCGCTCGCTCGAGCCGCAGGCGCGCTCGACGAGCCGCGTTATTTGCAGGTGGCCATCAAGGCGGCCG
>Ga0164304_10000572_pt1 | contig 10809 bp, 10 predicted proteins | sample Whisoiple_217_MG_FD_110216 | JGI IMG/M metagenome (GOLD analysis project Ga0164304, IMG submission 110216) | Soil microbial communities amended with pyrogenic organic matter from upstate New York, USA - Whitman soil sample_217_MG | ecosystem: Environmental > Terrestrial > Soil > Agricultural...
ACAGAAAATGCTAGATGTCGGTTGCGTCCTAATTTTTCATGGTCTACGGCATCTGGTATAATTGTTGCAGCTAAAATTAGGTGTATCTGGAAGTTGCCGATTTGATACCAGATACCGGGAAATTTTAATTTTCTATCTATTTTTGACAGTCCTAATATGCTGCTGTAAAATTGTTCAGATTTTTCGAGGTTGTCAACGAGTAGGGCGGCATGGAGGACTTGAGTAATTTGCATTTTTTCGGGTGTTTATTTTTTTATTTTAACCGCTGAGGCAGGAATATGAACTCCGCTCAACTAATATTTTTTGAGGTTGGTTCACTTTTTGATATGATAACATTGTCAGTCGCTCTTAACATATCCAAAAATGTAAATAGGTCATGGGAAAAAACCATAATATAAAATCTGTAATTGTAGGGGCGCGTTTAGTTATAGTCTATGGTAGCAGCGAGTTTACTACTGCCAAACCCGCCCTCTCCCGATGTTATATTTATTTGTACCCACTTACTTATAAATAATGAAAGGCTAACAAGTATTGTGGACTGGCGTCCGGGGCGGATTTTGACTGTGGGTTCGCCTGGGGGCGAACAGCAGGTTGGACAATTGGCCGCTTACTGTGCTGCTAAAGCTGGAGTGGTGGCGCTCACAAAGGCGATCGCAGATGGAACAAAAGGTACTAATATAGCTGCTAATACTGCCCTCCCCAGTGCGATCGATCCTCCGACAAATCGCTCGGCAATGAATTCAGAAATGCTCACCAATGAGTGAAACCTCAATCTCTAGCTCAAGTAATTTGCTTTCTTGGTTCGGAAGCTGGCCTTTGATGTTCGCGGCACCGCTATGGCGGTTTAGGACAGCGTTTGAAAAGTTAATCAACCTACTGTAAACTGCCCGCTGGGAGTGTCTTTAACAATGGTTTCTCAAAAACGTGCGATCGCCTCCAGATCGGGCAAATTACGTCTCCGCAATGTCTTGGTGGTTCCCTTTGTGTTCCAAATTTTGGCTGCTGTTGGCTGCGTTGGCTATCTCTCTTACAGAAACGGAGAGCAGATAGTCAACGATATTGTTAGTCAGTTGCGGCACGAAGTAAGTGCGAGAGTCTACGAACGTGTCCAAACCTATCTGGAAGCTCCGCCACTGGTGAATCAAATCAATCAGGATGCTTTACCTTTGGGGGTGTTGAACTTTGACGATTTGGAGCAAGCTCGACCCTATTTTTGGAAACAAGTTCTGCAATTTAAATCGATCGGCTACGCGGGAATTGCCAACGAAAAAGGTCAGTACCTGCGTGTGGGTTGGGTAAATCGGCTGGTTGGACTTGAACAACCTCAGCTTGCCCAGCAACTGATTCCCGGGGGTGGGGACTTGATATTTTACAACCTTGACGGTAATGGAAACCCGACAACTATCGACAAAAACACGCCCAATTATGACGTTCGCACGCGCCCTTTTTACAGAGTTGTTGTTGAAAAGAAACAGGCAGCTTGGAGTGAAGTTTATATTAATTTTGGCTACGGTACGCTGCAAATTAATGCGACTCTACCCTATTACGATGCCAATGGCAAACTAATTGGCGTGCTGACTTGCCAGATGGGGCTCGATCAAATTCGCCACTTCCTGCAAACCTTAAGGGTGGGTAACTCCGGTCAAGTATTTATCATTGAACCCCATGGTGAGTTAATAGCCACTTCGGTTAAAGAACAGCCTCTTTCGGTAGGAACCGGCAAAGATACAAAGCGGATAAAAGCACAGGAAAGCAGCAACCCGCTGATGCGTCAAAGTGTGGTTTATCTACTCGATCGATTCAAGCGTTTGGAAGACATCGATCGAACTGTTCAACTTGACTTTAAGCTGAACGGTGAGCGGCAATTTCTCCAAGTTTCTCCGCTAACTGACAAGTACGGTCTCAATTGGCTGATTGTAGTAGTAGTTCCTGAAGCCGACTTTATGGCGCAAATTTATGCTAACACTCGCCAGACCATTTTGCTGTGTATTGTGGCTCTAATTGTCTCTGTTGGAGTGGGTATTCTCACCGCTAGCTGGATTACTCGCCCCCTGAACCAAATTGCTCAAGCTTCAGAATATCTAGCAGGTGGTGTTCTCAACCAGAACGTTAATTCCAGTCGGATTTTTGAAATTAAAACTTTAACAAATTCCTTTAACAGCATGGCGATACAACTGCAAGAATCCTTTGAAAATCTAGAAGATAAAGTCAAAGAACGCACCTCTGAACTCGCCACAGCTACTCAAGAAATTGCCGCTCTCAACCAGCGCCTAAAAGCGGAAAACCTCCGCATGAGTTCCGAACTCGATATCCTCAAACAAATGCAGCAGTTAATTCTGCCCACACCTGCGGAATTAGCAGCAATTGAAGATTTAGATATTGCCGGATTTATGGAGCCAGCCTCGGAAGTAGGTGGTGATTATTACGACGTACTTTGTACTAACGGGGTTGTCACGATTTGCATCGGCGATGTCACCGGACATGGCTTAGAAAGCGGTATTTTAATGGTGATGACTCAAGCTGCTGTCCACACTCTTCAGGAAATGCCAGAATCCGACCCGGTGCGCTTTTTAGATACCCTCAACCGTACTATTTATAAAAATGTCCAGCGCATGAACTCGGAAAAAAATCTGACGCTAGCTCTGCTCAACTACGCCGACAGCACAATTAGTATCAGCGGTCAACACGAGCAAACTATTGTGGTTCGGAAAGGCGGTCAAATCGAGCAGATAGACACAATAGATTTAGGATTTCCACTCGGCTTAGATGAGGATATTTCAGAGTTGATAGACCATGTTTTAGTAGACTTAGAGCCGGGGGACGGGGTGGTGCTGTACACCGACGGCATCACGGAAGCCAGAAACACCAGCAAACAATTCTACGGACTCGAAAGACTCTGTGAAGTAGTTTCTCAAAACTGGCATTTGAGCGCAGAACAAATCAAGCAAGCCACCATCGAGGATTTGCGAGAATTTATTGGAGAAGAAAAGGTATTTGATGACATTACTTTGCTAGTTTTGAAGCAACAGGGAAATATTGTGTATAATTTGTGATTGACTGTCATCAACCCGGTTTCTTACATCGCTCTTGGATTTAGTGGGGAAGCATGGAACCACAAACCGGATTTCTCGATAGGCCCGTGTAAGCTGTAGTAATTTACAGCGAGCGAGTGAAACAATTTTGCGCTCCCAGATTCGGGAGAAAAAATTATGAAACCCCCAATAAATGTAGCAGAATATACATCTCCAGAAAAACTCACTACGCAGCTACAGGATTTGATGCAAAAACTTGAGGAAGTAGAAGAGGAAAAAAATAGCTATGAAACTTTAGTAGAAATTATCACGGAACACTCCACAAATCTTGAAAACCAGATGCGTGATAAAAATCGAGAGATGCAGACTTACATTCAGCAGGTCAAAAAGGTGATAGATGCAGCTATTGCTGTGAAAAACAACAGCTTTGAACCTCAGATATTGTCAGATGTGGCAGCGCGTAGTGATGCACTGGGAGAACTGGCACAGGTATTCTCGCATATGGTGGAAACCGTGAAAGCGCGGGAACAGGAATTAGAGAAAATTTTGCAGGGCTATGGGCGTTTTATTCCCGATGAATATCTCCTATTTCTCGGCAAGCAGAGCATTGTTGATTTCCAGCTTGGAGATCACGTGAGCAAAGAGATGGCAATCATGTTTTCCGATATCCGTTCGTTCACCACGATGGCGGAGCAAATGACTCCTCAAGAAAACTTTGACTTCATCAATACCTATTTACAGCGAATTAGTCCCGAAATTCGCAATCACAACGGTTTTATTGTCAAGTATATAGGAGATGGAGTGATGGCAGTTTTTCCCGAGGGCGTTGATGATGCTATTCAGGCAGGAATTGTGATGCTGGAACAGTTGCAAAAATACAATCAAAGCCGTCAAATAAATGGGTACATACCGCTGAATATTGGCATTGGTATTCATGTCGGTGATACAATGGTGGGCATTATTGGAGACGCGAACCGGATGCAAGCCGATGCGCTGTCCGATCATGTCAATCTCACGGCGCGTCTGGAAAGTTTAACTAAGTATTATGGCGTATCTTTATTAATTTCAGGAGATGTGGTAGAACGTTTGAGTCAACCAGAAAAGTATCATATTCGATTTTTGGATCGGGCTATTGTCAAAGGTAGACAAGAAGCGATTACTGTTTGTGAGGTGTTAGATGTTGAACTAGAACCAGTGCGATCGCTCAAAATTCAAACTGTGCCTATTTTTGAGGAAGGACTCGAACAATATTCTCAGGGTAATTTTGCTAATGCCAAAGTTTGTTTTGAACAAATAGTGGCGATAAGTCCCGCCGATAAACCCAGCCAACTTTACCTAGAACGCATCCAAGCACTGTTAGAAAATAGTATTCCCGCTAACTGGAATGGTGTGTGGAAATTTACCCAGAAGTGATATAAAAGTTAATTGAAGGCATAAAAATAATGACATCTGGAAGCTTACAAACTGTGACCGAAATCTGTGGAGAATTCATTGACCAATTTCCTCCCGAGCACGACTCCCTAGAACTTACTTTTACGCCGAGCTCTCGTCCCATCAAGCAACGCTGGCGCAACAACAGGCTTTCGGCTCATTTTGTAGCCGATTATTTGTCCAGCTTTCTACCGATGGATGCAGAGGATGCTAGCAGCAAGAAACGGATTAAACAAAGCAAGGGAGTTGTGAGCTATGTCGCCAACGAACTGTTAGAAAATGCGATAAAATTTAATAAGGATGATACGAATTACAAAGTCAAATTTGGCATACACTTTATTTGTGGAACAGAGGTGACGGCGGTAATTTTTGCTAGTAATACTGTCAATTCAGAAGGGGCGAATAAGTTTAAGGAGTTTATTAAAGAAATTCTGGCTTCCGATCCAAATGAACTTTATTTGCAGCAGCTTGAAAAGAATGCTGAATCTGAAAGCGACAGCTCGGGATTGGGATTGCTGACTATGATTAATGACTATTCAGCTAAGATAGGTTGGAAATTCGAGCCAAGGCCAGAAAGTGATACGATCGCTGTTACGACTGTGGTTCAAATTAGGGTCTAGTTTCAACCAGTTCAATATTTACTCTCTTGTGCGATCTCCGTATTTTATTCAGGGAACTAAAGAATAATGGGTATTCAAGAAATTAAAGGTAAAGATTACTGCATTCTGTACGATCGAGAATCAGCCACAGTCTGTTTCCAAGGCGAACTCAGCCTGGGCGGACCAGCAGAGTATGCACCCATAGCCGAATTGTTAGATGAGGTCGCAAATCGCGAACCGCCTACTATTACCTTGAACCTAAAAAACTTGAAATTTGTTAACAGTTCTGGTATCAGTATGCTGTCTAAGTTTGTCATTAGCGTCCGGAAAAAGAAAACGATTCAGCTTTTGGTATTGGGTTCAAATAATGTTCTTTGGCAACAGAAATCTCTCAAAAATTTAGAAAAGCTGTTGCCAACTTTAAAGCTAGAATTAGCGTAGGATATGTGTAAATTTTCATTACAGTTAACACAGGCGGGACGGCCGTGGCACAATTAACATACATAAATTTGGATGTTTGTAAATTGCTTAAGTTTGCTGTACCGGCAGTTCAATGATAAACTCGGTTCCCTTGGAGGGTTCAGACTCGCACCTGAGCGTTCCTCGGTGATTGTCTACTAAGATTTTGTAGACAATAGACAATCCTAAACCAGTACCTTTACCGATTTGCTTGGTGGTAAAAAACTGCTCGAACATTTGTTCTTTTATCTGTGGTGTCATTCCCGCTCCCGTGTCAGCAATCCGCACTCTGACGCGATCGGGCCCAGCTAATTCTGTGCCGATCGAAATTTTTAGCACAGCATCGGGCTGATTTTGTGCTACCTCGTCCAAAGCATCGATCGCGTTGGTAAGTAGATTCATAAATACTTGATTGAGCTGTCCGGCATAACACTCTACAGCCGGCAATTTTCCATAATTTTTAACTACTTGAATGTCGCGACGGTCTATTTGAGAATTGAGACGGTTTCGCAAAATTAACACGGTGCTGTCAATGCTGTCGTGCAAATCGCACAGGGTCATGTTACTGTTATCTGTTCGCGAAAAGCTGCCCATAGATTTGACAATTTCGCGAATGCGATTGGAACCCATTTGCATGGAAGACATAACTTTAGGCAAGTCTTCAACTAGAAAATCAAGATCCATCTCTTCGATTTGAGCTTTGATTTCGGGACAGGGATTGGGACAGTATTCTTCATAGAGACGCAGCAGGTGTAGCAAATCTTGAATATAAATTTCCGCATGGCTCAAGTTGCCGTAAATAAAACTAACTGGGTTATTAATTTCATGAACGATACTAGCCATTAGCGCTCCCAGCGAAGACATTTTTTCTCTGTGGAGGAGTTGAGCTTGAGTTTGTTTGAGTTCGCTAACTGCGCGCTCGAGCTCGGCCGCTTGAGCTTCCGCTTTCGCGGTAGCAGCACAACTTTCTTGATAAAGTTCAACCTGTTTGAGGTCGATTTCAAATTGTTCGATTTCGCTTTCTTGCTGGTATTGACTCACCACGGCATCGAAAGCTTCTAGCAATTCCCCGCCTGCAGCTTCGACAATGTACAGCAGATGGGGATTTCCCAACCTGAGTTCGGCATCGGGAACTTGCACGAATGCTTTAATTCGATCGATATATCCGCGGACTTGTTTGTCTAGATACAGTGGCGCCTCAAAATACATTGCCTCGACGGTTAATGAAGGGCGATTCACTAAGCTGATGCTGCTGCCAGTATTAATTAAGTCGCGATGCGATTTTTCCATAAGCTCGATCGCCTCTAACAAATTCCCGCGCAGTTTTTCTCTTTCTGCCACATTCGAGGAGCAAACTAACCTCATGCAAAAAAAAGCCGTTCGTTGGGAAAGCATTCGCTGGCGACCGCTGATATTAATTACCGCAGCACTAATTTTTCTGGCTGTCGTAATTTCTTCCAGATTAAAGTAGTTGTTCAGTGTTGCCATTGGTAATGCCCCCGACTCAACTAAATGTCTGTAGCTCCTGCTGACACAAGATTTGAGAGCCATAAAAATTTTTTGTACAATACACTAACCAATATATTCTATTTTTCATACTAAAGCAGTATACTAAAACACAATTATTCTCAATTTGAAGCTTATCACAATTTTCCGGATTCGGCTTTTTGCACAGTTTTTCTTAATAATCCAAAAATTTACTAATCAACTTGACCGTGATTTGAGCTTGAGTTTGCGGCAACCCGTGAGTGGAATTGGGAATAATTGCTAACTCGACCCCGGATATCTCGTTGATGTAGGTTTGACAGTGCTATAGAGGAATTGTTTCGTCGCTATCTGCGGCGATGACTAAGGTAGGAATTTGTGCAATTGGTGAATTTCTTTTTCTACTGTATCAACTGCGTCTTCCGGCCGCATCCGGCCCATTAAAAATGACCTTGCTACTGGTTGAGACATTAACTCCCAGCGCACCCGGAAATTTCCTGCAATTTCTCACTTTTTCCCCCTAAACTAGCAAAAGGTTTGGCTAACTGCAAGGCCCAATTCACGCCTGGGTTTCCCACAGCAGCGGCCGCAAAGCATCGTATTGACCGCAAAAACTGTCGTCCCGAATTCCCGCTGGTGCTGCTAACACTAAACTGCTGACAGAATTAGGATATTTTATGGAATATGCCGATGCCACCGGACCGCCAAAAGAATGTCCGATGATGCAGCATGGTTCGATATTTAGTTGTTCTACAACTTGTCGCCCAAAAGCAACTTCTGCAGCTACATCGTAGCGGATTTCTGATTTGCTGGAGTCTCCAAAACCCAACATATCTAAACTAATGCACCGAAACTGAGATTGCAATAACTCTATTAATGGCAGCCAGCAAGTCCTTTCTCCGAAGAAACCGTGCAGCATCAATAGGGGTCTGCCGCACCCGATGTCGAGGTAGGCGGCTGTTTGGCGGGTGCTATTGACAAATGTACTTAATGTGTGCTTTTGTCCTACAAGTGCTTGAGACTGCATGGGCGATCGACTCCTGAGAGGTAAGATCGATTTGTAAACAATTGTGACAAAACAGCAGTTGAAAGGTTAAACTTCATTACGGAGTAGAGAATTAGAAATATAGCGTGATAGTCTCTATTATTATTAGAAAATGCTGCAAACTCAAGGCAGGAGAACACTTTGAACTCTACTTTAAAACAGTACCCGGCTTGCTCTCTTCGCGAAGATGTCAGTGAGTACGTAGCACACCTACAGCTTCACATGACTTTACAAGCTCGCAACTTGCTCCCTACCATTACCACCGCTAAAGATAGTCGCGAACAACTGTTGCAGCAGACTCAGGCTCATTTTGAGAAACGAGTTTCTCGACAAGCTCTTTAAATAAATTTTACGATCGCCCGCGGTCGATCGTATTTTCTCAAATTTCAGCATCTCAGAAACCCGGTATCCTCAAAAATACCGGGTTTCTTTTCGGCTAATTAGGCTAAGGGACCGGGTTTTCGGTAATATGCGTTGGGCGTGCTTGAGTTTTATGTCTATGCGAATTCCAATTATTGCACTTTTGACTTTGGCGGCGCCCGCGGGCGGTGAATTGGCGGCGCGGGCAATATATCCGAGTGCCGCACCGACTCAGGCCGAGTTTAGAGAGGGAACGGCAGAAATTGACAGGCGAGACGCCTGTCCCACAAGGGCACAGACGGAGGATGAGGTGAGTCTCACATCTGGCACCATTCTCAAGAACGGGCAAGATGCCCGTTCCACAGATGAGGTGAGTCTCACATCTGGCACCATTCTCAAGAACGGGCAAGATGCCCGTGAAGCGAGAGATGAATTGTTTTGTGCAACAGGCATCTTGCCTGTTCATAAAAAGCTGATTGAGAATGGTGCAACCTCTCAGGTGAGTCCAAATGTGCGGGATTTGCTGGCATCCGATGAGCTGGCAGCTTCAAAAGAAGTAGGCGCGGCGCAGCTATCCCCTAGGGAATCTCCCTCATATGGTTTCCGGTGGCATCACAATAATAAAATCGAGTCAACAGTTAACACTCAACCATTGAGTTTATCCACCCCTCCTTCTACAGTCAACAGTCAACAGTCAACAATAGTTAACACTCAACCATTGAGTTTATCCACCCCTCCTTCTACAGTCAACAGTCAACAGTCAACAGTCAACAATCACCTGACGGTGCAACCGGAATCGCCCTCACTCAAGTCCAGCGACCATAACGATGTTACATCTCTGTTAAAAACTCCGGCGACGCTGGCGGCAAAAGCCGAAATCCCCGAAGCAGTAAACAGCAACGCCCGACAGCGTCGCGGTACTCTACAAATCAGTCAAGCGGGCAATGCTGAGGGCGTTTACGTTGCTGAGGTGAAAATTCGCTTTGTCAATTCCAGAGGCGAAGCTGTCGATAAAAAAGGGAATCCCGTTGAGGGCAGAATTTCGGAAGATTTTATCCGAGGCGAGCTCAAACTCAAGCCGGGGGATAACTACAGCCAGTCCGCTGTACGATCGGATTTGCAGCAGTTGCAGCAATTGGGATTGTTTGACAAGGTTACGGTTTCGATCGAAGAAGTTGGCACGGATATTAATGTTATCTACAATGTTCAAGAGCGAGCGGCTCGCTCTTTTGGCGTCAGTGCCAGTCTTAGTGATGATATTGGCGTTGCTGTTCCTCTTTCATATACCGATCGAACTTTCGCCAGAAACCCGCAGCGGATGGAGGTGGAACTTCAGCCCAGCCTCCGAGGTATCCAGTACGATGTCGAGTTTGTCAGCCCTTACGTTGCCGCCCCCGACCGTTTGGGATACAGTGTGAGAGCTTTTGGCGATCGCAGAATATCAGAAATTTTCAACCAAGATATTGATTTGCCCAACGGGGACCGGGTACGGGAAATTCGGAGGGGGGGAAATCTCAGGTTTACCAGACCTTTGGGCGACTGGCAATCGACTTTGGGATTAAATTATACAAATATCAGCACGCGCGATCGCAACTTAAATATTGCCCGCCGCGACGAACTCGGCAATCCCCTCACATTCAGCGGCAGCGGCGTTGACGAGTTATACACTGTTTCTTTTAACCTGATGCTCGATCGGCGGGACAATCCCTTCAACCCCACCAGCGGCTCGATTCTCAGCCTCAGTACCGAGCAGTCGATACCTCTGGGGCGAGGTAACATTGTGAGCAACCGCCTGCTGGCCAATTATATACAGTATGTACCAGTAACTTTGCTCGGCCTTTGGGAGTCCGAAGCCTTGCCCGAAATGTTGGCTTTTAACTTGCAAGCGGGGACGGTAATCGGGGATTTGTCGCCAACAGAAGCTTTTCGCCTCGGCGGCCGCAATTCCGTGCGGACTTACGATAGCGGGGATATTGGCACCGGCAGGAGTTATTTCTTGGCTTCCGGCGAATATCGGTTTCCTGTCGGCAGGGATGTCGGCGGCGTGATATTTGTTGATTTTGAGTCGGATTTGGGAACGGGGGAGAGTGTACTGGGAAAACCGGCCTCCGTCAGAGACAAACCGGGGACTGGGGCGGGTGTTGGGGTGGGTGTGAGGGTGCGATCGCGCTTTGGATTAATTCGCTTAGATATGGGGGTTAGCGACTCCGGCGACCTCAAATTTGTCCTCGGTACAAAGCAGCGATTTTAAATTAGTCATTAGTCAGGAGTTAAGTGTAGATACTGTCTTGACCTGTCAAGGGGTAGCGAGTAAATAATTGGGGTCGAAGGGCTTTTGGGATTTTAAGATCCCAAAAGCCAAATGCACCAGTTTCCTCATCAGCGCACCAATCACCTG
>Ga0164304_10000574_pt1 | contig 10796 bp, 9 predicted proteins | sample Whisoiple_217_MG_FD_110216 | JGI IMG/M metagenome (GOLD analysis project Ga0164304, IMG submission 110216) | Soil microbial communities amended with pyrogenic organic matter from upstate New York, USA - Whitman soil sample_217_MG | ecosystem: Environmental > Terrestrial > Soil > Agricultural...
AAAGAAGTGATGAAAACGATTATAGAAGCTTCGCGGAAGCTCGATCGAGATGAAGAGTTAGCGATTTCTTTCATTCAAGTAGGGGATGCGCCGGAAGCTACTAAGTTTCTCAAAATATTGGATGACGAACTGCAAAGCGCCGGGGCTAAATTCGATATCGTTGATACTGTCACGATGGATGATATGGAAGGAATGACCCTGACGGAGGTATTGCTGAATGCAATAATTGATTGAGGGGCGGCCGAAGTTCACGCGATTATATTTGTGCCAGTTGGCTAAGCAGCATTTTTTAGGGGGGTTTAAGTTATGGAGTCGATCGATCGCCTGTTAGCTGAACTTAAGGCAGAGTATCAAGCATCTCAAAAACAAGCTGATGATTTGAAAAGTCAGCCGCTGGTGCAAGGACAAGCGCCTTTGAAACCAGCAGCAGTGCCGTCAAATCCCACATTTAAAACATTAAATATAGATTTGTATGCTGGTGGTTTGGACAAAGATTTAGCTCAAATTAAGGCTGAGTACGAAGCACAAAATAAAGCTCAGGAAGTGGCTTCACTGGAACCGCTTAAGCCTGAGTACAAAGCACAAAGTAAAGTTCAGGAAGTGGCTTCACTGGAACCGCAGCCAGCAGAAAAAGTCGCGGCGCCGCAGTTGGACGTAGAAACGCACAGACAGAAAGTTAGGCAAGCTCAGGTTTGGCTGAAAAAGTTGGATAAGAATTCCGATGAGGGATATTGGTTCGATCAGTTTGCTTTTAAGTATTCTTCGAGGATAGATGCGGCGATCGACTATTTGCAAGCTGTGAATGAGTTTGATTGAGCGATCGAACTTTCCAATCCAACACCCAAAATATTTGACTTGACAGCTAGGACAACGCCTGCGAGTCAGGTTTTTTTTTGTTTAAAGGCTTGGACTGCTTTTGCCATGCCTGTTGCCCGTGTAAACGCCGAAGCGTCAGGTTTTGTCGTCCTCCCAAAGATAGTCTTTCTCAGCAAAGCGCCCCAAAAACAAAACTAGAAAATCTCTAGCGGCAGCTTTGTTAATCTTTGCTAGTGCTGCAACAATCTCTGGAATCGTGTCAGCCAGAGGTTCTCTCTTGTCATTGACCCAGTGGTTAATAGTCGATCGTCCTATGCCCATTGTTACGGCCAATTGGTTTTGGCTGATGCCGTAGGTTTCTAGTACCTGTTTCAATGCTTTTCCTGCTGTTCCCATGCCTGAACAGATCCTGCATCTTGTTGCCTCGATCGGCGAGTTCCTTAAATTTAACTGTTGTCCTCCTCCCGAAGATCGTTTTTCTCAACGAATCGCCCCAGATACAGATTGATAAAATCTTCTGCAGCAGCTTCATCAATATTTTCTAAAGCTTTGACTATTTCCGTTACCGCTTCAGCTAGAGGATCGCTGACTTCGTTCACCCACTGGTAAACAGTAGATCGATTAATGCCCATTGTCACCGCGAGGCGATTTTGGCTAATACCGTAAGTTCCTAAGACTTGCCTGAGTGCTTTTCCTGCTTTTCCCATGCCTCCAATCATCTCAGAGGATTTTAAGGACGTAAATGTTTGTAACTATAAACATCAAGTAAGGTATGATGTTTGTAGTTACGAACATTATTTGGTTAGAAACTTGGTAAAAGCCTATGTCAGAGAAATTACCTGCACAAGCCGCTCCCCTGCTAGCCTTGGCGCCGACGCTTTAACGATTTCCGGCAAGCCGGCCAACCGCATGATTTTGCTCGGCGATCGCAAATGGGTTAAGGGAATCATCCACCGCTTGCACAGTTTGGGGATAGCCGAAGTGGGCACGCGCAAGCAAGTTGACACGAACTCGCAACCCGGGAGAAGTCATCAGCATCCTGAAGCGTTCCAGAGGACAAGAAAAAGCTTGAGAAAATGCCCGTCTCACAGCTAGCTTTGAAGCGGTAAAAACTTCTCCCCAACCCCTCTGCTGCAAACAGAGGGGTTGGGGGGGTTAGGTTTTATTGTTTGCCTGGGCCTATAATTCCTGTTACAGTATCTTTTGGGACAGAGGTAGGATTCAGCAGAAATAAAGCCGCTCTTTTTGCTGTAGTTTCAGATAGCTTAATTTGTTTGAGTTCAACAAGACCTTCCGCGATAAAAGAATCTCTCAAAGCAGCTTTTTCTCCGCTGTTAAAAACAGTTTCATAAAATACTTCCCGAATGCCAGCAGAAATGATTACTTTCAAACAATAAATGCAGGGTTCTAAAGTCACGTAAATGCTAGATCCAGCGGTAGATATGCCGTGTTTTGCAGCGGTGGCGATCGCATTTGCTTCAGCATGAACCGCCCGCGATGGCAAAGTTTTGCTGGCATCGCAACTGCTCAAACCGGGATAGCAGAAGCCTTGAGCCGTGCAGTGTACCGAACCAGACGGCGAACCGTTGTAACCGGTTGCTAAAACTTGCCTGTTTTTAGCTATCACCGCGCCTACAGGAAAAGCCAGACAAGTCGATCGAGTAGCAGCCAATTTTGCCAACATTAAGAAGTATTCGTCCCAATTTGGTCTTTGAAAATCTTTATTCATAAGCTGCTGTATTCTCTTCTGTTCCAAAAGGTTTTTTAGTTGTTTCAAAGCATCTTCATAAGTCTGGAACTGAACTTCAGCAATTAGTGTAGGGATACCAAGTGGAAATCGTGATATATTCTTATATCCCTCATAAATAATAATAATAGGAATGTTATTTGTTTCAGCATAAGCTAGCTCCATTCCCACACCGAAAGAGAAGGAGCCAAGATAAGCAATAACTAAATCTGATGTACTAACCTGATATTTGTCTCTCTCAAATACTTGGCTAGGACTAACATCAGGGTTGTTTATGGGATCGCTGTACATATGCGGAACATAAGCTTGAAAACCTATTTCCTGGCAAAGCAAACCAATTGCTTCATAGAAAGTCTTGACTTCTACTGGTTTCTCAATTCCTGTTAAAGCACCAGATATATATACTTTGCTCATTGATATTTACGCTCTCTCAACAGTATTATTTTGGAACAGAGGTTGCTTTAGGCGTGGGTGCTATTTGTGTCTTTGGTGTGATGATTGGTGTTGGATCAAAAGAAGGTGGCGCAGAAGATCTCCAAAATGCTATCCATCCTGGAATACCTCCCACAAGTGTTGCTAATGCCCCGATAAATGCCCCGATAATCGCACCCCGCACTGTCGGATCCTGTGGCAAATACTTAAAAAATAAACGGTAGCGAAGAGATTTATTTTTAAGCTCATCCTTTGCTTTCTTATATTCTGATGATGCCTTTAACACATCCCAAATATCCTTTTTATCTCCTCTTCTCCACGGATTTTGTGGATCGTTTAACAACCAGTTTGTAAGTGCTTGCGGTCTTGTCTCGTTAGGAATAGCATCATCAAGCTTGCCAGCAGGATCTGTCTGCGGCGAAAAAGAAGATTTTGAACTCAATCTATGAATTCTTAAATATGCAATAGGATCACCTACTTTAATCTGTATCTCATTGTCTGATAAATTATGGAGAGCTATAGCCATAACACCTCCATAATTAGGATTAACTCTTGTTCCAATATGTCCTAGGCCTTGTGATACTAGCTTTACTTTTGAATGAAGAGAGCCACATAAATAATTACCCAGAAATACTGATTCATTAGTCCATATTATAGCAGTTTTTCGGCTCGGAATTTTAATAATATCAGGCGGCTCTGTTAAAAGCAAGAATCCATGCTGTTGAGTCTGTTGATCTATGTAAAATGTATAAGCATGTTTACTTGCCGTTAGGCATAAACAGCAACCTCTGAGGCTGAAAGGATAAATAAATATACCTCTACCTAGCTCGTTGATAATATCCCACTCGCTTAGAACAGACATAAACTATTTCCTCTTCTTTAACTTTACGACGCTTAAATTTATCGATCCTGAATATATTTTTTACCAGTTTCAATGCAGCCAAAAGCCTTCTGGATTTCCAGCCCTAAGTAACCTGAATGTTCAGGCTGTATAGCTGGAGAATTAGCGCAAATCTGTCGTAATAGTTTGAGAGGGTCTCTGCCACTATAATGCTTGGTAATCTCACCACTGCCAGGAGTTGTTTGGGAAACAACTATTGCTTTATCCTCCACTTTAATTAGGAAGTTTCCCACAGGATCGCAATCAGAATAGCTTGGATCAAAATAACGCCTACGTTCTGCATCAACAATTTTTTTGTAGTGCTGGTTGATAATCCGGTCAACTGAATCGAAAGTATCATCGTAGATATGAGCGCTCTGACTAATGGTAATCAGTGGGCCCATCTTTAGATCGTACTCCGATCGCTCAGCGATCGCATCTCGAATGTGTTCCTGCAACTTTCGCAATCCTATAGCGTTAGCGGGCCAAGCACTAAACATATCGTTACTGCGGAAAGTAGCAGTCATTGACAGTTCGTTATCCACAACTCTTAGCCAGATATGGTTAAGGCATGGACTGCCACCTGAATCGTGATCGTCTACATCCCACAGCGACATAACTGCACTAGCAGCGTCTATCTCACCTATCAACTTCTTAATAACTTGTTCAATTTGGTCGCGTCCACGAAACCAAGAACGAAGACGCTGCCCATAAGTGTATTTAACACCTTCTCGTTTCACAGAATCATCTAATATTTGTGAAACGTATTCTTGAATAAAAGGACGGTCAATGGGTAGATAATTTGGCTCGGGAAAATAAAATCCTGGTGGCTCATCTTTCACCACAGCTATTAAATCAATTAATTCTTGCCATTTGCCATCGTAGCCAGTCGGTCGAATTGTACCTGTTGTTTTGATGCGATGAATAATTTTAACCCAAGTTTCTGCAATCGTTGCTCCTTCTATCCGATGACCGTAACGAGGTCCAGGTTGAATAGTAGGAACGCTTTCAGATACCTCAAATTTTAGGGGGCGATCGCTCCACGGTTCAATTATGCCGCGCTGCGCGTAAGATTTGACCCAGCTTACTGCTTCAGAAATGGATTTGGCTTCTACTGGTTCCTCTATAGATTGCCGTAATTGTTCTAAGTCATTAGCTGGAATTTCAATATCAATATACCCCGTAATGGAAGACCGAATCACCCAACATCTTCGTCCGGTATCACTGGTACCTTCTGTGAATCCGTGACGGAAAAAGTCCAGCAGGCAATTACATCCACCAGCATTGAGGTCTTCTTTTGTAGCGTTCATGATTACTAAAAAGCGGACATGAGGATTGTGTAAAAGATTCCGAATCAGGAAGCTAATTCCACGAGTTGAACTGTAAAGCTGTCCAATCACAGCAAACTCATGGGCGTCAAGGTGTTTGGCGATCGCTTGCTTTACAGTCCATCCAGTCACTACAGCGGTTTGACCAGTTCCGCAAATCAGTTGGTTTGGCTTGTGTAGTGGTTTGTACTGGAATAGGGTTGCCTGCTGACTCATTGCTGTGATGGTTGACTACAAGTCAAAAAAAACTGCTAGAACACATTACCAGACTGTGGGGACACTTTTGCCAAAATTTTCTAAAGTCAGAGGTTCTGTATCCCTTTTTGTTTTTGAAGGAGCGATCGTCTCGCCCGGGCTGCGCTAACGGGCCCAACACTTCGAGATTTGAGATAGAATGCAGCCAAGGAATAAAGAACCTTTAATCATGGTGATATTCCTGTTGTGAACCAGTCCTTTGTAGCTTGTTTCATCGACTTGAGTGCCGTGCGATCGCACGATCCAATGACAACTACTCACTCTCTAGATAGCTGCTAATGTCTCAATTTCTGTTTGAGGGGAATTTGAATTACAAACTCCGTACCTTCTCCAGATTGTGAACTGCAACTTAAAGTGCCCTGATGCCGATCGGTGATGATTTGATAACTAATTGCCAGCCCCATGCCAGTGCCACTTCCAATCGGCTTGGTTGTAAAGAAGGGGTCAAAGATTTGCTGTTTGATAGCTTCTGGAATGCCGCTGCCGTTATCCCTAATTCGGATCTCGGCCCTACTCTCGTCGATGAGGCCCGTATGAATAGAGATTGTGGGAGTAATTTGTTGTCCCTGCTTGAGCGCGATTTCAATGGCGTCAATGGCGTTAGATAAGATGTTCATAAAAACCTGATTGAGCGGTCCCGGATAGCACTCCACCAGGGGAAGAGAACCATAGTTTCGCAGGATTTCTATTTTTGGATGATTCAGCTTGGGCTTGAGACGGTTACCCAGAATAACCAGCGTGCTATCAATGCCATCATGGATATTGATTGATTTAACTTCTGCTTCATCGAGTCGAGAGAATGTTCGTAATGCTAAGACAATTTGTCGAATTCGTCGCGCCCCCTCTTTCATTGATTCGATCAGCTTAGATAGATCCTTAACCATAAAATCTAAATCCATCGCCTCTGACAGGTCTGCGATCGCTTCTGGAGGTTCTGGGTAATGAGTCTGGTAGGCTTGCAGGAGTTTTAAGAGTTCTTGAGTGTATTCATCGGCATGACCGAGATTGCCATAGATGAAATTCACTGGATTATTGATTTCATGGGCAACTCCGGCAACTAGCAGCCCCAAACTCGACATTTTCTCGCTTTGAATCAGTTTAGTTTGAGCCAGTTGTAGTTCTCTGAGAGCAGTTTCAACTTCATCCTTTGCCGCTTTTAGCTGGGCCGTGCGTTCTTCGACTCGATGCTCTAATTGTTCATTGGCTTGTTCCAGCGTGTTAAATGATTCCTGTAACTGTTGAGCCATAAGGTTAAATGACTGCGTGAGTTGTTGCAACTCATACACGGATGATTCTGTCACCGCTTGGCTCAGAGATCCGGCAGCCATTGCCGAAGATGCTTGATTGAGCTGCAAAATCGGTTGAGCAATCCAGCGACTGGTGAGTATGCCAATTCCCAGAGAAATAGCTAGCGCCAGTAGACTTAACAAAATCGTACTTTGAGTATTGGCATTAATTTGTCCCATAAAGTCTGATTCTGGAACAGTGACAACCACCAGCCAGTCAATGCCCCTGCCATCGAGAAAACGAGTAACTTGCACGAACTGGCGCGTACCGTTAATGGAAAACTCAAGCTGCTGAAATCCCTGGATCAGGTCGAAATCTTCAAACTTCTCTAGCAAAAACTGGCTGGTTTTTTGAGTGGTGGAATTTTCGCTATCGATCGCATTGAGTCGTTCAACCCGCTGTTCTGGCAGTTGCACAACTTTGTCTGCATAATATCGAAACGGTTTTTCGCCTGTAGAGGTGGCAATCAATTTTCCAGAGCTCTCTAGAATAAAACTTTGTCCGGTTGTTCCTATTTTGAGGCTTCTGAGAAAATCCCCAATCATTGACAAGTTTAAGCTCGCCATCCACACGCCTTGCAGCTCGCCTGCGGAGTTGTATATGGGTTTGCCAGGCGCAATATACATCGTTTTGCCAGTGATGTGCGGAAACACTTTTCCCCAGATTGCTTGCTTTTGTTCGACTGGAATTTTGTAGTATGGCCGTTTGCGCGGGTCAAAGTTCGGCTTGCCAGCGTTTATGACTTCGAGTCGTGAGCCACTTGAGTTAGTACGGTAGGTTGTCAGCGCACGGTTATTTTCTCCTTCAGAAGTGCGGATCACGATCGCACCATCATCTTGCCGCTCAGCACCAAAAAACTCTTGGTTGGTTGTAATCAACGCTGTCAGGCTGAGATTCCTAAAGGCAGGAAGTTGTCGCCACAGGAACTTCTCTATATCCCTTCCGTTATTAAGGTCGATCCGGTTTTGGCTTAGTGCAGCTTCATAACTTTCAAACGCTTGAAAAGGGCTGGCAACCAAGTTAGTTAGATTTTGCGCGATGCGATTGCTCGTCTCGTTGCGTAACTGAGCAGCTACATCGTTCACTGCCTTCTGTCCATTCCGGAAGGAAAGATAACCGACAATACCCACTGTCCCCACCGTTTGAACAACGAATGGGACAATTAGAATCGCCTGTAATGGCACTTTAAAGAGCTTGGGGAAGAAAGGACGATGATTCACTAGGCATACTGGGATGGTTTGGTTAATGGTATCGATCGCAACGGTTGAGTTCAGCGGGGGCAGATCGCCTTTGCAGTATCACAAATCATCTTTATACCGCCGCCGCTGCCATGATTTTTTATACTGCGTCTGCGCAGATCTTTGCCTGAATGTCTTTTACAGCGATCGCCTTCAGCGGAATTGAAATCACAAACTCTGTACCTTCACCTAAAGTTGAGTTAACTTTTAGAGTTCCACAGTGTTTCTGCACTACGATTTGATGAGCGATCGCCAATCCCAGCCCTGTTCCTTGCCCCACGCCTTTGGTGGTAAACAGATGCTTAAAGATTTTTTGCTTCACCGCATCCGTCATGCCAATCCCATTATCCTGAATTCGGATCACTGCCTGAGATTGAGACAATTGGGTTTTGACAGTAATCTGGTTGGGTTTGGCTTCGATCTGAGCAAAACTGCGTCCCGTATTTGATTCCTCAAGGGCATCGATCGCATTGGCCAGCAGATTCATAAATACCTGATTCAACTGTCCGGCAAAGCATTCTACCTGTGGCAGATCCGCATAGTCTGTGATGACTTCAATGGACGGGCGACATTTGTTGGCTTTGAGGCGATGCTTGAGAATCAAGATCGTGCTGTCAATGCCGTCGTGGATATTGCAATGAATGGGGCGATCGCAATCCGAACGCGAGAAAGTTCTCAAACTGGTGCTGATTGCGTTAATGCGATCGACTCCTTCTTGCATCGAATCGATTAACTTAGGTAAATCCTTTTGTAAATATTCCAAGTCTATTTCCTCCACGGCTGCCTGTAGGGTGGCACTTGGATAAGGGAGTTCTTTTTGGTAGAGAGCTATCACTTGAAATAGGTCTTTAATATAGTCCTTAGCGGGTTTCAGATTGCCAACAATAAAGCCAAGCGGATTATTAATCTCGTGCGCGACACCCGCCACTAAATTGCCCAAAGCAGACATTTTTTCCCTGTGTACTAAATGAAGCTGAGACTGTTGCAGTTGTGTAAGTGCTGCTTCTAAATCAGCCGTTTTCTCAGCTACACGCTGTTCGAGATTTTTAGTTAACTGTCGTAGCTGCAAATGAGTTTTGACCCGTGCTAGCATCTCCTTTTCTTGAAAGGGTTTGGTGATGTAGTCCACAGCACCCAGGTCAAATCCTTTCTCCTTACTCTGGGCATCGGAGAGAGCGGTCATAAAAATGATTGGAATACTGGCTGTTTTCGGATCTGCCTTGAGACGTTTGCAGGTTTCAAAGCCGTCAATTCCTGGCATTTGAACATCGAGCAATATCAGATCGGGAGGATAAGCTTGGACTCTCTTAAGAGCGCGATCGCCGTTGATTGCGGTTGCTACTTCGTACCCCGCATCACTTAAGGTTTCACAAACCACTTCTAAGTTTGCAGGGGTATCATCCACCACCAGAATTAATTCAGGACTAGACATCGGCTTTCTTCTCTGTGAGATGTTGTTGTAGCAACTCTTCAATCTCTTCTGCTTTAAATTGCTTGGCTAACTGAAGAATTTGTGAGGCAAAATTAGCGTAGCAAGGGTTCGAGTGAGCAAGATGCTCTGTGTGCGATCGGATCCGTTTTAAGTTGCCTTGCTGTGCCAATTCTAGTAACGCTTTTAACTCTACAGGGTTCGGAATAATCATCTCTTCTGGCTTCTCTAATGCAGTGGTTGGAGTGGATGACCCCGAGTCGTTTGAGCCTGTCATTTCATATTTCCATTCCAATTCCAAATGAGTGGCTAAGAGGTTAAATAATTCACTGACTTCCACTGGCTTTGCCAGGAAATCATTTCCCCCTACATCTAAACTCATCTGTCGATAGGCTTCTGCTACTGATGCAGAAGAGACCACGATCTTCTGGTGTTGCAAATCCTTGGAACTGCGAATTTGTTTGAGCAGTTGAAAGCCATCCATGACTGGCATCACCAAGTCTGTAATCACTAAGTCAGGTTGAGACTGTCGTATTTTTTCCAATCCTGCTTGTCCATTTTCTGCCTCACTAACTTGGAATCCTAGTGGCTCTAACAAGTTGACGAGAACGGCTCGGTTTTCCCAACGATCGTCTACCACAAGTATGCTGCGTCGTTGTCCTTCGTAACCAATAATTTGTTTTCCTGTTGTGAAGGAGTTTTGCTGTACCCAATCGGTGGCGATCGCCAGTTCCACCTCAAAAAAGAACTCACTCCCGACTCCGGGTTGGCTCTTAACTTGGATTTGTCCGTTCATGAGTTGGACAATCCTTTGGCTGATCGCCAATCCTAAACCCGTACCCTCGGCTTGGCGCTGGCGATCGCCCACTTGTTCAAAAGCCTGAAAAATTTTATCCAATTGATCGGGCGCAATTCCTACGCCCGTATCTTCAACTTGAAATTTGAAAGAGCGAGTGGACGGATTGGGATGATTCTCAACTACGGCAACCTTGAGCGTGACAGAACCTTTGTCGGTGAATTTAATCGCATTTCCCACCAAGTTGAGTAACACCTGGCGCAGCCGTTTTTCATCGGCAAAAATCCCTTCAGGCAATTGTGGATCGGGATCGTAAACGAAGTCAATGTTTTTTTCGTCGGCACGAATGCGGCAGATTTCAGCGACACCTTGGAGGAATGAGGGAAAGTGAATCGCTTGAGGTGTGAGTTCTAATTTACCGGCTTCAATTTTGGACAAGTCCAACACATCGTTAATCAGGGTCAGCAAATGATAACCACACTGGTGAATGATTTCTACCCCATGACGTTCTTTCGCTGGCAATGCGCTGCTGCGGTTGAGGATTTGAGCATAGCCCAAAATACCGTTGAGGGGAGTGCGGAGTTCGTG
>Ga0164304_10000577_pt1 | contig 10774 bp, 14 predicted proteins | sample Whisoiple_217_MG_FD_110216 | JGI IMG/M metagenome (GOLD analysis project Ga0164304, IMG submission 110216) | Soil microbial communities amended with pyrogenic organic matter from upstate New York, USA - Whitman soil sample_217_MG | ecosystem: Environmental > Terrestrial > Soil > Agricultural...
GACGTGGGTAGGACACGCGTGGGATTGCCGGATTCACGGCAACCGCATCTGCGGTGAAGGCAACGCCCAAGGCGTGCCGGCCGGTGACTACGGCGAGATCAACCGCAATCAATAGCGACGACCTACCGTCGCTCGACACAGCGGCCCAGCTTGCCAGTCTTTGACCAGCAGGCGCGGCCGCGCAGCGGGCCTGAGCCAGGCTGGCCCGATACCGCGACTTTGCATCCCAGCCGCCCCGGTTGGCGCCGATCCGATACAAGGCGCGGTAGCGGGCCCGGCACCTCACGGCACCGGCCATTGCGATGGATTTCCCGCATGATCGTCGACGGTGCTCGCCCCGGCCGACACGCAATCGCGAATCGACTCTCCTTTGGGCACAGCCGATCATGATTTCTTCAGGCTCGGAAAGCGACAACCGCGGTCGGCGCCGCCCTCTTGCTGGCAACGGGTGTGGTCACGTTCTTTCTGGGGCGGCCGGCCTCGACGAGTCTGCGCGAGATTTCGGCAACCGGGATGTTGGACTCCTGCGACAGCTGCCGGAGCCGGTCGAACGCGCGGTCCGCGTCGATTCGGTACCGCTCCATGAGCATGCCCTTGGCCTGGCCGATGATGTCGCGGGAGGCCAGGGCGCTGCGGAACTGCATGTCGCGGCGCAGCGCACTCCAGGCCAGCGCGGCGTGGGCGGCCCAGACGAATCCGAGGTCTTCTGACTCGGCTTCGAATGCATAGGGTTGCTCGGAGTACAAGCTCAGCGCACCCAGGGGATCCTGGCCGGCCGACATCGCAAAGGACAGCACCGACCGGATCGGTGTCTCCGCGAGCGCATCTCGGCGATAGTGCGGCCAGCGGGTGTCGTTGCTGAGATCGTCGACGCGCACGATGTGGTCTTCCCGGACCGCCTCCAGGCACGGCCCTTGTTGGTGGCGTCTCTGGATGACATCCACCAGCCCGGGATAGCGTCCGGTCGCGCTCAACGTGTCGATGCGGCCGCGCCGGTCGATAGCAGTAATGCCGGCATACTGCGCCCCCGGTACGTGGTGGGCCGCGGCGGCGGTCAGCTCATCAAGTGCCTTGGCCACCTCGGCCGGTGCCCGCGCGTAGAGATCACGGATCAAGGCCGCAATCCGCATGTGGATGTTGTGGTTTCGGGAAAACCCGTCCACCGCGGCTTCCGCCTGCCGGCGCCCGGCTCGGGAAGGCCCCCCTGTGGCCGGTACGGAGGATGTGCTGATTGGTCCGCGAGCGACATCAGTCACCGGCTGCTGGTAGTGCGTCGATAGCCGCGAGCGCAGTGACTGCGCGGCGTCGGCGTCGATCTCATGGGGCTGCATCAAGATCTCGATGGGCTGGTTGATCACGTCGTCTGTCATGTCCTCGCCTGCTCCTCCAGCGTGGTGTGCGGACTCTGGCCCTACCGTCGGGATGCGTTGACTAGGCGAACTGAGGAACCACTCATGCAATCTCCTCGCGGAACCCGCAGCAAGGCTTTGGGTGATGACCTGACCCTGTTCCTGCCAGAGTCAGTTGGGGCCGCAGTTTTCCTGGCGTGAAGATTCCGTCGCGACGTTCGGTAGAACTGTTCACTTCGAGCGGATCGCTCAGGTGGTCGAGGCCTTCGTGTCGGGCGGTCGACTCCGCCCGAATCACCACCTATCAGCATGGTCGCTACCTCCATCCTCGATTCCCGCTGTCGATCGGCAATGAGAATCTATGTCAATAGACACATATTTTGTTGTAGCACCGCTGCTATACTTGTGCAAGATCGCGACCACATGTTTTTCTCTAATTGCCACATGTTTCCGCTGAAGCTTTGACACCCTCAAGGACGCCGCAGCGATGACCGACGACGACACCAAGGCGGGCCCGCCCGCTTCCGACCGTGGGGTGTACGGGATCTCGGTGGTAGCCGAACTGTCCGGCATCAACGAGCAGTCGCTGCGCTTATACGAACGCCACGGCCTGTTAATACCCGAGCGCAGCCCGGGGGGGACCCGCCGCTACAGCGCCGACGACCTGGCCCGGCTACAGCGGATCAGCGAGTTACTCACCGCCGGGGTCAACCTCGCCGGCATCGCCCGCATCCTCTCGCTGGAAGACCGCAACGCCGCCCTAGACGACCGCAACGTCGCCCTGGAAGGCGACAATGCCTCGCTGCGCGCCGCCAACACCCGCCGAAAATCGGCCAATCGACGTTCGGCATCACCCAGCCCGGACACCGACCCCTGCCAGAACAAGCTCAGCACCTAGTGGGATCGATGGGCGAGCCGTTGACAGGGTTTCGGCCCGAATCGTCGTGGTCATGTAGTGCTCCTTCTGACGCAGCCGATCGTGTGTCGACCAGTGCTATGAATAGGGTGAAATAGGATGCAGCCTCAACAGGTGGTATACCCAAATTGCTTGGCAGAGGCCGTGTTTCGGGCCGTTTGCTGATGCGTTTTGGTACGCCACGCAGATGCGCCGGAAGGGACGACTCGTCGCATCCTCGTCGGCTACCTACTTCCTGTGCCAGGAATCATCGCCACGATCGGCTGGACTCGCGTCGTCACGCCGGAAGGCTTCGGGCAAGCCGTACAAGGGTCAGGTCGAGAAAGCGCTTCTCGAACTCCGTCCAGTACCTCTCCTCGGGCGAGTCGCTGTCGCTTATCGGGAACGCCGGAAACCTTCAGAGAGACCCCGTTTCGGCTCGAACCCCCGCCTCCAACGGTGCGGAATGCCAACCTCGGAGAGCCTGCGCAACACGCGCCGATCATCATGAGTCAATCGCTGTAGCCGTAGAGGTCACAAGCGATACCGCTGACGTATGCGTTGGTGCGTCCGTCGGTGTGCTTGACTACCCCGTTGGTTCGGACGATTGTCGGCGACACTCGAACCGGGCCAGGAATCGGGCGGCGAGCGCCGAGTTGTGCGCGTGTGGGTCTCGTCGACGTTTCGGGGCGCTGGAAGGACATCTGGGCCGCCGGCCAAGGCCTACAAGCGATCGACTCGATCGAACCCGTCGCGGTGATCGTCGACAGAATCGAGCAGGAATACCGCCAGGCGATCCGCAGGGCCGCGAGCCGTGTGGAGGAGCCGTCGCTTGAGACTTCTGCGCGGCGGTCATAGCTGTGAGCCCTTATGGGCGGTGGTGTCGACATCGCAGAGTCGCAGGATGACTAACTCCAGCAACGAAATCGCATGCGGTACAGGGGATTGCCCGGCTACCAGGTGGACAGCTGCATCGTGAGCTAAAAGGCCCGGAACGTAACGGCGGCCCGGCACCCACCGCGTTGAGTTCCTTGTCAGCGGATCGGCCACGGCGCGCAGGAAATGCTCGGTGGTCTTGCGAACTCCTGAAGAAAAAACGTGCCCGACGTGGCTTCCGTCGTGCAAGTACAGCCGTCCGCCCCACCGCTCGTGCAGCGCGAGCGCAGGCTCGCGCATTGCCATACGGTCGTGCCGCGCGCCCACGATGAGCCGACGGTCCGGCGGAGCGGACGGCGAAACCCTCAGGTAGTCGATCGCCGCTGCCAGGTCCGACGCGGCGTTGGATTGCAACAGTTCTCGGGTCCCTCGCAACGCACCATCCCACCGGGGCGTCAGCGCGCCGATCGTTGCATTGAGGTCGAGGATGGGCGTGAACACCGCAACCGCATCAACCGGCTCGAGATGCGACACGAGCGCTGCGACGGGGCTGCCCATGGACAGGCCCGCTATCGCGATCGTCGTGGCCTGGGGCCGCAACCATCGCAGCGGAGCGCGCACCTCGGAGAGGGCGCGAATCACACCAGCGACGTTGGCCAGCGGATCCATCGTCGGATACGGCGGCCACGCATCGCGGCGGACGCCGCAGCCCGGCTGCACCGGCAGTGCGATGTTCAGTCCGAGCTCGTTCTGAAGCCGACGCGCCCGCGAAAGCAGCAGGTCAATGGGCTTTCCCTGACCCGCTCCGTGCACCCAGACCATCCACGGTCGCGGCGAGTCGCCGTTGCGGCATAGATGCACCACAGCTGTCGCAGGCCCGCCGAGTCCTGCGGCCCGAAGCGATGGTGGAAGCGACGGACGATGGTCGGAGGTGAGTTGTTGGGAATTCGTGTGGCCCGAACCGTCGTCGACGAAGACTCTTGACGCGCAGTGGCTCTGGGTCCGCATGAGCACCATCTACGCCGAGGCCCGCGAGCTCCTCGGCGGCGGTTGCGCACGAATCCAGCGTCCGTCGTAGCGTCGGTCTTCGGGTCGACGAGGTGGCGATACCCGTCAACGCTAACTCGTCGATTATGACCTCCCCAAGCTGGCGAAATCCTCTTGGTGACAGCGGATTCCACTCGCCGGAGGCGCCCAGCGCGAGCTGTGCGCGCGGCAGCGCGCTAGTGAAGTCGTGCGCTATCCGCCATGCTCGCTCGACGGCGTTCATGGGCATGTGTCGAGTCGGGCACTGGGTAGCGGCAACGGGGTACGCGCCTCATGCCCGTTGGGCATTCAATGCCACCTCAGTGGTGTGTTCGCCGTTGTCTGGCGAAGGTGGGGAGATCTATCCATCGGCGTAAAGCCGTTTAGCACAACTGTTTCCCGCCAATCACGTCGATGGCCGCGGCTTGCCGAGACCCAAACCCCTGCTCTCGTCGGACGGTATCCGAAAGTGCTCGCCGTGATACTGCACGGTCTGGTTGGCCAGCACTGCACGCACCACTTCGACGTACTCGCGCGTGCGGCCCAGGGGCGCTGTGAAGGGGACCTCGTACCAGCCTTCAGACACCTGCGGGCCTGACAGGCCAAACCCCAATCGCATTCGGCCCCTTGAGAGTTCGTTGATCGTCGCGGCCGCCATTCCGACCGCTGTCGGTTGACGTGCGGGCATTTGAACCACGGCGGCTCCCAGCGTGATTCGCGTGGTGGCCGCGGCGATGTAGCCGAGCATCCCGACCGCGTCGTGGCCCCAGGTTTCAGCCACCCACACCGACGAGAAGCCCAGATCGTCGGCCACGCGGGCCAAATCCACCTGCTCGTCTAGTCCCGTCCAGGGCCAGTAGGTGAGCCCGACTCCGATCTGCATGGCCTGCGCTCTCTCCGTCGGTCACAGCAGCTTCATCTATAGTAGTGAAGGACATTAACACGCGTGCCTCGCCCGCGGCCAGCATCGGCGGTTTGATTCTGCGACGGTGATAGGTTTGCGGGGGCCAATCAGGGTGTGGCCAGTTGCGCGAGGAGAATCGGTGTAGTGCACAGGCCAAGCGCCGTCGGACAGGCATTGCTGGCAGTCGGCGATCAGTGGACGCTGCTCATTTTGCAGCGCGCTCTACTGGGCCGGGCTCGGCGATTCGCAGACTGGCGCGACGATCTTCACATCGCCGAATCGGTGCTCGCGTCCCGGCTCAAGGAAATGGTCGATCGCGATCTGCTGGTACCCAAGTCGTATTCCCTAAACGGTAGAACCCGGCCCGAGTACCTGTTGAGCTCGCGGGCGATTGACCTCTGGCCGATGTTCGTCGCCATCTGGTCATGGGAACGCGCCTGGGTCACCCGGCCGAAGCCCCTCCCGGATCTCATCCACGACACCTGCGGTAAGTCGACCGACGTGGAACTGGGATGCGGCGCATGCGGCAGCTGGCCGATTACCGGCGGTGACGTCCAGTCGGTCTACGACGCGGGCATTTTCGCTCAGGTGGCGGTCCCCCGGCTGCACCGGCGCACCGTCCGGCTGGATGCTTCGGCCGACCCGTTGTCGTACTTCCCGGAAACGCTCGCAATCATCGCCGACCGCTGGAGCACCGTTGTGCTGGCCGCGGCGTTCGTCGGTATGCGCCGCTTCGCCGACTTCCAGGAGACGCTTGGCGTCGCCCCGTCGGTGCTGTCGCAGCGCCTGCGACTCTTCACCGAGTTGGGCGTCCTACAAGCAGCCTGCGATGGGTCCGGCGAGAACCGGGGCTATCGGCTCACGCCAAAAGGTCTCGCGTTTTCACCGACATTCGTCGCCCTCATCGATTGGGCGAACCGCTGGTACGACTCGGAGTCATCGGACGCGAAGCTGACGATCGTTCATCGAGGATGTGGCGCGACGCTGGTTCCACAGCTGCGGTGCCGGACGTGTGGTGAGATCGTCGACCGCACACACATCCACTTTCGGTTGCCTGCCGACTGAGCGTGTTTCGTTGGGCCGGCTGCGTTTCCCACTCTCCGTCTAAAACGAGCGGCGCGCGCCCTGGCCTATGACCAGCTTCGGCCTGTGCGCCAACTCCGCGGCTGTCTGCCGTTGACCAAGCAACTTCATCTATAGTAGTCTCGGTTTCGGCAGACCAACGGCGACTTGTGTGTCGGGGAGCCGTTCGGATCCGTTCGCTGTGCCGGGGTTTGGTCGGCGGCGGCGAAGACGGAAGGGTGAGTTGTTCGATGACGTATCGGGTAGTGCAGTGGGCCACTGGCGCAATGGGAAGGGCGTGTCTTCGGGGTGTGATTGACCACCCGGGCACCGAACTCGTCGGGCTCTACGCCTACGGCGCGAACAAGGTGGGCAAGGATGCGGGCGACATTGCTCGGCGGGAGCCCACCGGCGTGATCGCGACGAATTCGGTTGAGGAGATCCTCGCGCTCGATGCCGATGTCGTCATTCACGCCGCGCGGCTGGGCCCCTATGGCAGTCACGACGGCGATTTCATCCCGCTGCTGGAGTCCGGCAAGAACGTTATCAGCATCAACGGTTACAGCTGGCCGAACTACTGGGCGAACGAACGTATCGAAGCGTTGGAGGCTGCGTGTCAGAAGGGTGGCTCTAGCCTGATGGCCGCCGGGTTGAACCCAGGATTCGTGGGCGAACAGCTGGCAGTAGTGGCGTCGGGTTTGACCACCGCGCTCGAGCATGTGCAAATCACGGAAAACGCCGACGGCCGCGACATTCGAGATCCTGATTATCTGTTCGGAGCCTTGGGTTTTGGTGCGGACCCGACGTCAATCAATTCCAACGATCCGACGTGGCGCCCGGTCGCCGGCCTCAACGGAATGTATGAGGAAAGCGTCGCGTCCATCGCGCGCGAGCTGGGCATCACGCTGGAGCGCATCGAATCCGATCACCGTCTTCACGTTGCACCGCGCGATCTCGAAACAGCAGCCGGTGTTGTGCTCAAAGGCACTGTCAGTCACACTAATTGGCGGTGGAACGGCTTCGTTGACGGCAAGCCGAAGATCACACTGTCGATTCATTGGTACGTTGACACCACCCACCTGGAAGAACCTGAACCACCGCTGTGGAAAGTCGACATCAATGGACATCCCGGTATCTCGATCTCGATGACGATGGGCAAGCATCGGTTGGATACATCGCGTGCCAGCGCCGAGGAGTATGCCCTCGCCGCAACGGTGCTCAACGCGATCCCGCATGTGGTCGCTGCCCCACCCGGGATCATCAGTCGCCCTGCCGTTACCCCCTACCGCGACGATTACTCCTCACCCCATCCGCTGCTCACACCAGCGTGACGCCGTCCGGCTGCGCCACGTCCGGCGAAAACGGCTAATCGCTCGGTGCGGGCACGAGCCGGCGCGCTGCCCTGGCGAGCCGTGAGGGCTCGAACTTCCAGACGGCGGCATCCGCGACATCCCATGCATAGACCGGGGTTTGGCCGTCCAGCAGCGCGCGAAGCCCCGGCAGCGCAAGCTCATTGCAAGACCAGTCGTAGAGCTGGCCGCCCCTGGGCTGGATGAGACCGACATCCAGCAGGTGGCCGAACCCATGCTCGGCTGCGAGGTAGGGCTCGACGTCGTCACCGAGCGGGTAGCGGTCAGGCAGTATGCGCGACAGCGACATGAAGATGCCCGTCATGCCGACGCGCGGATCGCCCAACGGGCGGCCCAACGGGGCAAGCCAGCCCAAGGCGAGCCGTGGCGCGGCCACCAATGCGTGTGCGAAAAGCACTCGAACGAGAACGACGTTGATGATGAACCGCTCGACTCGACGTTCGGCCGCAGCGAGATCCTCGGTTGCCAGATACCCCGCCACGATGCTGACGTTGTGGGCTCGGTACCAATTGCGCGCTGTGGGCTGGCGGATGAACTCGAGATGCGCGCTCACCCCTGGGCCGCTGGGATCACCGGCATAGCCGTACGCGATCGCGCCGGCTTCGGCGGTATCACGCAACAGCCGTTCGTTCAGCTCCCGCCACCATCGGCTGCCGGGTCGAGGATCGCCAGGTGGGTTCAGCAGCCCGCGCCGCAGTTGCCAACCCATGAACGCAGACGCCGCGCGCCGGTAGGGGAGATATCCGCGATCCAAGTCGCTGGGGACTTCGTACATGCGGTGCAGCAGCGCCAAGCGCCCATTTGGATTGTCTCGGACACGCTCGACGGCCGAACGGGCATAAGCCGCAGCGTAATTGCCGGACATACGCTGATTGTGTCAGCGTTGACGCGAGACCCAAGGGGAAATGCACAACGGATCGTACGAGCCGACCCTAAGCGAACCTAGAAGGGCACCGGCGGCAGCGAAGAGTTGAGGTTCAGACTCGCCTGGATGTGTTCGAGCGCCGCGGTGATGGGAGCGACGCGAGGCCACGGTCGCATAGTCGCCGTAAGTGGTGAGAAGCACGGCTGCGCTCCCATCCGATCATCGCGGTTCTCAGTCCCTGCGACAGCCGGATCGCAAGTACTGATCGAGCAAGTCCTTCGAACCCATGCAGGGTCCACCCGGTAGACGTGTCCATCGGTCAAGTCGACCGGAGGCGGTGTCGGGGTGTAGGTGGCGGGCTCGAGCCGTCGCCGCCGGTGGAGAATCCGAGCTGCACGAAGGCGTTCGCGGTTAACGCAGGTGCTCGCCGAAGAACGCGAATACCCTCTGCCACGCGTCCGCTGCAGCTTCCTCGTTCTCGCCGAACCCGAGGATTCGCGATAACGCCTGCAGGGGGGCGCGGTCGGCGAAGCTGTGCCCCGCACCGGGGTACGTCTTGACGTCGTGCGAAATCTTCTTCTCGGTCAGTACTTCTTCTAGCCGTGGGCCGCTGCCGCGGTTCATACGATCGCGCTCGCCGAAACTCGCGACAATGGGGCACGCACCGTCGACGATTTCGGCGTACTTGCTTTGGATAGGTGGCGGGTAGAAAGGCGCCGACGCGCCGAACCCCTTCGTGGAGGCAACGAGCGCGAACCCGCCACCTATGCAGAATCCGGCGATGCCGATTGCACCGCTGCAATCAGAACGTGCCGCCAATAACTCTCGGGCCGCCTCGATGTCGTTGAAGGATCGGCCCTCGTAGGCCATGAGATCACTGAACATCGTTCGCATACAACGGATCATGCCGCCGCGGGCGAACATGTTGGGCACGACCGCCAGGTAACCGTTGTCGGCAATCCGACGCGCGATCTCTCGGTGCGGTTTGCGTAGACCGAAGGCGTCGTGGATGACGACCACGCCAGGCCAGGGTCCTTCTCCGGACGGGACCTCGAGCACAGCGTCGATGCTTCCCTCGGGCGTCTCAAGACTTATATCTGTCATGGCACTGCGACTCTTTCGATGGTGGTGGAGCGGTTTGCCGAATCAGCAATCCGTTGAAGTCTCAGGGTTGGCTGAATGCCGCAGTCAGCCTGGCGATCTCGTCGTCCTGCAACAACACCGAATCGGTGCCGAGGTTCTCGGCAAGGTGTCCGCGACTACTGGTGCCCGGGATGAGCAGCACGTTGTCGGCGATCGCCAACAGCCACCCAAGAGCGACCTGGATAGGTGTCGCGGCATGGCCGGTGGCGATGCCGGTGACGACCGGATTGGCACGGATCACATCGCCCCTGCCCAGTGGTCCGAACGGAACGAACGCGATCCCCCTGGCATGCACTCGTCGAGAACGCGACTCGCAGACCGATCTGCCAGGTTGTACCAGTTCTGCACGCACACAATGTCGGTGACCTCGAGCGCCCGCACCAGATGTTGATGGGTGACATTGCTGATCCCGATTCCGGCGATCAATCCGTCATCCCGCGCCGCTACCAAGGCTCCGATCTGGTCGACAAACCGCTCGTCTACCGGGGGCGTCGTCCAAAAGGCGCAAGTTGACTGCGGTGAGCCGCTGGGCACCGAGCGTCTTAAGGTTGTCCTCGATACCCGCGCGGAGCTGATCTGGGTCGTTGTAGGGCAAAAATGCGCCGGATCCGTCCCGACGACCACCGACCTTGCTGACCACTGCCAGGTCGTCGGAGTAGGGATAAAGCGCTTCCCGGATAAGCTCATTCACGACTACCGGCCCGTAGTACTGGGCGGTGTCGATGTGGTCGACGCCCGCGTCTACCGCAGCACGCAGCACTGCGATGGCTTCATCGTGGTCGCGGGGTGGGCCGAATACTCCAGGGCCGGCCAGCTGCATGGCGCCGTATCCGACGCGCCGCACGACTTTGTCGGCGAGACGGTATTGGTTACTCGGTGTGTTCACAGTCGGGTTTCTCCCTCACTGTGTCCTGATCGCCGCGTTCAGAGCCGCACCTGGCGGTCCATGTGCTCGACAGAACGCCGATGGCCGAACCGAGTGGAGTGAGCATTCAGCTCGCCTTCACGCGGTAAAATCGATGGGGTACAGAAACTAATAGCTATATACAGCAAATAGTAGCGGAGTATTCCATGTCAAGTACTGAGCGAGACGCACGTCTCATTGAGCTGCGTGTTGGCATCGGCGTGCTGGACGGCGTTGCTGACCGCATCGCGGACGACGGCTTCGGCATGATCGGCCAGCGCGGCATCGACGACAGAAAGCGGGCCGACGAACTGCACGCTGGTAGGTAGTTCGGGACTCGAAAACTGGGCGATCTCCCTCGTCCAGCCGTCGCCGCAGTC
>Ga0164304_10000579_pt1 | contig 10761 bp, 8 predicted proteins | sample Whisoiple_217_MG_FD_110216 | JGI IMG/M metagenome (GOLD analysis project Ga0164304, IMG submission 110216) | Soil microbial communities amended with pyrogenic organic matter from upstate New York, USA - Whitman soil sample_217_MG | ecosystem: Environmental > Terrestrial > Soil > Agricultural...
CGCACTACGACCTCACGCCCGAGCAGCTGGCCGAGTTCCACCGCCACCACGTCGCCGACCTCGGCGTCGCCGTCGTGGGCGGCTGCTGCGGCACGACGCCCGAGCACCTGCGCCAGGTCGTCGAGGCGGTCGGCGGGGCGCCGGTCAAGCGCCGCCGGCCTCGTTCCGAGGCCGCCGTGGCCTCGTTGTACCAGTCGGTGCCGTTCCGGCAGGACGCCTCCTACCTCTCCATCGGGGAACGCACGAACGCCAACGGCTCCAAGGCCTTCCGCGAGGCCATGCTCGAGGGTCGGTGGGACACCTGCGTCGAGATCGCCCGCGACCAGACCCGCGACGGGGCCCACCTGCTCGACGTCTGCGTCGACTACGTCGGCCGTGACGGGGTCGACGACATGAAGCAGGTCGTCAGCAGGCTGGCCACCTCGAGCACGCTCCCGCTCGTGCTCGACTCCACCGAGCCGCCGGTCATCGAGGCCGGCCTGGAGATGCTCGGCGGCCGGGCGGTGATCAACTCGGTGAACTTCGAGGACGGCGACGGGCCGGACTCGCGGTACCAGCGGATGATGCGGCTGGTCCAGGAGCACGGGGCAGCCGTCGTCGCGCTGACCATCGACGAGGAGGGCCAGGCCCGCACCAGCGACAAGAAGGTCGCCATCGCCTCCCGTCTCATCGACGCCCTCACCGGGGAGTGGGGGATGCGGGTCGAGGACATCATCGTCGACACGCTCACCTTCCCGATCGCCACCGGTCAGGAGGAGACCCGTCGCGACGGACTGGAGACCATCGAGGCGATCCGCGAGATCAAGCGGCGCCACCCAGAGGTGCAGACGACCCTCGGTGTCTCGAACGTGTCCTTCGGCCTCTCGCCCGCCGCCAGGATCGTGCTGAACTCGGTCTTCCTGCACGAGTGCGTCAAGGCCGGCCTCGACTCGGCCATCGTGCACGCGGCCAAGATCCTCCCGATGAACCGCATCCCGGACGAGCGGCGGGACGTCGCCCTCGACCTGATCTACGACCGCCGGCGCGAGGGGTACGACCCGCTCGAGCGCTTCCTGGACATCTTCTCCGGGGTCGACGCGGCGTCGATGAAGGCCTCACGGGCCAACGAGCTCCTGGCACTCCCGCTCGAGGAGCGCCTGGCCCGCCGCATCATCGACGGCGAGCGCAAGGGCCTCGAGGAGGACCTGCAGGCCTGCCTGGACAAGGGCACCGGCCCGCTCGACATCATCAACGACTACCTCCTCGACGGCATGAAGACCGTGGGCGAGCTGTTCGGCCGGGGCGAGATGCAGCTGCCGTTCGTGCTGCAGTCGGCCGAGACCATGAAGGCGGCCGTGGCCTATCTCGAGCCCTTCATCGAGGAGCAGCTCGGCGGCGGCAAGCGCGAGGCCAAGGCGCGGGTGCTGCTCGCCACCGTCAAGGGCGACGTCCACGACATCGGCAAGAACCTCGTGGACATCATCCTGTCGAACAACGGCTACGAGGTGGTCAACCTCGGCATCAAGCAGCCCATCTCGGAGATCATCCGGGCGGCCGACGAGCACAACGTGGACGCCATCGGCATGTCCGGCCTCCTCGTGAAGTCGACGGTCGTGATGAGGGAGAACCTCGAGGAGCTGAACTCCCGCGAGCTCGCGGCGCGCTGGCCCGTCCTGCTGGGCGGGGCTGCACTCACCCGCGCCTACGTCGAGAACGACCTCGCGGAGGTCTACCAGGGGCAGGTCCGCTACGCCCGGGACGCCTTCGACGGGCTGCGCCTCATGGATGCCGTGGCCCTGGCCAAGGCGAGCCCGGACCTCGACGTGGCCGATGCGCTACCCGCGCTGCGCAAGCGCCGGGTCCGCCAGGTCGCCCAGGACCATGACGACGCCGCGCTGCGGGACACGACACGCTCCGACGTGGCCACCGACAACTCCATCCCGACACCGCCGTTCTGGGGTACCCGGGTGGTCAAGGGCATCGCCTTGGCCGACTACGCGGCCTACCTCGACGAGCGCGCCACCTTCCTGGGGCAGTGGGGCCTGAAGCCCAGCCGCGGCAAGGACGGGGCGTCCTACGAGGAGCTCGTGGAGACGGAGGGCCACCCCCGGCTGCGGATGTGGCTGGACCGGATCAAGACCGAGGACCTGCTCGAGGCGGCCGTCGTCTACGGCTACTTCCCCTGCTACAGCGAGGGCAACGACCTCGTGGTGCTGTGGCACGAGCCGGGCCCCGACGGCCAGGCGCAGGGCACCGAGCGGCTGCGCTTCACCTTCCCCCGCCAGCGGCGCGACCGGCGCCTGTGCCTGGCCGACTTCTTCAAGAGCCGGGAACGCTACGAGGCCGACGGGCAGCCCGACGTCATCGCCTTCCAGCTGGTGACGATGGGCTCGAAGATCGCCGGCGCCACCGCCGAGATGTTCGCTGCCGACGCCTACCGCGACTACCTCGAGCTCCACGGCCTCTCGGTGCAACTGACGGAGGCCCTCGCCGAGACGTGGCACGCCCGGGTCCGCGAGGAGCTCGGCTTCGGCGAGGAGGACAGCCCGGACCTGGCCGACATCCTGCGCCAGCGCCACCGGGGTTCGAGGTACTCCTTCGGCTACCCGGCCTGCCCGGAGCTCGAGGACCGCGCGAAGCTCGTGCAGCTGCTCGAGCCGGAGCGCATCGGCGTCTCGCTGTCCGAGGAGCTCCAGCTCCACCCCGAGCAGTCGACCGACGCGCTCGTCGTTCACCACCCGGAGGCCAAGTACTTCAATGCCGGCTGACAGCCCGTCCCTGACCCGCGCCACCGGCCTGCCGGCAGCGGTCTTCTGGGACATGGACGGCACCCTGGTCGACACCGAGCCCTACTGGATCAGCGCCGAGCACGCACTCGTGGAGGAGCACGGCGGGGTCTGGAGCGACGAGTACGCCCACGAGCTGGTGGGCAACGACCTGATGGTCTCGGCCGAGTTCATCCGGGCCCACTCGCCCGTGACCCTGACGCCGGTGGAGATCATCCACGAGCTGCTGGCGCGGGTGATCGTCCAGGTGCGCGAGCACGTGCCCTGGCGTCCCGGCGCCCGCGAGCTCCTGACCGCCCTGGGCGCGGAGGGCGTCCCCTGTGTGCTGGTGACGATGTCCTGGCGGTCGCTGGCCGATGCCGTCGTCAGCGCCCTGCCCGAGGGTGCGTTCACCGCCCTGGTGACCGGCGACGAGGTCGAGCACGGCAAGCCCCACCCGGAGCCCTACCTCGCCGCAGCGCGGCTTCTCGGGGTCGAGGTGGGCGACTGCGTGGCCATCGAGGACTCGCCGACAGGGGTCCGGTCCGCGGTGGACGCCGGAGTCCCCACCCTGGCGGTGCCGCACGTCGTGCCAGTGCCGATCATGTCCGGGGCCGTGCAGGTCCCGTCGCTGCGCGGGCTGACCCCGCAGGACCTCACCGCGGTGTTCGTGGGCCGCTGACCCCTCGCGTCAGTCGTCGGCCTTCTCGGCCTCGCCGGAGCGCTGCGGGTCGAGGGCAAGGTCCGAGGCATGGTCGGGCAGCGGCGGCGGCGTGCCACCCCAGGCGGGGCAGAGCGCGCGGTGGTCGCACCAGTCGCACAGCCGCGACGTGCTCGGCCGCCAGTCACCGGTCTCGGCAGCCCTCTGGATGGCCACCCACAGGGCCTTGAGCTTGCGCTCCGTCGCCCGGAGGTCGGCCTCGTCCGGGCTGTAGCGGACGGTCTCGCCGTTGCCGAGGTAGACCAGCTGCAGCATGCGCGGAACCTCGCCCCGCAGCCGCCAGAGCACCAGGGCGTAGAACTTCATCTGGAACAGCGCCTTGCCCTCGAACAGCTCGGAGGGCGAGCGCCCGGTCTTGTAGTCGACCACCCGCATCGCCCCGCCCGGGGCCACGTCGAGCCGGTCGACGTAGCCGCGCAGCACCAGGCCGTCGAAGTCGGCCTCGACGTAGAGCTCGCGCTCGGCCGGCTCCAGCATGGTCGGGTCCTCGAGGGTGAACCACCGCTCGATCAGGGTCGTCGCCTCGGCGTACCACGAGGCGTGGGAGGGGAGCCCCTCGTCGCCGTCGTCGACCAGGGCGGCGAGGTCCGGCTCGGCGGCCTTCAGCGCGGCCCACTCGGGGGCCACCAGCGCCGCGGCAGCCTCGGGCGTGCGCTCCGGCGCCGGGAGGTCGAAGAGCCGCTCCAGGACTGCGTGGACCAGGGTGCCGCGGGCGGCGGCCGCGCTCGGCGGAGAGGGCAGCCGGTCGATGACCCGGAACCGGTACAGCAGGGGGCACTGCATGAAATCCGAGGCCCGGCTGGGGGAGAGTGCGGCAACCATGCAGCGCACTCTAGAAGAGGGCGCTGACATAGGGTCATGGCCATGCAGCCTCGCGAGCGCCGTCCCGGTGTGAGGGTCGCCAGCGTGGCTGGTGTTCCGGTCTACATCGGCGGCAGCTGGGCCCTGATCGCCGTGGTCCTGGTCGCCCTGATCGGCCCGTCCATCAGCCGGACGCGCCCGGACATCGGGCTGTGGGCCTATGCGGTGGCAGCCCTGATCGCGCTCCAGCTGCTGGTGGCGGTGCTGGTGCACGAGGCGGCCCACGCCATCGCCGCCAGGGCCTTCGGCCTCCCGGTCCTGCGCATCGTGGCCGACCTCTGGGGAGGACACACCGCGTTCGAGTCCGGGCGCTCCACGCCGGGGTCCGCGGCCGTCATCGCGGTGGTCGGGCCGCTCGCCAACGGCGTGCTCGCCCTCGTCTCCTGGCTCGCCCTCCCCGCCGCGCAGACCGGCATACCGAACACCCTGCTCGGGGGGTTCGCGTTCCTCAATGCCGCCCTGGCGGGCTTCAACCTCCTCCCTGGCCTGCCCCTCGACGGGGGCCAGCTGGTCGAGTCGGGGGTGTGGAAGGCCACCGGCAGCCGCACGCGGGGCATGATCGTCGCCGGCTGGTGCGGCCGGGCCGTGACCGTGCTCGTCATGCTGTGGTTCCTGGGTCGCCCGGCGGCGCAGGGCCGCGGCATCGACCTCCTGGACGTCGCCTGGGCGCTGTTCATCGCCTCGTTCCTGTGGGCGGGCGCATCGGCCGCGATCCGCGGCGGCCACGCCCTCGAGGCGGTGAACCAGGTCAGGCTCGCCACCGTGCTGCGTCCCGCCCTGGGCGTGCGCCACGACGAGCACCTCGACGACGTGCTGGCGCGCTGGACCACCGGACAGGTCATCGTCGTCCTCGACGACCAGGACAAGCCGGCCGCGCTCGTGGACCCCGAGGCCGTCGGCCACGTGCCACCGGGCCGCTACGGCCAGACCGGGGTCAGCGCGGTCTCCGCGCCGCAGGCCGCCGGCTGGTCGGTGGAGGCCGGCCCCGAGGACGACATCGTCCCGGTCGTGGTCGCCATGCAGACGGTGGGCGCCACCCTCGTCGCCGTGACCCACCAGGGACGCCTGCTCGGCGTCGTGACCTCGGCGGACGTCAACCGGGCGATGGAACGCCTCTGACCCGCAACTAGACTTCCCCGCCATGACCAGCGCAGAGCACCCCGACACCCCTTCCACAGGCCCTGTGGGGGCGCAGCTGCGCCGTGGGGTCTTCACCGTGGGGGAGCGCGTCCAGCTGACCGACCCCAAGGGGCGCCTGCACACCATCACCCTCGAGCCCGGGCGGGAGTTCCACACCCACCGGGGCCGGCTGGCCCACGACGACCTCATCGGCGCCCCCGACGGCTCCGTCGTGCGCAACACCGCCGGCGTCGAGTACCTCGCCCTGCGCCCCCTGCTGTCCGACTACGTGATGTCGATGCCCCGCGGGGCCGCCGTGGTCTACCCCAAGGACGCCGGGCAGGTCATCACCATGGCCGACGTCTTCCCCGGGGCCCGCGTGGTGGAGGCCGGGGTCGGCTCCGGGGCCCTGTCGATGTCGCTGCTGCGGGCGGTCGGCGAGCACGGCAGCCTGCACTCGTTCGAGCGGCGCGAGGACTTCGCGGACATCGCGAAGGGGAACGCCCGCGCCTTCTTCGGGGTCGACCACCCGGCGTGGGAGGTCACGGTCGGCGACCTGGTCGAGGAGCTCCCGAACGCGGTCGAGAACGGCTCGGTGGACCGGGTCGTCCTGGACATGCTGGCCCCCTGGGAGTGCCTCGACGTCGTCGCGGACGCGCTCCTGCCCGGTGGGGTGCTGATCTGCTACGTCGCCACGGCCACCCAGCTCTCCCGCGTGGCCGAGGCGATGCGCGACCACGGTGGCTTCACCGAGCCGGAGGCGTGGGAGTCGCTCGTGCGCGGCTGGCACCTCGAGGGCCTGGCCGTAAGGCCCCAGCACCGGATGCACGGCCACACCGGGTTCCTCATCACCACCCGTCGGCTCGCACCCGGGGTCACCCCGCCCCTGCGCAAGCGGCGTCCCGCGAAGGGCGCCGTGGGGGACGAGGGCACGACCGCCGCCGACCACGAGGCCTTCGGCCAGACGGGGGAGTGGAGCCCCGAGGACATCGGGGAGCGAACCCCCTCGGACAAGAAGGTTCGCCGGATGCGCCGATCTGTGACCCAAACCTCCGTCAACTCAGACTAGTTCGGCGTTAGGGTCGGTTATCGGCCGCCTAGAGCGGTCGGAACCTTCGAGTGAGGGAGCCGACATGAGCGACAAGTCGAGCCACCAGAGCCACCCCGACTACTCCGAGGAGCGGCGCCAGCAGCAGTTGCTCGCCGAGGAGGTGGCGGCCCTGCGCCAGCGTCTCGCCGATGCCCCTGCCCGTTCCCGCGAGCTCGAGACCAAGGTGCTGCAGCTCCAGTCCAACCTCGCGACCATCTCTTCCCAGAACGAGCGGCTCGTGCGCACCCTCAAGGAGGCCCGCGAGCAGATCGTCACGCTCAAGAGCGAGGTGGACCGGCTCGCGCAGCCCCCGGCTGCCTACGGCATCGTGCTCGAGTCCTACGACGACGCCACGGTCGACATCCTCACTGGTGGCCGCAAGATGCATGTGGCGGTCAGCCCAGCCGTCGACCCGGCGGAGCTCTCCGCCGGCCGCGAGGTCCGGCTCAACGAGGCGATGAACGTCGTGGCGACCTGCGGCTTCGAGCGCACCGGCGAGGTCGTGATGATCAAGGAGCTCCTCGGCGACGACCGGGTGCTCGTGGTCGCCCACGCGGACGAGGAGCGGGTATGCCGGATCGCGGACTCCCTGGAGGGGGAGCCGATCCGCGTCGGTGACGCGCTCATGCTCGAGCCCCGCACCGGGTTCGTCTACGAGCGCATCCCGAAGGCCGAGGTCGCCGAGCTCGTTCTCGAGGAGGTCCCGGACATCGACTACGAGGACATCGGCGGTCTGGCCGGGCAGATCGAGGCGATCCGCGACGCCGTCGAGCTGCCGTACCTGCACCCGGACCTGTTCAAGGAGCACCACCTGAAGCCTCCGAAGGGCGTGCTGCTCTACGGGCCTCCCGGGTGTGGCAAGACGCTGATCGCGAAGGCGGTTGCCGCCTCCCTGGCCAAGAAGGTCGCCGAGCGCGAGGGCAAGCCTGTCGGCAAGTCGTTCTTCCTCAACATCAAGGGCCCGGAGCTGCTCAACAAGTACGTCGGCGAGACCGAGCGCCACATCCGGCTGATCTTCCAGCGGGCCCGCGAGAAGGCGTCGCACGGGACCCCCGTCGTGGTGTTCTTCGACGAGATGGACAGCCTGTTCCGCACCAGGGGCTCGGGGGTCTCCTCGGACGTCGAGACCACGATCGTGCCCCAGCTGCTCAGCGAGATCGACGGGGTGGAACGGCTCGAGAACGTCATCGTCATCGGCGCCTCCAACCGCGAGGACATGATCGACCCGGCCATCCTGCGGCCCGGCCGGCTCGACGTGAAGATCAAGATCGAGCGGCCCGATGCCGAGAGCGCCCGCGACATCTTCACCAAGTACCTGACCGCGGACCTGCCGCTGCACGAGCACGACCTGGCGGAGCACGGCAACTCGCCGCAGGCGACCGTTGACGCGATGATCCAGGCGGCGGTCGAGCGGATGTACTCCGAGATCGAGGAGAACCGCTTCCTCGAGGTCACCTACGCCAACGGCGACAAGGAGGTCCTGTACTTCAAGGACTTCAACTCGGGCGCGATGATCCAGAACATCGTGGACCGGGCCAAGAAGATGGCGATCAAGGACTTCCTCACCCAGGGCCAGCGCGGCATCCGCGTGGACCACCTGCTGGCCAGCTGCGTCGACGAGTTCAAGGAGAACGAGGACCTTCCCAACACGACCAACCCCGACGACTGGGCGCGGATCTCGGGCAAGAAGGGCGAGCGGATCGTCTACATCCGCACCCTCATCACCGGCAAGTCGGGCACCGAGCCGGGCAGGTCCATCGACAACGTCGCCAACACGGGCCAGTACCTCTAGCGCCCGTTCCGGGGACAATCCGGACGCCTGCGGACATTCCGGAAGGAGGGTCCGCAGGCGTTGTAAGGATTCGATCTCAGCCGGGTCAGGGGACGGTAAGGCGTCGTGTCGACCCTCGCGATCGCGCCTACGCTCATTGCATGATCCCTCGATACGCCCTCTGCAACGGAGGGACTCGCGACGGCAAGCGGTATCCGCTGCACCGCGAGATCCGCCCGGGGTTCGTGTTCACGTGGGACGGCTCCACCTACCGCGTGATCCGCCAGGTCGTCCAGACCAACGCCGGCCCGATGTGGGTCGCCACCGCCGCCTGACCTCTCAGCCAGGGCGGCGCCTCAGGAGGGGATGCCGGCGCGGCCCGTTCGCCCTGACCCCCGCCGGCCTGTGCCGGTCCGGGCCCGGAGCGCCGCGGCGGCCGCGGCCCGCCAGCCCAGCAACAGCGCACCGAGCACCACCGCCGCGACGACCACGAAGGCCGGCTCCGTGCCCTGGCCCGCGAGCGCGCGAAGCGCCATCCCGGCACCGACCGTCACCGCCCACACCACGAGACCGCCACGCAGGCCCTGAGGTCTTCCCCGGGCGGCAGCGCCGGCGAGCAGCCAGCCCGCCCCCAGGCCCACGAGGAAGGGCCACGCCGTCTGCGCCACCCCGGGCAGCGTCAGCGCCTCCCGGTGGCTGGACCGGCCCACCAGGACGAAGACCAGCACGCAGAGGACGTCGGCCGCCAGGGCCGGGGCGGCTCGCCTCACGCGCGGACCCGGTCGAACAGCGTCGGGTGCGGCGGGGCGTGGGCGGGGTCGACCCCGTCGAAGAGACTGCTGACGGACTCACCGGCGTGGATCCGGGAGATGGCCTGCGCGAACAGGCCTGCGACCGAGCGGATCCGCAGCTCCGGCCAGCGGGCCGGTGCCGGCACCGTGTCGGTGGTGACGACCTCGCTGATCAGCGGGTGCTGGCGCAGGCGCTCGACTGCCTTGCCGGCGAAGAGGCCATGCGTGCACGCCACGGCGGCCTCCTGGCAGCCGAGGTCCTGGAGCCGCTCGAGGAGCTCGACGATCGAGCCCCCGGTGGCGATCTCGTCGTCGAGCACGATGGCCCGTTTCCCCGCGACGTCGCCGACGATCGAGTCGATGATGACGCGGTCGTCGCCCAGACGCTGCTTGCTGCCGGCGGCCACCGGCAGGCCCAGCAGGCGGGCGAACTGGGTTGCCGTCTTGGCGTTGCCGAGGTCGGGGGAGACCACGACGGAGTTGGTGAGGTCCCGGTCCCGGAAGTGCTCGGCCAGCACCCCGATCGCGGTGAGGTGGTCGACGGGCACCGAGAAGAACCCGTGGACCTGCGGGGCGTGCAGCGTCATCGTCAGCACCCGGTCGACCCCGGCCGCGACGAGCATGTCGGCCACGAGACGGCCCCCGAGGGAGATGCGCGAGGCGTCCTTCTTGTCGGAGCGGGCATAGGCGTAGTGCGGGATCACCGCGGTGATCTGGGCGGCCGAGGCACCCCTGGCCGCGTCGATCATCAGCAGGAGCTCCATGAGGTGCTCCTGGGTCGGCGGCACGAGGGGCTGCACGATGTAGACGTCGCGCTGGCGGCAGTTCGCCAGGAGCTGCGCCTGCAGGCAGTCGTTGCTGAAGCGCTTGATCTCGGCGGGGGCGAGGTCGACGGACAGCTCGGCGCAGATGTGGGTGGCCAGCTACCGGTGCGCACTGCCCGAGAAGATGACGATGTCGCGCATGGGACTCCTCAGGGGTGGGGTCGCGCTGTCTCTCGCAGACTAACGGGGCTGGGACGTGCCGTCGCCCCCGGCGGCATACAGGTGTGAGCGGAGCTCGCCGACCAGCTCCGCACGGTGCTGGGCGCCCATCGGCACGGCGCCGGGGAACGAGGCGAACCCGTGCGGCACCCGGACGTAGTTGGTCAACCGCACGGGGACGCCGGCCTCGCGCAGCGCCTCGGCGTACCGGGCCCCGTCGTCGCGCAGCGGGTCCAGGTCTGCGGTCTGGACCAGGGCCGGCGGGAGACCGGCCAGGTCGCCGAACAGCGGGGACACCAGCGGACTGGTGGGGTCCGCCCCGTCGGGGAGGTAGTGCGCCCGGAACGCGTGGATGTTGGCGCGGGTCAGGATGGGCGCGTGGGCGTGCTCGTCGATGGAGGGCGACGCCAGGGTCATGTCCACGGCGGGGTAGATCAGCGCCTGGTGGCGCACACGCGGGCCCTCGTCGTCACGCGCCTCCTGGGCGACGACCGCGGCGAGGTTGCCGCCGGCGCTGTCGCCGCACACCGCCAGTCGACGGGGGTCCGCACGCAGGACCTCGCCGTGCCCGGCCACCCAGCGGGTGGCGTCCAGGCCGTCGTATGCCGCCGTGGGCGCCTTGTGCTCCGGGGCCTTGCGGTAGTCGACGCTGACCACCACCGCCCGCACCCGGCGGGCCAG
>Ga0164304_10000581_pt1 | contig 10727 bp, 10 predicted proteins | sample Whisoiple_217_MG_FD_110216 | JGI IMG/M metagenome (GOLD analysis project Ga0164304, IMG submission 110216) | Soil microbial communities amended with pyrogenic organic matter from upstate New York, USA - Whitman soil sample_217_MG | ecosystem: Environmental > Terrestrial > Soil > Agricultural...
AATTTGCAGAATGGGGAAAACTCCTGAAACCGCATCTAGAAAAGCATTTAGGGCGAGAAATTTTGTTTTTGTACGGAGGAATTAAGCAACAGCAGCGGGAAGAAATGATCGATCGCTTCCAGCACGACCCCCAAGGCCCGCCGATTATGATTTTATCATTAAAAGCAGGCGGCACAGGTTTGAACTTAACCAGAGCCACCCACGTTTTCCACTATGACAGATGGTGGAATCCCGCAGTAGAAAATCAGGCAACTGACCGCGTATTTCGCATCGGTCAAACTCGCAACGTGCAAGTTCACAAATTTGTCTGCACGGGTACATTAGAGGAGAAAATACACGATATGATTGAAAGCAAAAAAGCTCTAGCCGAACAAGTTGTCAGCGCCGGGGAAAACTGGCTCACCGAGCTAGATACAGACCAACTTCGGAATTTACTAATCCTAGATCGCAATGCTATCATAGAAACAGAAGAAGAATAATATGATTAATTACCAATTCCCAACAGCACGACACGGATGTCACGGATATACGGATAGCTGTTTTTTCCTTTCTGACCGAAAGCATCCAGGATACAAGCCCCCGGATTCATTGCTTCGCAGACTCAGGACCGGTGAAATAAAAAACCTGTATCCGATGAAACTTGCCCCCCGAATTTATCCGTGGGGTCAATGCTTCAATTCTTTAATCTAAAATCTAAAATCTAAAATCGATTGACTCCAGCATCCCAATTACCAATGCCCAATGCCCGATGCCCAATTCCCAATTCCCAAATAAATGATTGACAGAGAATGGTGGACACAACAGTGGTTAGATTTAATAAATACCTACCGCTTCAAAAAGCGCTTAGAACGCGGCTGGCAATACGCGCGCGAGGGAAAAGTTCTCAGCATTAACTTCCCTAACCAAGAAGTAATCGCCGTAGTTCAAGGAACAGATCCCAAACCCTATCAAGTTTCTTTAGGGCTCGACACATTGAGCGATGAAGATTGGGATTATGTGATTGAAAATATGTCGCAAAGAGCAGTTTTTTCAGCTAAATTACTAGCAGGAGAAATGCCACACAATATTGAGGATGTATTTGCGGCCGCCGGCAAAACACTATTTCCGTTAAGTTTATCTGATATTCGATCGCGCTGTAGCTGTCCTGACCCCAAAAACCCTTGCAAACACATCAGTGCAGTATACTACTTATTGGGCGATCGCTTCAGTGAAGACCCCTTCGTGCTCTTTCAACTGCGGGGGAGAACCAAAGAGCAAATCTTGACAGCACTCCGTCAAAGACGAGGTACGCAAGGAGACGAAAATTCCCAACTCAACTCCGGCGAAAAAGCCCCCGCTACGAATTCTAAATTGCCGAAGGTCGATCGCTTTTGGGAATACAACCAGCAGCTAGAATCATCTTTAGTAGTCATTGTACCGCCGCCCAGCAGCGAAACAGTATTAGATATCTTAGGCCCAATTCCCCTCGCAACCGACGGAAAAGGAACCGCTAGCAAATCCTCCCCTGCATCAGACGCCCTCAAGCAGCATTTTAGCAAAATCTACCAAGCAGTTAGCCAGCAAGCAGTTTTAGCAGCACTGAAACGGGGCGAAACAGATTAACAGATTATTCTTTCTTTAGTCCCCTCTGCTAGGACGAAAGTGTCTGTAGTTGCGGTTTCAACCGCCGACAATTCTATTCGTTTGTGTAAAGGCTAAGAAACCCGGTTTTTTATAAAATCAGCGAAAAAACAGGGCTTGTGGGAATTATAAATCACGTTAAAAAACCAGATTTTTTATACCAATTTCAATAAATAATGCACTACAAAAGGATTTGAGGGCGGTTGTTCTGCGGGGCATAATGTAAGCCCTGGTTGGGCAATTACCTTACAAATAGCATGACAATTACTGCCAGGAATTCATAATCTCTATCAATTCATGGGGGCGTTCAATCAAAAAATTAGGATTTTGTGCAGCCAAAGCTTGCGGAGAATTAAAACCCCAACCTACAGCAATTACCTTAATTCCGGTTTTTTTAGCAGCGTCTATATCTCGGATTTCATCTCCCACATAAACCACTTTTTCAGTATGTATTTTCTCTATTCTTAGCCATTTATTAATAACTTTATGTTTGCCAAAAGTTGAGCCAGAGTAAATAAATGTAAAAGTGTCTTGCAAACCGTTTCTTTCCAGGGATCCCAAGACATTTTCTCTTGAATTAGAGGTAATAATACCCAGTTGAAAGCCGCGTTTTTTCAACTCGAGTAAAACTTCTTTAATTCCCGGAAATAATTGAATGTGTGGAACTTCACTCTGCAACTCTGCTTTCAACCTTCTAATCAACAGCGGGAATTTGAAGATAGAAATGCCAGAATACTGAAGAATTTGCCAAGAATTTAAATTGCTCAGTTGAGCGAGTTCCTCTTTTGTCGCAGACTTAAAGCCGAATTCTGCTGACAAACGGTTGGTGATGCTCAGAAGAATATCGATTGTATCTGCTAAAGTACCGTCAAAATCAAAAATAATTACTTTGGTCATTGGACAATAGCAAATAAGGAACTAGGGCTCACTTCTATATTACCCATTACCTCTTGCTTGTCAAAAAAAACGATCGCAACGGCGGGATTTGCACCCGCATCTCCTGGTATGCTCCAAGGAATTCTATCATTTAAACTACGTTGCTGGTGGCAGCGAACCGAATCAAACGGTTGTCTCTCGCTTTAGGTAAGCGCTCGCTTTACCACTAAGCTACACTGCCCCATTTTATTATACATTTTCAATGCGAAATTTTGACATCAAACTTAATATTAATTGTAAATTATATATCTCGCTTGTAGCTGAGTCTCGCTCCCCCCCCCTGATGCTTGCCCCCTACTCCCCCTTATTAAAGGGGATGCAAGAACTCTCTTTCGTCACCCTTATAAAGGGGGATGCGAGGTGGATCGAGAGTTAGATATAAGCGAGAGTATGAAAGGAATTTAGTCTTAAGTTGATACCAATTGCTTGTCTAAAAAAACGATCGCAACGGCGGGATTTGCACCCGCATCTCCTAGTATGCTCCAAGGAATTCTATCATTTAAACTACGTTGCTGGTGGCAGCGAACCGAATCAAACGGTTGTCTCTCGCCTCTGCATAGAGCATCGCGCTTTACCACTAAGCTACACTGCCCCATTTTATTATACATTTTCACTGCAAAATTTTGACATCGAACCCAATATTAATTGTAAATTATATATCTCGCTTGTGGCTGAGTCTCGCTCCCCCCCTGATTTTTGCCCGCTAATCCCCCTCCCGCGGGGGAGACAATAACTCTCTTCCGTCACCCTTATTAAGGGGGATGCGAGGCGGATCGAGACTTAGATATAAGCGAAAGTATGAAAGGAATTTAGTCTTAAGTTGATACCAATGGTGGAAAGTGGAAAAAGCCACAAAAATATTAAATGACTGTTACCACTGGGACTCAGCATAATCTTTAAATAATTTACCATAAAAATAGCGTCCCTCATTTACTCCCGAATAAATTGGATCGCAAATCCGCGCGGCGGCATCGACAGCATCAAAGGGAGGTTGTACGCCGCGTTGCTGCATCGCTAAAACTTGAGGGTAAGGGTGCTGAAAACTAATCCATCCCGGATCGACAGCATTCATAAAAATTTTGTGTTTGGCATACTCAGAAGCGCAGGTGCGAGTCATCATGTTCAGCGATGCTTTTGCCATATTTGTATGCGGATGTCGCCAAGGTTTGTCGCTGTTAAATTGCCCTTCTTTTGAAGAAACATTGACAATATATTTGCTAGCTTCAGGAAATTTTTTCATCAGCCGTTTGAGCCTGCTGTTAATCGCAAAAGGAGCGATCGCATTAATAACGTGAACTTCCAACATTTCCAAAATGCTCACCTCATCATCCTTCATCACCCAACTGTTGAAAGGGCGCAAATCCACTTGTTGTCCGTCGCGATCGTACATTCCGGGCGGAAACAAACTAAAATCAGATGGATGTGATAATTGATTCTCTCGATCCAAGTTAAAAACCGTGGGGATTTCACTGTTGCGATTTGGAACAGAGTCTGTGAGAGATTTGGGGATATCCTCAGAAATATTGTCTTTCAAAAAGTGCGATGGCGCCAACAGCGGCTGAATCTCAGCAGGCAAAGCCTCCAAAGGCAGAGATTCAAAATCCATCAAATGCTGGTAAAATTCAGGAGGGCGGCGAATTGTTTGAGCCGCATTATTGATAATAATGTCAATTCGCGGATAGCAGCAGACGAGGTGTTCTGCAAATCGCTCAACGCCGGCAATATACCGCAAATCTAACTCATAAACTTGCAGGCGATCGCACCACTGGGCAAAATCCGCTTCTTTAGCATATCTCCTAGCAGCATCCCGAGCAAAACGAGTAGTACAAATTACAGCAGCACCAGATCTCAACAACCTCAAAGTTACAGCATACCCAATTTTCACTCTCGCTCCCGTCACCAAAGCAAATAACCCATGCAAATTAGCTGTTTGGTTGCGTTTGGCCAAATTAAGTTCGCCGCACTTCAAACACAAACCCCGGTAAAAAAAATGTTGCTCTTGAAAAGTCTCCTTGCAAACAAAACAGCGCTGCGGTTTATTCATTTTAAATCTCTATTGCTGTAAAAATATCAATTCCAGCTACATCCGGTGCAATTAGCTGTCGCAAAAATCCGCCGATTATCGATATTAGCTTGTTTCATAATAGAACCGCTCAAATTAGCCCCATTAAACTTAGCTCCGCTGAGATTGGCTTTCAGAAAATTTGCTCTTTTGGCAACGGCACCGCTCAGATTAGCATTACTCAAATTAGCTTTACTAAAATCAGCATCGCAAAGGTTAGCTGCAGTCAAATCAGCGCCAGACACATCAGCATTTGTCCAATCACTTTTCTCTAAATTAGCCCCGCGCAAATCAGCTCTCTGAAAACAAGTTCCTGCGAATTTACTCCACCGCAAATTAGCTTTTGTCAATACAAATTTGTTAAAATTCAAGCCGTACAAATCCGATCGAATTACTTTAATTCCAGCCAGGTTTGCTCCTGCCAATTTCGCTCCGCCCAGCTTTGCCCCACTCAAGTCAGCCCCGCTCAAGTCAGCACCAGTCAAATCCGCCTCGCTCAAATCCGCCCCGCAGAGTTTAGCTTTTTTCAAAATGCTTTGAGATAAATTAGCATCGCGAAAATTAACCGAGCGCAGGTTGGCTTGAGTGAGATTAGCTGCTTGCAAATCAGCGCCGCTGAGATTAGTTTTGCTCAGGTTTGCTTCGCTCAAATCGGCATTTCTCAGATTAGTTACTTCCAAGTTACTTTGAAATATTTTTGCGCCTCGCAGGTTGGCAGATGCAAAGTTCGCTCCTGCTAAGTTTGACTCTCTCAGGTTGGCTTTAGCCAAATTAAGTCCGCTAAAATCTCCCCAACTCAAGTCTACAAAACCACCAAATAAAAGTAGATTTTGCACTCTCCATTTATTCCAAATTGCTGCACCTTTTTTGAGCAAAATTAGCTGTTCTTGCGCTCCAAACAGCGCAGCCGCAAACGCACGCACCTGCTCGTCAGCATCGTCAAAAACGGCAGTTGCTGCTTCTAAACCTTCTTCTCCATAGTTGAGGGCATCTGTGATTGCTGCCAGCCTTGCTTCAACTGACGGACTTGCTAAGCGGTGTTTGACTCCAGCTATGCCACCCAAGATAGCAGCATTAATTGGAGGGGAATTTTGACCGCCCAAAACTGCATCGTATTCTTTGGGTTCATTTGCTGACATTTGTTATTTGTTGACTGTTAACTGTTGACTGTTGACTGTTGACTGTTGACTGTTGACTAATGACTAATGACTAATGACTAATGACTATTGATTTGATTTGCTTTCGCATTTCGCCGCAGCATTTCGGGTTTTATGCGTCGCAGCGCTGAAGCTGTAAATCGGCGGTTCCATTCTTCGTCGGAGATGTCGGCTAATTCTGCAAGTGTCGGCGCTATATTTTCAGGATAAGGCTCAAAGTCGGCAACATCAGTTGCTTTAGCAAATCGCTGGTTCCAAGGACAAACATCCTGACAAATATCGCAACCTGCTACCCAACCTTGTAAATTAGATGCAATTTCGTCGGGCAATTTTTCGGCTCGATTCTCGATCGTGTGATAAGCTATACATCGATCGGCATTCACCACAAAAGGCTCAGTAATTGCCCCGGTCGGACAGGCCTCAATGCAGCGAGTACAAGTACCGCAATGTTCCGTATGGGACTCATCGGGCGCTAACTCCAAATTAGTCAAGATTTCGCCCAAAAACACCCAAGAACCGTATTCGCGCGAAATTACATTACCATTTTTGGCAATCCAGCCAATCCCGGCTCGCTGGGCCCACATTTTATCCTGAATCGGCCCGGTATCAGCATAATACCGCGCTTCAATTCCTTCGCCTTGCGATCGCAGCCAATTGGCCAAAACCTTCAGTTTTTTGTGCAAAATTTTGTGGTAATCTCGTCCCCAGCCGTAGCGAGAGATTTTAGCATATTCGATTCCTGGCTCGACCCTCCCCTCCAAAGGGGGATTCGGGGGGCGTTGGTGAGCCGTGTAGTAGTTGATGGCGACACATATTAAGGACTGCACCTCTGGCATCACCAATTGAATATCCTGCCGCTTTGGGTTGGCCATCCATGCCATATCCGCCTGATAACCCTTGTCCAGCCAAGCCTGCAACCGTTGTTTTTCTCGATCGAAATCCGCGTCTTTTGAGGCTATCCCGACTTTGTGAAATCCCAACTCAAGGGCTTTTTGCTTAATGCGATCGCTATTAATTGATTTTTTCATCGGGTAAGGAACAATAGCATAAATTGCGCTATAAGTCTAGTAATTTTCAGATTAATTTGGGGACAAAATTGATAATACTTCCACAATCTTTATATTTATAAATTTGAACTCCCAAGTGTCAAAAATGTCACATAATTTAATTAAGGGAGAATTCGATTCGCAAATTCAAGTACGCAAGTAAAACCGACAGCGAATCCCACAGCATAAACATGGCAGTTAGTATCCAATCAGCTCAATCTATTTTCTCGAACACCGAGGTGGCGAGCGTTGTTCCGGCTACCACGGAAGCGTTCTACAAACTCAGCGTTGAAGACCAACTGGCACTGCTCTGGTATGCCTACACCGAAATGGGTGTTTCCATCACCGCAGCAGCTCCGGGAGTAGCCAGCATGGCGCTTGTCGAAGGCGTCCTCAACGAAATTAAGCAGATGTCGCCGGAAGCTCAAAGCAAAACGATGTTTGACCTAGCCAGCAACGCCGACACCACAATCGGGCGGATTTACACTTCCTTGCGCGTCAACACCAAACTCGGTTTCTGGTACGAGTTGGGACAGTTGATGAAACAGGGCCTTGTCGCTCCGATCCCCGCTGGCTATCAAATGTCTCCCGAAGCCACCGCAGTTCTAGAAACCATCAAGAAACTCGATCCGGGCCAGCAAATTACCGTACTTCGCAATACCGTAGTTAACATGGGCTACGACCCTGCTTTTAGCCAAGAGTACGGCAAACGCTCGGCCCCCCGCAGCACTCCCACCGCTCCAGAAGAGCGGGTGAAAACCAAAATTGAGGGTATCACCGAGCAGACTGTGCTCAGCTACATCGACTACATGAACGCCTTCGACTTCACCCCAGCCGTCGGTTTATTTGCTGAAGAAGGTGCCCTGCAACCGCCTTTCCAAAAGCCGATCGTCGGTCGCGAAGCTATCCTCAACTATATGCGGGAAGAGTGCGTCGGACTGAAAATGATGCCGCAGCAAGGCGTATCGGAACCTGCAGAAGATGGCTACCGCCAAGTGAAAGTCACTGGCAAAGTCGAAACTCCCTGGTTCGGAGCGAATGTGGGCATGAACATTGCGTGGCGGTTTTTGCTCGATCCCCAAGGTCAAATTTTCTTTGTGGCGATCGACTTGTTGGCATCTCCTAAGGAATTGGTCAATTTGATGCGCAAATAGAATATTCTGGTTCGGTCTGTCAAACAGGCTTGCCCAGAAACCCAGATGCCAGCAGGTGTCTGGGTTTCTACCATTAAAGATTAAAGATTAAAGAATTGAAGAATTGGAAATGAGTGATGACTGCGAGGGGTTGTGGCTTCCCTACAGTTGCATTATTTTTTGAAATTAGTATTGATTGGGGTCGATCGCTCTGGAAGCTGCGATCGACGCTCTCGGGTTCCTCCTTTTTTCGGAGAATTATTTTCCCGACCCTACTTATATCTTTTGAGGGATTTGCTGCGACAAAGAGAATGATTACAGTATACTCATTCATCTTAAATCACTTGTTTTATGACCGCAACAACTCGACCTATTATAACTAGCTCTATAAAGATTGCCGGCATCACAAAGCCAACGGTACTGCGATATTTTGAAACTTTAAACGCGGGCGATTTTGAGGCTACGGCTAATTTATTTGCTGAGGAGGGGGTTCTGCACGCGCCGTTTGAAGAGCCAATTATCGGCAGCATCTCGATCGCTACTTATCTAAAAACAGAAGCGCGAGGAATGCAGCTCGAACCCCAGCAAGGTGTCAGCCAAATTTTAGAAGATGGCAATGTAGAAGTTCAGGTCAGCGGCCGGGTGCAAACTTCCGCCTTTGGTATTAATGTCGCATGGCTGTTCTTGCTCAATTCAGATCAAAAAATCCTTTCTGTCACCGTCAAACTGTTAGCTTCTCCCCAAGAATTGCTAAATCTGCGGTCGCAGACGAAATTTGATGTTTAATAAGCTGTTTCAGATTTAAATTGCCTATTTGGGTTTGACCTGTCGATCGCACGTAATGGCCAAAGTCATGCGATCGACAGGTTGCTCGGCTTTTTATCAGAGAATGAGGCAGAAACCCGGTTTTTTATCCAAATCTCTGGTGAAGTGCGGCTAACGGTATTGTAAAACTTCATTGAGTTTATAAGCAATTATAAACAATAATGGTATTATATTGTTGTGAGTGTTGAACAAGGAATACGCACAGCCTAAAAAACAGAAGTCTCAAATGCAACTAACAGAGAGGCACATCATTAAATCGACGGAACACCGTTTCGCCCAAATAGACGAACTAGCCTTTAAATCTAAGAACCTCTACAATGCCGCTAATTACGTCATTCGTCAGAGCTTTCTTTATGGATGGGGCTATGTCAATTACAACGAAATGAACCGTTTGATGAAGTCTCACGAAGCATACAAGGCTTTAGCTGCCAAGGTTAGTCAGCAAATATTGATGGTGCTAGACAAGAATTGGAAATCCTTCTTTGAGGCGATTAAAAATTACAAAACTGATCCCTCTAAATTTACTGGTCGCCCCAAACTGCCGAAATACAAAGATAAGACCAAAGGGCGAAACCTCCTTGTCTACACGATTCAAGCAATTAGTAGCAAACAGTTAAAGAAAGGAATCATTAAACTTTCTGGTACTGAATTTTCGCTCAAAACTAAAGTCAATACCGAGCAGATTTGCTTTCGTTAGACTCGTTCCGAAATGTGATGCCTATGTAGTCGAGGTAATTTATGATAAACCAGAGTCCACCTTTCGCAACACTAACTTTGTAGCTAGTATTGATTTAGGACTAGATAATTTAGTGGCGTTAACTTCAAATCAACCGGGATTTATCCCTTTGTTGATTAACGGGCGACCATTGAAATCGATTAACCAGTTCTACAACAAGCGAAAAGCACGACTACAATCCCAGTTAACAGGGAACCGCAAAACATCACCCCGGATTCAGCGCTTAACTCGCTGTCGCAATCAGAAAGTTGACAATTACTTACATCATGCTAGCCGTCTAATTATTAACCTTTTGAGCACCAAGCAGATTGGGACGCTAGTAATTGGCAAGAACGCGCAGTGGAAAACTGAAATTGCTCTCGGGAAGCAAACCAACCAAAACTTTGTGAGTATTCCTCACTCTCGATTGATTGAGATGTTGGAATACAAAGCTCTGCTGTTAGGAATCGATGTAATTGTACAGGAAGAATCTTACACATCTCGCGCAAATTTTTTGGGTTTAGATTCAATCCCTGTCTACGGGAAAACAGAAAAAGATCCTGTGTTTACTGGTAAGCGGATTAAAAGAGGTTTGTACAAAACATCGGTTGGTCAGTTAATTAATTCCGATGTGAACGCCGCGTACAACATCCTCAGAAAAGCAATCCCAAATGCGTTCAGCAATGGGATAGAGAGCTGCGTAGTTCAGCCAATGCGGGTTAATCCGCTTAAAACAAAAGTGAAGGGGGAGGGACTTGACGCCTCCCATGTCTATAAATGACTATACTTTTGCCAGCTATAAAGACCGCGTTGCTTTGGAATTTGTGCGATCGGGACTTTACCCCTACAATCTTACAGTCTCAAGCGAGAGGGACGATACTGCACGAAAAAGTGGCTGTCACCGCACCGTGCGACAGACAGCCGAAGCCAGTCAAAAAGTGCATTGTCAATGACTAATGACTAATGACTAATTAAGATTTTTCCGGCAAACTTGCTTCCAACTTCAGACAGTTGCGACCGTCTATTTGCAAAGTGTAGTCCACCCGATCCATAAGTCTGCTCATAATCAGCCAGCCGTAGCCGCTTTCCTGTTTAGCTTCCGGTCTCGGTGGATTGTAAGTATCCATTTCGTAACCTTTACCGTAATCCCAAATTTCTAAACCAATATCCCTATTTTTTAAATTCAAGCGAATTAACACGGGCAAATTGGGTTGATCTTTGTGAGCATGGCGG
>Ga0164304_10000582_pt1 | contig 10710 bp, 10 predicted proteins | sample Whisoiple_217_MG_FD_110216 | JGI IMG/M metagenome (GOLD analysis project Ga0164304, IMG submission 110216) | Soil microbial communities amended with pyrogenic organic matter from upstate New York, USA - Whitman soil sample_217_MG | ecosystem: Environmental > Terrestrial > Soil > Agricultural...
ACGCTGCTCGACGCGCCAGGCGCGGATCACCTGGGTGATGCCGCCCGCCTCGGTGTCCACGACGTTCGACTGGCGGATGTAGTCCAAAAGCGTCGTCTTGCCGTGGTCGACGTGGCCCATGATGGTGACGACCGGCGGTCGCGCCTGGAGCGCGTCCTCGGGATCGTCGAACTCCTCGGGCTCCTCCTCCTCGTCCGCGGCGTGCTTGATCGTGATCTCGCGCTTCACTTCGGTCGCGATCAGCTCGACCTCTTCGTCGCTGAGCGACTGGGTGGCCGTGCGCATCTGGCCGAGGCCCATCAGGATCTTGATGATCTCGGGCATCGGGACACCGAGCGCCTGCGAGAGGTCGCGGACGCTGACGCCCGACTCGACGGAGACCGGACCGGTCGGCGGCGGAGCGGGCGGGCGAGGCTCGCGGCTGCGCTGGCTGTCCTGGCGCGCTTGACGCTGCTCGCGCGAAGGGCGGGCTCCCCCCTGGTCGATGACGACACGCCGCCGGCGTCCGCCGGGGCCGCCGCCGCCGCGGGGGCGGAGCGGGCGATTCGGTCTGTTGCCTCCGTTAGCCATGGTCCTCTCCAGTGTAAAGGCGCCGCGGCTCGGGCCTTGTCCCGAAGCCTATGAAGGCTCCTCGCCTTCGACAGTCTCGATCGGGATGCCGTCAGTGACGTCGTCATCGGCCGCGCGCTGCGGCTCGGGGAGGATCGTATCGAGGTCGACCTCGCCCTCGGCGTCGGCCACGGCGACCGCATCGGGACCGTGCGTCGCTGCGACGTCTGCAGGCGCCTCGGACTCGACCTCGGTCACCTCGAGCTCGGGCAGCGAGGGACCGACGCTTTCGGCGTCCGGTTCCATCGTGTCCGCGCGCGCCTCGAGCTCCGGCTCGGACTCGGTGATCACCGACTCCTCGTCGTCGGAATCGTTCAGCGCCAGCTCCTGGTGGGCCGGCACCCCGCAATACTTCGAGCCGGGCAGCGCCGCATTCGGGCAGCGCTTGCCGTTCGAGAGGATCGCGGCGCAGCGGCCGGAGAAGTCCTCGACGCCTTCGCCGTTGCCCCCGCCGAAGGCCGCCTCGGCCTCCGCCTGCGCGAACTCGGTGTCGCTCTGGATGTCGATCTTCCAGCCGGTGAGACGGGCGGCGAGGCGGGCGTTCATGCCCTCCTTGCCGATCGCAAGCGCGAGCTGGTCGTCGGGGACGACGACCGTCGCCTCACGCGCTTCGTCGTCGAGGTAGACCTCGCGCACCCGCGCGGGCGAGAGCGCCTTCGCGACGAACCGCGCCGGCTCGGGGTTCCACGGGATGATGTCGATCTTCTCGCCGCGCAGCTCCGAGACGACCATGCGGACGCGGGAGCCGCGCGGGCCGACGCACGCGCCGACCGGGTCGACGCCCTGCGCGTGCGACTCGACCGCGATCTTCGAGCGGTAGCCCGGCTCGCGCGCGACGCCGCGGATGTCGACGAGCCCGTCGGCGATCTCCGGCACCTCGAGCTCGAACAGGGTCTTGATCAGCTCGGGATCGCGCCGGGAGAGGATCACCTGCGGGCCCTTCGTTCCGGAGCGCACCTCCGTAATGACGGCCTTGATCCGCGAGCCCTGCTCGTAGCGCTCGCCGTCCACCTGCTCCGAGCGCGGCAGGAGCGCTTCGACCTTGCCGAGGTCGACCAGCACGTTGTTGCGGTCGCCGGCCTGCTGGACGATGCCGGTCACGACCTCCGTGACACGGTCGATGTACTCGTCGTACATCATCCGGCGCTCCTCCTCGCGGATGCGCTGCAGGATGACCTGCTTCGCGGTCTGCGCGGCGATGCGGCCAAAGCCCTCAGGGGTGACGTCCTCGCGCTTGACGTCGTCGCCCGGGACGTCGGACCAGTCGATGTCGAGGTCGTCGTCGGAGATCAGCGTGTGCTGGCGCTCGCCCGTCTCCTCCTCGAGCTTCTCGAGCTCCTCGAGCTTGCGCTCGCGCGCCTCGTCGAGCAGGCGCTCCTCGATGTCCGGAGGCAACTCGACCGAGAACACGCGGAAGTCGCCGGTGTGGTCGTCCATCTCGACGGTCGCGTGGCGCGAGGCCCCCGGCGTCTTCTTGTAGGCGGCTAGGAGCGCATCCTCGAGGGCGGCGACCAGCGCGCCCTCCTCGATTCCCTTGTCGCGCTCGATCTCGCGGACGGCCTCGATGATCTCCTGGCTCATGTCAACGCTCCCTCGTCAATCAGGTTCGCCCGGACGATGTCCTCGTACGGGATCTCGGTCTCGGCGCCGTCGGCGGCTGCCACGGTCACGCTCCGCTCGCCGGCGGAGAGAACCTCCCCGCGCAGCTTCCGGTCGGTCGTACGGAAGCGGACCTGGTGTCCGCGCACCGCTTCGAAGTGCTCCTGCCGGCGGAGCGGCCGATGGAGGCCAGGCGAGGACACCTCGACGGAGTAGTCGCGGAGGTAATCCCGCAGGACGTCGGTGACGCGCTCACACAGCGCGTGGTCGACTCCCTCCGCACGGTCGACGTAGACGCAGAAGCGCGCCGGCGTCAGGAGCTCGACCGCGAGCACGTCGACGCCCGGCAGGTCGTGCCTGACCCGGGTCGCGATCTCGTTCTGCAGCTGGCGCTCCTTCTCGAATGTCGTCGGCATACGGTTGTCTCCGTCATAAAAAATGGGCCCGCAGGCCCATTTCTCCGAACCGGTGAAATTGGGACAACGAGTGTAGCAACGGCCCCACCTCAGGCGGCGGTGACGTGCCCGTCGACGCGGACGAGCCGGCCGGAGCCGACGAGCTCGTCCACGAGGTCGTCGTCCCAGTACCACCGCCACGAGAACCAGCGCACGAGCTCGGGCTCGGGGGCGACGACGGCTGCGCGGACGCCGGCACAGACGAGGTCGCCGAGCGCACGACGCGGGTCGTCCCCACCGGGTGACTCCGGGTGGGCCTGGTCCCAGCGGGCAAGGAGGCTCGTATGCCGGTGGGGGTCGTCGTACACGACCGAGCGGGCGACCAGCGCCCCGCAGCGCTCGAGCGGCACGCGGATGCTCTTCAGCTCCTTGGGCGTGAGGGACAGCTCCGTCTGCAGGTCGTCGAGCTCCGACGGCCCGGCGTTCGCGAGATGACGGAGGAGCCGCGCCCAGTTCTCGTCCTCAAGCTCCAACCGCGCGAGCTCGGCGCGGCAGATCGGGTCGAGCAGCGCCGCCACCGCGTCGGTGGCCAGGAGGCTCTTGCCGCGGTGGACGGCGAGGACGAGGTGGCCTCGAGCGCCGAGTTGCCCGAACCACGGGAACTTCGTGGCGGGCCACTGGCCGAAGCCGGGCTTGTCATGCGCGTACGGCTCCTCGTGGCACGCCTCGAACAGGCCCGGGAGCGCCGAGTCGGTCGTGCGCGTGAGGAGGCCGCGATCGCACAGGAACTCGTCGGCCTCGTCGATGGTTTCGAGCGCCCGGTCGGGCGTGAGTCGGCACTCGTAGGCCCGCCGCTCCTCGAGCTCCGCGAGCGTGCTCACGTGTCGAGCACGATCGTGACCGGCCCGTCGTTGACGAGCTCGACCTCCATCCGGGCGCCGAACACGCCCGTCTCGACCGGCACTCCGAGCGCGCGCAGCCTCGAGGTGAAGCGCTCGTAGAGCGGCTCCGCCTGCTCGGGCGGCGCGGCACCGGCGAAGCTCGGCCGGTTCCCCTTCGCGGTGTCCGCGATCAGCGTGAACTGGGACACGACGAGCGCAGCGCCCTCCGCGTCGAGGACGGAGCGGTCGAAGCGGCCGTCGTCGTCCGGGAAGATGCGCAGCCTCGCGATCTTGCCGGCGAGCCGCCCGGCCTCCTCTTCCCTGTCCCCGCGGGCCACGCCGAGCAGGATGCAGAGGCCGGGGCCGATCTCGCCGCCCGGCGTCACTCGCGCGCGCGAGACCCGTTGCACCACGGCACGCATCGGGGCGAGAAGCTACTCCAGCTCGCGGATGCGGGCGCGGTACTGCTCCAGGTCCGGCCGCAGCGAGCTGGCCAGCTTGTAGTGGCTGTTCGCCTCGACCACCCGGCCCTGCTTCTCGAGGCACCGGCCGAGCGCGTAGTGCGCGTAGTCGTTGACCGGGGAGAGCTCGAGCAGCTTGCGGAACTCCGCCTCGGCCTCGTCCCAGCGGCGGATCCGGAAGTACGCGATCCCGAGCGCTTCGCGGATCGAAGCCTTGTCGGGCTCGCGCCGCTTCGCCTTCTCGAGCGAGACGGTCGCCTGGGCGGCCATGCCCGCGCGCAGGTGGCGGCGGCCCTGCTGGTAGAGGCTGTAGGTCGACTCGCTCACGCCGGCGCGGGACGGGCGAGCGAGCGCAGCGAGAACAGCCCGCGCACGCGCTGCGTCCTGGTCAGGCCCCGGCGGGCGCCCTCGAGGAGCACATGCAGCTCGCGCCGCGCCGTGCGGGCGGCCGCAGGGGCGTCCTCGGCACGGCCGAAGCGTGCGGCCATCGCGGCAGCCACGAACGGGTCGGGATCCGCCGCGAACTCGCCTCGCACGAGCTCGCCGAGCTCCTGCAGCGTCGCGCTGCGCGGCGCCTCGATCCCCTGGTCGGCGATGAACGACGCGAGCTCCTCTCGACACGCTGCCGCAACGCGACGTGGATCGCGCCGGACACGCCGCGCCGCCCTGACGCCGGCCTTCGCCAACACGATTGCTCCTCCCCCGGTCGCGACGACGAGCAGGAGGATCCACGCCGCCAGGTGGCTGCTGCCGCTGCCCTCGGATCTGAGCGCTGATGCCGACGACCGCGGATGGAAGTGCGGCCCGGCGATGCCGTTCTTGCGCGCCAGGATCTGCGCGATCGTCGCCGAGCCGCTGCCGCGGGCTCCGGCCTTCGACGCGGCCGCCCCCTTCGCGGCGCCCCCCGCCCCGACGGTGAGGTTCGTCCCCGCCAGGCTCGGTCGCCGCGAGGACCCGGCGACGGCGGGCGTCGGGTCGAACGGCAGCCAGCCATAGCCCTTGAACCAGACCTCGACCCAGGCGTGGGCGTCGCGGTCGCTGACGAGCCACGTGTGGTGATCCGCGTCGGCCCTTCCACCGGCGAAGCCGACGGCGACACGGGCGGGGATGCCCAGGTACCGGAGCATGAGCGCCATCGCTCCCGCAAAGAACTGGCAGTAGCCCTCCCGCGTCGTGGTCACGAATCCGACGAGCGCCGGCTTGACCACGAACGGGTGGTTCGAGTAGCGGAACTGGCCCGAGGCGACGAACCAGTTCTCGAGGCGGGCGACCGCCTCGTACGGTGTCCGGGCGCGCCCGGCGACTTCGTCGGCAAGCCGTGCGAGCGGCACGTACGGATTGAGCTCAGGATTCACCGTGAGCAGCGCCTCCACTCCGCCCGCACGGTCGGGAGTCCCGAAGGCCGGCATGCTCACACCGCGACCGACATCGAGCAGATCGTCGTCCAAGAGCCGCTGCGGATACGCCGGAGGCGACCGCCGCAATGCCGCCGCCGTCGGGCGAGCCGTGTAGCTCCAGACGGTGTAGCGGAACCCGCGCGGGAGGTTCTGGTGCAGGGCCGCGAAGCCCGGCTGCGTGACGACGAGCGGCGCGTCCCCCGCGTCGTAGCGGATAGGGATGCTGCCGCCGACGAGGTGGGTGTCCGCGAGACCGTTCACGGTCACCACCTCGGGCGTCTGGTTTCGGGGATTGCGGGCGGCCGCAGGCTCTAGGGAGTCGGCCGCGCGAGGGAGCCCCACCGACCACGCGTCGCCGATGAAGTCGTCGAGCACCGTCGCACGCAGGTAGGCCGGCGGACGTGCGGACTGCACCTGAAGGACGGTCGTCGGGTGGCCTGACCACTTCAGGCCGCCGTACTGGGCATCCCAGACGAACCCGACATCGGTAGGCCCGGTTGCGACGTGCGCCAGGTTCCACGACTGCCAGTGGACGAGCCCGTGGCGCGCGGCGGTCGCCGAACCCACGGCGACGGCCCCCGCCGCGACGACGGCGACCGCCGGCAGAGCCAGCGGCGGGACGCGCCGAGATCCGAGCCCAGCGAGCAACACGAGCGCGGCCGCGAGGATCGCCGCCCCGATGGCGATGCCTCCCGAGGGGCCGAGCAGCGTCGCCGGCCAACCCGCTCCCAGAAGCAGCACGAGCGCGGCGGCGACCGGCTTCCGCTCCGCAGCAAGAAGCGCAACGAGCAGCGAGAAGCAGAAGATCGCCGAGAGTACGAGAGCGCTCATCGCGGTGTGCACGCGCGGATCGAACGGCAGGTGTGTCCCGTAGAAGTCGTCGAAGCCGTTCCCGAACTTCGCGCCGAGCGTGGAGAGCCGATCGCCGAGCCCGAACGCCGATCCTGGATCGAGCGGCCGGAAGGGAACGAGCCAGACGCCAACGGCGATCCAGGCGGCGACGACGGTGGCGACGAGCGTCGCGGCCGCACGCCAGAGCCGGCGCGGAGTTGCTGAGGCGGCAAGCGCGAGCCCGGCGAGCGCGAGCACCCGCCACCACGGAGCGATCGGCTGCTCCAGCCGGAGCCATGTCAGGGCGACGACGGCGAGCGCCGGCAGGGCCGCCGCGAGCGTCAGCGACGTCCTACGCATGCGCGGCCTCCGAAGGCTGCGCCCCTGCCAGTGCGGCAGCGAGATCCGATCCTCGCTGGACCACGGCGACCGGGACGCCTGCCGCCTGCAGGCGGAGCAACCCGGGCTCCGGTCGGCGCGGGGCCGCGGCGAAGCTGGTCGGGTCGACGTGGACGAGCGCCACCGCACGGCGCGACAGCGCCCGCTCCAGCAGCCGGTTGACGAGCGCCGGCTCGATCCGGGACGTGACGACCACGAGCTCGAGCGAGCGGGCGGCGGGGCCCACGCCGGAATCGAGCAGCGCCGCCGCGGGAGTGTGCGCGTCGGGCTCGCCTGCTGCGAGGAGCTCCAGCGCGCGCTGCCACTCCGGTCCGTCAGCCGTGACGGCCTGCGTCTCCCGCCCCGCCGTGTTGAGGACGAGCACGCAGCGGCGTCCGCGGCGGATCTGGGCGCGGATGATCGACCCCGTCGCTCGGACCGCCGCGTCGAAGGACGAGTCGGGCGGCGTGCCGGTCACTCCCGCGGCGTCTCCGTCCAGGAGCACGACGACCTCGTCGCGCGGCGAGTCCTCTAGCTCCTTCACCATCAGCTGGCCGCGCCGTGCGGTGGACGGCCAGTGGACGCGTCGCAGGGACTCGCCCTGCTGGTGGTCGCGGACGCTGTGCAGCTCGAATCCGGCTGGCCGCCGCAACAGGAGCCGACGGCCGTCGTTCGGGCCGGCGCCGCCGTCGAAGAAGAGCCGCTCGAGCTCGACGAGCCGCGGATAGACGACGAGCGCCTGCTGCTCCTCGACGGTGAGCGCCGCCTCGGCGAGGCCGAACGGGTCCGAGAGCGCGAGCCGGACGGGTGCGAAGCGATGGCGGCCGCGTGCGACGGAGCCCAGCCAGTACGGCCCCACGTAACGGCCGCGTCCGCGGCGGCTCAGCTCGACCTCCCACTCGCCGAGCCGGCCAATTCGCTCGTGTGCGACGACGGCCGGCAGCGGCGTCCCCGACTCGCGGGTGAGCGTGAGCTCGACCGCGACCTCGTCCCCTTCGAGCACGGTCTCGCTCGACCAGCGCCTGCTCACGTGCGGCCGGCGCATCGACAGCTTGACCCATACGAGCGCAAGCGGCACCGCGAGGACCAGGCCGGCGGCTACGGGATAGAGGGCGCGCGAACCGAAGACGACGGCGGCGATCCAGCAGAAGACGCCGAGGGCCAGTACTGCTCGACCCCGGGCGGTCATCAGACCGGAACCGGGGTTCGCTCGAGCGCGTCCGCGACGAGATCCTCGGCGTCGAGCGCCGCCGAGCGGGCCTCCGGGGCGAGGATGAGCCTGTGGGCGAGCACGGGCGCCGCGACCGCCTTGACGTCGTCGGGCACCGCGAAGTCCCGCCCCTCCGCAAGCGCCCGCGCCTTCGCCACGCGGAGCAGGGCGATCCCGGCGCGCGGGCTGGCGCCGAGGTAGAGCCTCGCGTCGCCTCGCGTCTGGCGGAGAACCGCAACCACGTAGCGGCCGAGGCTCTCTTCCACGTACACCGCCCGCGCCGCCTCGACCAGCCGCAGCACGTCCGTGTCGTCCGCGACGGCGGGCAGCGAGTCGAGCGGTGGCGCGCTCGTCTGCTCGTCGAGCATGCGGGCCTCCTCGGCGAGCGGTGGGTAGCCGAGCGAGAGCCGCATCGTGAAGCGGTCGAGCTGCGCCTCCGGCAGCGGGTACGTCCCCTCGTACTCGATCGGGTTCTGCGTCGCCATGACCATGAAGGGCGGCTCGAGCCGGTACGTGACGCCGTCGACCGTCACCTGCCGCTCTTCCATGCACTCGAGCAGCGCGGCCTGCGTCTTGGGCGAGGCGCGGTTGACCTCGTCGACAAGGAGGAGGTTCGCGAACACGGGGCCGGGGCGGAACTCGAACTCGTTGGTCTGCTGGTTGAAGACGTTGACGCCGGTGACGTCGGACGGGAGGAGGTCGGGCGTGAACTGGAGGCGCGAGAAGCTGCAGTCGAGCGAGCGAGCCAGCGCCTTGGCGAGCATCGTCTTGCCGACGCCCGGGAAGTCCTCGACGATCGCGTGGCCCTCGGCGACGAGGCAGAGGACGACCAGACGGAGCGTCTCGTCCGGCGCGTGGATGACGCGGCCGAGGTTCCTCGTCACGTCGAGGATCAGGTCCGAAGGGCTCGGTGCGACGGCGCGCTCAGCCAAGGCGCGCCTCGACCTCGTCGAGGATCGCCCCCGCGATCTCGTCCTTCGGCGCCTTGGCGATCGCCCGCTCGGTCGTGGCCGTGACCAACGTCACCTCGTTCTCTGCAGTGTCGAAGCCGATGTCGGTCCGCCCGACATCGTTGAGGACGATGAGATCGGCGCCCTTGTTGGAGAGCTTCTGCCGTGCGCGCTCGAGGCCGTCCTCTCCGGTCTCGGCGGCGAAGCCGACGAGGAGTTGGCCCTCGCGGCGACGCTGGCCCAGCGCCGAGAGCACGTCGGCCGTGGGTTCCAGCTCGAGCGTCCACGCCGAGGGGTCCTTCGGCCGCTTCGCCGCGAGGGCCTCCGCGGGCCGGTAGTCGGCGACAGCCGCGGCCATCACGACGACGTCGGCCTCCGCCGCGCGCGCGAGAGCCTCCCGCTCGAGGTCGGCCGCCGCGGGCGTCTCGACGAGCTCGACTCCGGCCGGCGCGGGCACGGCGAGGTTGGCGGCGAGCAGGGTCACCTCGGCACCGCGCCTGTGTGCCTCGGCCGCGATCGCGACTCCCATTCGCCCCGAGGAGCGGTTGCCGACGAAGCGGACCGCGTCGACCGGCTCGCGGGTGCCGCCCGCGGAGACGAGGACGCGCTTGCCGCGCAACCGGCCAATACCCGCTAGTACGTCGCGAACCGCGCGGAGGATCTCCTCCGGCTCGGCCATCCTCCCCACGCCGAGCTCGCCTTCGGCCGTCTCGCCCTCGTCCGGGCCGACGAGGCCGACGCCGCGGGCCTGCAGGGTCTCGGCGTTGGCGCGCGTGGCCGGATGCGACCACATCCGCGGGTTCATTGCCGGCGCGACGAGTACGGGGCCCCGGTGGGCCAGCGCCGCCTCGGTCAGTACGTTGTCGGCGAGCCCCTGTGCGAGCTTGGCCAGCGTATTGGCGGTGCAGGGCGCGACGACGAGGAGGTCGGCGCGGGTGAGGTGGAGATAGACGTCGTCGCCCGGCGGCCGGCGGGCAAGCGCGCGAAACGTCTCGGCCGTGACGAAACGCTCGGCCCCGCGCGTGACGAGCGGGACGACGTCGTGGCCGTCCTTCACAAGGAGCCGGCACAGCGCGCACGCCTTGTAGGCGGCGATGCCACCCGTCACCCCCAACAGGACGCGGGCCATGCCCGCATGATGCCTGCTTAGCCCGGGTATTCGTACTTGAGCATGCCCTCGTCCACTTCCTCCAGGGCCATGGTCAAGTAGTTCTTCGAACGGCTCTCGACGAGCGGGGGCAGGTTGTCGCCGAAGGTGCCTTCGCCGAGCTGGTGGTGGTAGTTGTTGATCTGCCGGGCGCGCTTCGCGGCCACGATCACGAGGGCCTAGCGCGAGTCCACATTCTCCAGCAGGTCGTCGACGCGGGGTTCGATCATCGCCGCGGCATGGTAGCTGCCGGGCTGAGGAGCCCGCGGACGAGCGTGGTCAGCTCGTCGACCGCCCGCTCGAGATCGTCGTTCTCGATCACGTAGTCGAACTCGCCGGCCTGCTCGAGCTGCATCCGCGCGATCTCGATCCGCTCTTCGATCTCTCCCGTGCTCTCCGTCGCCCGTTCGCGCAGGCGCCGCTCGAGCTCTGCTACCGGTGCGGAGATGAAGATCGTGACCGCGCCGGCGACCTCCTCCTTGACGAGCAGCGCGCCCTCGGTCTCGAGCTCGAGCAGCGGCACGTGGCCGGCTTTCGCGATCCGCACGAGCTCTGAGCGCAGCGTCCCGTAGCGGTGATGGGAGACGAACTCGACGTGCTCGAGGAACTCCCCGCGCTCCACTGCGTCCGAAAAGTCGTCGTCGCTGAGGAACCAGTATTCGCGGCCGTCCTCCTCCCCGCGACGCTGTTTGCGCGTCGTCGCGGACACGGTCACCTCGATCTCCGGCACGCGCTCGACGAGCTCGCGGATCAGCGTCCCCTTGCCGGCGCCCGACGGGCCCGTCACCACGAGCACCGACGGCCTGCGCTCGACAGCCACCACTAGCGACTGTTGAAGAGGCCGATGAGCTC
>Ga0164304_10000584_pt1 | contig 10708 bp, 11 predicted proteins | sample Whisoiple_217_MG_FD_110216 | JGI IMG/M metagenome (GOLD analysis project Ga0164304, IMG submission 110216) | Soil microbial communities amended with pyrogenic organic matter from upstate New York, USA - Whitman soil sample_217_MG | ecosystem: Environmental > Terrestrial > Soil > Agricultural...
GCGCCGATCGTGAGCGTGATGGTGTTCGGGCTCGCGGCGCTCACATTCTCGCTCCTGGTGTGCCTGTGGACGCTTCGGATGCTCCGCTCCGCGATGCCCGCCTGACGTCCCCGATCGGGGCGGCGCTTGAGCCGGCCGCCCGATTTGCCGATCCGCCCGGTATGCTGCACCGGCGGAAAGGAGCGAGGCGATGGACTTGGTGGTGTTCAGCGTTGCCTTTGTGGCTGGTGCCGGAGCGTTGGCGCTTTGGGTCGACACGCGGTTCCCCGGCATTCGCCCGCGCGACATGCGCGGCGCGCTCATCCATCTGGCCGTGGCGTTCTTGGTCAGCCGCGTCGCCTCCGGACTGCTCGGTGACATGCTCGTCTCGTCCGGCGTGCCGGGAGGGCGTCTGTGCGCCTCGATAGGGATCGTGCTGCCCGGGCTCGCCTACGCGTGCCTCGCCGTGCTGTGGCTGGTGAGGTCGATCCAGGGCGCACTGCGAGGCAGCCTGCCCTAGGCGCGCGGTCATCGCGCCGGCAGACGGCGGCGGTGGCCGCGTGCTTCGCCGCCGCCGCATTCACGGGCGTCGCGCTGACGACGGCACGGCTGCTCACGCCCGACGCCTATCTCGACCTGTACGCCGGGCGCTGGATCGCAGCCCACGGCCTGCCCCGCCACGATCCGTTCACGGTGGAAGGCCACGGCCGCGCCTGGATCGACCAGCAGTGGCTCGCGCACGTCGTGTACTACCGGATGTGGCAGCTCGGCGGCTACGCGCTGGTGGGCGCGCTTTCGGCACTGCTGGTGGCGATTGCGGTCGGCGTGGCCGCGTGGCTGATAGTGCGGCGCACAGGCTCTCCCGGCATCACCCTGGCCGTCCTGATCCCCGCCTATCTCCTCATGCTGACCCACACGCAGATCTGGGCGGAGAGCTTCGCCATCCCGCTGTTCGCCCTGCTGGTGGCGTTGATCTACGACGACCAGCGTCAACCGGATACCCGCGCGCGAGTGCTGCTATCCATACCCCTGCTCGCGGTTTGGGCGAATCTGCACGGAACCGTGCTGATGGGTGCGGCGATCGCAGCCGCCTATGGGATGTGGGGACTCGTGACCGGACGCTCCCGATCGAGATGCATCGCCCTGGTGCTGCTGAGCCCGCTTGCCGCTGTGGCAACACCGTACGGCGCGGACATCGGCGGGTACTACCGCTCGGTGCTCGGGAACGCCGCGATTCGCCAGAACGTCAACATCTGGGGTCCGTGGTCGGCGGATAGCTTCTTCAGCATCCATTTCGCCGCCACGGTGTTGCTGGCAGCGACAGCGGTCGTCTGGGCGGTGCGCCGGGGCGAAAGGCCGAATGCCGTGCCCGCCGTGCTCGCCGCCGGAGCGGTCGTAGCCGGCGTGTACGCGGTCCGTTATCAGATCTGGTTCGCGATCCCCGGCGCGATTGTCGCGGCGGAGGCCCTCGCCTTCACGTCCGGCGGCGCACGCACGCTGTTCGGGCAAACCACGCGGCGAGCGGCCGGCGCTGTCCCGATCGTGGCGGCGGCAATCTCGGCGATCGTGCTCGCGGGCACCTCGAACGCCACGTTCCAGCGCGCCGTCCCGACCGCGACGGTCACGGCAGTCGCCCGCACCATGCGGCACATGCCCTGCACCCGCGTCATGGCCGACTACGCGGTGGCGCCGGCCCTGCTGTGGCAGCATCCGGAACTGGCGAGCCGGGTCGGATTCGACACCCGGTTCGAGATCTATCCGCAGTCCCGGATCGTCGGCTGGTTCCGGTTCAACGACGGGGCGCCGGGATGGGACGCGGCGACCAGCGGCTATCACCTGCTGGCCATCAGCTCCAGCCGCCACCCCGAGCTCGCGGCCAGGATCAGAACAGCATCCGACTGGCGAGTCGACCGATCGGACGCCCAGGGCCTGGTCGCTTCTCGGACTAGGCCCCGCGCAGGGTGTGGATGACGCTCAGCAAGCCCGGACCGGCGGCGACGATCAGGATCGCCGGGAACAGACACACGGCCAGCGGAAACACCATCTTGATCGGCGCCTTCTGTGCGTGCTCCTCAGCGACGGCCTTCTTGCGAGCTCTCGACTCCACCGCCAGCGCCTTCAGGATCTGGCTTATCGAGACGCCCATCGACTCGCTCTGAGCGATCGAGCGCGAGAACGACCTGATCGTCGGCGTATCAACGCGCTCCGACAGCCGTCGTAGTGCCTCCTGCCGGCTCTGGCCGACCCGGATCTCGTTCAGCATCAGCCGCACCTCGTCCGCCAGAGGTCCCGTCAGCCGCTCCGAGGTGACCCGCAGCGCCTGGTCGAGGCCTAGGCCGGCGTGGACGGTGATGGCGAGCAGGTCGATCATGTCCGCACCGTCCCGCTCGATCTGCTTCTGACGGCGCGTGATGCGGCTCGAGAGCAGCGTGTCGGGGAGCATCCATCCAAGGTAGGGCGCGATCACGATCTCGGCGATGGCCAGGAAGTGGTTGGAGGTCGACGAGGCCCGCAGCATCCCGATCGACGCAAAGGCGAGCAACGACACCAGGCGCAGCATGAGGAACCGCGAAGGCCGCGTCCCGTACATGCCCGCCTGCAGCAGACGCAGCTTCAGGCGCTGCTCGTAGTCCTCCCGGCTGAGCCGTCCTGCGATCCTGGCCAGCGATTTCTCGAGCGTGAGATTTTGGGGCTTGGGCGACTCGAACACCACCGGCGCCGGCGCGTCGTAGCCGTACCGGCTGACGGCGCTGAGCGACCGGGCGGTCGACTGACGGCCGAGCCGGACGGCGCGCGCGACCACGTAGCCCGCAGCGCCGACCATCACCGCCATGAGAACGATCAGTACCAGCTGCATGTGCTCACACCTCGATTTCGACGATTCGTTTGAGCCAGAGCGACCCGATCACGATCAACACCACGGCGCCGACCAGCAGCGCCTGCCCGATCGGGTCGTGAAGGAATGCCACGATGTACGTCGGAGACTGGAGGAACAGCATCAGTCCGATCGCAAGCGGCGCGAACGTGAGGATCCAACGTGTCATGCGGCCCTGTGCCGTCAGCGTGTGCAGGGCCTCGCGCAGGCGCTGCCGCTGGCGCACCGTTTCGGCGACGATGTCGAACATCTCGGCCATGTTGCCGCCCACCTGGTGCTGTACGCGCGCCACCAGCGCGATCCACTGCAGGTCGCGGTTCCCGACCCGCACCACCATCTCGTCCAGTGCATCCTCCACCGAAACGCCGAGGCGGGTGCGTCTCACCACTTCGTTCCACTCGCGGGCGCTCTTCTCGTCCGCTTCCTCCGCCACGTGGGCGACCGCCTGCAGCAACGAGTGTCCCGCCCGCAGCGACGATGCCAGCACCAGCAGCGAGTCGGCCAGCGCAGCGTCAAAGGTCTTGTGCCAGGCGGCGGCGCGCCGGCCGACATAGACCCACGCGGCCACGGCTCCCAGCGGTGGGCCTGCCAGCACGATCAGCGGGTAACCGGTGGCGAGTCCGAGGACCCCGAGCACGACTGCACCACCCACCAGGCCGGCGGCGAGCACCCGTTCCGGTGTCAGGTCGATCTCCCCCCGATCGACGTCGGCCACGAACCTTGCCCACCAACGGTTGCCGTTCGCAGTGCTCGGACGCGATCGTTGCGGCAGCGCGTCCGGCAACGAGATCGTGTCGGCCGCACTCTTCTGCCCGTATCGCCTCAGCCGCCGGCGGGCACTGATCGGCACCGGACGCAGTGCCAGGTACGCGGAGACGAGGATCACCAACCCGACTGCGAGCGCGATCCCGACCAGCGCACCGGAACCGGTCCACCAGGACGACCGTGCGGCGACCACTGCAGCCGCAGTGGGCGGGATCGTGTAGCGCTGCTCGGCGCTGACCCCGTTCACGTCGAGGCGAACGGTCACCTGCTTGCCCACGCCCCGCAGCTGCGACTGGTAGCTCAGCTGGTACTGCTGCTTGAGCCTCGTCGCCAGCCCTGCGTAGACGGCCTTGAGGTCGGTCAGCGACGAGACGCGGATGAAGTCTCCGCCGGTCTCATCGACCAGCGCCTGGACGTCGGTCGCCTCGGATCGCACGCCCGGCAGCCCGACCGCATACACGTGCGCGCCGACGGAGCGTGCAACGGCCGTGGCAGATGCGGCCGTGGCGGTGCTCGAGTTGTCGGCGCCGTCGGTCAGGACGACGATCGCTTTCGAGCTGCCGGTGCGACCACGCAGCTCCTGGCTGGCGTAGGTGACGGCATCCCACAGCGCCGTTCCCTGTGTGGCGCTGACCGACGTCAGCGACGCCTGGAAGGCGGAGCGGTCGCTTGCCCACTGGTGGATCACGTAGGGGTGCTGGGAGAACCCGTAGACGGCGACCTCCGAGCGGAGCGACTTCTGGTCGATCAGCGTCTGGGCCGCGTCCAGCGCCGCGGTGAGCGGCTTGCCGCGCATGCTGTTGCTGGTGTCGAGAAGCACGACCAGGCTGACAGGTACGGCGGTCGTGTTCAGCGAGACCAGGTGGGGGATCACCGGCACGCCGTTCTCGCTGACGTGCAGGTCGTAGGGATGTGCGCCTGCGGGCAGCGTCACGACGAACTGCCGCTCGGGGAACTGAGCTCCCGGCTGCAGCGAGATGTGAACGCCACCGGCGTCCGCCGATGCGCTGGAGACGAACACCGCCAGCATCACCACGAAGACCGCAAACAGGCGCTTGATCATCGGAGTGCGAACAGGTCGGCCGGCAGCTCGATGCCACGGCGGTGGAAGTCTTCCTTGAACGTGGGATGCAGGCCGGTCGACTCCAACGCTCCGGCGATGCTGCCCGAGGAGGACTCGCCGTGCACGTTGAACACGAACAGATCCTGGAGCGTGACCTGCTCGCCCTCCATCCTCTGCACCTCTGTTATGCGCACGACCTTGCGGGAACCGTCGTGAAGACGCTCGGTGTGCACGATCAGATGCAGCGCCGAAGCGACCTGCTCGCGGATCGCCCGCACCGGCAGGTCGAACCCGGCCATCAGCACCATCGTCTCCAGGCGCGACACCGCATCGCGCGGCGAGTTGCAGTGCACCGTCGAGAGCGACCCGTCGTGGCCCGTGTTCATCGCCTGCAACATGTCCAGGGCCTCGGGCCCGCGCACCTCGCCGACCACGATCCGGTCCGGTCGCATGCGCAGGGCGTTTCGTAGCAGATCGCGGATGCCGACCTGCCCCTGACCCTCGACGTTGGCGGGGCGCGACTCGAGCCGCAGCCAGTGCCGCTGGTCGAGCTTCAGCTCGGCGGCGTCCTCGATCGTGACGATCCGCTCCTCCTCCGGGATGTAGCTCGAGAGGATGTTCAGCATCGTGGTCTTGCCGCTGCCGGTGCCGCCGGTAACCAGGATGTTGAGGCGCGCGCGCACGCACAGGCCGATGAAGTCACCCATCTCCTCGGACAGCGTGCCCAGGCCGACCAGATCGGCCATCGTGAGCCGCCGCGTGGCGAACTTGCGGATGGTCATGGCCGGCCCGTTCAGCGACAACGGCGGGATGATGGCGTTCACGCGCGAGCCGTCCGGCAACCTGGCGTCCACCATCGCCGATGACTCGTCGATCCTGCGACCGACCTGCGCCACGATCTTGTCGAGCGTTCGGCGTAGATGCGAATCGTCCGCGAAATGCGCATCGGTCGGGAAGATGCGGCCTCCCCGCTCGATGTAGATCTCGCGGTGGTTGTTGACCATGATCTCGGTCACGGTCTCGTCCTTCAGAAATCGCTGAAGCGGGCCGTACCCGAGGATCTCGTCCGCGATCTCACGGGCGAGGGCCTCGCGGTCGGGCCGCGACAGCGGTACCTCTTCGGCCTCCAGCGCCTGGTCGACCACGAGGCTGAGACGGGGCAATAGCGAGCTCTCGTCGACGTCGGCCGACAGCATCGCGGTGCCGAGCGTCTCGATCACGACCTGGTGGACGCGGTTTCGCACCTCCACCATCTCGTCGTTGTGATCGGGGGCGAGACCGTTGGTTGGAAACGACAGGCGTTCGGTGAGCGACATGCTGTCACGCATCCTTCGGTTGCAGGACGGCCGCGACGACGCGATCACCAATATCGCGAAGCGACTTCGCGGGGGCGGACTTCGGCTCCGATGCCATGATCGGCCGCGCGGCGTTGAGGCTACGCGGCAGCCAGCGATCGGATGGCACGGCGACGTCGTGTGAGCGAGACAGCACGCCCTTCACGTCGGCGTGGGTCAGGCCGACCTTCGAATCGGCACGGTTGAGAACCACCAGCACGCGGTCCCTCGGCCGTCCCATCAGCTCGAGCGTCTCCAGCCCGATCTTCATGTTCTTGGTTCCCGACAGGTCGAGCGTCCCGACCATGATGGCCTGGTCGGCCCGGTCGATGGCCAGGATCGACGTCGGCGTGAACGCCGGCGGCGTATCGGCGATCACGACGTCGAACTCGGCGCGGGCAACCTGGAGCACCTCGTCCAGCAGCTCCGGAGTCACCGACTCGGCCTGGTCGGGCCGTACCGGCGCGAGCAGCACGTGCACGCCGTCGGCCGATTCTCCCAGGAAGGCCCGCAGGCGCTCTCCGTCGAGATGGCCGGGCGCCGACACCAGGTCCCAGATCGTCCGCTCCGGCTCGACGCCCATTGCGATGCCGACGTCGCCGAACTGCAGATCGAGGTCGATGATCAGCGTGTTGTGGCCACGGCTGGCCAGGTCGACGGCCAGGTTCGTGGCGACGGTGGTCTTGCCCACACCACCCTTCGGGCCAAGCACAACCACGAGCGGTGCCTGGTCGGTGACGGGGCGCGGGTTTTCGGCCGCCTGCGTGACACGGGCGAGTGCCTTGTGAACGGCCGCCGTGACGACGGCCGACTCGGCCGGAAGCAGCACGATCTCGTGTGCGCCGGCCTTGAGCGCCTCGCCGATCGAGCCGTTTCCCGGTCCCGGCAGCGCCACGATCAACGCCATCTCCGGCCGCGCCTGATGGCTCGCGACGAGCAGCTGCTCGACGTCACCCACTGTCGGCGTAAACATCAACAGCGCCTGGCTGTTGTCGCGGTCGGCCGCCATCAGCGCCCGGCCGAAGTCGCTCATACCGGAGGCGACGAGCAGCCCGCTCTCGCCGTTGGGGATCGCCCCGTCCAGGAGCTGCCCTGGGAACTCGCGGTGAGCCGCGATGCTCAGACGAGTGCTGCTCACCGTCCCGCTCCCGTCAGGCGAAGCACCGGGCCGGGTGCGGCGCCGCTGCCACGAAGCACGGCACCGACGTCGAGCACGGTGGGCTTGACGTTCTCGGCCGAGCCCGGCGGCCGCAGCGCGAACCAGATGGTGCCCTTCTCCTGGGCGAACAGCGCGCGCTGCACGTCGTTCACGTCGATGGCCAACGTCAGCACCGGGTTGGAGCGGCCGGCGGCGGTGCTGCTCGGCGCCGCCGGAGCATCGAGCACCAGCGCGTCGGACACGATCGTCTTGGTCAGCGCGATCGGCTGGGCACCGCTCAGGGGCAGGCCGTTGGCACCGATCGGGGTCACGTCGAAGGTGGCGACCACGTCGACGCGGTCGCCCGCCTGCACCTGACCGACCAACCCCGAGGCGGCGTCGACCGGGAAGCCAACGGCGCGCTGATTGGGAGTCAGCTTCACCGTCGGGCTGGTCGTGCTCGACTTGACGAACTGGTTGGTCGTGAGCTGCTCGCCGGGATAGATGTCGCTTCGCGCGACCAGGCCCTTGAGCTGGTCCGGATTCGAGATAGCCCCGTCGACCGCGGCGTCCGCCGGTACCTGGCGGGTGCTGAACATCGATCCGTCGACCACCTGGCTGCCGGGCGTGTACTGGTTGATCGCCCGGTTGGCGACCAGAACGCTGACCTCGCCGTTCGCATTGTTGACGCTAGAACGGTACTTATGCGCATAGACGAGCACGATCCCAACGGCAGCCACGGCCAGCAGCGCGGCCACCGCGAGAGCGCCAAATCGCGTGGAGAGCAAACGGGTCATCTCAAATCAGTCCTTTCAGAGTGTGAAACGGCTTCAGCCGTCCCAGGGCATCAGCGCAACGGATGCAAGGCAGATGCCCTGGGGGTCGTTGCATGTGGTCGAGTACTGGTTGATAGAGACGGGCCGGTCCCAGAAGACGCCGCGGACCTCGCCCTGCTTCAGCGTCGAGCCCTGCTGGCCCGACCAGTCGGTGATGTAGAAGCTGCCGAAGCCGACGACCTGAGTCGTGCACGTGCCGTTGCAGTTCGCGAACGTGACGGGCGGAACCAGGATCAGGCTCATCCAGCGTGGGTCCCCCGGCGGCGGCGGGTTCGCGGCCGTGGTCCAGTTGTTAGGCGAGTTTCCGATGCGCGCCTGCAGCCCGTTGTTGACCTGGCCGGCGAAGTTGCCGGTCTGGGTCTGGACCGGATCGCCGATCGAGTAGGGCGTACAGGATCCGTGTTGCACCTCGTCGGCGGTGTTCGGGACGCCCGCCTGGGGATAGCAGTGGTAGACCGGCCAGCTCGAGTTCGTGTCCAGATCCAGGCCCTGGTAGTTGCCCGAGTTGCCCTGCGCACCGCCGCCGCCGAGCTTGAGGGTGACGATTTTGCCCTTCACCAGCACCTGAAACGCGGCCTGGACGGCGATGTCGCCGCCGCTGTTGGGCAGGAAGTGCATGCTCTGCGTGAGCTGCTGGAGGATGTCGCCGTCGTCGCGGGCATACGTGTTGATGACCGGCGCCGAGGTGGTCGGCGCCTTGTTGCCGGTCCCGGCCTTGATCAGCAACGGCTGCCCCGACGTGGCCTCCGTGCTCGAGCCCGTCACCACCGCCTGGTACCAGCCCGAGCCCAGCGACGTGGCGGTCGAGAACTTGCTGCCGTCGTAGGAAAACTGGATGGTCTGACCCGACACACCGGTCAGGTGCGCCTGCAGCGTCAGGCTGGGGGGCGTATTGGACGAGTAGTAGTAGGTCTGCGTGACGGGCAGCGTCTGTGCGTTGTCGACGCTGATCGTCGTGCCCGGAATCGTCTGAGTGCTTCCCACATAGCCGACGTACGACCAGGTGATGGTCTTGTTGGATGTGTCGACCACCTTCAGGCCCAGCGGCAGGCCGCCCGCGGGCAGCGAGTTGATGTGGACGCTTCCGGTAGTGCACCAGTACGGGTAGCCCTCCGGGGTCGGCGCCTGACAGCCGCCGACTCCCATCGGCCAGGTCTGGACGGGGTTGTTGGGGTCGGCGCCCAGGAACAGCGTGACGGTCTGAGGCCGCAGGTCCTCGACGCCGAACGGCAGCAGCCCCGTCGACCGGGTGAGGTACACGACCCGGGCGCGGGCGCGCGCGTCGATCGTGGTGCTCGCAAATCCCAGCACCCGGCCGAAGATGTAGGGGACGTCCGACTCCACCGGCTTCACCCGCACGGAGCCGCCGATGATCTCGCAGTAGCTGGTGCTGAGGTTGCCGTTGACTACCATGTTCTTGCCGTCGGTGAGATTCGTGTTCTGCCGCTCCAGCACATCCGCGCGCGTGCACGAGTTGGAGCCGTCGCTGAACGGCGGCAGCCGCAGAGCCCCCGCCAGCGCCCCCGCGTCGGCGGCCGTCTGCAGCTGGCGGCGATGGGCGCGGAACTGCCCGAGGTCTGCCACCAGCGCCGCCACGCCCAGCAGCACGGTCAGCGACACCGCCACCAGGAGCAGGACCGCACCGTCTTGTGCACGTGGCGTTCGCATCAGCAGTAGTTGGTCGGCGGACCCTCGAGGGTCATGGTCGCGTTGGACGAAAGGTCGATGGTGCCGCCCAGGATCGTGCTGATCAGGGGTGTGACAAAGCTGTGCACGTAGGTCACGTGAGCGGTGATCTTGTCGCCGACGTTGAACGAGCCCTGGGCGTTGCCGCTGTTGGGGTCGGTCGCGCACGTGAACGTCAAGCTGCTGCCGGACGGCGCATCTCCTAGCAGCGTCTTTCCGGACGCGTCGTTGACGGAGGCGAGCCGTGCCGCCTCGCGCGCATCGTTCACGACCGTGACCTTGTCGAACATGACAAGGCCCAGCTCCAGGATCCCGAACAGGATCAGCAGCAGCGGACCCAGCACCAGCACGAACTCGACGAGGCTCTGGCCGCTCTCCGAACCGGCGCGGCGCGCCGGCGAGCGGCCGAGCCTCGCCGGCCCGTGCGGACGGGCGGTCACATCAGACCGGCCACCGTGGTGATCGCGTTGGCGATCGCGGTCGAGAGCGTGCCCATTGCAAGCACGATCACCGCAGCGATGACGCCCAGGATCACGGCGTACTCCGCCATGGTCTGACCGTCCTCGCTCGAGCGAAACGTGTACATCAGGATCTCCTTTGGTGGAACGTACGCGGGGGAGAGACGGCATAGCCGCCTCTCCCCCAACTCGTCGGCCTACATGTAGCCGGCGACCTTGCCGATCGCGGTCGCGATGGCACCGGACAGCACGCCCAGCGCGGTCACGATCGCAAGACCGATGACGCCCAGGATCACGGCATACTCCGCCATGGTCTGACCGTCCTCGCGAGTCGTGAAGAGCTTGGAAATCAGCTCCATCATGTGGTTTCCCCCCCTTCTTCATGTCGCAGAGAGCGTCCTCAGCAACGCTGGGCCGCAGGTCGTCATGCGCCGTTCCCATCACCGCTCCGCCACCAGCGTCAGAGGGGAGCCTGATGCCAGCGCCACCAGACCGGCGATGCTCGAGTCATCGAGCGCGACGGTCGTCTGTTCCCGAAGGTCATCCACGAACGCCCCGCGGTCAGAGAGATAGA
>Ga0164304_10000585_pt1 | contig 10704 bp, 10 predicted proteins | sample Whisoiple_217_MG_FD_110216 | JGI IMG/M metagenome (GOLD analysis project Ga0164304, IMG submission 110216) | Soil microbial communities amended with pyrogenic organic matter from upstate New York, USA - Whitman soil sample_217_MG | ecosystem: Environmental > Terrestrial > Soil > Agricultural...
GATGACAGAGTTCTGGGTCGTGGTCGATTGACCACGACCCGGTTTTCGTATTGGGCGGAACCTCGGCTGAAGCTTGCCCCTCGTCAATCCAGTGTCCATGCGACTCGCAAGAGATAGTCGAGGACTGCCGAATCTGCGGGTCGTTCACCCGGCTAAGCCAAATCATCGACCCCTTGAAAACCTCGATCGCCCGCCACGAAATCCACCTAAACAGCCTCTCCAACGCCGGACGCAAAAAAGGTGCAGTCTATCCAAACCTCCACATATGCCGATCTATACTCGCCCTATCTCACCGCATACCGCCGAGGTCCGGCGCTCGATTGCAATCCGAACGCGATGCGAACGAAAAGCGGTGGCAAGGCTGGCGTTTGAACGACCGCGCGAGCGATGCGCCCGACGCTTTGTGCAGAATCGGCAGGCGTTGATTCCGCGCGGAACGACAAACTCCAAGCGACGACGGGCTGCGAATGGCGAGCACCCTGCGTCCCGGTATTGCCAGGACGCGTCACGTGAACCTGGGGACTCGACACTTCCGTATGGCCTGACGGGCGGAATTCCGTCGACTGTCGTCGATGCCCAGCCTTCAATTACGGGGTGGACCATTGAGCAATCCCGCAACGGCTATGACTCTCCCCGACCTATCGGCTCCGGTTTCGTATCCGCGGAGCCTGGTATCGACCAAGTTATACCCGCCGCGTCCGCGGGCAAGTCTTGTGGAACGCCCCGAGCTCATCGGTTTGCTCAATAGCGAACCGAACCATCGTCTGACGGCAATTTGCGCGCCGGCTGGCTACGGCAAGTCAACCCTGGTAGGGCAATGGCTGGCGCAGGTCTCAATGCAATCGACCTGGGCATCGCTCGATGTGAGCGATAACACCCCAAGAGCCTTCTTCGGCCTCATCGTTGCCGCATTGCAATCCATCGACGAAGGCCTCGTCGTCGGTACCGAGGCAAAGCTTGCCCGGCCGGGGCAAGTGAATGCCGAGACAATCGTCCGCCAGTTGATCGACGAGTTGTCCGCAACGACTCGCCCGTTCGTTCTGGTGCTCGACGATTACCACTCCATCAGTGAACCCGAGATCCATCAGGGGATGGATCTCCTCCTCCAGAACATGCCGATCATGATGCGACTCGTCCTCATCAGCCGGACCGAGCCACCGCTGCATCTGGCTCGGTTGCGTGCCGGCGGCGAGGTGTGCGAGCTCGGCCTGCAGGACCTGTCGTTTTCGCCGTCCGAGGCCATTCAGTTCTTCCAGACATCACTCAACCTTGACCTGGCGCCGAGCGAGGTCGAGTTGCTCCACAAGCGAACCGAAGGCTGGGTCGCCGGGCTATATCTGGCCGGCTTCGCCTTGCGCGGACAACCTCGCGATCGTCTGGGGAGATACGCCGAAGAATTTGCCGGCAACCCCCAGTTTGGGAACCAATACCTGTGGGAAGAAGTCCTGCAAAACCAACCCGAAGACGTACGCGCATTCCTTCTGAGCACCTCGGTCCTTGATCGCTTCACCGCCGAGTTGTGCGACGCCGTGACGGAGACACGGGGTAGCGAGGAGATGATTCGCCGGTGCCAGCGCGACAACCTGTTCATCCTGGCGCTGGACGACGATAGTTCCTGGCATCGATACCACAATCTCTTCGCGGAGGTTCTGCGCGATCGACGGGCGCGTTCGGCAACCGACGCAGATACCCAGGAGCTCCATCGACGGGCCTCGGTGTGGCTGGACGCGAATGGATTTCTCGAGGATGCGATTCGCCATGCCATCGCCGGAAGGGACTGGGACAACTCGCTCAGGCTGCTCGAGGACCTTGGCTCAACGCTCTTCGAGCGTGACCACGTGGTTGCGCTGCGGGCGTGGCTCGAGGGCCTGCCGCCCGAGATCATGGAACGATCCCCGCGGCTGACATTCTGGCTCGCATGGTCGCTTGGTCGTACGGGCCGGTGGAATGAGGGCAATCGGCTCCTGCGGATTTCCGGCGAGTCTTGGACCGCCACCAACGATTGGCTGGGACAGGGTCTGCTTCTGCTTTGGCATGCCTGCAGGTCTCTCTACTCCCTGGACAATCGAAGAGCGATTGAGTACGCAGCTAAAGCGCTCGACATATTGCCGGAGGATCGACCCGCCGAGCGCGTTATTGCTCTGATGACCCAGGGCATCGCCCATCTCTACCACGGAGACCCGACACGTGCCGAACACGCATTCGCGGATGTGCGCGTCATTGTCGATACCCGATCGCTGCCGTGGCTCCAGGAGTTCGAGAAGTCATACTCCGCAGCGGTCTTGATTCAGCAAGGCAAATTGCGAGAGTCGACCGTCCTCGGACGCCAGGTTGTCCGGGCGGCCGGCGATGCTCCGTCCGAAATTTGGGTCCAGCACGCGCTCCTTGGGCTCGGGCAGGTTCAATTCGAGTGGGACATGCTGGACGATGCGCACCGCACGCTCCTGCGGGCTGAAGAGTTGGCCGAGACGACGCGGGCACTGCAGTGGAAGGCCCGCATCCGGGCGGGATTGGCCCGTGTCGCATGGGCACGGGGCGAGTTCGAAGATGCATTGGACGAGATCGAGCAATCCATTGGCTTCGCAAACCAACTGGGTACGCTCCAGGAAGTGAGAAATGTCCGGGCCCAGCAGGCCAGATTCTGGATCGCTTCGCACCAACTCGGCCTCGCTCGTCGCTGGGCGGAGAGTTGCGAGCTCGATCCGTATCTTCCACCCGAATACGAGCGACAGTTTGAGCATTTGACCTACGTTCGGCTCCTGATTCTCGAGGATCGGTGGGATCTTGCGCTCGAAATGCTCCGGGGTATTCAGGCGGAGGTCGAGTCGTCTCGCCGTAGCGGAGAGATCGTCGAGATTCAGGTCCTGTCGGCTTTGGCATATAAAGCTGGCGGTCAGATTCCCGACGCGCTTCAGTCACTCCGAAATGCCCTGGCTGCTGGAGAGGAGAGCGGGTACTGCCGCGTCTTCGTTGACGAGGGAGATGACCTCGCCTTCCTCTTGCGCCATGCGGCGACCCGCGGCAATCATCGCGAACATGCCACTCGTCTCCTGGCGGTGATCGAAGGGACGGTCTCCGTGGAACAACTCGACCAGCGCGGGACTCCCGACGCGCTCAGTGAGCGCGAGGTCGAGGTCCTGCGGCTGGTGGCTGCGGGGATGGCAAACCGGGATATTGGCCAACGGCTCTTTATCAGCGAAAAGACGGTAAAGACCCATCTGAGCCACATCCTGGGCAAGCTCGAGGCAACCAACCGTACACAAGCAGTCGACCAGGCCCGCCGGTTGGGATTGCTCTAACGGGCAATTTCCGGCGATCGAGAAATACGCCTTTGGGCTGATTACGTCATTCCCGCGCGCACGTACCGTGTTGGGAATCCATGGCTTCTGAGAGATCTTGAGGAGCGAGGGAGAAGACTAACGTGATGCAGCAAATCAGTGACGACTTCATCGCGCGGATATGGGATCGAATTCTTTTCGAGCTGTTCGGTTGGCGCATCGCGCGCCCCCGCGCTGTACCCGTCTACGTCCGCCAATCGATGCGATCAACAAATCTCCGCCCAACAGAATGGCGTTGGTAGGCCGTGCCCTGTCAGTTTCCGCAGACTGGCAACCGGTTCCCTTAATGCATTCTCACCGGACCAACCCAGGGTGAAGGTCAAAGGGTCAGGCATCGCCCACGGAGGGTGCTGCTTGACCCTTGGGCTCTTTGGGGTTCCGGCGACACGAAAGGTTGGTTCATGACCCCAATCAACCGACTTCCGGGTCAAAATGGCCGGTCCGCTGTTCCCGAGACTGAGGACACTGCCACTCTACAAGGTAGGGGCAAATTCGCGGTCATCGTCTCGTCCTTCGTCTTTCCGCTGGCCCTGACCCAGTTCGTGGCGAGTTATGCCGCATCGAACATGAATGTGGCAATCAGCGACATTGCCGCCGATCTCGGTACTACTACACGTGGTGTACAGACAGCGATAACGCTGTTCACGCTGACGATGGCGGCGCTGATGATCCCGGGCAGCAAACTGACAGACATCATTGGCCGCAAACGATGTCTCATGCTCGGACTGACCATCTACGGATTCGGCGCCTTGCTTGCGTCGTTCGCGCAGGGCCTCGGATTGCTCATTTTCGGATATGCGCTCCTTGAGGGCATTGGCTCCGCCCTCATGATTCCGCCGGTGTACATCATCTTGACCGTCGCCTTTTCTGACCTGGAATCCCGGGCCAAGGCATTTGCGATCGTGAGCGCTGCCGCTGGACTTGGCGCCGCGGCAGGCCCGCTCATCGGCGGCTTGATTACCAGTGCGATCAGTTGGCGTGCCTCGTTCATCGCGCAAGTTCTGGTCGTGGTCGGCATCCTTTACATGGGGCGCCGATTCAAGGGCACTCCGGGCGTCAAGGCGCCGTTTGACATCGTGGGAACGATCCTGTCAGCAATCGGCCTGGTCGTCTTGATCATGGGCATTCTTTCAACCGGCACATATGGCTGGGGGAAAGCCAAGGACGATCTCAAGATCGGCGACACCACGATCATCAATAAAGGGGGCATCGCGCCCGTGTGGCCGCTCCTCGTCATTAGCGCCTTGTTCCTGGCGTGGTTTTTCTTTCACATCCGATCTATGGAGCGAGCCGGCAAACAGCCACTTCTGTCCACTCGTCTCTTCCGCAATCGGGTCTCAAACCTTGGGTTGGTCACCCAGAACGTACAGTGGTTGACGCTTCAAGGGACCTTCTTCGTCGTATCGGTCTTTCTCCAGTCTGTTCGGGGTTACAGCGCGATCCAGACAGGGCTCATCCTTACTGCGTCAACCATCGGCATTCTGGCCTCCTCGGCCGTGGCTGGAAGAATGGCGAAGAAGCGGTCCCAGGTCGATCTGATCAGGGGAGGATTCATCTGCACGATCCTCGGCACCTTACTTATGCTGTTGCTGTCCGATGCCACGTCCAGAATCGTTTGGTTCCTGCCCGGTCTCTTCCTCGTCGGATTCGGAGTTGGGGTGATGCTGACCGCGTCGGTCAATGTGGTGCAGTCCAGCTTCCCGGAGAAGGATCAGGGCGAGATTTCAGGGCTTTCGCGCAGTGTCTCGAATCTCGGATCCTCGCTCGGTACGGCGCTTGTAGGTTCTGTGCTAGTCTCGAAGACTGTTCCGGGCAATCACGTTTACGCCGCCGCGATCATTGTCATGGTGGCTGTCGGCCTGATCGGTCTTGGCGCCGCATTGCTGATCCCGCGCGACGCCATCAAGATGCCGTCGGCCTGACTTGGGCAGAGGAGTTGTTGTGCAGACGTGGGAATGGCTCTGCCGTTCCCTCGTTGCCCCTGACCCCCTGAATACGCCATTGGACGTATGACGCTCCTACCAGCGACGCATATGCTGGCCGGAGGACCTGCTGCGCGTATCTGAGGTTTCGACTCGATACGGGCAAAGGGAAGTCACGACCAGTGAAAGGACTGCTCTCATGGCCGCAGGTGATTTCCTGTACGTGGTAGCCGCATCGTATGACGACGTCAAAGATGCCCGCGCCGACTTAGAGTCGGTTCGGGGGTTGTATGACCAGATAAAGGCGTCGGACCAGTTTGATGCCGCCGTGCTCGTCAAAGACGAGAAGGGCAAAGTCCACATCGAAAAGACGTATGAAGCAGGTACCCGGCATGGTGCCCTAAAGGGGCTCGGCTGGGGTCTGGCCGCAGGAACAGCCGCTGCCATCTTCCCGGCGATCGGCATATGGGGTGCTCTCGCCGCCGGCGGGGCCGGTGGCGCCGCCATCGGCGGAATCGCCGGCCACTTTCAGACCGGAATCAAGCGCGGCGACCTTAAGGAGATGGGGGACGTCCTCGACAAGGGCACAGCCGGTTTGATCGTGGTCTATCAGGCCAACATGGCTGATCAGATTTCGGCACTGATCAAAGCCGAGAACCGCTATGTCAGCCAGGTTGTCGATGCCTCGGCCGACCAAATTGCAGCAGAGATCCGTCAGGCCGAAGCAACATACATGTAGCGAAGTCTGAGAGTTCGCAAATCAGATTCGCTCGCGCCTTCCGTCCTGGTTGGTGCGAGCGTGACTCCTGCCTGCGCAAGCCGGTGCCGGGATGCAACTGCCGGCATGGAGAAAGGAGCGCACGAGATGTCAGAAACCAAATCCGTGCAATTGCTGGCCGCTGTCTATCCGGATGAGGAGCATGCCAAGACAACGATCGACATGCTTCACGACATGCACCGGGCAGCCAACATCGACCTGGTAGATTCGGCGATGATCACAAAAGACGCCGAAGGCAAGATCAAGCTCCATGAAACCAAGGAACTGACGACAGCGAAGGGAGCACGACGGGGAGCAATCATCGCCGGTGTCGTCGGACTGATCTATCCACCCAGCCTGATTGGCTCGGCACTCGTGGGCGGCGTCATCGGTGCCGTCACCGGGCGTATACGCGACACCGGTATCAAGAATCCCCAGCTCAAGGAAATTGCCGACAAGCTCGAACCTGGCAAGGCGGCGGTTATTGCCCTCGTTGCCGAAGAGTCGACCCTCGCGGCGCAGAACGCACTCGCGGGATACGAAGGCTCGCTCGTCATCCAGGCACTCGACGAGGCGACCGTCAAAGAGCTCTACAAGGCGGCGCACGCCGTGCAATGACGGTCGCTGCGCGCCTCCCGACGGAATCCGGCAATTCTCGCGGAAATGCGACGCCGAATACTCCATTCGGCACATGCGGCTACTACCACGGCTCCGGTAGCGTCGCCAGTGGGTCCTGTGGATGAATCGAGAACCGACGTCTGCCTCACGCGTGAGGCGCAGGCATGAGGAATTCGCGATCACCCCGGCTCAGAGATCGGCCACCGGCTTGGTGACCATGTGAGCGCAGAGGAGGAGTGACCATGAAGAGCAGTGTCCGACGTTCCGGGATCCGCAAGCTCAGCGTGACTGCGCTGCTTGTGATCGGGTCGATGGTTCTGGGGCTGGCAGCGCCGATTGGACTGCAGCCGACATCGGCGCAAGACAGTTCGTCGATCCAGACGCGGGTCCAAATCCTGCACGCCTCGGCAGACCTCGGAAAAGTGGAAGTAGCCATCAACTACGACACCGTTCTCGACGAGTTTACCTACGGCAAGACCAGCGACTGGATCAACATTGAGCCGGGCAGCAATCGTGTCACGATCACTGAAGATCGGGCCGGGTTCAACTACGCGGTCTTCGACACGATGTACCCAGTTCCGGCCGGCAACGACTACTACCTGGTCATCAGTGACGCGCTGGTTCTGACCTCGGTCGTCGATCGCAGTCCCGTCCGCGATGGCGCGGCCCGCGTGCGAGTGGTCCAGGCGTCGGTCGATCTCCCGTCCGTCAACGTCAAGGCATCCGGTCAGGATGTCTCGTTCGCGACGAAGCTCGAGTACGCTCGGCCGTCCGAATACACCACCGTGCCGGCGGGGACCTACGACGTTGAGGTTACGCTAGCGGACTCAGGCGACAGCGTCCTGACGATGCCAGGTATTGCCCTCGAAGGGAACAAGGTCTATGAGCTCGTGATCATGGGCAAGCCCAATAACGAGGATCACCCGCTCCAGATCACGACACTCGAGGACACCACGACCGAGGCGGGAACGGCCACTCCGTCCAGCTGATGGTTCGTGTGTCTTTGCCCGGTTAGAACGTAGTAAGCCTCACGGAGCGACGGCTTCGGCCAGCCGCGAAGACGGAATGGGATGGCGCGCGACCCGCTGACGTGCGCCATCCCATTGCCGTGTCCCGGCTCTACCCGTCAGGAAAGATCGACTGCTCCCGCCGGGGCGTGGAGCTGAACCTGGTGACGGGGTCCAGTTTGGACTCATCGCTACTCGCTTCCTGACACCCAATCCATTGGCCCTGATCCTTCCCGAACTGAGCGTGAATTGCATTGCCGGACGAAGGATTAGGCCCTTGGACTGATGACGCTACAACCTTTAAAGAACCATGCTGACAACGTTCCATGTGATCCGTGACCGCAGGTCCGATCTTCCGCGCCTGTGCAGGGCGGCGAAAAGGCGAACCGCGGAGGTCCGCTCGCAGGAACGGCTCAGGCGAACGGTATGGGCAGCGTAGAGAAGGAGTGAGGAGAACCATGAGTACGCTCGCGGTGATTACGTACCCTCAGGAGGGCACAGCGGCCGAGGCTGCTGCATCGCTCGCGCGCATGCAGGAAAGCTACCTGATACAGCTCGACGACATCGCGTGGGTGACCAAGAAGCAGGATGGCAAACTCAAGCTCCATCAGGGAACGAGCCTGACCGGCGCAGCAGCGGCTGGTGGTGCGTTCTGGGGCTTTCTCTTTGGCCTGATCTTCCTCGTCCCATTGTTCGGGATGGCAGTTGGTGCGGCGACTGGAGCCCTGGCCGCCAAGCTCAGCGACTTCGGAATCGATGACAAATGGATCAAGGAAGTCGCCGCGGCGATTCCGGCCGGTGGGTCTGCGCTCTTCGTCATGGCGCGCAACACCAACGCTGAGCGTGTCTTGCCGGAGATGGCGAAATTTGGCGGCACCCTTATCAAGACGAATCTGTCGTCTGAGCAGGAAGAGGCGCTCTCCGAGGCGCTGACCCAGGCGGCGGCATAGCGACTGGGCAAGGGGCGTGCCCAAGTGCGCCCCCGGAAACCCTTTACCCGGTGAGCAATTTGTCAAGCCGGGCCGTGACGGAAACGCCAAACCAGTATCGCCGGTGACAGTCCCGACGCAATGCATCAGACATCCCGTCGACAGGTCGGTCGGGGCGAAAAGGAGCGATTCGCATGTTCAGGAAGAGACGACTTGGCGGAGCCAGCGAGCCCCCTGCACCCGTCGCGGACATTACGCCGATGCCGGGGCGTCAGTCCCAGTCCCAGGGCAGCCGATATCGAATGGTCGAAAAACTGGCATCGGTCGGCGACGACTTCTTCATCCAGAACGATCAGGGGCAGCGCGTTTACAAGGTGGATGGCAAGGCACTGCGAATGCGCGACACCCTTATTTTCCGGGATATGCAGGGCAATGAGATCTGCAAGATCCAACAACGCGTTGCCCGGCTCCGTGATTCGATGGAAGTCGAATCGCCCGGCGGCGGCCGGATGGCCATGGTTCAAAAGGCAATGATCGCGCCACTTCGGGATCGCTTCATCGTCAAGGTGGGAGACGGTCCGGATCTCGAAGTTCAGGGAAACATCGTCTCCCACGAGTACCGGATCGGCAACGTGGCGGATATCTCGAAGCGTTGGTTCCGCGTGCGGGACTCCTATGGCGTGGAAATTGCGCCAGGTCAGAACGACCTCCTGATTCTGGCGGCGACTGTCTGCATCGATCAGATGTCACATGACGTTCGGTAAGTAACGGCTCAATAGGTGAGCAGTCCCGACGTGAAACAGGAGGAAACCCGCTATGACCTACGGTCCAATGCAGCTCATCGTCATCGGCTTCGGGCAGTCAGCCCTGCCGTTGGATGTCGTGAATCAATTGCGCCGACTTCGAGACGACGGAGTCGTCCGCCTCGTCGACGCAGTCTATGTGTCGAAAGACGAACATGGCGACCTGACCGAAATCCAGGCGTCGGATCTGAGCGATGACGAAGTTGTCTTGCTGGGGATGCTCTCGGGCGCGCTTTTCGGATATGGCGCGTCGGGCGAGTCCGGCATGGAACTTGGCGCAGAGCTCGGCGGCATGGCCGCGGCTGAGTCAGGAGAGTTCGGCCTCGACAGCGACGATATCGACGAGATCGCCGATCTCATACCCCGTGGCACTGGGGCGGCGTTCCTGCTCATCGAGCACCTCTGGGCAATCGGCCTCAAAGAGTCGATCCGGAACTCGAACGGCTTCGTCATTGCGCATGGCTGGGTTACACCCGAAACGCTTGTCGAAATGGGCGCGGAAGCGATGGCCGGCGCCAGCGACGGCGCCGACTGATGTCGCGGGCTGCGTAGTTGGCAAGCGGCGCTCATCGTTGACCGATTCGAATTTCCCGGAGGGTCGATGCCATGTCCTGGCTTGAATGGACGCTCGGATTCATTCTCTTGTCGTTCTACATCACCTGCTTGTTCACTGTCTGCATCATGACCTTCCAGAAGGGTTATACGGTGCTGGGCATCATCGGGATATTCATCCCGCTGCTCTGGCTCATCGGCGCGTTTCTGCCCGCCAAGCAAGGGTCAAAGTACTCGCTGAATCAGCAGATCGCGAACCAACAGCAAGTAGAGCAGTACATGCAGTGACCGGAGTCGTTCAGCGGGTTCCAGCGTCGTAACTGGCGATGTGCAGCGCGATCTGCACGCATGTGACCTACCCCGGAGACCGAAGAAATGATTGCGACAGAAGAACCCCGCACCATGACAACAATGGAGATCGCCAGGGAAACCGGGAGGCAGGCTCCCAGCATCGCCGACCGGATGGCGGAGGGCAGGGCAATTCGCCAGAACGTCCCTCGATCCTCACATGCGGCCTGGACGCCTCCAGCTGATCGGCCCAATCCACTCGACTTGCTGACGGCACAAGACGAAGGTCGCGTGCAGGACCTCGTGCCGATCCGGTACGGCAGAATGCTTGCCTCTCCGTTCGCTTTCCTGCGGGGATCCGCGACCGTGATGGCGCGCGATTTGGCAGGAACTCCGACGAGCGGGCTGATTGTGCAGGCGTGCGGCGATGCCCATCTGTCGAATTTCGGAGTCTACGGAACGCCTGAGCGAAGCCTCGTCTTCGACCTGA
>Ga0164304_10000588_pt1 | contig 10694 bp, 9 predicted proteins | sample Whisoiple_217_MG_FD_110216 | JGI IMG/M metagenome (GOLD analysis project Ga0164304, IMG submission 110216) | Soil microbial communities amended with pyrogenic organic matter from upstate New York, USA - Whitman soil sample_217_MG | ecosystem: Environmental > Terrestrial > Soil > Agricultural...
CGCCTTTTTCACCGGGAACGCCTTGCATTCCTGGATTGCCAATATCGCCTTTGTCACCTTGCGGGCCGGCAATCCCAGGCTGACCCTGTAAACCTTCAGCACCAGTTGCACCGGGAGTTCCCGATAAACCACCTTCGCCCGGTTCACCTTGAATGCCTGGATTTCCTTGAGGGCCAGGATTGCCAGCCGGGCCCGTCAAACCTTGAATGCCTTGAATTCCTTGACTGCCTGCTTCGCCTTTTTCACCGGCTACACCGGGAGAACCTGCTACGCCATCTACACCGGGATTTCCTCGATCACCTTTGGGGCCGATCGAACCGATCGCACCAGTCGCGCCAGCAGCACCGGCAATTCCTCGATCGCCTTTCTGACCTGGTGCTCCTGTTTCACCAGCCGGCCCGATCGCACCTGCTGTACCGGGTTCACCGGGAGTGCCGGGATTTCCTGGATCACCTTTAATACCCTGCGGGCCGGTAGCACCAGCCGGGCCGGTAGCACCGGGTGTACCTGCTGCACCGGGCATACCATCCGCACCAGTCGCGCCGGGATTTCCCTGAATTCCCTGAATCCCTTGAGCGCCAGGATTACCAGTTGCGCCTGTTGCGCCGGGAGTTCCAGGCTGACCAACATCACCGCGATCGCCTTTTTCGCCGGGAACGCCTTGAGGTCCGATCGGGCCAGTCGGGCCGGTTAAGCCGATCGGACCTTGTGGCCCTACAATTGCCGGCTCTGGAGGAATAAGAGTAACCTCACGAGTAGCAGTAGCAACAATGCTAGTGCCAACCATCAAATCAGCGCGTAGAGTTCCATTTTGTGTGATAGCTGTCTCGAATGGAACCCAAGGAGATTCTTTGATAATTGAGCCGTTGAGAGTGAAGCGGACAAAAGAGTTGGTTGGCGGATATTCAACATCAGCAACTACTACAGTTTGCCCTGAATAAAGAATAGGATTTCGGAGCGCAATTGTTGGAGTATTTAGCTTAACTTCAAAATTTATTTGAGCGGTCGATCGAACTGTGACAGGAGCTGTTCCAGTAATATCCTCAACTTCAATTAAATGATTCCCCGCAGTATTAATTGTAATACTCATCCCAAATTGATATTGAGGCGCAGCCGTCGTGCCGACATTGGTTGCTGTGGCGTCTGTGCCGACAACTGTACCGTTTAGTTTAAATCGAACGTCAGTATTTGTGTTACTGTCTGCGATCGCAGTAACAGGTAAGGAATAAGGCAAAGAGTTTACTTGAATACTTGGCTGATTTGGGGCGGTGATTCTAATTGCCATGATTATTTAATTTGTGAATACACGAGATTTAATCTCTTCTCTGTAGTCAATACCAGAGAAGAGATTAAAAACAAGAGATAGAAAGAACTTTGGCGCTGATCAGGTTTGAATCAGCAGAGCCTGAGCCAGGATAACTTCTGATTCCACTGATTCTCCAGCAATCATCAGAGTTGTGTAAGCATCAGGGCTTGTGTTGTCACCGTCATCGTCGTGAACCATGATGACTTTAGTATTTTGCAACTGAGTGAATGTTTGGTAAAGCTCAGTTAGATATTCAACCTGTTCGATCGGCATCAAAATGCTAAATACTGTCTCTGGTAAAACAGGCTCTTCCATCGCCAAACCTTGGGTTGCCATCCCTACTAACTCTGTCAAAGAGTTTCTGATCAAAGGTTGAAACAGCTCATCTAAGGTTTTGTATTCAATGCGTCGTGTCGCCGGAGCTTTGTAACTAGGAGCGAGGGGATTCATCGCCTTGATTGCAGCTCTCCGCATTGAAGCATCTCTGCTAAGAATTGCTGCTTCATCCAATGGCAGTTTAGCTCTTTTAATTGAAAGCGGTGAATCGCTTTCAGATTGGGGCCAAAAGTTGTAGTCAGCGAGTGTTGCCCGCAGCATTTTTGTTGCAAATCCTGCTGTTATTGTCATGGTGGTAATCGAGTTCGGTATCGATCGATAAATTATTTTTTTAGTATATCATCTCAATTTTATTTCTCTTTTTGACAGCAAAAGGTTGACTTTTGTTTACAAATAGGATAAGAACAAAAATTAAATTTGACTAAGCGGGTTCTGACCAGGGAACGGCAATAACAGAGATATAATTAGCGGAAAATCCGCAAGCTACAGAATTATTGTTTAAAACTGTTGCTTTAATATTTGCACTCTTTTGAGTATTAAAAAACTAGGCATTTTCAAAATTGCTTACCCATTTATCACTTTCTTTGTCACCTAAGAAAACAATTTGACCATTTTCTGTAGCCGGGCCAACAGATGGGGTAAGCGAAACACACAACAAACTTGAGCCTAAGAAAAACCAGTAGCGAACTGGTCCAACGCTATTAGTCGCGAGAAAGTGCATGAAATTTCAGGAGATAGGCTTGAATTTCTTGATTTTAAGCCTATCAAAAGAATTGACCATATAACTACTGTCAAACAGATGACTTTGACCTTCCCCACGAAAAGAAGCTTTGTTACCAGGAAGCCAATGACAGTCACCGGAAGCATCTCGGATAAGGTAAAAGAAACATTGAGGAACGATCCTCTGCGAGGGCTGCGCCAACGGAAGTTCAATTTTACCGTAGCTTGCGGGGCGCGTAGCGCCATCGCCCAACCCGGACACGAGTTGCTGCCGTAGTAGAAAAAGCAGTCCTTCGGTTCCTTAAAACATTCGATGTGATTTTTAGTTATTTTGGCTATTTTGCTCATTAGATTTAGATGTGATTGATGAGAGATAGTCATAGTTATGGAGAAAAAACATCATCGCCCAAAAGCGAAGCACTACGTTAATAGCATTTAAGTAGCTTTTAGTCAATTAATAGTCTTTCATACTTACAACCAACGAAAAGCATTTTATATTCAATAAAACTGTCATTGCCCGTGATTCCTAAGCGACCACTAAGAACAATTAGACAAAGCTACAAATTGACAATCTGGTCATCATTATTTGCCTTGTCCCTGGATTGCCTGCCCGTAAGAAGCGCAAAAACTGACGTGGTAGCATTTCTTCATAAACTGCCGTGATTTCGTGAGGATACGGCTCGATATGTGATGTGAATAGCTAAGAATCGATCGCATAGATGGGCAAGGTGAATCCGATGTTTTCCGAAACTTAGCGAAATAAACCCTCATCAGCATCGAATTACTAAGAAAATCTGTGGCGAACAATTTCCAAAATTTGCTCATCTAATTCCAAGATTACCTGAATTTCTAAACAGCCACTGTTATCATTTTGATATAATTGTGACTAGGTATTGAGTGGGTGCGAGACTTTTTCCAATTCGTTGCGCCATTACATAATATTTGGTATACGCATCTCTACTACGGATGAAAAAGTACCTCAACCTCGTCACCGCCCTCCTCGCCTCGCTCAAACCCAAATCCGAGCTTCCTATAATCGATAGCTACGGTCAATCCCCGCTAACCCAGGAACAGCAGCAAGCTCTCATGGAATGGCTGTTCGCCAGTTTGATGGGTGCGGGGTACTTCGGCAAAGCTCACCTGATTTGGGATGATGGCAAAGACAGAGAGCCGGAGATATTCACCGCATTGATGAGAAACGAGCCGATATTCCTGTACCGCCAAGGAGCGCGACCTTCACCAACGGTTGAGGGATATTGTTGGCGGCCCATTGGCGAACATCCGAGTTTGCGGATGTATCAGTTGGAGATGGAAGTTGAAGAAGGTGAAAGCGATCGATGACCTCGGATCGATCGTTAAAGCGATCGGTAAATATAGCCGTAATACTAATCGCTTAAATCTGTAATCCTAACTAAAATAACCCAAAACTTCTTGTCCCTCACATGAGTGACACTCAACTATGCGACTGGTCATGCGCCCATAGGATTGCTCAGAATGGGTTCAGGTACAAAGAAAATCACGAGGTTCAGAGGATGTGGGGATGGAAAAGCATTCTTAAATCAGGCGATGGGTTGGCAACAGCGCGATAAGATGTGCGGGAATTGCAAGTGCGGTTGATTGATTTATCTAAAAAATCGAATCGCCCCAATTGGCATCCCGGCAACCCAGATGGTCAACTCGGTAGCAAAACTGAAACCGCCATAAAAGCTTTTCAGAAAGACCAAAATCTTATAGCTGATGGTCAAGTTGGTTCTCTTACTGTAGAAGCGCTCTACAAAGATTATGCTCAACTGCGAGATTTCTTAGGCGCGAGGCAGTGGCAACAAGCGGATGAGGAAACAGCCTCATGCTCGAAAACGTTGGGCGACAATTTGAGGGTTCCTTCGAGCCAGGAGAAATCGAGCGAATTTCCTGTTCCGACCTCCATGCCTTAGACAAACTATGGTTGGCATCTTCTGGCGGTCACTTCGGCTTCAGCGTTCAAAAGCGTATTTGGAAAAGTACGATTGCTACTAATCCAGAGGTAGACGATGCGGGTCAACGTTTTGGGGAAATTACCGGACAATTCGTGGATGGTGAATTGATAGAGTACAAGCGCGTTACCTTTAACCTGAGCGCTCTTGCGGGTCACTTACCTACGCTGTGGTGGCGGCGCAGCACGGTACTGGCTGGCTTCGGTCGCCCCGTCGCATCTTTGGTATCCCGCATGGATAGTTGCAAGCTACCTTGACGCTCCTCAATCAAACTGATTGTATTCTTGACCGATCGCCTCTAAACACCAAAACTCACCCAGCGTTATCATCACAGGCAGTTTCAGGAGTTTCAGGATTTCCAGAGCGATCGTCCTGGTGTCGGTCGTAACTCCCTGCATCCCCAATCCCTGTCTGTCGAGCACCGCGATAACTTTCCAATTTTTAGCCGGTACTGCAATCTTCTCCTTTCTGCCGATGCTGCCTTTCCTCCCCACGGGCCCCGCCGGAGATGTAAAGTTCCTTCCCCTGCTGCACCAATTCCCGGCAGTAATCTTCCAAATCACCCCACAAACCTCGGTTGAGTTCAGGCACTTGCGGCATCATATTGGTCATCAGGAATGTGCTGCTGTTGTCCGCTTCGTTGCAGGTGCGATCGGCACTCGGTGCAATGTGTCCCCTGTCGTAGCCGCGGACGGTGTAATCGTTGGGGCGGACTTTGTACCACGCATCCGGGAGGGAACCGTCGGGACGGAAGTTGTCCTGGCGATCGGCTGTTCCCATCCAAGAGCGATTCAGTTGCCACGAAACCCAGTTAGCGGCGTGAGTTTTGTTGTTGTAGCTCATCACGTACTGCGGCTTCACCATCAGGTAGTTGTCGATGTTGCTGGCAACACTGGGAGCTGCATTGCTAGGATTGCCCAGAAGCAAATTGCGGTTATTGACGCTTGAGCTGATTGGTTCTCTGGTTGCTGGTTTGGGTTGCTGCACCCTTGGTTTCTCGCGACCAATTTGAGGAAGCCGAGACGGTGGCGATGGCTTAGTCAAGTTGCAGCCGCTAAGAATCCCTACCAAAATCAGAGCGATCGTCCCCCGTTGCCACAATTTCCTCACTGTCAGCCACTCCTATTTTCATCATTTATGCCAAGCTTATCACTGCCACTTAATCCAAGGAATGCAGCTCCCAGTATTGTCAGCACCAACGCCCACAGCATCACTAACACGAGAAACTGCATTGCCAGCATCAATACTTCTGACACCACCACCGTTCGCTTTATTGCCAACTGCAACACCACTACCAGAAGCATCCGCAGCAGAATCTATTCCCGCTCAATCAAATGAGAGCAGTCTGCCTACCACCAAAACCACCGGTGGACATCGACCCAGATGAAATCTATTCCCGCTCAATCAAATGAGAGCAGTCTGACTCACCGACTCCAAGCACCCGATAAAGAAGCGACGGTCAGGTTGACGGTAGATATGTCCGAAACTCTGCACCGCGAACTGTCGATGTTGGCACAAAAGATGGGGCGCAAGAAAGTGGATATCGTGCGGATGTTTCTGGAAGATGGATTGAAAGAGGCGTAGGGATAAGGATTCTCTTCATATTAGGCGATCGCTGTACTCGGAGTGGCGATCGCTTTTCATGCTACGGGGACTTAAACAAGTGTTAAGCCTAATCCGATTTAACCCAATCGCTAGGGAATTTTTCATTTTTTCATTTAACCTCCCTTTCCAGTTGTTTCCAACTAATCCGATTTAACCCAATCGGTAGGGATCCTTGGTATACAACTGTGGAAGCTAATGCAGCTACAATAGTTTCCAACTAATCCGATTTAACCCAATCGGTTGGGGTTACTACAATGTCTTGGCAATCTTTGATGAAGTGTTTCCAACTAATCCGATTTAACCCAATCGGTAGGGTGACAGAAATTTGGCTGACAGTTAGTCACTTAGTAAGTTTCCAACTAATCCGATTTAACCCAATCGGTAGGGTGGTTACGAATATCGAAGATGGTACCAATGATGGTGGCAAAACCTCGAGTTTCCAACTAATCCGATTTAACCCAATCGGTAGGGATAAAATGGTTAGATAGTAGCAACTTCCAACCTGTCATGTTTCCAACTAATCCGATTTAACCCAATCGGTAGGGAAGATTTCACAGCTAAAAACCTAGAAGAGCTACAAGTTTCCAACTAATCCGATTTAACCCAATCGGTAGGGGATCGCAAACGTGCTCAAGGTTCTGCCCATTCCACTGCAAAAAGTTTCCAACTAATCCGATTTAACCCAATCGGTAGGGTTTAATGATTTTTTGTTTATCTCTCAGGCTCAGTTCATCAAGTTTCCAACTAATCCGATTTAACCCAATCGGTAGGGCAGAAGAAGGTGAATACATTGTAATTGTAACGGTGAAGTTTCCAACTAATCCGATTTAACCCAATCGGTAGGGGAACTTAAAGATCGCAGAGGAGGTTTACAAGCTAAAGGTTTCCAACTAATCCGATTTAACCCAATCGGTAGGGTTAGTGACAGTGACAGTTTACCATCATGCGTTAGTAAAGTTTCCAACTAATCCGATTTAACCCAATCGGTAGGGGTACATTTGTTTCAGACTTAAGCATTGATACAAAGAGGTTTCCAACTAATCCGATTTAACCCAATCGGTAGGGGCGAAGAGACTACTACTGCTACTGCCTAACACGTTTCCAACTAATCCGATTTAACCCAATTGGTAGGGTCGTTTCTGGTTTCAGCACTACCGTAAAAGCAGAACAAGTTAATGTTTCCAACTAATCCGATTTAACCCAATCGGTAGGGATGAGTTTAGTGATGAAGAGTACAACAGATACATAATAGGTTTCCAACTAATCCGATTTAACCCAATCGGTAGGGTATAACGTCAAGTTTATTTTACGACTGTGGAACTGGAGAATGTTTCCAACTAATCCGATTTAACCCAATCGGTAGGGAGTAAAGACGGGTTTCGAGAGATACTATACTGTAGAGTTTCCAACTAATCCGATTTAACCCAATCGGTAGGGGTTAGCCAAGCAACTTTATGCGAGATTGAATCAGGCAAAAGGTTTCCAACTAATCCGATTTAACCCAATCGGTAGGGGCTGGTAATTTTCATTTAGCCCAGCATACAGGTAGGTAAGTTTCCAACTAATCCGATTTAACCCAATCGGTAGGGTAGCCAACCAAAAAGGAGACCCATTTCTCTATCATAGTGTTTCCAACTAATCCGATTTAACCCAATCGGTAGGGGGCACTGACTATCAAGGCCCTAACAGCACTGGTATCGGTCGTTTCCAACTAATCCGATTTAACCCAATCGGTAGGGTAAACCAGATCCCAAAGATCCTGGCGACGGTGTAATTACGTTTCCAACTAATCCGATTTAACCCAATCGGTAGGGTTTCAAAAATCCGTTTGGCGTTAAGTTCGCTTTTGTGTTTCCAACTAATCCGATTTAACCCAATCGGTAGGGGTTGAATATTTGACTAACTGAAGGGGAGAGAAGAAGTTTCCAACTAATCCGATTTAACCCAATCGGTAGGGAAAGTGGAGAAATTCGCTTTGGCTTCGCAGGACGTTTGTTTCCAACTAATCCGATTTAACCCAATCGGTAGGGTACATTCAACACAAAATCAAAACGGAGAAATACAGTTTCCAACTAATCCGATTTAACCCAATCGGTAGGGTTGGGAGAACTTGGGTGGTTCATTAGCATTGAAAAGTTTCCAACTAATCCGATTTAACCCAATCGGTAGGGTGAAACTGCTGCCAACCAATCTCCTGAGCTTTCTACTTTACGTTTCCAACTAATCCGATTTAACCCAATCGGTAGGGAGGAACATATCCACCACCAGCGAAAGCTGGCAGGGAACTCACAGGTTTCCAACTAATCCGATTTAACCCAATCGGTAGGGTAGAGCTGATTTTGCAATGGGTAATAGCTGGGCAAAAACGTTTCCAACTAATCCGATTTAACCCAATCGGTAGGGTTGTAACCCTTGTTACTTTTACAAAAAATCGCCAGTTCGTTTCCAACTAATCCGATTTAACCCAATCGGTAGGGTCCAACGAGAAAACTTCTCGAAGAAGCTGGTCTGATTGAAGTTTCCAACTAATCCGATTTAACCCAATCGGTAGGGAGCATCAAGATTTGTTTTATTGGGACTTAGACAAACTGTTTCCAACTAATCCGATTTAACCCAATCGGTAGGGTCAATGGCTGCAGGAAGCATGAATCAAGGTGTTAACTACGCCGAGTTTCCAACTAATCCGATTTAACCCAATCGGTAGGGACAAGAAAAAGAAAACTTCAATTCGTAGTTTTTTACTGTTTCCAACTAATCCGATTTAACCCAATCGGTAGGGAGTTCGCCGCAGAGCCTATATCCAGAGTGGATTTCAGCCGTCAAATCGACGCACCTACTTTATTAGGATAACAGAATCGACCAAACAAAGGAAATCACAACCCTCAAACCCTGTTGGGGCAAGGCATCGACGCACATCAACCGCAAAATAAGGGTTTCGGAGTTTTGCCGAGGTGTGTCGATGAGCATACAGCAATTCCCTTAAGTGTCATAAACCTTATTTCGCAAGGCTTTGACGGATTCAAACGCTAACAAGATTAATGGAAACCCTCTACCTACGCACCTAAACCTGGATTCAGCAACAAAACCTAATTAGGTGCGTCGATTTGACAGCCATTACAAAACCTACCCATCAATATTAGCTCAAACCTAGATTACATAATACTTTGGGGGCGGTTCCGACTGGGAGCTGCCGATCGTTAAAACCATTGACGCAGCTTCAGTCGAGATCCAGTAGAAACGAACATCATCCTCTTCTGGCTTCACCAGTTGTTTTACTTTGTGGTGTAGTTGGCGCATCTCATCCAAGCTAATAAAACACTCAAAAACCGACCACTGAATTCTTCGCCCGTAGCCCTCCAGAAAATTAGACAGCTTCACCCGCCTTTTGTCATCGGGAATGTCATACATTACAACAACCATGAAACCCGCTACAGTTATACTGTTCTCAAAAAAGGCTGATATGGAGTCCCATGCACCAAACTACGCTTATAGCGCCGAACCTGCAACTGAATCGCCTCTCGATAAGACACCGGAGATTGTAAATCAGGATGAGAAAGCTGCTCGTTCATTCGCCTTTCAAACTGCTCGATAAACTCCCGCCTCGCTCCATAACTTAAATAAATTCCTCCCGTACTGACAACTTTTTCAAAATCAGTAAGCTTGAAAATCGAGTTATTGATTAATTTTAATACAAAACTATCCACAATAGGCGAGCGAAATTCCTCCATTAGGTCAAAAGCGAGATAAGGCTTTTTGTCTTCTCCATAGTGAAAATTAGCAAAATAAGGAGACAGCCCCTCAACCACTATCAGGCTCAGAACATTATTAAATAACAGAGTGTAGCCAAAACTCAATAAAGAATTGACCGGATCTGTAGGAGGTTGGCGGTGTCGCAGAGAAAAACTAAAGCTAGGATTTGCAATCAGCTTGCCCAAGGCTGGAAAATATCGCGCTGCACCAATACCTTCATAACCCCGCAAACTATCCACATTATCAACACTAGCAAGAGCCTCAATGTCAGAACTAATACCTGCGATCGCTCTGGCTACCTCGGCTACTTTTCGCTTTCGATTTAACCTTAACAATAACTGCTTAGAATTCAGCAGCTTCCCCCGCACAATAGCTTGAGAGACTTGAAACTGAAACGCCGCATCCTGACGCTTTTCAATTTGCACCAATTCATTACCAAGATGGCTCGACTCCCAATTCCAGAGATGACCCTTATAGTAACCGGACAAATTCAAAAACAATATCAAAATTTGTTCTTGCAGGCAAGCATGAATAGCCTGAGTCGAAACTTGGATATTTCCAAATACCAAAATCCGCTCCACTTCGCGAATTGGAATTTCCTTTCTCGGTTCATCGTCCACCCAAATCACAAACCGCAAATTTTCCTTATAAACCGCTGTTCCTTGCTCAATCAAATAAAGAGTTGCCATGTCTTTGTTCCAAAGATTTTTAGAAGCGTTTTGCTCGCTTTTAGATTCAATATCTTCTAAGCAAGCTGGAGCTATGGAATAAGAGATTGGCACTACCTCTGCTTTCTCTTTGCATTGTATGGGGAGCGCGAGCCTTTTTTTTTACTAGCTTTGCTCTCTTTAGCTCCTGATTTTCCTAGATTTTTAGGCGATTCCAAAGGAAAGATAGCAGTCTCCAAAAAACCGTGACCTAAAAAGCGAAATCCTCGGTCAAAATTAGTAATTTGAGTTTTATCAGGATGCAGCGCTAAACCGATCGAATTGAGTAGCCGTTCC
>Ga0164304_10000589_pt1 | contig 10677 bp, 8 predicted proteins | sample Whisoiple_217_MG_FD_110216 | JGI IMG/M metagenome (GOLD analysis project Ga0164304, IMG submission 110216) | Soil microbial communities amended with pyrogenic organic matter from upstate New York, USA - Whitman soil sample_217_MG | ecosystem: Environmental > Terrestrial > Soil > Agricultural...
ACGAGAAATACGGCCGCGAACGCGCCGGATTGGCGGCAAGCGTCGTCACCTATCGCGCCCGCTCGGCAATCCGCGAAGTCGGCAAGGTGTTCGGCCTCTCGGAAGACATGGTGTCAGCGCTCTCCGGCACGGTCTGGGGCTGGTGGTCCGGCACGATCGACGATGCCGAGACGAAGCGTCTCGGTTTCGATCCGCGCGAGCCGCGCTTGGTGCAAGCGATTGCGCGCGCCGGCGAGCTCGCCGGGTTTCCGCGGCATCTGTCGCAGCATACCGGCGGCTTCGTCATCACTCGCACGCGGCTCGACGAAGTCGTGCCGATTGCCAATGCCGCGATGGAGGATCGCACCACCGTCGAATGGGACAAGGACGATCTCGACGCGCTGAAAATTTTGAAGATCGACGTGCTCGGCCTCGGCATGCTGACGGTTCTGCGCAAAGGCTTTGAATTATTGGAACGCCATTACGGCTTTCGACCCGCGCTCGCGACGCTTCCCCCGGAAGAGGCGTGCGTCTATGCGATGATCCAGCGCGCCGACACGATCGGCGTCTTTCAAATCGAGAGCCGCGCGCAAATGTCGATGCTGCCGCGGCTGAAACCTAAAAACTTTTACGATCTCGTTATTGAAGTCGCGATCGTCCGCCCCGGCCCGATCCAGGGCGACATGGTACACCCCTACTTACGCCGGCGTGAAGGCAAGAAGCCGGTCGTCTATCCTTCGAAGGAACTCGAAGACGTGCTCGGCAAGACGCTCGGCGTGCCGCTTTTTCAGGAACAGGCGATGCGCATCGCCATCGTCGCCGCCGGCTTCACGCCGGCCGAAGCAGATGAACTACGCCGCGCCATGGCGACGTTCAAGCGCGCGGGTACGATCGGCAAGCTCAAAATCAAAATGATCGAGGGCATGGTTGCAAAAAACTATCCGCGCGAATTCGCCGAGCGCTGCTTCCAGCAGATTGAAGGCTTCGGCACCTATGGTTTCCCCGAAAGCCATGCGGCGTCTTTCGCCAATCTTGTCTATGCCTCGGCCTGGATGAAATGCCGCTATCCCGATGTTTTCGCCGCCGCGATCCTCAATTCGCAGCCAATGGGCTTTTATGCGCCGGCACAGCTCGTGCGCGACGCGCGCGAGCACGGCATCGAAATGCGCGAGGTCGATGTCAACACCTCCGAATGGAATCACCGGCTGGACACGTTTGCGGATGGCGTCTCAAAGGGCGTGCTGCATCCGCGCCACAGCGACATGAAGGATCACATCCGCTCGATTTATGCGGTGCGTCTTGGCTTTCGCCAGATCAAAGGGCTGGAACAAACCGACATGGAGCTTCTGGTCGAGCGCCGCGGCGGCGGCTACGATTCCGTCCGCGACCTCTGGCTGCGCACCGGCCTCTCGCCGAGCGTGCTCGGACATTTGGCGGAAGCAGATGCATTCTCGTCGCTGGGCCTGTCACGGCGTGACGCGCTCTGGGCCGTGCGCGGCTTGAACCGCGCCGGCGACAAGGACGACCTGCCGCTCTTGCGCGCGGTCGCCTTCATACCGCTCGAACCCGACGCGCATTTGCCGCCGATGCCGCCCGGCGAAGAGGTCGTCGAAGATTACCGGCATCTGACGCTGTCGCTCAAAGCCCATCCCGTGTCCTTCGTGCGTCAGCATCTTGCCGCACGCAATATCCTGCCGGCCTCGGCCCTTGCGACGATCGACACATCAAAACGCCCGCGCATCATTGTCGGGGGCCTGGTGCTGGTGCGCCAGCGTCCCGGCTCGGCGAGCGGAGTCATCTTCATGACGCTTGAAGACGAGACCGGAATTGCCAACATCATCGTTTGGCCGAAGGTCTACGAGCGCCTGCGCGCCCTGGTCATCGGCGCGCGCTTCGTTGCCGTCACTGGCCGGTTGCAGAACGAATCCGGCGTCATCCACATTATCGCCGATCAGATGGAGGATCTGACGCCGCTGCTCGGTCTGTTGTCCGGCCGCGGCTCCGGTCTGTCGGCGCTGGCGCGCGCCGATGAAGTCAAGCGGCCACAGAATTTGCGCACCAAGGCCGATATCGCCGCCCATGCGCAGCTTCTCGTGCAGACCGAAATGAAAGAGGCGTTGCCAAAGGGCCGCAATTTTCATTGACCCAGTCTCAATGCTGTCATTGCGAGCGAAGCGAAGCAATCCAGAAGCTAAATGCTGCCATTCTGGATTGCTTCGTCGCTGCGCTCCTCGCAATGACGTTTGCCTATCCATTCCTTTCACCCTATCTCCGCACCCGGAGCAGACATGGCCGACGACGACATCCCTTTCGAACGCAATTTCGATCCGAAGCCCGACGAGGTGCAGCAGGTCTCGCCGCTGATCCGCCGCGTGCTCGCACCCAATCCCGGGCCGTTCACCTTCACCGGCACGTGCACGTATATTATCGGACGCGGCGAAGTGGCGATCCTCGACCCCGGCCCTGATAACGCGAACCATGTCGCGGCGCTGATCGACGCAACCAACGGCGAGCGCGTATCGCATATCGTCATCACCCACACGCATCGCGATCACGCGCCGGCGTCGCGCGCGCTGCAGCAAGCGACCGGCGCGGCGATCGTCGGCTGCCGGCCGTACCAGCCGCGCCACGCCGACGCAAAAAGCTCAGGGCTCGATTCGGCGCACGATACCGATTACCGCCCGGAACGCATTCTCGCCGACGGCGAGACGCTCGCAGGTCCGAGCTTCACCTTGGAAGCGATCGCCACGCCAGGCCATGCATCGAACCATCTCGTCTTCGTGCTATGCGAAGAGAACGCGCTCTTCTCTGGCGATCACGTCATGGGCTGGTCGACGTCGATCGTCGCGCCGCCCGACGGCTCGATGAGCGACTACATGGAATCGCTGGAGAAACTGCGCGCCCGTCCGGAGTCAAGCTATTGGCCCGGTCGCGGCGGGCCGGTGCGCGAGCCGCAGCGTTATCTCCGCGCACTCATTCATCATCGGCATCAGCGCGAGGCCGCGATCCTCACGCGCATCAATGCCGGTGACCGGCTCATTCCTGAAATGGTTGAGCGCATTTACGAGGGACTCGATGCGCGCCTCAAAGCCGCCGCGGCGCTGTCGGTTCTCGCCCATCTCGAAGATCTCGTTGCCCGCGGCGTCGTACATGCAGACGGACCCGTGACGCTTGCCGCCCATTACACGCCGGCATGATCACTTCGCGGCGTCGAGCTGCGCCTGTATTTCCGCCGCGAATTTCTCGATGCGCTGCGCATTCGAGCCGTAATCGTGACGGCCAACGCGCGAGACCGACCTTACGTCGACGCGTGTTTGTCCCGCGAGCGGGCGCATGCGGATCGTGACGTCTGCCGGAAATCCCATAATTAACGTACGGTCGATCGCATCGATATGGCCGACACCGATGCGCCCGCCGGGCGGGGTTTGTTCGACGAGCTTCCAGCCGCGCGCGGCGATGGCGCGAAGGACGAGTTGGTAGGCTTCATCCGCCTCCTGATCGAGCAGGATCGGTTGGATATTGGGATAAGCGAGCCGCTGCTCCTGGCGCACTTGCGGCGGCGGAATCTCGGGCGTGCGCTGGGAGCGTGCGGCAAGCGCGGTCTTCGAGCGTGAAAATTGCGGCGGATCGACAAGGTCGGTCGAGACATCGTTCAAGAGCGGTAGCTGCACCGCCTTGGCGGCGAGATAGGCGGGGTAGCCGAGAAGCAACGCGGCAAGAAAAACGCCGCTCGCGACCGTCCCGGCGCCGCGGCGCCCGGTGCGCCAGATGACCACCGCCGCCGTTCCCGCAAAGAGCAGCGCGAGGCAGGCGACAAGAACTGCGCCGGCAAAGACCGAAAGCGTCGCCGTCGGATCGACCGCCTGGCTACGTGCCAGGAGGACGGCGATTGCACCGACCGCGAGCGAGAACAGCGCGAGCCGCCGGCTCCACAAGGCGGCGCGCGAATAGGGCTCCTCGATGATCAGGCGACGCATGTCTGTTCGCTCACGTCGTCGGCAGGCGATAATCGCGGAAGGCTTCGCGCAGTTTCAGCTTGTTGATCTTGCCCGTCGCCGTGTGCGGAATTTCACCGACGAACTGCACGTCGTCCGGCATCCACCATTTGGCGATTTTGCCGTCCATGAATTTCAAGATTTCTTCACGCTGCGGCTCGCATCCTTCCTTTTTTACGACCACCAGAAGCGGCCGCTCGTCCCATTTCGGATGGTGAACGCCGATGACCGCGGCTTCGGCAACATCGGGATGGGCGACCGCGAGATTTTCGAGATCGATCGAGGAAATCCACTCGCCACCCGACTTGATTACGTCCTTGGCGCGATCGGTGATCTGCATGTAGCCATCCGGATCGATTGTCGCCACGTCGCCGGTGTCGAAAAAGCCCTCATCGTCGAGGATTTCCTGATCCTCCAGCTTGTAATAGCGCCGCGCGACCGCCGGCCCGCGGACCTTCAGCCGGCCGAACGTCTTGCCGTCCCAAGGCAGCGGCTTGTTCTCGTCGTCGGTGATCTTCATGTCGACAGTGAAGAAACCGTAGCCCTGCTTCGCCTTCAGATCGAACAGCGCATCGCCTTTAAGGCTCGCGACATTCTGCTTCATCGAGCCGAGCGTGCCGACCGGACTCATCTCCGTCATGCCCCAGGCATGGAAGACCTCGACGCCATAATCCTTCTCGAATGTCTCGATCATCGCGCGCGGGCAGGCCGAGCCGCCGATCATCACGCGCTTGAGATATGGGAGCTTGAGATTGTTCGCCTGCATATATTGCAGGAGCATCAGCCAAACGGTTGGCACTGCCGCGGTCAGCGAGACCTGCTCCTTGTCGAGCAGCTCGTACACGGATGCGCCGTCGAGTTTCGCGCCCGGCATGACGATTTTCGAGCCTGCCATCGGCGCAGAAAAAGCCAGCGACCAGGAATTCGCATGGAACATCGGCACGACCGGCAGGACGCTAATTGCGGAACTCAAGCCAAGGGCGTCGGCACCTGATAGCGCCAAGGAATGCAGCACGTTGGAGCGGTGCGAAAATAGCACGCCCTTCGGATCGCCGGTCGTGCCCGACGTGTAGCAGAGGCCGGCCGCGGTATTCTCGTCGAACTCCGCCCATTGGAAATCGTCGTCGACCTCGGCGAGCCAATCTTCGTAAGCCACCGCATTTTTGAGCTTTGTCGCCGGCATGTGCGCGGCGTCGGTCAGCACGACATAGCGCTCGACGGTCGGCAATTTGTCGGCAATCGCTTCGAGGATGGGGATGAAGGTGAGATCCGTCATCATGATCCGGTCGGCCGCATGATTGACGATCCAGGCGATCTGCTCGGGGAAGAGCCGCGGGTTCACCGTATGGTAGATCGCGCCGATGCCGGTGATCCCGTACCATGCTTCGAGGTGCCGCCAGGTGTTCCAGGCGAGAGTTCCGACGCGATCGCCGAGCTTGATGCCGTCCTTCTGCAGGCGCTTCGCCGCCCGCAGTGTACGCGGGCGGATTTCGGTATAGGTCGTGCGATGCATCGGCCCTTCGATCGAACGGGTGACGACCTCGCGCCCGCCGTGCTGAAGCGCCGCATGATCGATGATCCGGTGCAGCAAAAGCGGCCAGTCCTGCATCAAACCCAGCATTCATTCCTCCCCGTTCCCGGCGGCTGCTCATTTCACTGTCTGTGCGGGCTCCCCCTCCCAGGGACTGTACCCGCCAATGCCTTGGTCATACTAAGCAAAATTCGGCCGCAAGCTCCAGAGCGGCGTGGCTTGCCGGTGCGGCCCTGGGATGCCAGATAGGCGCAAATCTCCGAACAGGACCCCAAAGACATGCGGTTTACCGGCACGAAGGACTATGTCGCGACCCAGGACCTCGAGGTCGCGGTCAATGCCGCGATCGTCCTCGAGCGGCCCCTCCTGGTGAAGGGCGAGCCCGGGACCGGCAAGACCGTCCTTGCCGAGGAGATCGCCAAGAGCGTCAAGGCGCCGCTTCTCACCTGGCACATCAAGTCGACGACCAAGGCCCAGCAGGGCCTCTACGAATACGACGCGGTCTCGCGCCTGCGCGACAGCCAGCTCGGCGATCCGCGCGTTTCCGACATTTCCAACTACATCAAACGCGGCAAGCTCTGGGACGCGTTCACATCCGAGCAGCGGCCGGTCCTGCTCATCGACGAGATCGACAAGGCCGACATCGAATTCCCCAACGACCTCCTGCTTGAGCTCGATCGGATGGAATTCCACGTCTACGAGACCGGCGAAACGGTACGCGCCGAGAAGCGCCCGATCGTCGTCATCACCTCGAACAACGAGAAGGAGCTGCCCGACGCCTTCCTGCGCCGCTGCTTCTTCCATTATATCCGCTTCCCCGATCACGAGACGATGGAGAAGATCGTTGCGGTGCATTTTCCCGGCATCAAGCGCCGGCTCGTCGAGGAGGCGCTACGCATCTTCTTCGAAGTGCGCGGCGTGCCGGGCCTGAAGAAGAAGCCGTCGACGTCGGAGCTGCTCGATTGGCTGAAGCTTTTGCTCAACGAGGATATCGGCCCTGAGACGCTGCGCGAGCGCGATCCGAAGAAGCTGATCCCGCCGCTGCATGGCGCGCTGCTCAAGAACGAGCAGGATGTACATTTGTTTGAGCGGCTGGCGTTCCTGAATAGAAGAGAACGGGAAAGGTAGAGCCGGACCGCGCACCTCCGGTGCGCACGGTATTTCAAGGAGTGTTGCGCAGCAGGACCTGCGCGGTCCACTCAGAACATCGTATTGTTGTTCTGCGCGTTCTCCGGCACCGGCTGGATGACATCCCAGTGCTCGATGATTTTGCCGTTCTCAACGCGGAAAATATCGACGATCGCGCGTCCGCGGTCGCTGTCGTTCGATCTCGAATGCACGTGCACGGCGACGAGATCGCCGTCGGCGATCACGCGCTTGATCTCGTTGATCGCCTGCGGATTGGTCTCGAAGCGCTTCGATAAAAATGCGACGCTCGGCTCGATCCCGTCCGGCACAAGCGGGTTGTGCTGTTTATAGGTTGCGCCGACATAGGTCTTGAACGCCTGCGCCACTTTATGATCGTAGAAGACCATCTTGTAGAAAGCGGTCACCATTGCTTTCGTGCTTTGTTCGGCGCCCTGCGCGCTCGCAGGAAGTACCGTGGCAAGGAGTAAGGGCAGGATTATCCGTAACCGGCTTTTGCTGTTCATCTTATGTCTCGCTCCACGCACTCCAGTTTGGCATCATTCCTGGCGGAAACGTTCCCCTCCCCGCCGCATTGTGCTACCCCGCCGGTTCATGAGCACCCGCATCGACCGCCGCTTCGCCGCGCTCGCTCAAGAGGGCCGGGCGGCGCTCGTCACCTATCTCATGGGCGGCGACCCGGATCCCCAAACCTCGCTCGAGGTCCTGCGCGTTTTGCCGCAGGCCGGCGCCGACGTGATCGAGCTCGGCATCCCGTTTACCGATCCGATGGCGGACGGCCCCTCGATCCAGGCGGCGGGGTTGCGCGGGCTCAAAGCCGGCATGACGCTGAAGAAGGTGCTCGGCCTCGTCCGCGCTTTTCGCGAGCGCGACGACACGACCCCGCTGATCCTGATGGGCTATTACAATCCCGTCTATGTCTACGGCGTCGAGCGCTTTCTTGATGATGCCAAATCCGCCGGTGTCGATGGCCTGATCGTCGTCGATTTGCCGCCGGAAGAGGATGCGGAGCTTTGCATCCCCGCCCTTGCTGCAGGCCTGAACTTCATCCGCCTCGCGACGCCAACCACCGACGACCGCCGTTTGCCGGCCGTTCTCGCGAATACGTCGGGTTTTGTCTACTATGTCTCGATCACCGGCATCACCGGCGCGGCAACTCCGGACCCGTCGCGCGTCGGCGCCGCCGTTGCGCGCATCAAGCGCCACACAAATCTGCCTGTCGCCGTCGGCTTCGGCGTAAAGAACGCGGTAACGGCCGAGGCAATCGCGCAGCAAGCGGACGGCGTCGTTGTCGGCACCGCGCTTGTCGACGCACTGAGGCGTTCACTCGACAAGGAAAACCGCGCGACCGCGCAAACCGTCTCTGCCGTCACCGATCTCGTCGCCAACATTGCCCGCGGTGTGCGCGCCGCACAGCGTGTCGCTGCGGCATAGATTCGTCCAAACAGATGAGCACCGCATGAACTGGATATCCAACGTCGTTCCCCCAAAGATCCGCTCGTTTCTCAAACGTGAGACGCCGGAAAACCTCTGGGTCAAATGTCCCGAAAGCGGGCAACTCGTCTTCTACAAAGACCTCGAGGCCAATCTCTACGTCGTGCCGGGCTCCGGTTATCATATGCGCATCCCGGTCGATGCGCGGCTGAAGGCGCTGTACGACAATGGCGCCTGGACGAACCTCCCCACTCCCGAAGTGCCGCTCGATCCGCTGCGTTTCCGCGATGTCAAACGTTACACCGAGCGGCTGAAAGAAAATCGCGCCAAGACCGGCGCGGCCGACGCCGTGCGTCTAAGCACCGGCCGTCTGGAGGGCAGAGAGATTGTCGCCGCGGTCCAGGACTTCGAATTCATGGGCGGGTCGCTTGGCATGGCCGCCGGCGAAGCCATCATCACGGGCATGATGGCCGCGGTCGACAAGCATTGCCCGTTCATCATTTTCACCGCGTCCGGCGGCGCCCGCATGCAAGAGGGCATGTTCTCGCTGATGCAGATGCCGCGCACCACCGTCGCGGTGCAGCGCTTGCGCGCCGCCCGCCTGCCCTACATCGTCGTGCTCACCAATCCGACGACCGGCGGCGTCACCGCCTCCTATGCAATGCTCGGCGACGTCCATATTGCCGAACCCGGCGCCGTGGTCGGTTTTGCCGGCGCGCGCGTCATCGAGCAGACGATCCGCGAGCGGTTGCCGGAGGGTTTTCAGCGCGCCGAATATCTGCAGGCGCACGGCATGGTCGACATGGTCGTGTCGCGGCTCGAAATGCGCGCCACGTTGGCCCGGCTCTGCGCGCTGTTGACGAAGGCGCCGCAACAGATGGCGCAAGCGGCGTAGCGCGATAATTACCATTCGAGACGCGTGCTCCGCACGCTCCTCAGGATGAGGAAACATCCATGAAGCCGCGCGACGAGATTCTCTCGCGCCTTCTAAATCTGCACCCGAAACGTATCGATCTGTCGCTCGGCCGGATCGAGCGGCTTCTTGCAGGTCTTGGCCATCCGGAAACGCGCCTGCCGCCGGTGATCCACGTCGCCGGGACCAACGGCAAGGGATCGACCATCGCCTTCATGCGCGCGATGCTGGAGGCTGCCGGCAAGAGCGTGCACGTCTACACCTCGCCGCATCTGATCGACTTCAACGAGCGAATCCGTGTCGGTCGTCACGGCGGCGGCGTCTTGGTATCTGACGCGGCGCTGCAGGCGGCGCTTGAGCGCTGCGAAGACGCTAATGCCGGCGCGCCGATCACGTTTTTCGAGATCACGACGGCGGCAGCGTTCCTGCTCTTTGCCGAGAGACCGGCGGACGTGCTTCTGCTGGAAGTCGGCCTCGGCGGACGCGTCGATGCGACCAATGTCGTCGCACGGCCCGCACTGACGATCGTCACGCCGGTATCGATCGATCATCCAGAATTTTTGGGCGACACGATCGAAAAAATCGCTGTCGAGAAAGCCGGTATTTTCAAGCGCGGTGTGCCCGCGATCCTCGCCGAGCAGGACGAGAACGCCCTCGCCGTTTTGGAGGGGCAGGCGGGGCGCCTCGGCGCACCCGTCATTGTCGGCGGCCAGGATTTCGTTACGCACGAAGAGAACGGGCGCTTCGTCTATGAGGACGAGCGCGGCCTCATAGATTTGCCGCTGCCGCGGCTTGTCGGCCGGCACCAGCAATTGAATGCCGGCACGGCAATCGCCGCATTGCGGCGCTTCGATCAGTCGATCGCCGTTTCGGCCATCGAAACGGGACTGTCGCATGCCGAATGGCCGGCGCGCCTGCAGCGATTGAAACGCGGACGCATCGCCGAACTCGCGCCGCGCGAGGCGGAAGTTTGGCTCGACGGCGGACACAATGCCGACGGTGGCCGCGCGCTCGCGCAAGCGATGGCCGATTTCGAGGAAAAATCGCCGCGCCCGCTGATTCTGGTCTGCGGCACGCTGGCAACGAAGGCGACGCGGGCTTTCCTGCGCCCGTTCAAAGGGCTTGTTCAGGAGGTGATCGCGGTGCCGATCGGCGGCGATCATTACGGCCGTCTGCCGGCGGAGGTGGCGTTCGCCGCGCAGCAGGAAGGCATTCCCGCCGCGGCATCGGAAAGCGTCGGCAGCGCGCTCGAATATTTATCCGCGCGCGACTGGTCGGCGCCGCCGCGGATATTGATTGCCGGTTCGCTTTATTTGGCCGGCGAGGTGCTGAAGCTCGATGGGTTGACGGCTTAATCACAAATATCTTCATCAATCCCCGGCAGTCCACAGGCCACTTGAGACCGCGCCAGTTTCAGCGCTTTCTTTACCGCTTTATGCATGTTCTGCCCGATCAGGTCTGAACTGATTCTCGTTCGGAAGAAATCCGCCCATCGGAACTCAGCAAACGGCGCGGAAGATTTTTTAAACCCGCCCTCATCCTCCACATATCCCGCAACACTTCTGTAGGAATCGTCGGTCATGCCGCGGATCGAGTCCGGCAACTCTGTTACGCTTTTACCCGCGCCTCGGTCCTTCGGATAGACCCAGTCTTCGCCGCCATTTTTCCCAGGATGTCTC
>Ga0164304_10000590_pt1 | contig 10670 bp, 12 predicted proteins | sample Whisoiple_217_MG_FD_110216 | JGI IMG/M metagenome (GOLD analysis project Ga0164304, IMG submission 110216) | Soil microbial communities amended with pyrogenic organic matter from upstate New York, USA - Whitman soil sample_217_MG | ecosystem: Environmental > Terrestrial > Soil > Agricultural...
GATGGACGGTTTGATGCAGCGTTTCAGCGGGGCGATTAATGTTTCTCGCGTTCAACATCCGATCGAACTTGCTCAATTTTTGCAGCATTCGGACGATCGAGTTCTCTCTGATTTTGGTTCGGCGGAATTGCTGCGAGAACTTCAATTGCCGATTTACGATCCGATGACGGATTTGCGCTTGCACGAGTGGATGCAGGAACGCCAAGGCAATTTTAGCAAAGCAATGGCTGACGTGGTGGCGGAACCGGCGGGTATGGGTACGATCGGAGTCGTAGCTTTAGATGTTCATGGACGCTTGGCTGCTGGGACTTCTACTGGTGGCAAGGGTTTTGAGCGGATTGGCCGGGTTAGCGACTCGGCGATGCCGGCGGGAAATTATGCGGCTGGAAGTGCCGCAGTAAGCTGTACCGGGATTGGCGAGCACATTATGGACGAGTGTTTGGCCGCGCGAATTGTGATTCGGGTAACGGACGGTTTGAGTTTGAAAGCTGCTTTTGAGCGTTCTTTTACTGAAGCTGACGAACGTCAACGCGATTTTGGCGCAATTGGAATTGATGCTAGCGGTGCGATCGCTTTCGGCAAAACTAGCGAGGTGATTTTGGGTGCTTTTCACAACGGTATGCAAATGGGCGATACTTTGGAAATGAGCAAGGGAACGCTGATTTTTATTGCTTAAAAAGGATCTCGAAATTGTCAGTCTGCGATCGAGATACCCGACTTTTTGAACAAGTCGGGTATCTCGATCGGCGTTAGTTTTATATCAAATCCGGTGGCATCAGAATTGATATTATAGCCTTTCTCAGAAAGATGAGGTACTATCTGGCATAGGGCATAGGGCATAGGACATAGGGCATAGGGCATAGGGCATAGGGCATAGGGCATAGGGCATATCTCATTTTTTTGAGAACCGCTATATATCAATTCCGGCCGGAGACCGGAATGATATCAAATCCGCGCTTTATCGTCGGGCGTAAAGTCGAATCCCGAGGCCAACAAATAATTCGCGCAATTTTCATTTTTTTGACCCCGAATCAACAGTCAACAGTCAACAGTCAACAGTCAACAGTCAACAGTCAACAAGCACGGACGGTGCAACCGGAATCGATATTCTTAAATCTGCAGTTGCCAAATTTTAACAGTACCATTCTCCGCGCCGCTGACGAGAGTTTCGCCCAAAAGCCCGATCGCCACCGCAGAAACCGGGCTAGAATGTGCATCTAAAGTGTGCAGCAATTCGCCGCGAAGATTCCAAAGTCTAACAGTACCGTCAAAACAGCCCACTGCAAAGTATTTCCCGTCGGGGCTAATTGCGGCGGCGGAAGTGATGCGAATTGCTGTTTGCAGGGAATGCAATAATTCCCCTGTTTGCAAATTCCACAGTGCGATCGTTTTGTTGCCGTGACTGACGAGAATTTTGCTATCAGGAGTAATTGCCACATAATTTTCGCTGCCAAATGTTCGCCTCACTTCTCCCCCCGGCAGTTCCCACAAAGTGACTGTTGCCCGACAGAAACCGCTGACTGCATTGAGTCCGCTGGCTACTAGCATTTTGCCGTTGGGACTCAGGGCTATCGCACTTATGTCATCCCCTTGATAGCCTGCCAAAACTTGCAGCAGTTGACCGCTGTTGAGATGCTGAAGCTTGACGGTGCTGCGGGTGGTGCCGATCGCCAAAATTTGCCAGTCGGGGCTTACGGCGACGGATTCGTGGCGGTGTACATCTGCCAAACGCTTCAGCAGTTGGCCGTTTTGCAGGTTCCAGAGTTTGACTGTACCCGCGCGCGATCGCGTCAGCAGCGTTTTGCTGGCGGGGCTGAAAGCAACTAGCAACACGGCTGTGGAATGTCCGAAAATCGTCTGCAGCAGTTCACCGCCGTGCAAACTCCAAATTTTCACTGTAGAGTCCTCAGAGCCCGTTGCTAGGAATTGTCCGTCGGGACTGATAGCTGCAGATAAAATCCTGTCTGAATGGTGGAGAGTGGCTTTTAAGATGGCGCCGGTTGAGGTTTTTGGCTGCGTTTTATACCCCGCTATTTCCAGCCAGTCGATCGCATCTCTCCAGTTGCTGAGGGCGTTCCTGGGTCGGTTTGTCAATAATTCTATGTATCGGTACAAAGTTTTTGACAAATCAACTTCTACACCTTTGATTTGTTTGTTGAGAAAAACCGCTATTTCGGCGGGGCTGTAACCGCAAAGCAAGCCACACAAGTGCCGCTTTTGGACGGGTGTCAGCCCTCTTCTGGTGTGGGGGGCGAATTGTTTTTTGGCCTTTGACAAGTCGGTGTAAAGCTTTTCGATGTCCCAGGCGTTGCTGGCCCGTGCAAATGGTTCTTCTGGCGGATCGGGGGTAGAGGGTATCATTTGCGGCAGTCGCGATCGAGTTGCTAGTCCAATTCCTAACCAAAATCCTAACATTCGCTGTGCGCCATCGAGCAGTTTTCACCGCTAATCTATTTTTAATACAGCAAACAGCGAAAAGAGTTTCAGGCTGAAAGTTCGCCTAAATCCTTACCTTTACAGTTTGCTAAACAACTATACATCAACCGGAGAAATCTAAAATGTCTGGAATTGCGATCGGCTTATTTTTCCTCCTGGGTTTTGTTTTAAGTTTTGCTGGTTATATCTGGGGATTAGTTCAAGCTTTCCAACAGGAAACTTTTTGGGGATTGCTTTACTTTTTTATCCCCGGTGCCGGATTGGTTTTTCATGTAATATACTGGAGCAATCTCAAAATCAGAAAAGCATTTTTAATTCAATGTGCGGGCTTGCTAATGTTTCTATTAGGAGGCTTTACTACTTATGTATTTCACGGCAAAGATTTCAAGCCAAGCTCTCAGTCTGGGGTTAATGGACAGCAGGGATCTAGCGAGCAATCGCCCTCTTCTTTTCCTTCGGATTTTAACACTTCTCCATCACCAATTCAAGAGCCATCTCCTGCTGCCGGTGCGGCACCAGGTGCTGAGTCTAATTTTGGTACTGTTGGCGGTCAACAATATGACTTCAATCAATCGATGCAGCTTGGGAAATTAGCCTACAACAAGGGAGACTATCAAACAGCTTTAATCAATTTTAACAGAGCTGTACAAGCAAATCCCGGCGATGCTGAAGCCCTCAAGGGGGTTGAGGATACCAAAAAGGCGATCGGCCAAGCACAGACAAAATAATCCACAGCTTAAAAAATTACGGTTCTTTATCAGTCTAAGTCGGTCGGCGCCGACTTAAACCATTATCCTTGAACATTCACTTGAAATTGATTAAACATAAAATCATGAAACAGACATCAGACAAGCTCGAATTCCAAGAGATGTTCGGATTTTGGATACAGCTATTAGTTGGGGGTAGTTTTTTAGTAATCGGTTTGTTCTTTGGTTGGTATTCAGGCGATTTATTTGCTTATTTATTTGCTGTCCTTGGTTTGCTTTTGGTGATATTTGTAGAGATTGACACCATTACATTTGATAAAAATCTCGGTCATATGACTATCAAGCGGCATAAACCACTCCTTGCCAAAACCAAAGTTGTCAAACACCTGATTCAAGATATTTCAGGCGTGGAAATACAACAGATGAGTGGTGACAGCAGTAATACATATCGCGTCTGTCTTGTGTTGGAATCAGGTAAGCGACGTGTTCCTCTAACTTCTGGTTTCACCAGCGGTTTCGGAGACAAGCACAAAAAAGCTGAAGTCATTGCGAATTTTTTGGATATCAGAAATTACGGTCTTGGCGGCTTTCCCAGCCAAGAAACTTCTAGCGAAGAACTTCAATGGGAGACTGTAGAAGAAGAGATTCTCCACTGGGAAACCGCAATCAAAAGTGACCCTAATGATGCTGATGCTCACATAAAATTGGCATTAGCTTTGATTGGTCAAGACAAAACAAAAAATAAAGAACAAGCAATGGCCTACCTAAAACAGGCGGAGGCTATTTTCAAAAGTCAAGGCTATGACGAGGAAGCAATGCAGGCGGCCCAATTGTACGGCATGGCTTATTGGGGAATGCTTGGAAAGTAAGGTTCAGATTATCAGGATTTACGCACTCCCACTCCTCGAAACCGGGTTTTTTACGCCCGTGTGCGGGCGGAAATAAAGTATTTTCGTCGATCGAACCCGGTTTCTGAACTCCATCTAAGTCCTCATTATCCCACATCTAAACTTTACAGCCAAGTTTGATGCAACTCTTGTGGGCTGGGCAGGAAAACCCGCCATCAAAATATAATTATGACTTTTATGAAGTTAATTAATGAATTTATGAATAGACATTAAAACATTTTTTTTTAAGAATTTAGTTGAGATATTTTTTGTAGAAATTCGACACTAAAGTTCTTAATCTAAATCCTGCCAAGGTTTCTTGAAATTCTCAATCAATTACACGGGAGCTGATACCTCAAATGAAAATTATTAAAAAAAACAAACATCTTCTCAAGCTTAACAATCTAGGAGAAATGATTTATACTGCGATCTCTTCTACCATATGGGTAACGGGATTTTGTGGAATACCTTTGTTTATGATGCTCTTGTTTCTCGCTTCTGCTGGAGTGGAAAAACTTTCCTGCAACAAAATTGAGCCAAAAATCGCAACTTGCGAACTAAGTAGGTCAACTTTTATGGGATTAGAGAAAGGCGACTTAACCTCGATAGAGCAAGTTCAGGGAGCTAGATTTGAGAAAAGCCCGACTACCGATAGTGATGGCAAGCCAATGACTGTGAATAGGGTATTTTTGCTAACTAAGGAAGGGGAAATTTTGCTAGAAAATCAAAGTGCCGAGGATGCAAATTCGTTCAATAAATATATACAAACCTCGACCGGAGAATTGGTGATAGAACAAGATAATCGGTTATTTTTTTTTGTAACAATGCTTTTTTTCATCTCGTTTTTAGTTATTGGTTTTAGAGTAATGTCTCGTGTGTTGCGTTGTTTGATTTTTGAAACTTACATTTTTGACAAAGATGCAAGTACCTTAACTCTTAAGAAAAGAGGGATATGGGTGAATGAATTTGCCGAACGATCGCTCAGCGAAATTGCTGAAGTCAAATTAGAAACAATATACCGCGAAAACGATACGTTATACAAGGTTTTTTTGCTAATGGATGAGGGCGATCGCCTATCTTTAGGCGGTTGCTCAAATCAGAAAGAGCAACAAAAAATCGCTGATTGGATTCGCAGCTACCTCGACGGGCGATCAATCTGAATAAATATATCGCCCTCAAAGGCGATCTGAAAAGTTTTGTAACAATTGTCAATCAATTACACGACAGCGGATACCTAAAATGAAAATCATTCAAAAAACCGAACATCTTCTAAAGCTTAAAAATGGAATAACTCTTCTTGGCGTGCTATTTCCTGCTGTATGGGTAACAGGATTTTCGGGAATACCCTTATTAATGATACTTATCACGATGTCTTCTTCAGGAGTGGAAAGACTTTCCTGCAAAAAAATTGAGCCAAAAATCGCAAGTTGCGAAATCAGCACATCAAGTTTTATGGGATTAGTGAAAGGGGAATTAGACTCGATCGAGCAAGTCCAGGAGGCTAGAGTTGAAAAAATAGATACTACTGATAGTGAGGGAAATCCAACTTTTAAGGAGAATGTATTTCTGGTAACTAACCAAGGAAATGTTTATCTACCTTACCAAACTGTTAAGGATGCAGAGTTGTTCAATAAATATATAGAAACCTCTGCCGGGACATTAGTAATAGAAAAAGATAATCGGTTGTCAAATATCGTCTCGATGCTTTTTCAGGGCAGTTTTGTCGGTATTGGTTTCGCTGGAATATATTTTTTGTTCCATCCTTTATTAAGTGTTGAAACTTACATTTTTGACAAAAGTGCAAGTACCTTAACTATTAAGAAAAGGGGGATAAGGGTGAATGAAGTTACCGAACGATCGCTCAGCGAAATTTCTGAAGTCAAATTAGAAGAAGTTGAAGTACACAAGACAGAACATATGGACGCCTATACATCATATCAGGTGCATTTGCTAATGAATGGGGGAGATATCCTCTCTTTAGGCGGTAGCTCAAATCAGAAAGAGCAACAAAAAATCGCTGATTGGATTCGCAGCTACCTCGACGGGCGATCGGTCTGAATAAATATATCGCCCTCAAAGGCGATCTGAAAAGTTTTGTAACAATTGTCAATCAATTACACGATAGCGGATACCTAAAATGAAAATCATTCAAAAAACCGAACATCTTCTAAAGCTTAAAAATGGAATAAATCTTAGTGGGGTGCTATTTCCTGTTGTATGGGTAACAGGATTTTCGGGAATACCCTTATTAATGATACTGATCGCGATGTCTTCTTCAGGAGTGGAAAGACTTTCGTGCAAAAAAATTGAACCGAAAATCGCAACTTGCGAAATCAGTAAATCAAGTTTTATGGGATTAGTGAAAGGGAAATTAGACTCGATCGAGCAAGTCCAGGAGGCTAGAGTTGAAAAAATAGATACTACTGATAGTGAGGGGAATCCTACTTTTAAGGAAAATGTATTTCTGATAACTGACCAAGGAAATTTTTATCTACCGTACCACACTGTTAAGGATGCAGAGTTGTTCAATAAATATATACAAACCTCTGTCGGGACATTAGTCATAGAAAAAGATAATCGGTTGTCAAATATCGGATCGATACTTTTTGATAGCGGTTTTGTTATTATTGGTTTCGCTACAATATATTTGGGGTTCCATCATCTATTCACTATTGAAACTTACATTTTTGAAAAAAATGCAAGTACCCTAACTATTAAGAAAAGGGGGATAAGGGTGAAGGAAGTTACCGAACGATCGCTCAGCGAAATTTCTGAAGTCAAATTAGAAACAATAGACGGCGAAAACGGTATGTTATACGAGGTTTGTTTGCTAATGGATGAGGGCGATCGCCTATTTTTAGGCAGTAGCTCAAATCAGAAAGAGCAAGAAAAAATGGCTGATTTGATTCGCAGCTATTTGAAGGCGCGATCGAACTAAAAAAATGTTCTCGACAATAGTCTGTGCGTGATGATACAATTTACACAGCAGCTAAATTAGCAATTCCAGTTGTGTTATCAATAGGATAAACTCATGAAAAAAATCGAGGGTACACCATATGCTGAACTAAAGATTCAAACTTCTAACATCTGGGTAGACTTATTATCTAGCTTGCCTTTGATTATTGTTGGATTATTTCTGGTTCACATCTCACCAAATACAACTCTAATTTGCCAGCGAATAGAAACCAAGCAAGGTAATTGCAAACTTACAGAATCAAAGTTATGGGGTTCAAGCAGTCAAGAAATCTCTCTGGATGATTTACAGGGAGGCAAAGTTGTGCAAAAAAGGAAGGGTAGCAGCCAGGTTGTAGTGTTAACAAAAACAGGCGGAATTCCGCTGGGAAATGCTACTCGTTGGGGAGACAAAAATTATCTTGCTAATCAGATAAATTCTTTTGTTAAAAACACAGATATTAAATCGTTAAATGTAGGTCAAGACGATCGTTGGTTTGGATGGATATTTGGAGGAATATTTGTGCTGAGTGGGGTGTTAAAATATGTTCAGAAACGCCAAAAATTATATCTTTAGAAGTGAACTTATAACGGGAGGTACGGTTATTGACCTACCCAATTGCGACTGAAAGTCGGGGATGGAAGTTATAAATATTGTTGATTTACCTCAATTAACAATCGTCCAAAATATCCTTTCTTAAAACTTCCTACAGATTATAAATTGTGAAGAATCTCTAAAGCTAGGCTTTCGTAAGTGTTCAATTATCAAGAATTTATTAAGTCATGCTGGGGTGCTAAAAAACGGTATAGCTATCGAGATTTGTGGGTATCTAAGCGAGCGATCGCCCAAGTCAATTAGCAGCGATAAATGACGCAAAGCTATTTCAAAGCCAGCCGCAAGTATACTGGCGACATTTGTTGTCCGCTAGACATTTTAGTGCTAATATATTAGCAAGATAAAAAGGCTCAGGCTATAGGACAAATTTAAATAATATATAGCAATTCTTGCAGGAGTCGTAAATTTTTTACCCCACCCCAGCCCTCCCCGAACCCGCGGGGAGGGAGTAAGAAATTCACAAATGATTTAGGATTACTATATAAGTTAACAATTGGGCGGAGCGCAGCAAAGATAGGGGCCTGTAATATCCTTTTTTGAATCTAAGGGTAAAATAAATGAAAATAATCGAGCAAACAGCGACTGAATTAAAAATTCAGACGGGGAGCGTATTTGATTTTTGGGTGCCTAGCTGTTTGTTAATGGTATTTGGACTGAAATGCGTTGCGTTTGATTACCATTTGGTAAGCCTCTCTTGTCACCGAGTGCAAGCAACACAAGGGAATTGTCAGTTGGTGCGATCGGGCTTGCTGGGGTCGAAGATTCAAGAAATTCAGCTTGCTTCTTTGCAGGGAGCTAAAGTTGTCAGAGCGGGCTACACCAGCAAAGTGGTACTTCTGACTGATGCTGGCTATGTTCGTTTCGCTGGTAACTATACCCACTGGGGGGATAAAGATGCTATTGTTTTGGAAATCAATTCCTTTGTTAAAAATGCGGATCGCAGATTGCTGGAATTAAAGCAATACGACAGTTTGTTTCCCGGTCTAGCAGGTCTATTTGTGACAGCAGGGATAGCAGTAATAGCCTTCGGAAAAAAGGAAATTTATACCTTTGATAGAACTTTAGATACCCTGACTGTTAAACAGCAGGGTTTGTTGCGAACTAAGCTAATTCAACACTCTCTGTGCGAGATTTATGGCGTGGAAGTCGCTAGAACAAAAGATCGGGATAAAGACATTTGGTACGAAGTCAGACTGTTAGTTTGTGGAGGCTCTCGCATATCCCTGCCCAAAACTATGAACCGCTACGAGCCAGAAAAAATCGCTAAAGCGATTAAGAACTATCTGCACCAGCAAAAATAACAAAAAATACCGTAGTGCGAGAAACCCGATTTCTCCAGCTTGCCGACTGGCGCAGAAACCGGGTTTTTCACCAAAATCTCTCGTAGAGCGCCATAGGTTCCCTTATAAAAACCCGGTTTCTTTGGTATCGATGGCACAAGTCCCGATCGGGTGGAAACTAATCGTCAAAAAAGTGATCGATTGTTCACTTTTTAGGTTCTTTTAACTTCCAACCTGGTTTTACAACTTGCCGGGAACGGGCAATTACTAAACAGTCATTTGGCACATCTTCCGTCACTACAGAACCCCCCGCTACAGTAACATCTTCCCCCAAAGTTATCGGTGCAACCAGCACGCTGTTAGAACCGATTTTGGTTCGATCGCCTATTTGAGTTTTGTGCTTGTTTTTTCCGTCGTAATTCGCAGTAATTGTCCCAGCACCGATGTTGACTTTTTCTCCCAAAGTCGCGTCGCCTAAATAAGACAAGTGAGCGGCATTACTTCGATCGCCTATTTGAGTATTTTTCACTTCTACAAAATTGCCGACGCGACAGTTCGCCCCAATTTCTGCGTGTCCCCGCAAGTGTGCGTAAGGGCCAATCCGCGAATTTTGGGCTATCATACTCTCAGAAACCACCGAATAAAGCACAGTCACGTTTTCTCCAATTTGACTGTTTTCGATCAAACTGCCCGGGCCGATGCGACTCCCCGAAGCGATCGAAGTTTGTCCCCGCAAGTGAGTTTGCGGTTCAATTACCACATCCGGCTGCAACTCTACCGTATCGTCGATCGTGATGCTGTTGGGATCTACCAGCGTCACTCCTGCCGTCATCCACTTGTCTTTTACCCGGGTTTGCAAAATATCGCAAGCTGTGGCTAAATGTTTGCGATCGTTAATTCCCAATATTTCTTGATAATCTTCGACATCCACCGCCATCACCGGAGAGAGGAAATTTACCGTATCGGTTAGGTAATATTCTTTTTGGTCATTGTCTGCCTTCAATTCTGGCAAAATTTTCTCTAAATCTGGCCAGTGAAAGCAGTAAACACCTGCATTAATTCGGTGGCTTTGCTTTTGAGCTTGTGTGCAGTCGCGGTCTTCGACTATTTGCTGGACTAAGTTTTGACTGTCGGTAAATACTCGCCCGTATCCTTGAGGATTCGGCAAATTAGCTGTCAATAAAGTAGCAGAGTTTTGGTGCTGTTTGTGAATTGCCATCAATTGTTTGATAGTTTCTGACCTCAGCAAAGGTACATCCCCATTTAAGACCAGCAAATCTCCTTGAAAGCCCTCTAAGTGAGGCAGCAATTGTTGGAGGGCGTGGCCGGTGCCCAATTGTTCGGTTTGTTCGACAAATTCTAGGGGAGGAGATTGAGGATTTTCCGGTATTTCTTTACTACCCATCAAAGCTTTTTTGACGAGTTCGCCTCGATAACCGACGATGACAATGCGCCGGGAAATTTGAATTTCTTGACAACTTTGGAGGACTCGCTCAACTAGCGATCGACCGGCCAATTCGTGTAGAACTTTGGGCAAGTCAGATTTCATGCGCGTGCCGCGTCCAGCAGCTAAAATTGCTATTGCTACCATTGTGCGATCGAGTTTTTTGCTATAAAAACTTGAATATTGACTAACTGATGATATCACTCGCTGTCCGTCGATGGCACTGCGATCGCACAATTTTTTAATCTCAAATCTCGAATCCGCGCGCTCGAGACTTTTTCCAGGCGGATGTCGGTTTTAGAGGTGATGCTTGCGATATCTGAACTGGCGCGCCCGGTATCAAAAACC
>Ga0164304_10000591_pt1 | contig 10666 bp, 12 predicted proteins | sample Whisoiple_217_MG_FD_110216 | JGI IMG/M metagenome (GOLD analysis project Ga0164304, IMG submission 110216) | Soil microbial communities amended with pyrogenic organic matter from upstate New York, USA - Whitman soil sample_217_MG | ecosystem: Environmental > Terrestrial > Soil > Agricultural...
CCACCCGCTCTGGCCACTGCGCGTCCAGGCGGTGGTGGGACAGGTAGCCCGAGACCACCCAGTCCAGGTGCGGACAGCCGAACAGCGCGAGCATCGCCAGGTCGGTCTCGCGGTGGCCGCCGTGCGCGGCCGGGTCGATGAGGACGCCGCCCGCCCGCGTCCACACCAGGTTGCCCGACCACAGGTCGCCGTGGAGCCGGGCCGGAGGTGCCCCGTCGTCGAACTCCCCACGGTCGAGCCGGCGCGCGATTGCCTCGACTACCGCAATATCGGATCGGTGGTAGACGCCGCTATCGACCGCCAGCGCCAGGGTGCCGAGCACCTGCTGGGCGTAGCTCGCGCCCCAGCTCTCCGCCGGCCGCAGGCGCAGCGGGAGCGGTTGCGACAGGGGCCCGAGGAAGCCGTCGCCGACCCACCCCTCCGGCGGGGACCCGAAGGCCGGGGCACCGGCATCGTGGGTGCGCGCCAGCGCGGCGCCGAACGCCTCGGCCATCGGCGGGTCAGGGTTGACGAACGTCAGGCGCCGCAGGCTGATGTGGTCCTCGGCGACCTCGCGCACCTCGGCGACCGCGGCCCCGTCCGCGGCTGCGCCCAGCCATGCGAGACCGGCTGCCTCCCAGCGGAAGTAGCCCGGTGGGGCTGTGGGACTGCCCTTTCGGAAGAGGTCCTCAGCCATCCGTCCCCAGCCTGTGGTTCAGCCACGCCGGGCTGAGCGCGGGGTCCGCAAGGTGGGGGCTCGCGACGCAGCCCGCTGCCACCACGGCGCCGGCCGCCAGCGCTCGTGGCCAGCCCCAGCCGCGGCTGCGCCCGAAGGTGACCCCGGCGCAGAAGGCGTCTCCTGCGCCGTTGGGGTCGACGGCCTCGACCTCCAGTGCCGGGACGAACAGTGGGTCGTGGCCCGGCAGCAGGGCGGTCGCGCCATGCCGGCCATGCGTGACGACGACGATCTCGCGGCCCTGCACCAGGTGGGCGGCGAACCCGACCGGGTCCTCGAGGGCCTCGTCGGAGAGGAAGAGGCAGCGTGCCGCGTCGACGAACTCCCGGTGGAAGTCGTTCTGGCCGTCCCAGTCGTGGACGTCCGCCCAGACCGGTGTGCCGCGTGCCGCGAGACCGGGCAGGGCGCGCCTGCTGTAGCTGGCCAGGTTCACCCAGACGTAGTCGGCGCCTGCGGTGAAGGCCGCGAGGTCGTCCTCGGTCACCGCGGGGTCCGCCGAGCCGCCGTTGACGTAGATGCTGGCGCGCCCGCCGTCCGGGTCCATCAGGTTGACGTGCCGCTCCGTGCCTGCGGGGTCGTGCACCCGGGTCAGCGCGACGCCGGCGCTGGTGAGCTCGGCAGCAGCCCGATCGCCCTCGGGGTCGTCCCCGACCAGGGCGTGCAGCCGCGTGTCGAGGCCGAGACGGGCCAGGTTCAGGGCCTTGCCGGAGCCGGTGGCGCCGATCCCCTCCCTGGATGCCGTGGCGAAGAGCGTCTCGGTGCGCCCGACCGGCAGGCGGGGTACGTCGATGACCTGGTTCCAGCTCACACCTCCGATGACCGCGGCCACCGCGCGTGCTGGTCTCGCAGAAGGGGCGCGCATCCGCTCATCCTGCCGCACGGCATACCAGATCTTGGACAACACCTGACCGAACTCTCGCCACCCGTTTGCCCGTCGGCTGGCAGGTTCTGGGCAGGCAGCCGAAGACCCGGCCGCAGGCGTCCGTGCCAGCGGTCTGCAGGGGGCCAGTGCGCCGCCGTCGTCATCCTCCGCGGCGGCGGTGCACTGGAGTCCACGGGGACCATGAGGGGAGCTCGCGCGCGGCCTCGCTTCCGTCACCACGAGCTGCCCCGCGGATTCCCACCCCGGTATGCCGTTCACCAGCGCTGACGTGGTGCACTTGGGTGGGCAGGCATCGCGTGCGCCTGCCCAGCAGGATCTGTGGAGAGGAGCAGCGTCATGGGCGAGTCGCAGCCAGAGATGATCGACACCCCGACAACCCGGCTGATGTCGGTGCTGTCCGGCGTGCTCGGCTCGATGGAGGACCTCGAGAGCTACCTCAACAACCTCGTGTTCGCCGTGATGGCCAACATCGACGGCTGCGACGCTGTGGGGGTCACCGTGGTCATGGAGGACCGGCCTCGCACGGCCGCCTACACCACGGCCAAGACCTTGGAGATCGACGCGGTGCAGTACGCGGTCGGTGACGGTCCCTGCCTCGACGCGTTCCGCAACCAGCGCGAGAACCTCGTCGACCTCGGCGGTGCCCATGAGCGGTGGCCGATGTTCACGGCCGCGGTGCCGGTGGACCACGTGCAGACCCTGTTCGCCGTCCCGCTGGTCAGCGGCACGCGGTGCTTCGGTGCGCTGAACCTCTACGGGGAGCAGCGCCACGCCTTCGACCACTCCGACATCGAGCTGGTGCGCCTGGCAGCCACCCGGGCCGCCGACGCGATCGGGGCCGTTGTCGACGTCGAGGGTGCTCGGACGGTGGCGGCCCAGATGGAGCAGGCCATGGCCAGCCGAGCCGTCATCGAGCAGGCCAAGGGCGTGCTCATGGGACGCCACGGCGTCGACGAGAAGGAGGCGTTCGAGCTGCTGCGCCAGCAGTCCCAGCGGCTGAACGTCAAGCTTCGCAGCCTCGCTGCCGAGCTGGTCAACGGCGCGTCGTCCAGGCCCAGCGAGGACGAGATGCCCGCCTGAGCGGTGCTGTCCCGCGGTCCGGCCGCGGCCTCAACCGTGACCTCCACGGTGACCTCCACGGTGACCTCCACGGTCACGTCCACGGTGACGTCCACCGAGATGCCGTGGGCGCTGGATGCGGGGCCGCGGATTTGCCCACCCTGCAGATCCGCACCCGCGCAGTCTCCACATATCGGGCTCCTTGGGTTACGCTCGCAGGACCTGAAGCAACCGGGTAGCTGGCCATGTGGTCCAGCCCGGTTGCTTTTTTGTTTGTCCTGAGGAGTTCGCCGTTGACTGACCACGTGGCCCAGTACGTGCCCACTGAGGACCCTCGCGTGGTGTTCGTCTCGGTCTCGTCAGGCCTCGCCCGGGACTGCGGCTGGGTCGAGGAGACGGCGCACCTCTACGACGTGGTGCACTGGCACGGCGACGTGCAGGGGCTGACTGCCGATCAGGCACAGGCTCTGGTGGATGCCCTGCGGACGGCGGGCAAGCCCCTGGTCGTCAGCGTTCCCGCCGACGTGCTCGACACCGCCCTCCCCCCGTTCGGGCCGCCCCCCCGCGGAGATGACGAGCGCGTCGATGCCTTCGCCGTCCTCATCGCAGCGGCTGCTGCCCTGCTCGCCACGGACGGCGGCTCGGCCGAGGCCGTGTGGAGGGCGTGGGGCCGGAGCTGCCTCGTGGTGGCCCAGGGCGGCGAGGAGGCGGCTTCGGCCAACCTCTACCGCGCCGTGGTGGCGCAGGAGCCCCTGACTCTCGATGTCCCGCAGCTGTCCTCCGTGCCCCGCGCGACGGGACCGCGCGGATGAGGCCCGCACACGCCGAGCCCTGTCGCTCCTGCCGCCGGCGGACGGCGGGCCCCGCCGACCACGACCTGCGTGGGCGGTGCCTGCACGAGCGCTGGCGCACGAGCGGCGCCCCGGAGCGGGTCCCCCACGGCCACGCCCGGGACCGCTGCGCCGGCACCATCGACCGCCCCCTGCTCGTGTACCTGTTCGACCCGTACTGCCCGTGGTCCTACGGGTACCTTCCTGCTCTGACCCACCTGCTGGACGCGGTGCGCGACGAGGCAGACGTCGAGGTGGTCACCATCGGGCTGCACGACGGGACGCGGATCGACCAGGCGCCGGCGCCGATGCGGGCGGTGCAGCGCGCCACCGGCGTCGGGTTCGGCCCCGGGTACCGGCGGGCCCTGGCGGAGGGCGAGATGCAGCTTCGTTCCCGTGACGCTGCTGCCGCCGTGATCGGGATGACCGCGGCCGACCCGGGGCGCGTCCCCGACGTCCTGTGGGCCGTGCACCGGGCGTTCTTCTGGGCCGGCCGCAGTCTCTCCGACGGCGCGACCGTCGCGCAGACAGCGCAGCGACTCGGGCTCGACGGTGCCGCGATCGAGGTCTTCGCGTCCTCGTCGCGCGCGGCGCAGATGGCAGAGGAGGACTTCCACCTGGCGCGCGACCTCGGTGCCCGCCGCGGGCCGACCCTGCTCGTGAGCCACGGCGACCGGCTCTGCGAGCTCGAGGGGCCCGGGACCAGCGGCCAGCACCTGGTCGAGCAGTTCAGGGGTGTGCTGGCCAGGCCGTAGGGTTCTGGCCATGGCGAGACCCCACGCTGCATCGATCGTCGAGGACGCGTGGCACCGGCAGGTCAACTCGGTGCTGCGCAGCCGGGGGTGGCGCACCCGCCTCGTCAGCCACACCGGCTACGGGTCGGAGCGCTTCGTGCGGGTGCTTGGCCGGGTGCTGCTCACCCGGCAGCCGGAGACCCACCCCGGCGCCGACGCGGAGGCCCCCGTGCGCGAGCTGCGCGCCGCGGAGGACGAGCAGCGCGGGTGGCGGGCGTTCGTCACGGCGCCTGCGATGAACGTCCCGGTCACGATCGCCGTGGGCGGCCAGACGATCAGGTCGCGCAGCGACCGCAGCGGCTACATCGACGTGTCGGTGAAGGACCACGGGCTGTCTCCGGGCTGGCACGACGTGACGATCAGCTCGCCCGACGCCGAGGACGTCCAGGCAGCCGTGCAGGTCATCGGTGGCGATGAGAGCTTCGGCATCATCAGCGACATCGACGACACGGTCATCAGCACCTCGCTGCCCCGCCCCTTCATCGCCGCCTGGAACACCTTCGTGCGCGCCGAGAGCGCGCGCCACGTCGTGCCGGGCATGGCGACGATGTACCGCGAGCTGCTCGATGAGCACCCGGGCGCGCCCATCGTCTACGTCTCGACCGGGGCCTGGAACACCTCACCGCACCTGAACCGCTTCCTGAAGAAGCACGGCTACCCCCTCGGGCCGCTGCTGCTCACGGACTGGGGGCCGACGAACTCCGGGTGGTTCCGCTCCGGGCAGGAGCACAAGCGGTCCTGCCTGCACCGGCTGGCCAACGAGTTCCCCAACATCCGATGGCTGCTCGTCGGCGACGACGGCCAGCATGACCCAAAGATCTACGGCGACTTCGCCGAGGACCGCCCGGACCGGGTCGAGGCCATCGCGATCCGCGAGCTCACTCCCACCGAGCAGGTCCTCTCCCACGGCCTGCCGGTCTCCAACGAGGAGTTCGCGCCCCCGCGCCGCCACCGCCGTGACGTCCCGGTGTTCCGCGCCCCCGACGGCTACGGGCTGCTGCGCATCCTCCGGGTCGCCCTCCAGCACTGACGTCCGCGGGCCGCTTGGACCCGGCTTTCGCCGCTCGCCTCGCGCCAGCGCCTGCTCCGGGCAGAATGGCGTCATGCCGGAGCTACCCGAGGTGCAGGCGCTCGTCGACTTCCTGGCTGCCCGCTCCGACGGGCTGGCGGTCACCGGGGTCGAGCTCGGGTCGATCTCGGTGCTGAAGACCTTCAACCCGCCGCCGCAGGCGCTCGCCGGGCTGCCGGTCGACTCCGTGGCCCGACACGGGAAGTTCATCGACCTCGACTGCGACGGTACGCACCTCGTCTTCCACCTCGCCCGGGCGGGGTGGCTGCGCTGGAGCGACGCCATGCCGACCACGATGCTGCGACCGGGCAAGTCCCCCATCGCGCTGCGCGTGCGGTTCTCCGACGACTCCGGTTTCGACCTCACGGAGGCCGGCACGAAGAAGCGCCTCGCGGCATACATCGTCGCCGACCCCCACGAGGTGCCGGGCATCGCCTCCCTGGGCCCGGACCCGCTCGCGCCCGAGTTCACCCGAGAGGTGTTTGCGGGACTCCTCCACGAGCGCCGGGGGCAGGTCAAGGGCCTGCTGCGTGACCAGTCGGTGATCGCGGGTGTGGGCAACGCCTACTCCGACGAGATCCTGCACGTCGCGAAGATGTCGCCTTTCGCCATCGCGGCCTCACTGGACGATGACGCAGTGGACCGGCTGTATGCCGCGCTGCGGGAGACGCTGGCGGCTGCGGTCCTCGCGGCGTCCGGGAAGCCGGCGAAGGAGCTCAAGGATGCGAAGCGGGCGGGGATGCGGGTGCACGGTCGCACGGGCCAGACCTGCCCGGAGTGTGGGGACACCGTGCGGGAAGTCTCGTTCGCGGACTCCTCGCTGCAGTACTGCGCGACCTGCCAGACCGGGGGCAAGCCGCTGGCCGACCGCCGGATGTCGCGGCTCCTGAAGTAGCCGCAGCCCAAGCTCGCCCGGGCCAGGTCCCAGCCTCGGCGACGTGCGGAACTACGCTGCTGGCGTGACGTTCGCCGATGACGCCTCGTGGACCTGCACCAGCTGCGGCCGGCCGCACAGCGGGCTGGCGACGGTCTTCGGCTCGGACGCGCCACATGACTGGCATGTGGCGACCGCGGCCCAGCGAGACCAGGGCGAGCTGACCGACGACGTCTGCTTCCTGCCTGACGCTGACCCCGCCCAGGGCACGCACTACTTTCTCCGGGGCCACATCCAGCTTCCGTTGCATGAGCCGCTCGGGGCAGAGGAGACCTTCACGTGGTCGGTCTGGGTCTCGCTGAGCATCGAGAGCCTGGAGCACGTGTTCGAGCACTGGGACGACCCGGACCGGGCGCAGCTGCTCCCCCCGATGTTCGGGTGGCTGCGCAGCGACCTCCCGTACGAGCCCTCGACGCTGGACCTGCGCACCCAGGTGCACACCCGTGCCCCTGGCCTCGTCCCGTTGGTGGAGGTCGAGCCCACCGGACACCCGCTGGCGCAGGAGCAGGCAGCGGGAATCTCGGTGCACCGGGTCGCCGAGCTCAACCGAGCTCTCCTCGGCGAGCTCCACTGACGCGCCTCTGCGGGGGGATGCGCGGCATGTGAGGATGGCCGGCATGAGCGAGATCCCCCAGGTCCAGAACTCCGACATGTCGGACCACGCCGTCATCCTCGACGTCCGCGAGAAGGACGAGTGGGAAGCCGGCCATGCCCCCGGCGCCGTGCACATCCCCCTCGCCGAGCTGCCGTCGCGCCTGCACGAGCTGCCCGACACCGACGACGGCACCCTTGCGGTGACCTGCCGCGGCGGCGGACGCTCCTCGCGCGCTGTCGCCTGGCTGAGCCAGCAGGGCTTCGATGTTGCCAACCTCGAGGGCGGCATGAAGGGCTGGCACGCGGCCGGCAAGAGCCTCGTGGCCGGCGACGGGGAGCCCCGGGTCATCTGAGCGGCCGACTGTCGGGCTCGTCACTACGCTGGCGGTCATGGCGTGGTTCAAGAAGGATCGAGACCGGTCGGAGGACGACGCGACGCCTGCCGCCGCGCAGACTGCGGGCAGCGGACCTCTCGTCTCCGATCCGGAGGCCCCCCTGCGCCCTGTCGAGGCGGCGCTCGGTGAGGCGGAACGGAACCGGATCGCCACAGCGCTGAGCGAGCTGAGCGAGGCCGGTGTCGACGTGGACGACCTGCACTCGCTGGGCAAGGGGCTCGACGAGGCCTTCGCGGCCTGGGAGGCCCTGCCCGAGAGCCAGCGCGAGGGCCACGAGCAGATCGTCGAGCGCTTCGCACTCGGGATCGGCGAGCACCTCCACCGACACACCGACCTGCGGTGGGCCGTGGTGACCGATGCCTTCGGCACCGACCTCGCGGTGTCCGGCTCGGGCCGCAAGGAGTTCGTGGTCGTGCCGACCAACCTCGTGGCCGTGCGCTGGCTGGGCCGTGAGCGCGGCTGGGTTCCAGGAGTGGTCGGACACATCGTCCAGCTCCGCGCTGATCGCTACAGCTGACCTCCCCTGGCGCTCCGCGCGCTCGCATCGGGCCACCCGGCATACCGCGACACGATCGGGCCGTATCGGCAAATCTCAGGGATGCGCTAGAGACGCCCATACGCTGCCATCGTGGACCCGATTCGCAACCCCTATGCCCCCGGCGCCGGCCAGCGCCCCCCCGAGCTCGCCGGTCGTGACGAGCAGCTGCACGCCTTCGACGTCGTGCTGGCGCGGATCGCCCGGGGTCGGGCGGAGCGGTCCATCGTGCTGACGGGGCTGCGCGGCGTCGGCAAGACAGTGCTGCTGAACGCGCTTCGGTCCTCGGCCGTCCGAGCCCACTGGGGCACCGGCAAGCTCGAGGCCAGGCCCGACCAGGGGCTGCGGCGGCCGCTGTCCGCCGCGCTGCACGTCGCAGTGCGCGAGCTCGGTCACCCGCAGGGCGACGACGTGGACCACGTGCTGGGGGTGATCAAGGCTTTCGCGCAGCGCGACGCCGCCCCCAACGCGAAGCTCCGCGAGCGGTGGAACCCCGGGATCGACGCGCCCGCCGTGACCGGACGCGCCGACTCCGGTGACATCGAGATCGACCTGGTGGAGCTGCTCACCGACGTCGGCGGCCTGGCGGCGGACGTCGGCAAGGGCGTGGCCATCTTCATCGACGAGATGCAGGACCTCGGGCCGGACGATGTATCGGCCGTCTGCGCCGCCTGCCACGAGATCAGCCAGTCAGGTCTGCCCGTGATCGTCGTGGGAGCCGGCCTCCCGCACCTGCCCGCCGTGCTGTCCGCGAGCAAGTCGTACAGCGAGCGGCTGTTCAAGTACCAGCGCATCGACCGCCTTGACCGCCCGGCCGCCGACCGTGCCCTGAGCGCCCCGGCGAAGGAGGAGGACGCCGAGTTCACGCCAGATGCGCTCGAAGCGCTGTATGCCGCGACCGCTGGGTACCCGTTCTTCGTCCAGGCGTACGGGAAGGTGGCCTGGGACGTGGCGCCGCAGAGCCCCATCACGGTCGAGGACGTCAGGGTCGCCGCACCCGAGGCCGAGGCTGAGCTCGCGGTGGGCTTCTTCGGCTCGCGCTACGAGCGGGCGACGCCTGCTGAGCGGGAGTACCTGCGCGCCATGGCTGATGCCGCGCTCCAGCTCGCCGAGTCCGGCGACGAGCACGTCGACGGGACGGAGTCGGTGCCGACGGCCTCGGTCGCGTCCGTGCTCGACCGCAAGCCGCAGTCGCTGTCCCCGGCGAGGGACGCTCTTCTCAAGAAGGGCCTGATCTACTCCGGTGAGCGCGGCCGGATCGCGTTCACCGTGCCCCACTTCGGCAGGTACCTGCGGGCCAACGGCTGAGCGCACACTCGCCACGGGTTCGGTTTGCTGGCCCGGTTGCTACGGTCGGAGGATGACTGAGCCAGTCGAGAACGCCCGTGTCGAGAGCCGCGCCGACCTCCTCCCTGAGGAGCTGGCCGCCGGCAGCGACGATCCGGGTGAGCAGGCGAGGGCGATCCTCGAGGAGTCAGACGAGCGCACCGAGCACCCCGAGGAGACCAGGCACGAGTCGACCCAGACGCCCGGCTAGACCCTCGGCCTCCATGGCGCCACGCCTGCGGCCAAGCCGTGCCCACAGCTCGGGTCACCGCTCGGGTCCCGACCGTGGTCGGTCGCCCTCGGTCTGCTGCCCTCCTGCCTGCGCAGCCTAGGCTCGGGACATGCCTGAACCTGATCCGCAGATCGTGGTGGGAGGTGCCGACCCCGACCTCGAGGCCGAGCTCAGCCGCGAGCTCGACGTCTTCAACCTCAGCCGGACCGGCACCGACGCACCCCGTGAGCTGACCCTGAAAGCCCATGACGTCGACGGCCGCCTTGTGGCGGGGCTCAGCGGCTGGACGTGGGGAACCTGCGCCGCGATCTCCATGGTGTGGGTACGCGAGGACCAGCGCGGAGAGGGCTGGGGCACGCGCTTGATGGCCACCGCTGAGGAGGAGGCCCGGAACCGGGGTTGCGAACGCGCGGCGGTCTCGTCCTTCACGTTCCAGGCGCCCGGGTTCTACCAACGCCTGGGCTATGTCGAGACGGGCCGCACGGTCGGCATCCCTGTCGAGGAGTGCGACGACGTGCACATGACCAAGCCCCTCTAACTGGGTGTGTCCCTATTGCGCGGCTGCTGTTCGTCGGCACCGTCGCGGAGCATGACGTTCCCAAGCGACCTGACCGATTAGGTCCTTCGAGACACCACCGCCTCGGCGAACGGATGGCTCCAGGTCACCTGCAGCGCTACTACGTTGCGCGACCTGTCAGACAAACCGTCTCGCCGGCGCAAAGTCGCGGGCGCAGCGTGATCGGGGACCACTCCCGGCCCGCGCGGAATGTGCCATGAGCGCGCGACGGTGCGGACCGCCCACCGTCGGCGGCGGCGCCCTGGCACCTTCTCTTCGCGGGCGGGCTCATCGATCTCGCATTCGATGCTGTTGACTGTGCCTGTGTGACGTCGCACGCTGTTGCACGCGTCTGAGCGGAGGGCTCCATGGGTAAGTTGATCTACGCGGCCAACATCTCGCTCGACGGCTTCCTCGAGGACGAGACGGGGTCGTTCGACTGGTCCGTGCCGGACGAGGACGTGCACGCGTTCTGGAACGAGCACGAGCGGCACATCGGCACGTCGCTCTACGGGCGACGCATGTACGAGACGATGCGCGTGTGGGAGAGCGACGACTGGTTGACGAACGAGCCCCCGGTGGTCCGCGAGTACGCCGGGATCTGGCGTGACGCCGACAAGGTCGTCTACTCCACCTCACTGACCGACGTGTCGACCGCGCGCACGAGGATCGAGCGGCAGTTCGAGCCCGAGGCGGTACGACGGCTCAAGGAGACCTCCGGCTCGGACCTGAGCATCGGAGGCG
>Ga0164304_10000593_pt1 | contig 10665 bp, 9 predicted proteins | sample Whisoiple_217_MG_FD_110216 | JGI IMG/M metagenome (GOLD analysis project Ga0164304, IMG submission 110216) | Soil microbial communities amended with pyrogenic organic matter from upstate New York, USA - Whitman soil sample_217_MG | ecosystem: Environmental > Terrestrial > Soil > Agricultural...
TCCAGCCACCAGCTCGACACATCGCCGATGATCACCCACCGATTCGGCCTCGATGAGTTCGAGACGGCTTACGACGTCTTCGGCAACGCCGCCGACACGGGGGCATTGAAGGTGCTGCTCACCGCGGCTCGATAGCCGAAGGCACCGCGAAAACCAGCCATGGTCGATACAACACATATCGAGGCGCTGACCGCTGCCCGGGTCTCTTCGGCTCCACTAGCCGATGTGCTGCGGTTGGCCGACACCACTGCCGAGGGGCTGTCCGGCGCGGAGGCATCGGCGCGACTGCTGCGGTACGGCCCTAATTCCGTTCGCACTCACCGGGTCAGCGCGGTCGCGGTGCTAGGTCGCCAGTTGCGCAGCGCCGTGCTCGGCTTGCTGGCGGCTACCGCGGTGCTTTCGTACTTCCTCGGGGACAGCTCACAGGCGATCATCATCGGCACCATCCTGGCCGCGAGCATCGGCTTGGGTTTCGTCAACGAGTACCGCGCCGAACGCGCCTCCGCCGCGCTGCATTCGGCGGTACACCACAGCGCATTGGCCTGCCGCGACGGCAGGTTCGTCAAGGTCGATGTCAACGACCTGGTGCCCGGCGACGTGATCCGCCTCGCGCTTGGCGAAGCGGTGCCTGCCGACGTGCGGCTGATCGAGGTCAACGGGCTGGAATGCAACGCCACGATCCTGTCTGGCGAGTCCGCTGCGTCAGAGAAGGCATTGCAGTCGGTCAACGCCACTGCGGGCCTAGCTGATTCGACCGATCTGGCGTTCATGGGCACCGTCGTCAGCGCGGGCGACGGGATCGGGGTGGTGTTCGCAACCGGTGCCGATGCCGAGTTCGGGCGCATCGCAGCCGGGTTGGGCGAGCGCCAGCCCGAGACGGAGTTTCAAGCCGGTTTGCGGCGCTTCTCCTACCTGCTGCTGCGGGTGGCGATCGTCCTTACGCTGTTGATTCTGGTCACCAACCTGCTGTTGCGTCGGCCGGTGATCGACTCGGTGCTGTTCGCGTTGGCGATCGCGGTCGGGATCACGCCGCAGCTGCTACCCGCCGTTGTCAGCACCAGCCTGGCCACCGGGTCACGGCGGTTGGCGCGGCTCAAGGTGCTGGTCAAACGACTTGTGTGCATCGAGGACCTCGGCGACATCGACATATTGGTCACCGACAAGACGGGGACCCTGACCGAGGGGCGCATCAGCCTGGTCGATGCCGTCGACCCGTCAGGTTCACACGATGACGCGGTGCTGCGGATGAGTCTGCTGGCCACCGATGTCGATCCGGCATCGGGCGGTGTCAGTGCCAACGCGATGGATGCCGCGCTGTGGGAGTCCACAGCCGCGGAACGCCTGGTGACTGCGCATGTGCACCGGGTCGCGACCCTGCCATTCGATCATGCCCGCCGCGCCGAATCGGCACTGCTCGACGGTGAAGGTGGTCGATTTCTCGTGGTCAAGGGCGCACCCGAGCAAGTGATCGCCAAGTGCACGGCGGTGCCCGACGCAGCACAGCCCACGCTGGCCGCGCTGTTCGACAGCGGCCGTCGTGTGGTGGCGATTGCCAGCAAGCCTGCACCGGAGCTGACCGCCATCACCGGCGCCGACGAATCGAACCTGGTTCTGGCCGGCTTTCTGACGTTCGCCGACGAACCGAAGACGGCGGCGCGCGAGTCCCTGGCGCAACTGGCCGCGATGGGCATCGAACTGAAGGTGGCTACGGGCGACAATCCCAAGGTCGCCGAAAAGGTATGTGCTGATTTGGGTTTGCCGTCGAAGGGCACGATCACCGGTGCCGAGATGGAAGATCTCGACGACGCGGAATTCGAACAAGCGGCACACGACCGCACCATCTTCGCCCGCATCTCACCCGAGCAGAAGGCGCGACTGGTCGTGTCATTGCGGCGTACCAGGCGATCGGTTGCGTTCCTCGGGGACGGCGTCAACGATGCGCTCGCCCTGCATGCTGCCGACGTCGGAATATCGGTGGACACCGCTGCCGACGTCGCCAAGGACGCCGCCGATGTGGTGCTTCTGGAGAAGGATCTGGGCGTTCTCGCGGCGGGTGTGGCGGAGGGTCGCCGCATCTTTGCCAACACGATCAAGTACGTGCTGATGGGCACCTCGAGCAACTTCGGCAACATGTTCAGCGCTGCCGCGGCATCGGCAGTGCTCACCTTTCTGCCGATGCTGCCCAGCCAGATCCTGTTGAACAACCTGCTCTACGACAGCTCCCAGTTGGCGATCCCCACCGATCGGGTGGACTCCGAGCAGCTGCTTGCACCGTCGCACTGGAACATCGCGTTCATCCGCCGGTTCATGTTGACGTTCGGTCCGATCAGCTCGCTGTTCGACTTCCTGACTTTTGGCTTGATGCTCGGTGTGCTGCACGCCGGGCCGGTGGAGTTCCGCACCGGATGGTTCGTGGAATCGCTTGCCACGCAAACGTTGATCATCTTCGCGATCCGCACCCGCCGGGTGCCGTTCTTTCGCAGCAGACCCGGTCCCGTGTTGACGCTGGCTGCCTTCGCGGTCGTCGCGATTGGCGTGGGAATCACGTTGTCACCAGTGTCTCATAGGCTGGGTTTCACGCCGTTGCCGTGGCTGTTCTTCACCGCGCTGGTTGTATTCACGATCGTCTACCTGGTTCTCGTCGAGGTCACCAAGACGGTGTTCTACACCGATCCGATGCATATTTCCGGACCGCCCCACCGCACCCGCGACCACGTGCACCGCATTCAGCGGCGCGCCGCCCGCTTCAGCCATGGCGGCAAGATCGCCCGGCCCGTCAGCAGTCCCAGCGCTTGGACAATAAGGACCTTGTCCTCTGCTTCTGGGCCGCAAACCTCGTCAAACTCAAAGTGATGCGGGCAATGCGCCGGCCAGACCACAACAGTTGAGGAGACATCATGGCGATCCGGGTGGGCGTGAACGGCTTCGGCCGTGTCGGCCGAAACTTCTTCCGCGCCGTGGACGCGCAGCAGACGGCAGGCACCACCGACATCGAGATCGTGGCGGTGAACGACCTCACCGATATCAACACTCTGGCGCACCTCCTCAAATACGACTCTGTGCTCGGACGTTTTCCGCGCGAGGTGTCGGTCGACGGCAGCGAAATCGTGGTGGGGGACCGGTCGATCAAGGCATGGTCCGTTGCCGATGGGCCGACGGCGCTGCCGTGGGGAGATCTCGGCGTGGACGTCGTGATCGAGTCCACCGGCCGGTACACCGCCGCAGAACAGGCCAGGGGTCACATCCACGGAGGAGCGAAGAAGGTGGTGGTGTCCGCGACCTCCAAGGGCGCCGACCTCACCGTCGTGATGGGCGTCAACCACCGCGACTACGACGGCACCCAGACCGTCGTATCGAACGCATCGTGCACGACGAACTGCTTGGCCCCGATGGCGAAGGTGCTCGACGAGACGTTCGGAATAGAGCGCGGCCTGATGACCACGATTCACGCCTACACTCCCGACCAGAACCTGCAGGACGGTCCGCACCGGGATCTGCGACGGGCCCGCGCGGCTGCGATCAATGTGGTGCCTACCTCCACCGGCGCCGCGAGGGCGATCAGTGTGGTGCTTCCGCAACTCGAGGGTCGGCTCGACGGCTACGCGTTGCGGGTACCGGTGCCGACAGGGTCAGCGACCGACCTCACGGTCACCGTGCGCGAACCGGCGTCGGTTGACGCGGTCAACGCCGCATTCGCCGCTGCCGCCGACGGCGAGCTGAAGGGCTTCCTCACGTACACAGAGGATCCCATCGTTTCCTCCGACATCGTGACGGACCCCTCGTCGTGCATCTTCGACTCCGGGCTCACCAAAGTCACTGGAGACTTGGTCAAGATCGTCGGCTGGTACGACAACGAATGGGGCTACTCCCACCGCCTCGTCGACCTGGCCGGACTTGTCGCGTCGACTCTGTGAGCGGGCTTCTGACACTCACGATCGGCGAACTCGAAGGGAGGCATGGCCAATGAGCTCTGACTGGCTCGTGATGGACGACCCCAAGGACAACGCTCGCGAGCCGTACCGTGCCCGCCTGGCCGGGGCGGGCCGCCACCTCCCCCAAACGCATCTCACCACCGACGAGCTGATGTCGACCACGCGCCACAACACTCACATCGACCTGGAACGGCTCACGGGAATTCATGAACGGCGAGTGTCGGTAGGCGACGAAGACTCGTACAGTCTCGCGGTAAAAGCGGCGCGCGACTGTCTGGACAAGGCGCAACGCGACGGCTCATCGCTTGACGTGGTGATCAACTGCAGCATCACGAAACTTCACGGCGGCCTCACCCAGCGTCTTGAGCCCACGATGAGCCTCGCCATCGCCAGGGAGATCGGCGCCACGACCGCGATCACGTTCGACATCTCGAATGCATGCGCTGGAATGCTGACCGGCGTCACCGTGCTGAACAACTGGATACGTCAGGGCATCGTCGAGCGCGGCCTGGTCGTCAGCGGCGAGTACATCTCCCCGTTGGGCCGAAACGCCGCACGCCACATCCGCACCATCATGAGTAAAGAGCTCGCGTGCCTGACGCTCGGAGACGCCGGCGCAGCCCTCATGCTGGAGCGTGCCGATGCCGGGTCGGGCTCGATCAGCCTCGCCGGCTTCACCACCATCGCCGACCACAGCCGGCTGTGCCTGGCGTACCCGAAGGGCAGGGACCCGGGCGCCCGGATGTTCACCGATTCCAGGGCGATTCAGCGTGTCGCGATTTCGGATACGCCACTCCTGCTGAATGAAGTACTCGAGGCGGCAGGGATCGCGATCCACGACATCGACCACGTGATCACGCATCAGACGTCGGCCCGCGCCATCCGCAAGGGGATGGCCGAAATGAAGTCCGTCTTCGGGGATAGCCCGCGCCACGACGCCGTGATCACAGTTGACCGTTACGGGAATACGGCGTCAACGACGCATACCGTGGCATTGGTCGAAGAGTTGGAGGCCGGCCGCATCCTGCCCGGCGAAACGATCGCGCTGATCGCGCTTGCATCAGGTCTTGAGATCGGCGTGGTACTCATGACCGTGGACGAGGATCTGGTGAACCGCTATGGGCACAATCATTGATCGACTGGGAATCACGCAGGGCGGCTGGCGGTCTCGCCACAGCGCACTGCAGCTCGCGGTCTCGGCTGCCAATTCGTGTCTCCAAGACGCGCGGCGAGACGCCGATGCCGTCGATCTGCTTGTCAATGCCGGAATCTACCGGGACAAGAACTTGGCGGAGCCCGCACTCGCAGCACTCATCCAGGAAGACATCGGGGCGAATCCCGAGGATCCGCATGGTGATAGGCACGGCACGTTCTCGTTCGACATCTCCAACGGAACGTGCGGGATCCTGACCGGACTCCAGATCGTCGACGGATTCCTGAGCTCGCACACGATCAGGTGTGCGCTCATCACCGCCAGCGACGCCGATCCCGGTCGCGGGATGAGCGAACATTTCCCGTTCTCGCCCGTCGGTGCGGCGCTGCTGTGCAGGTGGACCGATGACGACTACGGCTTGGGTCGAATCAGATGGGTCAACGATCCCGCCGGCGGTGACGACTTTCAAGCGACAGTCGGATCCGACGGACGCAATGTGTTGCGATTTGAGGAGTCATCGAATCTCGACGAGCGGCTCGCTGCTACCGCAGCGCAAGCGGCCCGTGAGTGCCTGAGTGACTCCGGGCTGGCGCTGTCCGATATCGATGTGATCATCGCGGCGCCCGCACGACACAGATATCGTGCCGCACTGGCGCGGCACCTGGATGTACCTCTCGAACGCATCGTCGTCGCCGACGACGAGAAGATGCATACCGCCTCGCTTGCCGCGGCAATGCAGCAGGCGCTTACGCCTCTACCGGTGGGAGCTCGTGCGATGGTCGTTGCCGCAGGCGCGGGGATCACGGCCGGTGCCGCGCTGTATCGCGAACCGCCTGTCTCGCAAACGGTTTTCCCTAACTGACGATATCCTCTGGCTCCGGCGCAAGGTCGAAGATCCGTTCCGCATCCTCGCGACGGCAAGGCGCGGTACCTGGGGTCATGAGCATAGCCGCGCCGGTAGCAACCCCGAACCGCACCGACTTGCTTAGCGACCATCCCCGTGTCACGCCGACCGTGATCGCCGCAACCATGGCGTCACCCGCGCCGACGCCGCTGACGACTTTCACCGAAGCCGCTGAGAAACGTTGGCTGCCGTGCGGGGTAGCCAGTAGTGCGCCCTTCGAGCCCAGGGACACGACAACCGCCTGACTGATGCCAGAGTCGATGAGCTCGTGCGCGGCGGCCAATTGTTCTGATTCGGTGGCAAGTTCGCGACCGAAGCATTCTCGTAGCTCTCGGACGCTGGGCTTGAGGAGGAACACCCCGGACGTGATGTGCGCAAGGCCACCGCCTGAGGTGTCCAACACCAGCGGCACCCCAAGCTCTCGACAGATGTCGGCAACTCGCTGGTAGAAGTCGGATGGAACGCCGGGCGGAAGGCTGCCGCTTGCCACCACGATCTCGGCTGACCTTGCCGCGTACTGAAGTTCGTCAAGGCACTTCGCCTGTTCGGCCGGTGTCAGATGCGGGCCGGGAAGGACGAAGCGGTACTGCTGCCCGCTGCTCTCTTCGTCAACGGTGAAACTCTCCCGAGTCGGAAGGGAAATCGCCACGCGGCGATACGGAACGTCGGCGTCGCCGACGAGCTCGGTCAGCAGATCGCCGGTTGGTCCGCCCACGGGGAACACCGCAGAAACGGAAGCGCCGAGAACAGACGCGACCCGGGCCACATTGATGCCACCGCCGCCTGCATCGTAACGGGCGGCGCGGCAACGAATCTTGTCGGTCGGGCGGACGTGATCAGCGCTCGTTGTGATGTCGAGCGCCGGGTTCATAGTCAGCGTGACGATCATGCGCGTACCACGAGTACGGGTACGTTGGCGGACTGTGCCACGGCGCTGCCGACCGAACCCAACCATGTGCTTGCGAATCCGCCACGTCCCCGACTGCCGACCACCACGAGTTGGGCGTACTGAGACTCACGGGTGAGCCAGCGGGCCGGCTGATCGCAGACAAGGCGTCGATGCACATCGACCTCTGGGTACTGCTCCTGCCAGCCGGCGAGCCGCTCGCTCAGGATCTCATGTCCCTGGCTCTCGTACTCGTGCCAGTCCATTCCCAGAATCGGGAATACTGCGACGTCGCTCCATGCGTGCAAAGCCACCAGATCTACCCCGCGGCGGGATGCCTCGTCGAAGGCCAGCGCCGTCGCCGCTTCGGAGGCCGGCGACCCGTCGATGCCCAGCAGGACGGGGGCATCACCGTCTGGGGATTCGGGCTCAGGACGAATGATCGCCACCGGGCATCTCGCATGGTGTACCAGTCCGGTACTCACCGAACCCAGCAAAAGTCGTCCGAGCGCACCGGACCCGCGGCTACCGACGACGATCATCTGCTTGTGCTCGGATGCGCGGACCAATGTCGACACCACGCTCGAGCTCACTGTCTCGGTGTGCACATCGGGGAGCAGTGCCTCGGCGACCGTGGCCTGTAGCGTCTTGAGCGCTTGCTCGAGGACGTGCCGCGCGTTGTCCCCTTGCCATTGGGCGATGTCGGCGTAAATGGGCCCGGTGGGCCAGCTCGCGGCTACAGGCGGGACGACATGCATCAAAGTCATTGGCGCACGGCGCATCACCGCTTCATGAGTTGCCCAGCGGATCGCGGCGTCGGATTCGGCTGAGCCGTCGACACCAACCAATATGCCGGATCTGGTTACGGTTGGGGACATCTGGCGCTCCTGCCTTCGTGAAGCTTCATCTGCATCACTGCGCTCAATGGGAGGCGCGGTGTCGGTGCGGGGATGTTCTCGGCCACCGGCGCGTTGCCCACGCGAACCAAGAGCTGCGGGAGGGCTCGGCTTCCAGTGAGCTCTTGGATGACCGCGCGGCTTTTCTTCAACTCGGTGATATGCGACACGGTGCAGGTGGCCAGTCCAGCCATGGTGCACTCGATCAGGACGCCGGAAAGCGCCTCGCCGCAGTTGAGCGCGTCGGCTCGGGTGTATTCGGGCGTCGACAACACGAGTACCTTCGCTTCGTCCGTGGGGATGTCTGGGCGGCGATCCCCGCATTGAGTGGCGGGGAATGTGCGGTTGAAGCCGACCCTTTCGCGCTCCGCACCAGATACCAGCGCACTGGGCGGCACACCCTGGTAGCCGCGAAAAGCGTCCGTCCACCACCGCATTTCGTCGTCGTAGTACGCGTCGCACCCCCTGACGGACTCCGTAAGCCCGGACGCAGCTGCCAGTGCCGGTCGCGCATCGTCTGGCAGCAGGTCGAGTGAGACCGTCATATCGTCAGCGACGTTGCGCAACCAGGGCTCGATCATCTCCCAGTGGGTGGGCGCATAAAAGGGGAGCCGATCGGTTCGTCGCTTCAGTATCGCCTCGGCACGGTCACGCTCGACGGCGGTGACATATTCAGCTGGGCTGAAGTCGAGCGAAGCGAGATGGTCGCGTTCGGCCGGGGTGGGAAAGGTGTCGGCGTTGGCTTTCCATCCTGCGGCGGCCATCGCGATCCGGAAATGACTGAGGGCAGCGCCGCAGCTGATCAACGCTTCGCGGCCCGATCTGTCGGCCGAGCGTAGGATTCGTTCGTGATCGACGAATAGGTCGACCACTCCCTCGCCCACGATCCACCGCCACGGCTGACTGTTGTGTAGCGACGGCGCTCTACACGCCAACCTGATCGCCTTGGCGACAGTTTCGGTGTCCGCAGTCGCGCGAGTCATGAACAGTCGCCTATTAGGCCGGCGTGGGTAGCGCGGCGAGATTTGCCACTGCGCGTTCGATACCGCGAGCGATCACATCGATGTCGGGTGCGGTGTCGTAGTCGCCGGTGATGCCGAATACCAGCTTGTCGGTGTAGCTCACGATTGCGATTCCTGTCCGAAGCCCGAGGGCGATCGGCGGAATCGGGAACATACGCAACACCTTTCGTCCCATGACATGCATCTCATTTCGTGGGCCCGGTACGTTCGTCGCCACGGTGACGACACCCCTTTGTGGCAACCGGGTCGCCACGCGGACGGCCCACGCGGTTAACGGAAACGGAATGATATTCGCCGCCGAGATCAAAATCTGCCCCGCCTGCCGCTGTCCGCTGCCTTTCGCCCGTGTCAGTCGGCCGTGCACTGCTCGCAGTTGGTCCTCGGGGTTTGACTTCTCGACCGGAAGGTACGGCAGCATCAGTGACACCCGGTTGTCAACCTTGCCGACGTCACCGTTGGCGCGCACCGACACGGGAACCAGTGTGCGCAGCGAATCTCGTTGCGGTTTCTCACCACGGCCGAGCAGCAGGTTGCGGAAGGCATCGGTGATTGCTGCCAACGCGACATCGTTGATCGTCACATCGAATGCGCGGCACACCAGCCCCACCTCGTCCAGCGACACCTCGGCAGCCGCATAGCGGCGCGACGCCGTGACAGGGCCCACCAACGACGTCGATGCCGGACGTAACAAGCCACCGAGGATCTCGACCGTTCCCCCCAGGGCGCGTCTCGCGCCGTCGACCAAAGCCGTTGACGTGTGCCACATCCCTCCGACCCACTGCCGCGGATCGACGCTTAGCTGTGGCAACCGGAGCGTGCGTTCTGCCGGTGCCTTCGCCGCCCGGATCGCCGTTGCGTAAGTGTCGCCGTCCCCGCCGTCACTCAGGCCGGCGAGCATGTGCATCGTCGCGATTCCGTCGGCGATGCAGTGATGCAATTTCATGATCATTGCCCATTGGTTGTCTGGCAGGCCCTCCACGATCCAGCACTCCCACAACGGACGCTCCCGATCGAGTCGGTGTTCCATCAAGTCGGCGGTCAGCCGGAACAGTGCCGCATCGTCACCTGGGTGTGGAAGCGCCACTCGATGAACGTGGTGGGAGATGTCGAAGTTCTCAGCATCGACCCAGTCCGGCGCCTCGAGATCCAGCGCATGTGTGCGCAGCACCTGCCGAAATCGCGGCACGGCAAGCACTCGCTCGGCCAGGCCCGACACAAAGGCGTCGTTGTCGGGAATCGGCCCTTCCAAGACCGACACGGAACCGATCGCGAGGCTGACGTGCCGGTCGGAATCCTCGGCTTCGAGAAAGCCGGCATCTAACATCGACAAAGTCTCCATAGGGACACCGTGCTCTCTGCACGCAGACGGGGGAAGGGGCGAAAGTCCCGATGTTGTAGAACCTCTGGCATCCGCGGTGGTGACTGCCGAGCGCCGCGAGTTGAGCCGCCCCGTCCGATCGGCACGCCGACGTGTCATAGTGACACTTGCCCTTGGATCCAGGGCCTTTGGGCCGTAGTGACATAATCGCAGCCCGACGCAGGATCTAGCCATGACCACTGACAAAGGACCCATGGTCCGTGACGAGCTTGGAGCTGTTGTGTCGGCTCTGTGCGCCAGGTTCCCCGACCGGAGCCGCAGCGACGTAGAGCGTGTTGTGGCCGATGTCTATGCTCGGCTGGTCGCGAGCGCGACGGTGACCGCGCACTTGATTCCATTGACTCTCAACCGAAGCCGACGACTGCTAGACAGCACGCTGATGGAGGCAGTCGTGGCGGAGCCAACGGAATCATCACTGATCGCTGTTGGATCCGACTAGCGCAGCTGGCTCAGTGATCTGACGGCGGTTTCGATAGGCATCGTCCCTGCACACA
>Ga0164304_10000594_pt1 | contig 10664 bp, 10 predicted proteins | sample Whisoiple_217_MG_FD_110216 | JGI IMG/M metagenome (GOLD analysis project Ga0164304, IMG submission 110216) | Soil microbial communities amended with pyrogenic organic matter from upstate New York, USA - Whitman soil sample_217_MG | ecosystem: Environmental > Terrestrial > Soil > Agricultural...
CGGACTTCGTCGCCGACGTTCAGCCCGGCGACGCTGCCGAAGATCGAGTGATACTCACGCCCGCGGTTGAAGATCGCCGGATAGTTCGAGAACAGGATCAACCCGGCGAGGGCGAGCGCGCCGGCACCGAGGAACGCGACGATCCCGAAGCGCTGCTCACGGGCGAGCGGCGTCATGCCGGTGTCCCCCGGCGATGCAGCAGCTGCCGCACGACTTCGTTGTCGCTCGCCTCCAGCTCCTCGCGAGTGCCGCGCGCGATGATCGTTCCATCGGCCATCACGTAGATCTCAGTGGCCATCCCGAATGCGTGTCGAACCTCGTGTGAGAAGATCAGGATCCCGAATCCGTAGCGCTGCTGCAGCGCGGCAAGCAAGTCGTCGATCTCGTGCGCGGAATGCGCGTCGAGCCCCTGCGTCGGTTCGTCGAGCAGGAGCACGGCCGGGCGAAGGGCGAGGGCGCGCGCGATCGCCACGCGGCGCCTGCCCGAGCGGGGAAGATCGTCCGCGGACTGCTCGCCCGCATCGGCCATGCCGACCTCGGCAAGCAACTCTTGCGCCGTATCCCGTGCCGCCGCGGGCGACGAGTCGCTGTGCTCGAGCAATGGCAGCTCGACGTTCTCGACGGCGCTGATGCGGGAGATGAGTGCCGATCCCTCGAAGACGACGCCGAGTCTCGCGCGAAGACGGCGCAGCTGCGTTTGCGAATCGATCGCGTCGTCGATGCGCGCACCCTCGAGATAGATGCGTCCACTCAACGGCTGCTCGAGGCCGACGATGTGGCGCATGAGCATCGACTTCCCGGCGTGGATCGGGCCGATCACGAGGTGCGTCGCGCCGCTCGGCACCGCGACCGACACGTCGTGGATCACCGGCGAGTGCAGCGGGCCGGTGAGGTGCTCGACGCGGAGCACCCCGTGCCCGTCAGATGAGGCCGGGTATGAAGTAGAAAATCGCATTGACGAAAGTATCGGCGCCGAGGACGAGGATGAGCGAATACACGACGGCGCGGGTCGCGGCCTCGCCGATCGCCGAGGCACGACGTTCAGCGCTCAGCCCCTCGTCGGATGCGATGATGGCGATGATCAGCGCGAAGACGATCGACTTCCCGATGCCGACCCCCAGGTCGCGCGTGATGAACGCCTCGCGAATCTGCCCCGCGAAGCGATCCGTCGAGTAGCCGAGGAACACCGTGCTCCCGATCCAGACACCCCCGAGGATGAGTGCGTCGGCGATCAGCGTGAGCGCGGGGAGGACGATGATCACGGCGAGCAGCTTCGGCGACACGAGGTACTTCACCGGGTCGAGTCCCATCGCCCGGAGCGCGTCGATCTCCCCCGTCGCGTTCATCGATGCCAGCTCACCGGCGATCGCCGCCGAGCTGCGCGCGACGATCAGCATCGCGACGACGACCGGGCCGAGCTCGCGCGCGGCAAACCAGGTGACGACGCGCGGCGACACCGGCTCCGCGCCGTACGGGGCGAGCTGGGTCGCGACCTGGAAGATCGCGATCAGCCCGACGAGGAGCGACGCGCTGGCCACCAGTCGCAGCGCCCCGATGCCGAGCGCGTAGACCTCGCGCTCGACCCCCGACGTGACGACCGAGCGGCGCGAGAACGCGAGCCAGCCGAGCCAGTAGAGCGAACGCGCGGTGAGCCGGCCGCGGCTGATGAAGCGCGCCGGCGTGCTGCGTCCTCGGGATTGCGGGGGGGGAGCCGGCAGCGCCGAAAGTGTCACGACCGCTTGACCTCACGGCGAGGCGACGCTAGCCTTGCGCGCCAATGCAGCGACTCTCTCATGTGACCTTGATCCTCGCCTGCGCGATCGTGGGCTGCGCTCGTGGCGACATCGTGCCGGGGGTAAGTGATTCGGCGTTCGTGGCGACCATGGCGGACCTGCGGCGTGCTCAGGGCAGCACGCCGGACACCGTGGCTCTGGCCGCGGCGCGCAAGCGAATCTTGCAACAACGGGGCCTGACCGTGGAGCAGCTCGATCGCGCGGGACGCGCGCTCGCCAACGATCCGCAACGCGCGGCGGATCTCTTCGAGGCGATCGAGAAGCGCGCGGTGAACGTGGTCGGCGACAGCCTGCACAAGGATACCTCGGGTGCCGCGGTGAAACGGTAGGAGCAGGTGGGGGCGCGAAACGCACGAGGGCGCGGTCGCAACGCGACCGCGCCCTCGTGTTGTGCCGCAGCGCCGGTCCGGGCCGGCGCCACTGGCGACTACTTCATCACGATCATCTTTCGCACGTCGGCCTTGCCGTCTACCTCGATCCGATAGAGGTAGACCCCCGACGCGACCTCGCGCCCTGAGCGGAGATACATCCCGTCCCAGTAGGCGGTGTACTCACCACAACCCAGCATCACGTTCTCGAGCGGCTGCCCGGCGTTTCCCGATGTCCCCTGGAGGATCGGGATCGCGACCAGCTGTGCGAGCACGTTGTAGATGCGCAGCGTGACACGGTGCATGCGCGATCCGCTCGGGCAGGTGGGTGGTTCGTCCACCTTGAACGGGATCGTCGTCGTCGGGTTGAAGGGGTTTGGATAGTTCTGCCCCAGGATAGCAGACGATACCCTGCTGCCACCTGATGGCGTCCCCTGACCCGCCGCGTGTCGCGGCGCCACTACGCCGAGGGTGAGCACTGTCATGAGTGCTACCCAACGAAGCTTCATGAAGCTACTCCGAGCTGACGAAGAAGGATCGAGCGCGAGACTCCTGAAACGGGTGGACACCAGCGGGCCAGACTTTCACCGCGAACATATGAATCAGGGCTGTCTGGTGTCAAGCAATTCACGTCACAGACTTGCACATGGGGATCGTCCGTGGCTCCATACCCCAAGCTGCCAGTTACGTGCCCGCGCGAATCCGCCCACTTTCCCGCCGGGCGGTGACCCCCTGCCGGTCGCAGTACTCGAGAAACGGAATGAGGTACTTCCGTGAAAGTCCGGTCAGGTCACGGAGTTGGGCCGGAGAGTACACACGATCGGCGAGCATCCCGGCTCGCAAAGTATCGACCAGCGCGGCGAGCTCTGTAGCCAGGTAATACCGGTCCTCCTCGACGGCGACCACCGCCCCCTGTCGCTCGAGGAAGCGCAGCACCGGGCGTGGATCGGCGCCGATCGCCGCCGCCAGCTCGGGCACCGAGGGCGGCTCGCGGCCCCCGGCGAGAAGGCGCGCCTCCACCGCCGTCGCGATCGCCTGCTCGGCACCCACGAGCGCTGGTGCCCATCCGGTGAGCCTCGCCGTCGCCCCCGCGACCTCGACAGCGCCGGACGATGCCAGCCGCCCTAACGCGAGCTCGACGACGGATCCGGCGACACCGAGGGCACCGCGCAGCGCGGCAAGGGGAAGCCCCGGGTCGAGCGGGAACTGGCGGTGGTGGGCCGCGACGAGCGACCGCGCTCGCGACGCCGCCTCGTCGATCACGGTGAGGGCGACGAGCCGGCCATCCGGGGTCGCGACCGCGGCGGCGCCGGCGCCGAGCAGCGCGCCGGTTGCGGCCGGTGCGACGCCGAGCCTGACGGCGAGCGAGCGGCTCTGCACCCCCTGCCCCGCGCCCTCGGCCAGCGCGGCCTGCAGTCGTTCGGCGACGCCGAGGTTCGCGGGCCATGGCCGCGGTCTCGCCACCCCCGGCGAGGGATCCGAGACGACACCGCCCCCGATCGTCGCCGCCGGGGATGGAAGCCGGAGGACGAAGCGATCGCCGGCGCGGGCGAGTACCGGCTCGTCGAGCAGGACGCGCGCGCCGCGGATCGTCCCGGGGGCGAGCGGACCTCCCGCGGCGACGATGCGCGCGCCGACGTCCTGCGTCCCGAGGTGAAAGCGCACCCGCGTGCGAGGGCCGAGGGGCGCGGCATCCTCGAGGAGCGCGACGTCGGCGCGGAGGATCTTCGATGCGGGCCAGTCGGGATCGGTGATGATCCAGCTCCCGCGCGGCAAGTCGTCGCGCTCGACCCCGGCGATCGAGAGTGCGACACGGGCGCCGGGAGCGGCGACGGTGGTTGCCGCGCCGTGCGACTGGATCCCTCGAACGCGGGCGACGCGCCCCCCCGGCATGATGCGGACGGTCGCATCGGCGGGGAGGGAGCCGCTCCAGACCGTCCCGGTGACGACGGTGCCAGTGCCCTTGATGGTGAACGACCGATCGACGGGCATCCGGAACAGGTCGTTCGGATCGCGCGCGGAGAGCCGCGACGCGGCCGCGGCGAGCGCCGCGCGTAGCGCATCGAGTCCCGCGCCCGTCGTCGCCGATACCGGGACGATCGGCGCATCGGTGAGCGGGCTGCCGGCGAGGGCGTTGCGGACGTCCTCGGTGACGAGGGCGAGCCATTCGTCATCGACGAGGTCCGTCTTGGTGAGCGCGACGACGCCGCCGCGCACGGCGAGCAGCGAGAGGATGGCGAGGTGCTCGCGCGTCTGCGGCATCATCCCCTCGTCGGCGGCGACGACGAGGAGGGCGAGGTCCACCCCCGTCGCCCCGGCGAGCATGGTCCGCACGAACGCCTCGTGCCCGGGGACGTCGACGACCCCGGCGGTGCCGATCCCCGGCAGCACGAGGGGGGCGAACCCGAGCTCGATCGTGATGCCGCGTTTCTTTTCCTCGGGCAGCCGGTCGGTGTCGACCCCGGTCAGCGCCTGGACGAGCGTCGTCTTGCCATGGTCGATGTGGCCCGCGGTGCCGATGATCACGAGCGGACTCCCTGCCTGACGGCGGCGGCGGCGGTCACGCGTCGTCGCCCGCTGTCGCCCAGGCGTCGAAGGCGCGGACGGCGCGGCCGTCGGCGAGGTGCTCGCGGACGAACTCGTGGAGCAGGCGCTGGTGGGCCCGCCCCTCGCGCGCGCCTAACGCGAGCGAGGCGTCGCCGCCGAGCCATGCGCGGAGCGCCTCGAGCGCGGCGCGCGGGATCGCCCGCCCCCCGCCGTGGCTCTGCGCGCAGCGCTCGCAGAGGATCCCCCCCGCCCGGTGGTGAAAGAGGACCGCCTCGCCGACGACGACCGACGCGTGGCAGACGCTGCAGCCGTCGAGCGAGGGGGAGAAGCCTAACGCGCCGACGATGCGCCAGATCGCGCCGACCGTCCGCTCGCGGGCGGTCCCCGGCGGCGCGGCCGCCACGTCGTCGAGCGAGCGCTCGACGATGTCGAAGAGCTCCGGTCCCGCGTCGTCGTGGGCGAAGCGGAGCACGACTTCGGCGATCGCCGCCGCGCCGTTGAAGCGGCCGAGGTCCTCGGCGAGCGCGTTGCGCGCGCGGGCGACGTCGAAAGCGGTGAGGGTCTGCAGGTCGCGCCCCGGCTTGACGAGGATCTGGGCGCTCCCCTGCGCGAAGAGGTCGAGCGCGGCGCCGAAGCGGCTCTTCGGCCGGCGCGCGCCCTTGGCGATCACCGCCTGCACCCCGCCCTCACGGGTGATGAGGCGAAGGATCCGCGATGACTCGAGATACTCCATCGCGTGCAACACGATCGCGTCGGTGACGAGGAGCGCCATGCATGAAAATTAGCCACGCGCCCATTTTCATGGGGTCAGGTTTGTTGAAATCCGATGATGGCCATCATCGGATTTCAACAAACCTGACCCCATGAATCGTTGAACGGCGGTCAGTCGTGCAGGCGGAGGCCGAGGAAGAGGACGCGTCCCGGGGTCGCGAAGCCGAAGACGTTCTGGTAGGCGCGATTGGTCAGGTTGTCCCCGCGCGCGATGACGGCCACGCCCCACCGCGCGCCGCCCGGCGCGACGACGGGAACCTCGATCGCGGCACTGATGAGGGTGTACGGCGAGAGCCGCACGCGCCCTCCCGGAAATCCGTAGTCGTAGTCGTCGCGGGCACCGATCCGATCGGCTCGTGCGCTCAGCGTGGCGCGGCCGGTGGTGACGATTCCATCCACCGCCGCCATGCGGCGCGGGCGGCGGAGGAGGGGCTTTCCATTCTCTACGGCCCCGAATCCGCCGTTCCCTTCGTTGGTCACCTCTGTCCGCAAAAACGAATAGCTCCCGTGCAGGGCGACCGACGCGATCGGGGTCGCACGCCCCTCGAGCTCGAGCCCGCGCGCCCTCGCGGCGACGACGTTGTAGTAGTCGGGAGTGAGCGGTTCGACGGAGTGATCGACGATGCGGTACTGAACGAGGTCGGTGAACTGCTGGTCGAACACCGTTGCCGCGACTTTCACCCGCCCGCAGGCGAGCCGCGACTCGGCGCCGATCTCGCGCGAGCGGCTGCGTTCCGGGCGGAGGTTGCGCGCGCCGACGCTGAACGGGCCGTCGAACATCTCGTCGAACGCCGGTTCCTTGAACGCGGTGCCGATGCTCGCGCGCAACACGGTGCCGGCGACGATCTCCGAGGCGAGGCCGATGCGGCCGGTGTTCACCATCCGGCCATTCGCCAGCCGCTCGCGGCGCGCGCCGGCATCGCCCGCGAGCCGCGCGCGCCCCGCGCGCAGTTCGGCGTACAGCGCGCGGTTGGTGCGCGCCGCATCGAAGCTCGTCACGCTCTCCGGGTAGCGCTGGAACTGCGACCATCCGCGCGAGCGCATCTGCTGCCCCTCCACCGCGCCGCCGACGAGGGCGGTGATCGTCGCCGGGAGGGTCGCCGCCAGCTGGAGGTCGGCGCTCTCGCGGACGGCGCGGCCATGCGAGCGGCTGTAGAAGCCGAGCGTGTCGGCCTGCCCGTCGGGCTGGTCATCGGAGATCGACCGCGTGTCGGCGCGGGCGAGCTGGGCGCGGGCGGCGAGACGCTGGCTCAGGTGCCAGCGGCCGGTCGCGCCTAACGTCAGCCGGCTCGACCCGGTGTACGCGTTCGAGTCGGTCGGGGTCCCGCCGCCGGTGGTCGGGTAGTGGTAGCGCGCGTCGCCGAGCGTCGCGCTCAGCGTCGCCTCACCGCGCGCGCCGGCGATCCCGCCGGCGGCGTTGCCGGTGGCGTTGCGAAACTGGTTGTTGAAGGGGAGGAAGCCGTTGCCGCGATGGAGGCCGCCGCCTAACGCTCCGTGCACCCGCGCCGCGCCGCCGAGCTGGGCGCTCGCCGCCGTCCCCGCCGAGAGGTCGTACTGCCGGTCGCGGTCGGCAACGCTCGCCGTGACCGATGTCCCCGGCCCGCGCCGGGTGAAGACCTGCACGACCCCTGTCATCGCGTCGGAGCCGTACTGCATGCTCGCCGGGCCGCGGAGGATCTCGATGCGGTCGATGTTGTCGGTGGTCAGCGTCGAGAGGTCGACCGCGCCTCCCGGCGCATTCACCGGCACCCCGTCAACGAGGATCTTCGTGAAGTTGCTGTTCCCGCCGCGGAGGAAGAGCGACGCCTGCGACCCTGGCCCCGCGGCCTGGCCGAGCATGATCCCCGGTATCGTGCGCAGCGCGTCGACGAGGGTGACGGCGCCGGTGGCGCGCAGTTCGGCGGCAGTGATCACCGTCGTCGACGCATCGGAGACCCTGGCCGCGGCGGGGACGCGGACCGCGGTGACGATCACCGGGGAGAGGGCAGTCGTGTCCGGGCGATCCTGCGCCCGCGCGGCGGCGAGGGGAGCGACGAGCGCGATCAATGCGGCGGAGCGGGCTGCGCGCGCGGCGCGGCGGATGTGGCGGGGCATTGGAGTCTTCATCGGGGGTCAGCCGCGGCGTCCGCGGAGGGGAACGAGCGAAGGGGCGCCGACGGCGGGGTCGCGGGTGACGACCACCGGCCATTCGTAGACGCGTTCGAGGATGTCGCCGCGCATCACGTCGTTAGGCGTGCCGGCGGCGGCGACGGTCCCGCGGTGGAGGAGGACGATCTGCCCGGCGAAGCGGGCGACCAGGTTGAGCTGGTGGCTGACGAGGAGCACGGCGATCCCGTCGCGGGCGAGCGAGGCGAGGAGCTCGAAGACGCTCATCTCGTGGGCGATGTCGAGGAAGGTGGTCGGCTCGTCGAGCACGAGCGCCTTCGCCCGCTGGGCGAGCGCGCGGGCGATGCGGACGCGCTGCCACTCGCCGCCGGAGAGCTCGTCGCTGCTCCGGTCGACGAGGTGGGCAATCCCGGCCGCCTCGACCGCGCCCCTGATCGCCGCCTCATCGGCTTCGCCCCACGCCGCGAACCCCGTCCGGTGCGGGTGCCGGCCGAACGCGACGAGCTCGCGCACCGGGAGCGGGAACGCCGCGCTCTCGCGCTGCGGCACCACCGCCACGCGCCGCGCCCGCTCGCGCGGGGCGAGGGCGGCGACGTCGTCGCCGTCGAGGGTGATCGTCCCCCGCTCGAGGGGGAGGCGGCCGAGCAGGGCGCGGACGAGGGTGCTCTTCCCGCTGCCGTTAGGCCCGACGACGGCGGTGATCTGCCCCGCCGGGGCGGCCAGCGTCACGCCGTCGAGGGCGAGCGACGGCTGGCGCGGGTAGCGGGCGGCCACTGCGTCGAAGGCGATCATCAGCGGAGCGACCGCAGTCGCGTCAGGAAGAAGGGAACCCCGATCAGCGCGGTGACCGCGCCTAACGGCAGCTCGGCGGGGGGCATCGCGACCCGGGCGACGAGGTCGGCGCCGACCACCAGCGCGGCGCCGATCAGCGCCGCCGCGGCGAGGAGGGGGCGCTGCGTGCGCAGCCCCGTCGCCCGCGCGAGGTGCGGCACGACGAGCCCGACGAAGCCGACCAGCCCGGCCGCGCTCACCGTCGCCGCGGCGAGGAGCGCCGAAACGAGGTAGACCAGCCGCGTCGTCCGCTCGACGCGCACCCCGAGCGCGGCGGCCGGCTCCTCGCCGAGGGTCAGTGCGTCGACGTCGAGCGCGTTCGCCCAGAGCACCCCGCCGCCGACGGCGACGTAGACGGCGAGCGCGCGCACCCCCGTCCACTCCGCACCGGCGACCGATCCCATCATCCACCAGGTGGCGTTGCGGATCGCGTCGGCCGGCGCGTTGGCGAGGACGACCATGATCGCCGCATTCGCGAACGCGCCGACGACGACACCGGCCATCAGCAGCACCCGGCCATCGGCGCGCCCCCCTGCCGCGCGGGCGACGAGCAGCGCGACGACCACGGCGGCGATCGCCCCGGCGAAGGCGGCGAGCGGGAGCAGCGCGGCGCCGGTGAGCCCGGCGACGACGGCGAGCACCGCGCCGACCGCCGCGCCCCCCGACACGCCGAGCAGGTACGGCTCGGCGAGCGGGTTGCGCAGCGTCGCCTGCAGCGCGGTGCCGGACATCGCGAGCCCGGCGCCGACGAGCGCGGCGAGCGCGACGCGCGGGAGCCGCAGCTGGCGCACGACGGAGACGGTGACCGCGTCCCCCTGCCCGGCGAGTGCGCGGAGGACCGCGCCCGGGGCGAGGGGGATCGTGCCTAACGCGACGCCGGCGACCATCGCCGCGGCGAGGAGGAGCGCGGCGAGGCCGATGACGATGGCGAAGCGCCGCGTCACGGCCCCTCCCACCCGGGGTGGAGCGCGCGGGCGAGCGACCGCGCGGCCATGCCTAACGTGACGCCGGGCCGGTTGAGCAGCGCGTCGTCGATCTCGAACAGGCGGCCGTTCCGGACCGCGGTCACGTTCCGCCAGCGCGGGCTGTCGCGGAGGAGCGCCGTCTTCCCCGAGTCGAGGAGGATCACCTCGGGATCGCGGTGCAGCACGTCCTCGAGCGACACCTGCGCCGCCGGCTCGCGCCGATCGGCGTACACGTTCGCGCCGCCGGCGATGGCGAGCAGCTCGCTCTGGTAGCTGCCGTTCCCGAGCACGAGGACCGGGTTGTCCCACAGGTACCAGAGCACTCGCGGCTGGGGGAGCGATGCGGTCGCCGCGCGGATGCGCGCCAGCGTGCGCGCGACGCTGTCGACCGTCGCGCGCGCGGCCATCGTGTCGCCGGCGAGGGCGCCGAGGGCCATCGCCGCGCGGCGAAAGTCGGCGATCCGATCGATCTTGAAGCCGACGACGCGGATGCCGGCGGCGCGCAGCGCCCTCGCCGCGGCGCGATTGTCGTTGGTCGCGTACAGGACGACGAGCTCGGGGCGCGCTCCCATGATCTTCTCGACGTTCGGGCTGATCCCCGGACCGAGGTCGGCGAGCGACTTCGCCGCGGCCGGCCACTCGTCGTAGCTGTCACGCCCGACGAGCCGGGAGCCGGCGCCGATTGTGAAGAGGACCTCCGTCGTCGTCGGATTGAGCGATGCGATGCGCGCGGCGGGGGCGAGCGACACGCGCTCACCGAAGTCGTCGATGAAGGCCGGTGTGCCCGAAGCCGCCGCCGCGGCGCGCGCGGACGGGCGCTCCTCCCCGCGCGAGCAGGCGACGGCGATGGAGAGCGTGAGGACGGCGAACGACGCGACGCGACGAAACGACAACGGGCACCCCGCGAACGGCGGAGGTGCCCGGAACGATGCACGGCGCGCCTGACGGCGCGCGCGTGGTCGCCACGATTCCTCCCCCGAGGACCGATAGTGGCGCGGACGACGAGTCGTCTCCTGGCTCCGGGCCGCGTCGCTCGCCTTCCCGACCGGAGTCAGTGGCGTGTGAGCGTGCGTGTCTGCCCGTTACAGTGGCGGGGCCGCACCGGCGTTGCACCGGTTTCCGTGGCTCCCGTCCGCGAATTCAATTGTTCGTCGAATCTACTCCGCGCCGCCGCGCCGCGCAATCGCGTCGGCGAGCCGGGTCTTGAGGTCGGCGCGTTTGAGCTCGTACGTCTCGCGCGCTTCCGGTGTTGGCGATGGCACGCCCTCGAACTCGGCGTCGAG
>Ga0164304_10000595_pt1 | contig 10657 bp, 3 predicted proteins | sample Whisoiple_217_MG_FD_110216 | JGI IMG/M metagenome (GOLD analysis project Ga0164304, IMG submission 110216) | Soil microbial communities amended with pyrogenic organic matter from upstate New York, USA - Whitman soil sample_217_MG | ecosystem: Environmental > Terrestrial > Soil > Agricultural...
GGCGTTTCAGTCGGAGTCGGTGTCGGAGTTGGCGTTGGTGTCGGCGTTTCAGTCGGAGTTGGTGTTGGTGTCGGCGTTTCAGTCGGAGTTGGTGTTGGTGTCGGCGTTTCAGTCGGAGTTGGCGTTTCAGTCGGAATCGGTGTCGGAGTCGGCGTTTCTGTCGGAGTTGGTGTCGGAGTTGGTGTCGGTGTAGGCGTTTCTGTCGGAGTTGGTGTCGGAGTTGGTGTCGGAGTTGGAGTGGGATTAGGGTCATCAATATCATCATTGAGAATGATGCCCGTACTTTGGTTGGCGGCGGGATTGACGGTGGCGTTGGTGGCGTTGTTGAGGGTAACGCTGAAAGTTTCATTCGCCTCGAATTTGTTGTCGCCGTTAACAATTACAGCGATCGTTTTTGTTAGCGCTTCTGACGAATTAAAGATGAGATTACCGTCATTATCTTCGTAGTCGAGATCGCCCGCAGTAGCAGTACCCTCATCTGTCTTGTAGTTAACAGTAATGGGCAAACCAGAAGCATTGGAGAGGCTAACGGTGTAGTTGTAGGTAGTGGTGCCTGTATTGCCTTCAGCTTGGTCGATCGTGGCGGGGGCGATGCTGACAGTTGGAGGGTTATCGTTATCTGCAATTGTCAAAACTGCATTGTTGTATAGATCGCCAACTGTAGCATTTCCCGTTGGATTAGTTAGAGATAAATTAACCGTTTCGTCAGCTTCGTCGATCGCGTCATCGGCGATCGGAATAGTAACAATTTTTGGTGTCGTATCGCCCGCGGCAAAGTTAATCGCGATCGGCGTATTGGTGTAGTCAGCAGCAGCAGCAGTACCATCCGTCAGCGTCAGCGTTGCCCCAACCGCACCTTTATTACCACCGATGCGATTGACGGTAATTGCAGTACCTACAACTGTACCGTCTTCATTCACCGTGTAAGCGGGGTTGCTAAATTCCAGTAAGCCGGGGGAAGGTTGAGAAAATTCCGAAGTATCGTTAGTTGCTAAGTTAGTAGCAGTAGCGACGATCGCCCCTGTTGCAGTTAAAGGCGGCGATATAAAATTAGCATTGCCAGCAGCATCAGTTATGAGATTAACAAAGTTGAGATAAGTTTGTCCTTCGCCGTTACCGCTGGGATCTAAGGCAGTATTGTCAAAAAATTCGACGCGGAAATTCCAACTGGGAATGCTGTTGAGAGTGCCGCTAATAGTAATGTTGCCGTTGCTAGCAGTTGCGGAGGTTAACACCGGGAAATTTTGCAAGCCGTTTCCGCCTGTATCCCCGTCTCCCAAGTCGTTTGGGGTAACGCCGTCGCTAGTTAGGCCATCGGCATCGTTATCGAGATCGATGCCTAAACCATTATTAGAAAAGATAGAATTGCCTAAAATTGCCAAACCGTTGCCACCAGTCACTTGAATGCCGCTGCTACCGCTAAATGCGATCGTATTGCCTTCCCCCGCTGCGGTACCGCCGATGCGGTTATTCACACCAGCATCTGAAGCTACGACGTTGTACGAGGTATTGGGTAAAGGAGTGCTGCCGTCAGCTTGCGTGCCGATATAATTGCCGATAACGCGGTTGCCAGTGGCAAGGTTGCTAACTAGAAAGACAGCGATTTGGTTGCCAGAAATGAGATTGCCTTCCTGCGCCGTTGTGCCGCCGATGATGTTGCTTTCGGCAGGCTCGATATAGATGCCGATCGGATTTCCCAAAGCGGCAGTACCGCTGATATTGGTGCCGATATAGTTGCCGACAACTCGGTTTGTCGCAGGTACAGCGGTTGAACCAGGCGCTTGTAGAAAAGCAATACCCGCATTCTGACTGCCAGAAATGATATTGCGTTCTTGAGGCGTCGTTCCGCCGATAATATTGTTAGCAGCGCTGCCAATAGAGATGCCATAGTAACTGTTTCCTAGCGCTACATTACCCGTGATATCAGTGCCGATGAGGTTGCCAACAAGTCGATTTTGACTGGCAGTTGGGCCGTTAATCCCAATTCCGCTACCACCCCCTCCGGGATTATTGCTATTATTGCCAGAGATTAGGTTGTCCTGAATCAAGTTTTCAGGCGCATTCAGGATGACAATGCCACCAGTATTGGCGATTGCAACAGTACCAGTAACATCAGTGCCTATACGGTTGCGGATTACTTGGTTGTTGCGCGCAGCGATGCCGGAAATGCTAATGCCACCTTTGCTAAGAACAATAAAATCATCGTTGCCGGAGATTAAGTTGTTCTCGATCCGATTATCTGGAACGCCATCAATCGAGATCCCTCGGGCGTTGCCCCGATCGACCGTACCCGCAAGATCCGTGCCGATGTGGTTGCTGAGGATCTCGTTGCCGCCATTGGTTTGCAAGCGGATGCCTGCCAAGCTAAATCTGTTGACCGCTAAACCTTGTACGGTACTGTTCCCAGCAGTGATATCGAGTCCGACAATCCCAACTCCTGCGAGGTTGCCGCTGAGTTCCACCAGTGGCAAACCGTTATAGTCCGCGCCGCCTTGACTCCAACCATCCACGATCGCTGGATCGGAGATCGGCGGCAGTGCGGATAAAGGCTGAATTAATTGCTGAGAACCGATCGCCCCGATATTAAAGGCGATCGTGTCGCGATCGGCCGCAGTACCGACAGTACCGTTAATCTGTGCTTGTTCTGCCACTGTCAAAGCAGAAAAATCCAGAGTGCCATTGGCAACCAGAATTGCCTCTCTGAGGGTGAGGACGGCATTCCTGCTATTCGAGTCATCTGTGCTATTAACGGTAATCGTAGCAGCCATAATTTTTCTCCTTATACCCTGGTGTTTGCGAGGTTCGGCTATTGTTGGTGAAGCGATCGACATAGGACTCTCGCCGCGTGTCACCCTTACTAAGGTGCTCTACTATCCCTAAATCCTCAATAATCGCCCTAGAAATTCGCCCTCGGCACCCTACAATTTGATTTCATTATGGCAGTTGCGTAAGTTTTGTGATAATTGCGATCGGGCGATCGGCAATCCACTTGCTTCTAAACCAGTTTATTTTCCCAGAATAAAACCTACCAGGGGAGTAAAATCAGGTGTTTCAACAAGGACTGACAGTAAAAACTCACGTTAAATCAGTTAAAATAGGGAAAAGTCAGGGTGGCTTTTCCATGCAGGAACAATAGATCTCTTGTAAAAGTCTGCATACTTTTACGTGTATATACGTAATCACTGGTCGAGCCCATGAACTCAGAATTAGACTTCTCTTGGAGCCAAACTAAAGAATCTGCCGATCGCATTTTTGCTCAAAACACCGGCAAATATCTCAGCGACATCGAAATGAAAGTCCTTCAAGGTTCTTGGGAAGGCAAAAGTTACGAGGAAATCGCCAAAACTTACGGCTACAGTGCTGAATACCTCAACAAAGATGTCGGTAACAAATTGTGGCACAAGCTTTCAGAAGCCTTAGGAGAAAAAATTACTAAGAAAAATTTCAAAGAAGCTCTAAGGAGATTTGCCGCGCCAGAATTACCTCAATCTATTAACACAAATCCGCCCCAGCACACACTGAAGGCGACCGCAAATTTGCAATTTCCCGAAGGTTCGGTATCATTAGATTCTCCTTTTTATGTAGAGCGCCGCAACATTGAATCTTTGTGCTGCGAGACTGTTTTGAAACCCGGTTCGCTGATTCGGATCAAAGCACCGGAAATGATGGGCAAAACTTCATTGATGACCAGAATTTTAGCTCGGGGCGATCGGGAAAACTATCACGCAGTTTATCTCGATTTGAGCGCCGCCGACCGAGGAATCTTAACAAATTTGGATAAATTTCTGCGCTGGCTGTGCTTGATGGTAAGCCGACAGCTAAAGTTAGAAAACAAGTTAAACGAATATTGGGATACGGATATTTTGGGCAGCAACGATAACTGTACGGTTTACTGTGAAGAGTATTTGCTAGCAGAAACATCAGCGCCTCTAGTTTTGGGGTTGGATGAAGTCGATCGCCTATTTCCCTACACCGAAGTAGTTGAAGACTTTTTGGGGATGCTGCGAAGCTGGCACGAAAAAGCCAAGATTTCCGATATCTGGAAAAAACTGCGGTTGGTAATGGCGCATTCTACCGAAGTTTATATTCCTTTGGACATGAATCAATCTCCCTTTAATGCGGGGGTGCCGGTTGAGTTGCTGGAGTTTGAGAGGCCGCAAATTCACGATTTAGCTCGCGTGCACGGCTTGGAGTGGGATGAGGGGCAATTGCAAAAGTTAATAAGTGCGATCGGCGGGCATCCTTATTTAGTAAGATTGGCAATGTATGAGATTAGTTGTGGCAAAATCTCATTAACTCAGCTATTAGAAAATGCGGCCTCAGAATCGGGAATTTACAGCAGTCATTTACGCAAGCATTTGGAAATACTGCAACACAATCCCGAATTAGCTTTGGCTTTGAAAAAAGTTGTTAACTCTGCCGAACCCGTAGAATTAGATTCAATGCAAATTTACAAATTGCACAGCATGGGAATTGTGCGGCGGCAAAACAATTATGTCATGCCGCGCTGCAATTTGTACCGCGAGTATTTCTGCCGCGTTTTAGGTTGAAAAGTCGGGTGCGCATTGCATTGGTATCAACAGAAGACTGAAACGCAGCTCTTAGAATTAATTCCGAAACTTATAGCTAAAGTCCTCGCTATGAGGACTAATGGTACCAAATCCGGGGAAAGCTACCCCTGTATCATTCGGCGGTGGAAACCGCTATTAAACATACAAAGTGCCTCTGGGAGACTAGGAAATAAAGGAGGTATTTAAGCCCGATTTGGTATGAGTTATATCCTGTTCGCTAACATCCTACCTGTATGGGCGGGGCGGGTTTATGAGATTATTGGTTTGAGGGGATGATTGTTGGTAAAACCCGCCCCTACCACAGCGCAAATTATACAAAAACGAATCTACCGGACATGATATTATTCAGTCCTCTTCAGAGGACTTAAGCTATGAGGCAGGGGTTTAAACCCCTGCCGGACTTCGGGAAAGAGCGTTAAATTGACACGCCTTGGTGGGGTGTGCATCGCCCTACAGATAGAATTACACAAAGGAGAGGGTTAAATCCGCAGCCATGTTATCTGAAACTACGGCAATCATATCACCTTCATAAAAGATTTTCGTGTCTTTCAGAGATTGATTGCCGTAATCGTAGTAGCCCGATACAAATTCGTAATCTTGCTTTTTACCCCCCATCAAAATTGCATCTCCATCTGCTTTCTTAAAGTCACTAATTATCGCATAGGCGTGCTCGCCTAAGCCATCTAAGTAAGGAACTTTAACGTAAAGGTCTGGGCCCCCGTTCATAACGAGCGAAAATGTATCGGCTCCTGAGCCTCCAATTAAGGTATCGACTTCATAAGGATCGTATTGTCCTTGATCGTTGGTGTGGCCGATGAGAATGTCATTGCCACTATTGCCTTCTAACCAGTCGGAACCACCACCGCCATAGAGGCTATCTTTACCAGCACCGCCAAACAGGAAGTCGTCACCGTCAAGACCTTTGAGTGTATCTGCACCACCACCGCCAAAAATTGCATCCTTAACCTGATTGTCATCGTTCCCTATTAGGTAGTCATCTCCTGGTGTTCCCGTTATGTTGTCATTGGGTAAGCCACTGATTTTATCGATACTGCCGAACAAGCTATTAGTTGAGTTGCTGTCAGAGGCGATTAGTTTACGTGTTTCTACCATGGGATCGCCATCGGGGTCGGTCCGGGGAACGTCGGTAAAGTCTTCAATTAAACGGGGTTGATTGGGATTGGGATCGCCATCGGGATCGGTCCGGGGAACGTCGGTAAAGTCTTCAATAAAACCGAATGTAGCGGTAGAATTTTTAGCATCAGCGATAGTTCTAGATTCAGTCATGGGAGTAATTCCTATTTGGGACTATTTTTTGAGTGGGCAAAAGTGATAAGTGTTTGTATTTATGTTTTGCACTTTTCACTTCCTGTTATCAGTTTCTTGCTAAAACTCCTGAACCGCAATAGTGATAAAATCAGGTATTATAGGAAGTGATAAATAGCTGGAGACTCGGAATTTATAGGAAAAAATCAGGTGCATCCCCATCAAAATCAGAAAAAGTCAGGTTTTTTGGTAAATCTCTACACAGTCAGGTTTGCGATCGTATAATCAAGGCTCAATTTTGGTGCAGGCGATGAAAAAATTTCCAGTTAGTTATGAATATCAGATTGGCGGGAGTCTCCCAGCAGATGCGTCGAGTTACGTGATGCGGCAAGCAGACTTGGACTTTTACCAATGTTTGAAAGCCGGTGAATTTTGTTACGTGCTGAATTCGCGGCAAATGGGCAAATCTAGTTTGCGGGTGCGGACGATGCAAAGACTGCAAGCGCAAGGGTTTCTCTGTGCTTTTATTGACCTAACCGGAATTGGCAAGGAAGATGTAACGGCAGAAAAGTGGTACGCCGGACTTGTCCAATCTCTGGTAAGCAGCTATCAGCTTGGCAAAAAAATTCAATGGCGGACTTGGTGGAAAGAGCAGCGGGAATTCTTGTCACCCGTGCAGCGGTTTAGTTTGTTTATTGAGGAAGTTTTATTAGTAGAGATTCAAGAAAATATTGTAATTTTTGTAGATGAAATTGACAGAGTTTTGAGCCTGAATTTTTCCCTAGATGATTTTTTTGCTTTAATTCGGTTTTTCTATAACCGACGAGTGGATGAGCCAAAATATCAGCGTCTCACATTTGCTTTGTTGGGAGTGGCGAGTCCTTCGGATTTGATTGCGGATAAAACCCAAACACCATTTAATATTGGTAGAGCGATCGCACTCAACGGCTTCCAACTTCACGAAGTCCAACCGTTAACCGATGGGTTGACGCCAAAGGTGAGCAATCCCCAAGAAGCGATCGCACAAATTCTAGACTGGACAGGCGGACAACCTTTTCTCACCCAAAAGCTGTGCAAGCTGATAATTGAAGCATCAGCATTAGGAAATTACCCATCGGTTGAACAGGTGGTGAAGTCGCGAATTATTGAAAATTGGGAATCCCAAGATGAACCTGAACATTTAAAGACAATTCGCGATCGCATCCTGAGAAATCAGCAAAAAGCCGGGCAGTTGTTGGGGTTATATCAGCAAATTTTGGAATCCGCGAACCCCCCCCAACCCCCCCTGAGCAACGGGGGGCTAAATACTGCTGCACCCCTTACTCAGACAGAAATAGCCGCTCTTGCTCCCCCCCTTAACAACGAGGGGCTGGAGGAGGTGCTTGCTGATAGCAGTCCCGAACAAACAGAATTGCGACTGTCAGGTGTAACAGAAATAGCCCGTCTTACTCCCCCCCTTAGCAAGGGAGAAATACTCGCTCTTACTCCCCCCTTTAGCAAGGGAGAAATACTCGCTCTTACTCCCCCCCTTAGCAAGGGAGAAATACTCGCTCTTACTCCCCCCCTTAGCAAGGGGGGGCTGGGGGGGGTTCTTGCTGATGGCAGTCCCGAACAAACAGAATTGCGACTGTCAGGTTTAGTCGTGCAACAGCAGGGAAAATTAAAAGTTTACAACCGGATTTACGAGCAAATTTTTAATCAGAAGTGGGTAGAAAAACAATTAGAAAAGCTGCGCCCTTACTTCGAGGCTTTTAATGCTTGGGTAGCTTCCAACTATCAGGATGAATCGCGGCTGTTGCGAGGAAAAGCCTTGCAAGATGCACTTTCGTGGTCAACTAATCAAAGTTTAAGTCCGCTCGATTATCGTTTCTTAGCCGCTAGCCAAGATTTTGATAAGCGAGAAGTGCAACAGGCTTTAGCTGTTAAAGAAGAAGAAGGTCAGATATTAGCTAAGGCGAATGATACTTTAGTTTCGGCTCAACAACAAGCAAAAGTAGAATTTACTCAAGCCAAGCGCAGGGCTACGCGGATCATTGCGATGGGTTCTGTAGTTTTGGGAATTTCTGTATTGACAGCAATCTCGATCCAATTACAAGTAAAAAAAGCTCAACAGGAACTAGCCGAACGACAAGTAGTCCTGCAAACTTTATTCTCTAAAGCAGCTTTGGTTTCCGATCCTTTTGAAGCGCTGTTGAAAGCATTACAAGCAGCGCAGCAGATGAAAAAATTAGAACCATCAGCCACCAACGATACACAGTTGCAGGTAATGAGGGGACTGCAACAAGCAATATATCATGTTAGAGAAAGCGATCGCGCCCTCGGTCATCGCGGCGCTATCAGAAGTGTAACTTTCAGTCCCGATGGCAAAATTTTTGCTTCTGCTAGCGAGGATAAGACAGTAAAACTGTGGAATGCTAGACCAGCTACATTAATATCAACCCTGACAGGACATACTGGTAGAATTGTGAGTGTGAGTTTTCATCCTAATGGCAAGATTTTGGCTTCTGGTAGTGCAGATGGTACGGTCAAGTTGTGGGATGTAACGCACAGCACTTTAATTAAAACTATTAATGCTCATCCTAGGGGGGTGAGAACTATTAGTTTTAGTCCTGATGGTCAAATTCTCGCTTCCTGTTGCTCCGCTGGCTTTATCTATTTGTGGAAAACGGCAGATGCTACGTTATTAAAAACTCTGAAAGGACATACCGGTACCGTTAACCATATTAGTTTTAGTCCCGATAATCAAACTCTCGCTTCTGCGAGTTTTGATACGACAGTGAGGCTTTGGAATATTCACGATGGCACCCTAATAAACACTCTAGAAGGTCATAAAAGTCATACCCGAAGTGTCAGTTTTAGTCCCGATGGTAAAACCTTAGCTTCTACCGATGAAGACGGCATAGTGAAACTGTGGAATGTAGCAGATGGAACTTTACTGGAAAACCTCCCAACCCATCGCAGGGCTGTCTGGAGTGCAATTTTTAGTCCTGATGGCAAAACTCTAGCGACTATCAGTTCCGATAGTAAAGTCAAGTTGTGGAATTTAGAGGATATAAACGACAACAGAACCGAACCACAACTTCTCAAAGGACATCGCGGGAGAATTTGGAGTATCGGTTTTAGTCCCGATGGCAAAACTCTGGTTTCTGGAAGTTTTGATAGTGCAATCAAGCTATGGAATTTAGAGGTTAGGGAACCGCAAACGATTAAAGGAAATAGCACTAATGTTCAATCGGTAAGTTTTAGTCCCGATGGTAAGATTCTTGCTTCTGGTAGCGACGACTTTAAAATAAAGCTATGGAATAGCAAAAATGGTACTTTACTCCAAACTCTTAACGGTCATCAAGGTCGGGTACTAAGTGTTAGTTTTAGCCCAGAGGGTAATATGTTAGCTTCCGGCAGTGATGACAAAACCGTGAAGTTGTGGAATGTGCAAGATGGTAGATTACTAAAAACTCTCAACGGTCATCGTGCTTGGGTAAGGAGAGTTCGCTTTAGTCCAGATGGGAAGACCTTAGTTTCTGGCAGTTCTGATAGTACGGTAAAACTTTGGAATGTAGCCGATGGTAGGTTGCTGCAAACTTTTAAACAAGCTCGCAGTATTGTAACAGATTTAAGTTTTAGTCCCGATGGAAAAGCTTTGGCGGTGGCTTGTTCGGACGGTGATATAAAGCTATTAAATTTAAAAACAGCTACTTTAACGCAGGCTTTTCCCGCTCATAGCGGTTGGGCAAATACCGTTAGTTTTAGTCCCAATGGTAAAATTTTAGCTTCTGGTGGTTCGGACAGTACAGTCAAACTATGGGATGCAGAAAATGGCAGATTCTTGTTTACCCTAGAAGGACATTTATCTGAGGTAACTAATATTAGTTTCAGTCCCGATGGCAAGATTTTAGCTTCCTCTAGTGAGGAGGGTAATGTGAGGGTGTGGAATCTAGAAAATCGTCGAGAAATATCAACCCTAGAAGGACACCTCGGCAGCGTTACCAGCGTTATGTTTAGTCCCGATGGCAAAACACTGGCTTCTGCTGGGATTGACAATACTATCAAGTTGTGGAATTTAGAACTTGATTTAGATAATTTAATCGGGCGGGGTTGCTTGTGGCTAAAAGATTACCTGGTCACTCATCCTGAAGCAGAAATAAGGGAAATTTGCCGAAATAAGTAATGGGTAATAGCTACTGAACTAAGCTGTCGCGCATTTAAATTGTATATTCAGGGCGGGCGGGACACCCCACAATATCTTGATTCTTTTTTGACATACAATTTAAATGCCGCAACAGCTTACGAACCTATTATTACTTAGTTTGAAAGATATTCTGCACCATTTTTTTATCTACACTCGCCGCCGCCTTATCCAATTCTGCAATCTCGCCCGAGTCCAACTCCCACCCCGAAGCACCAATATTATCCATCGCCTGTGCCACAGATTTCGCCCCAGGAATGGGAATAGTTTCTTTGCAGATGCACCAGTTGATTGCTACCTGCGAAACAGTCTTGTTTCTGAATGCCGCTATTTCTCGCAAACATTCCAAAAGCGATCGCATTCCCGGAAGTAGCTGCTTGCACGCCAAACCTCGGATACCTTTAGGAAGAGAGCCGTTTGCGGAATATTTACCCGTCAGCAACCCCAAGGCTAGAGGACTGTAAGCAATCAATTTTATCCCCAATTCATCGCAAACATCTTTTAACCCGAGTTCTGTCACCGGATAGGTGGAAAGTAGCGAATATTGCACTTGTAAAGTAACAATAGGAATTTGGCGATCGCTAAATTTCCGATGCACCCATTTCAGCCGTTTCGGCCCGTAATTAGACAAGCC
>Ga0164304_10000596_pt1 | contig 10652 bp, 7 predicted proteins | sample Whisoiple_217_MG_FD_110216 | JGI IMG/M metagenome (GOLD analysis project Ga0164304, IMG submission 110216) | Soil microbial communities amended with pyrogenic organic matter from upstate New York, USA - Whitman soil sample_217_MG | ecosystem: Environmental > Terrestrial > Soil > Agricultural...
AGAAGGATGTCGTTTCCTTTGCCGCCAAATAAGAGGTCATCTCCCTTGTTGCCGTCAATGAAGTCATTGTCTTCATTGCCGTTGAAGATATCCTTAAATTCGCCACCAAATAGGTTGTCGTTGCCAGTTAAAGCATCAAAGATATTGGGACTGTTGCTGCCAAAATAGGCGTCATTTATGGGAGTGCCAATTAGAAGACCGGGACTACCATTGATAATATTATCAATTTGTTGGTTGGGTTGGTTGAGATTGGGATACTCAATTCGAGAGCAAATGCAGTCTGTATCGGGAATGTTAACAGGCGCAGGCGTGGGTACGGGTTCCGGTGTCGGCGTGGGAAAGGGTTCCGGTGTCGGCGCGGGTACGGGTGCAGGTGTCGGTCTGGGTACGGGTGGAGGTGTCGGCCTGGGTATGGGTGCAGGTGTCGGCGTTGGAGTTGGTGGGGTTGTGACTGTGGCCCTAATTGGGAAATCAAAGGGATTTTCGTCACTATCATTATTGACAAATTGCAGCGTACCTGTTTTATTTCCTCCTGATGTCGTATCTACTTGAAGAAGCAAATTAGCACTCGCGCCGGGGGCAACAGTTGCAGGGAAGTTTCCGACACTGCTAAATCCGGTTGGTAAGGTAAGGTTGCTGAGGTTTAAAACTCCTATACCGAGATTTTTAACGGTAAAGGTTTTGTTGAGAGTCCCGCCAACTATGACGCTACCAAAGTCGATCGCACTTGCAGTACCATCAACTATATCTGTTGTCCCATCTAAAACTTGAATTTCTGGTAAGAGTGCGGTTGTGACTGTGGCACTAATTGGGAAATCAAAGGGATTTTCGTCACTATCATTATTGACAAATTGCAGCGTACCTGTTTTATTTCCTGCTGCTGCCGTATCTACTTGAAGAAGCAAATTAGCACTCGCGCCGGGGGCAACAGTTGCAGGTAAGTTTCCGACACTGCTAAATCCGGTTGGTAAGGTAAGGTTGCTGAGGTTTAAAACTCCTGTACCGAGATTTTTAACGGTAAAGGTTTTGTTGAGAGTCCCGCCAACTATGACGCTACCAAAGTTGATCGCACTTGCAGTACCATCAACTATATCTGTTGTCCCGTCTAAAACTTGAATTTCTGGTATCGGAGTTAGGTCGTTATCGGTATTAGTCACCGCGACATCGGCTGGATCAACTCCGCTGTAATTAGGGTCGGTACTGGTAGCAGCGGCCGTGACAATGTTATAGGTTTTATTCCCATCTACTAGATTGTCATCAACTCCCGTTGCGGTGACTGTTTGTGCAACATTCCAATTAGCTGAGGTAAAAGTGACTGAAGTTGGGGAAACTGTTCCTTCGGCCGTGTTATCGCTCGTTAAACCTACAGTCACATCAGCCGTGGGTTGACTGTCGAGTTGAACTGTAAATGTGGCTTTACCACCCGCCTCAGTGGTAGTTAATCCTGTGGTCGGTGCGATCGTAATACCAGCAGTACCCCGGTCAATAATCGTCACACTTTGGTTAGTGGTAGTGCCTAATCCTATCCCCGTTGACGGGTTGCTAATTGTTAAAGTAGCTGTTTCCGCACCTTCGACAAGATTATCATCATTAACTGTGACAGTTACTTGTCCCGTATTACTTCCATCTGGGATATTTATTTGAGTGGGAATAGCAGCAGTAAAATCCGCCGCACTAGCAGTACCAGTTAATGCTAAATCAACGGTTTGATTGCCGACGACATTACCTTCTGCAGTGGCGGTAAAGGTAATAGCAGTTTTCCCGGCTTCGCTGGCAGTAGTTGTGCTGGCAGTGAGGTTAACTTTCGGTGCTGGAATGGTAATATTAAAAGTAGCTTTGTCCGAAAGGTCAACACCACCATTAAACGTGCCGCCGTTATCTTGCAGCTGTACTTCAACCGTGGCAGTACCCGGTTGACCGTTGGGAGTGTAGGTGAGCGTGCCATCATTTGCTACAGTTGGTGCAGCGGTAAATAAGCCGCTACCGCTGGTAATATTAACCGTGTAATTCTTAACAGCTTGAGTTGCTTCATTGACGGGGCCGAAAGAAACGCTATTTACCCAACTTGTGACGGTTTGAGCCGTATTTTTCCAAGATGTTAGGGTTTGGTTGCCTAAGTTGGTGAAACTGGGTTTGTCATTGACTGGATTAACGGTAATGGTAAAGTTTTTTACAGAGGAAGTATCAACTCCACTGTTAAGAATGCCGCCACTGTCTTTAACAACAACATCAAAGGTGGATGTACCATTCGCGTCAGGGGCGGGAGTATAGGTGAGGTTGCCACTGGCATCTATTGCGGGTAATGTCGCAAATAAGCTGGGGGTGCCGATGTTGCTGACAGTGTAGGTAGCGGTTTGGGCGGATTCGTCGGCGGCGCCGGGGTTGAAGGTGGCCCAACTCGTTACTGTTTGCGCCCCGCTGTCTTCGTTGACGGAGGTTGGGTTGGTGGCACTGAAACTGGGAATATCGTTGACGGGGGTAACGGTGATGGCTGCGGTGTCGGTGGCCGTGCTGAAGGCAGTTATGCCGCCGTTGTTAGTGGTGTCAGCGGTGCTGCCGTTGACCCCAGACAAGCTATCCCAGGCGCGGAAGGTGATGGCGTCAGTGAGGGTGCCGTTGTAGTCGGCGGTTGGTTGGAAGTAGAGGCGGGTATCGGCATTGGCGGCGAGTAGGCGAGCGTTGTCATCGGATACGGCAACCAAGGCGTTCCAGTTTGTGCCGCCGTTGGTGCTGTAGAACCAAGTGCCCTTGGTGGTGTCGGCGGCGGTGATGGCGATGCCTGCCACTGCGCCAGTGTCGGGGTCGGTGATGTTTGTACCTATAGCAGCCAGGTTGGAAATGAGTGTGCCGACAGCGCCAGTCGGTACAAGCGCATCTTCTAGGACGGGGAGGGTGATGGCGCTATCGGCAAGAACGGGTGCGGTATTGGCGATGATGGTGCCGTAAACATCGCTATTGTCTTGGCTATTGCCGACACCGTTGGCTCCGGTGGTGGCAGCGGGGATGCTTGCTTGGTTGGGAGCGGTGTTGGTGGTGAAGGTGGCTCCCAATGTGGTGACAGTGGGTGGGGTAGCTGGCATACCCTGGGGATTGCCATTCTGGTTAACGGTGGAAGGAGTCATGGCAAAAATTGCCCCACCTTTGCCTTGACCGGGGTTGTCGCTTGCGCCTGTGCCGCCTTCCGCTTTGTTGCTAGTAAAAGTGGCGTTGTTGAGGGTTAAAGTGCCTTGGCGGATAAAGACAGCACCCCCAAAGCCTGCACCACCGCCGCCCAAGCCGATGCCGCCGCCGTCGTCGCCGTCGCCACCGCCAAAGCCGCCCAAGCCGCCTGCGCCGCCGCCGCCGCCGCCAAAGCCACCGTCGCCGCCGTTCAAGCCGCCGCCGCCGCCGCCGCCAAAGCCGCCCAAGCCGGCGTTGCCGCCCCCGCCGCCCCCGCCGCCAAATTCACCGTTCTTGGCGGTGCCATAGCTACCGCCGAAGCCGCCGCCCAAGCCACCAAAGATACCCCCCTTACCGCCGACGCCGCTGTTACTGCTACTGCCGGTGCCACCACCACCGCCATTTTTACCAATTACACCATTCCCCCCGATGGCAGAGTTGTTTGTGAAGTTCACATTACTCAGCGTCACCGTCCCCTGAGAAATGAACAGTCCGCCCCCCATACCGGCAGCCCCGCCACCGCCACCGTAGCCATTTCCGCCTTGCGCCCGTCCCCCCGTAATGTTGAGGTTAGATAGAGTGACACTTCCCGACTCGATAAAGAAGGGTCGAACATCCCCGCTATCATTCATATTGTTATCATTGACATCCCCACTGACAAAAAAACCACCGCCATTAATTACAAGATCGCTTTTAATGGGGATGGCGGGATCTGCGGTAAACCTGACATTATTTGCCACGGTAATAATGTCAGCGCCGGCTGCGGTATTTGCTTGATCGATTGCCCAGCTTAGGGTGTTAGGTTCCAGCCCTGTGCCGTCATCGGTGGGGACGGTGACATTAAAAGTTGCCAAGCTATAGTCATAGTTTTGCAGGGCCTGAGCATTAAAGGGATTTGTGGCTTCAATGCTGCCGGTTTGTATTTCTAAATCCCAATCTGCCCCTAATTTTGTACTCCCGGTTTTGTCGTTACTTGCGGCAATATCCGCCCCTGTGATTTCGCTGAGTTTTTGAATAAAAGAACTCCCCCCTGCCTCTTTTAAGAAGGGGGGTTCTGAGTCTTCTTTCCCTCCTTTTGAAGGGATGAGGGCGGGTTCTTCCCCTACATTACAGGCATACCATAAAATGTCGGCATTTTCACTCAAATTTGCTTGCCATTGCTGCAATAAAGTTGAGTAGCTTTCTAAGTTTTCGCTGTTAAGGTAGGTTGCGCCAAGTTTTAAACTGCCCTGACTGCCGTGTGAAAGAATATGAACAGCGCTAAGATTAGAAGTGCCGGCCAGTATTTCTGTAATTTGCTCAACGCCATCGCGGGCTCCATCCAGCACCACAACTTGCGTGTCTGCGGGAATGTCGGCTACGAGTTGCTGGTAATTCTGTACAGTCGGATCGACGATAATAATTTGCTTGGCTGCGATATTCATAGATTCAGTCCTGGTTTTAGTGGGAAATTAAGTGAAAAAAAGATGATTTTTTCTCTCGGAAATCTGCTAACTCCTGAAGAGTTAAACTGGGTAACTTCTCAAGTTCTAAACGGTGAGTTTGTTGATGGCAAAATTACTGCGGGCGTGGGGGCATCCGGAGGTGAAGGATAACCTGCAATTAAAAGCCGATTTTTCTCTGGTGCACGAACTCAATAAGGTTGTAATACAAGCTCTCTGGGGTGTTCAACTTTTTCAAATGGCGGTGCGGCCAAAGATTATAAGCCCTGCTATTTTTAGTAAATATGAACCGGGGATGAAGTATGGAAGACATATTGATACTGCCCTGATGGGTAGTGAAAATTATATGATGCAGACGGATATTTCTGTGACGATGTTTTTGAGTCCAGCATCCAGTTACACTGGGGGAGAGTTGGTGATAGAAAGTCCGCATGGTGAGCCATCGGTCAAATTGGATGCTGGAGCCTTGGCTGTGTATCCTTCTACATCTTTGCATGGCGTTGAACTGGTGACGCAAGGTGTTAGGTTTGCGGCAGTTAGTTGGGTGCAAAGCCCGATCCGCGATGCTCATCAGCGGGAGATTTTGCTTGATTTGGATACGGCGGGGCAAAGCATTTTTGAAAAACATGGAAAAAACCCTGAATTTGACTTTATTTGTAATAAATTTACCAATCTATTACGCCTGTGGGCTGACGTTTAAAGTTGTTTATGCCCTTTTTATTGCTTCTTAATTTCTGTTTGATGACAATGACACTGGCTTGACTATAACTCGATTATACCCAAAAAGATAAGCCATCAAATAGGTCAAACAAATCGGGCAGTAAAATCGTTTTTTTAGGTTTAAAATTGACTAAACCACGAACTTGATGTAACCCTTGTGTTTTCTGCTTTTTATCATATTCTGGCTCTTTATTATATTGAACATTATCAAAATCATGATTAAAAGGCTCTTTGCCAATAAATTGATAAATTAGCGATATCGTTTTACCAGGCATTAGGGTTAGTAGCTCATAGTCTACCAATAGAAGAAATGCACTTTGTTCGCTGTAAAAAGCTTCTTTACAGGCGTTACAAGCATAACCCACTAAACGCGAACCTTGACTTAATGTTTCGGTGCGACTGTAAACTGTAGCCGGTTCTGCTGGATTATTAAATAACCTGGAAAAATCAAAGGGGTTGCGCCGAATCGCTAACTCGATGCTGTCCATTATCCAAGGGATATTTATGACGCAGCAAATCACTTTTGCTTCGGGAAATAGTTGCGGAATTAATGGCAACTTGCTGCACCAAAGGCGATTGGTGTCGAAGATGATTTGTTTGTCAGCTTGCGGGTGGTAATAAGCTGAAAAGATGCTTAGAATCCGAGTCCGTTTTTGTTCAGGGGAAATGAACGCGGAAAACTCATTGTCTTCGCTCATGGCTTCCCACATTCGCTCTACTAAACCCCCCACGGGGCTAGTCATGGCGGCGTGAAACCGGGGTTTTTTTCGCAGGATGGCTGCTAGTAAGGTAGAGCCTGAAAGCAGCAATCCCGAGATAAAGTGGGCTTTCTGGCGCATCCAGTTGGAATATATTTAAGGTTGGTAAGTTGTCTGCATTTGAAGAGAAGAAAGCGATCGCTTTTGCGGTTGCTACTTGCTGTTTCATTGCACACTATTGACTTTCAATAATCTCAGGAGGCAAGACAGTGCCTCCAGCATCTGAGACGGTATCTGCTTTAAGTTGGATGTTGCATAACTTTACGGAATTACCGCCGAGTTTATTGCAAAAGCTATCTTGCGGTAGATGGCAGTCTCCTTCGTTCATTATTATAGACTCGCGAGTAGGAGAAAAGTGCGATCGAACTGGGTCAAGAATAATGATGACCTCGGTCATTGCTTTGGGCAAAAAAATGTGCTAGGAGAGATTTAGACCAAAATCAGTTCGCGATCGCACTCGCAACCCAAGCGTTGGGGAGTTTTCTAGGGGGATTTTGGGCTGTAAGAATGTTTTTTGGTCGATCGAACTTGTGCTATTGTCAATTCCCAACCAAACAATCTAATTCCCCTTGCATTTGGGCGGTAACTCGATCGAAACAAGCATCAACATAATTGCGATCGCGCGCCGCCTCCGAACCGTACCTCTCAAATACAATTGGTTCGCACACGCGAGTCCGAATTTGCACGGGTAAAGGCAGGTTTGGTAAAGGTCCAATACTCAATCCCCAAGGCAATCCCAAATACACCGGAAATACCACCGGATCGATGCCCAACAACCACGGCATCCCCCATTCGTGCAATTGCTTTGCTTGTTCGTACAAATCGGCCAAAACTATCAAAGTATCGTGGGCACCGTGGGATATAATTGGTACAATTGGTACTTCTTCTCGCAAGGCTAATTTAATAAATCCCTTGCGTCCTGCAAAGTAGATTCGATCGCGCAAGTGGTGGGGGCGAAAAACATCTTGGGCGCCGCCCGGATAGACGAGAACTGGGGCATTTTTACGCAAAGCTGCGATCGCCATTTTCGGATGCGCTTTGAGGGCACCACACTGAACCGCCATGCTAGCAACATCAGGAGAAACTTGCCAAACCGTCGGGTGCATCAATCCGTAGGCCAAGCGTTCGGTTCCGTACCTGCGGAACCATTCGTAGAGGAACATAAACATATCTGGGGCGGCGATTCCCCCGTTGTGAGAACCGACAACGAGCATTTTTCCGCTCGCGGGTACGTGGTGCCAGCCGTCGCTTTGTACGCGAAAATAGTAGCGGTACAGCCATTCCCAGATGGGCAACAAAAGCTGAATGAAGTCGGGATTGCGATCGTCTAAAGATAGACCGTCAAAGGGATATTTAGAGGATTTTCGGTCTTTTTTGTTAGTAGTTATTGTCACTGCAAAAATATTTAACGCTTTGGTCATTATATAGCAGAAGTCAGAAAGCTTTAGCTATCTCCGAGAGAAGGAAGAAGGGAGCATCTCAGTTTGGCTTTTACTCTCCTTGTGGGATCCAGCGGGACGCTCGCACTCCCCAAAAAAAATTTACTATCATTAATATGCTCCCCTTTAGAAAGAATCTACCGCATTAGTTTTAGCAATTAAAAACGTCGTAACCGTCTAGGGCGGTTGCTATATCTATATAATTAAATCAGAATTTGCCCAAATATTAGGTTTCTGATTTGAGCGGGCTAGTTTTGTTCGCAGGTTTGGTGCTGCTTGTCTATTTTGTTGGCTAAACCCGCCCCTTGTATAGCAGAAGTCCGATGGAAGTCGGAAGAAGGAAGAAGGAAGAAGCAATAAAATCAATCGTTTCAGCCATTAACAACGTCCTAACCGTCTTGGCGGTTGCTATATCTTTAAACAGACAGCCTCCCGCACCGCAGCACGCAAAGTAAAGCGTCAGCGAGTAAATACAAAGAAACCTTCCAAGTTTCTCACTTAAGAGCCAGAACCAAGGGCACCTGAAGTCAAGGAACTACAAGCCGGCGTTGCGACGACTAGAATCCTTAAGGGAAATGTCTCCACAGGAACAAAACCCTTTGGAAACAGCTACAGCAACTGTCATCGACCGCGCGGCCGCTCGATCCACAAAAACACCACCGCGCTGTAAACTGTCAGGCCTTTAAACACTTAACAGTTAACTGTTGACTCGGACATTCGGACACTCCCCCACTCTCCCGGCTCTCCCCATCGGGCCCACTCGTGTTCTCCCCCTCCCCCGCTCTGCCATAACGAGCAATTTATAGGGGTAGCAGCTTAATTGGTCTTGGCTTAACTCTCAGCAAAAATTAAATTATGTAGATAAAACTTGACTTACAGCGATAAAAAATGTTAATTACAGCATTTTCCTGGAAGACAAATCGATTTTTTTGCTATATTGACCTGCAATAAAGATAATGGTTTTGATGAGATGAGGAGTTGAACGGATGAAAAACTTGAGTTACTGGAACAAACCCGCTGCCTTGCTGGGCGCGATCGCGCTCGCAGCCGTCTGTGTGCAAGCGAATGCGATCGGGGTTGCCGCCCCATCAACATCCACTGCGAGTCAGGATGCTGAAAATAGTTCATTTGAAAATAGCGCCACCTTTCAAATAGCCCAAGCTGGCAACATTTGCCGTAAAGTCACTCCCAAACAAGGTTTGGCCGTTCGCCAGAACCCAGACCCCAAATCCCCTAGAGTTGGCGGTGTAGCAACTAACACTCAGGTAACGCTGTCCCAAAGCGCTACTTCTGTTAAAGCCTCCGACGGCCGCGTCTGGATTCAAATTACCGCTCCGGTAAAAGGGTATGTAGCTGCCGGATACCCCAACAACGAGGCTAATTTAGGTTCCTGCACGATAGCAAGCACAATTAGTCAAACTTCCCCTCGTCCGGCACCGGCACCGGCACCTGCTGCGACACCGGCACCTGCTGCGACACCAGCACCGGCACCGAGTCCAAGTCCTGCACCAGCAACGACACCGGCACCAGCAACGACACCAGCACCAGCAACGACACCGGCACCAGCAACGACACCAGCACCAGCAACGACTCCAGCACCGGCAACGACACCTGCACCAGCAACGACACCAGCACCAGCACCAGCAACGACACCTGCACCTGCAACGGGTCCGGTAAGTCTGTGCCGCCAAGTAGAACCTCGCGTAGCGCCGAGGGGTCTAGCTATCCGCACTGAGCCTTCAAGGACTGCTGCAGTTAAAGGTGGTGTACCGGCTAACGGTCAAGTAACGCTTGTGCCGAATTTCCAGTTAGTGAAAGATAGGAATGGAGAAGACCGCAATTGGGTTGAGATTTCAGCCCCTGTGGCCGGATTCATCTCGGCTGGAAATTTGATCATGTGCAAGTAAACTTGTGAGTTCGATCGCTCTTTTTGACTAAAAGAGCGATCGACAATCAACGCAACTTCCCATTTATTTTCTTCCCTTTTTCCTTGCCTTTCCCCACGCAAGCAAGTGCTGCTGCCATGCTGTAGCGGGCAACTGGACCACGACTCGCCACCAAACTTTTATCACCCCTAAACAACCTCGCTGTCGAATTCCATCTCCGATCGGATCGCGAAACAACTGAATCATTAATCCCCCGTATTCTCTGCGGAACGAACAGGGATAAATCAACAGCAGCAAAGTGTAGAGACGTAGAGAAGCTGACAAGATCAATTCTGATAACTTCACCCCTCCTCCACTCCAATTCATTGTTAATGTTTCAATGTTTAATTTTTAATTCAAACGGTTAAAGTGGAACGATTTAGCAACTGTTTTTTTTTGGCCATTTCTACTAAATGGGCTGTTCGGCGTCTAGGGTAATCATATCGTTTCCGGTTGCATCGGAATGATAAAGTCAAGGTCAATAATTCCACATTCCCCGACTCCCGACTCCCGACTCCCCACTCCCCATCATTCCGGTGTAACCGGAATTGATATCACTTGGCTCTACCTACAGAGGCCGCTTGCCCAATCTTGGTGTCCGCGATTTGGTTGACACTTGGATTGTCGGCCCATCCAGACAATTTCCCACTTATTTTGCCTGAGTCTGAGTTCGATGCGGTGCCGCATTGCAGCAACAGAATCGTCAGCTAAACCGACGACTGTTTGGAGAATTACGGCTGTTTCTCGCGTGGGATATTCAACTGAAATTTGGTCGCTTTTTCGGCCTTCAGATTCTCTGTCGCTGCTAAAAAGTTTTGCTGCGATATCTTTGGGGTTGGAGAGGGTAATTTGGCGATCGGCAAGGAACTGTTTACCGTTTATTGCTTCGTAGTTCGATCGGGCGGCGGGCTGCCCCCTTGCTGCGGTGGGAATGTGGATGCTGGCGAAAATAGCTAGGAAAAAGAGCGATCGATCGAGAGTTGATTGGTTCATGAGGCTTGAGATTGTGCCAGAAATTTTTGTCTTCGAGAGACGAAAGCCGCCAAATCTGCCTCGGTGAATTGAGTTTGCTGCCATGAGGGGCGGGCAAGCAGTCGATCGCACCAAGCTTGAATTTTAGGATAGCCGTCTAGGGACACATCAACCCAAGATAGCAAGGGCACGACGGTGCCGGCAACGCACTCGGCAAAGGTAACAGTGTTGCTAGCG
>Ga0164304_10000597_pt1 | contig 10649 bp, 9 predicted proteins | sample Whisoiple_217_MG_FD_110216 | JGI IMG/M metagenome (GOLD analysis project Ga0164304, IMG submission 110216) | Soil microbial communities amended with pyrogenic organic matter from upstate New York, USA - Whitman soil sample_217_MG | ecosystem: Environmental > Terrestrial > Soil > Agricultural...
GAGCCGCGCGGCGATGAAGTTTTCGAGTGATGCGCCATGACTCCGCAGGCGAACTTCATGATCCTGGCGCCGATCAGACAAGGGGGTGAAGAAGAGTTATGCCAACTCCTCGAATCGATGAACGACCGGCCGGGGCAGCTAAACGTGAACAACCCACTGATTCCATTCACTCAGTTCGATACACTTCATTTCGCTCGATTGATCATCCTGAAGGACAACTCGGTTAATGACGTTCGCGCTTACGGCGGCGTGCCGGTTCCGAACTATCCGCTCTACCTGGCGTTCCTCGGCGATATCGATGGCGATGCCGATCGCTTTTTCGATGAACTGGTCAGTCGCGCCGGCGACGGGTTGCGTAAAATTTTTTCCTTTTGCGACGGATTCGAGCCCACGACTGAACTCGTCAGGTGGATGAAGGCGCACAGCGCCCCTCCGATCGCGGTCTACGTAAACTGGCGGGGGCGAACCGTGCTCCAGATTCAGGAAGAAGCGGCCTTACAGGAGGCGCTCCAAAAACATCTGCAGGATAACGCGACCGATTTCGGCAATCTGCCGGCGCGGGAAATTCACGCAAGATTACAAGAATTCATTCAGAAGGAGAAAGCGGAACAGCGGCTGAAGCTTTCGGACGCACGACCAACGCCGGTCTGGTGGTGGATTAAGAACGCGCTCCATATGATTGGGCTTCCGTTGCTGACCTTGCTGCTGTTGCCTATCCTCATCCTGCCAGCGCTGATCTATATCATTTGTCTCCGGCGCCTGGAGAAAACTGATCTCGAGCTTTGCTGGCGCGTGGATCAGACGTACTCCGACATGTTGGCGTCCCGCGAAGACCATTACGTCACCAATCAATTCACGGCGATGGGCAGCTTGAAGCCGGGGCTGGTCCGGCTCCTGACTATGACTGGAGTTCTGACCACTGTGAATTGGGCCGCGCGGCATATTACCCCGCGCGGCCATCTGGGACGCATCCGCACAATCCACTTCGCGCGCTGGGTCTTTCTCGATGACAAGAAGCGAATGGTGTTCTTCAGCAACTACGACGGAACGGTCGAAAGCTACATGGACGATTTCATCAACAAGACCGGCTTCGGCCTCAATGCCGTCTTCAGCAATGGCATCGGTTATCCAAGAACTAACTGGCTGGTGCTGGACGGATGTCAGGATGAACAGAAATACAAGGACTTCCTCCGACGCCACACTTTACCAACTCAAGTGTGGTACAAGGCTTATTTGGGTTTGACGGCCATCGATCTCGAACGGAACACGCGGATCCGCCAGGGTTTGGAGTCAACGTCTTTGAGCGAGCAGGAGGCCCGCGAATGGGCTGCCCTTCTATGACCACAACCGAAATCGATTACAGCGATGTCCAGGGCCTTGTCCGCTTTGGCTATGGGAAAATGAGAGGTGCCTCTTATGCGCTCGTTCGGGTGAGAAATCAGATGGCGGCAAAATCGTGGCTGCGCGACACGAAATTCAATGACGCCAGGATCCAGAGCCCGCCGCCTTCCACCGCGATCCAGGTTGCGTTCACGGCCGACGGGCTTGCCGCGCTTGGAGTTTCGCCCGCCATTGTCAACAATTTTTCTCCCGAGTTCTTCACCGGCATGACGGAGCCAAACCGCGCGCGCCGCCTCGGTGACATCGAAAGCAACGCCGCCTCGAAATGGGTTTGGGGTTATGCTAACAAAACTCCTCATCTGCTGATAATGTTCTTCGCGAAGCCCGCGCAGCTCAGCAGTTTCATCGCAAATTCCAAGGGAAAAACGTGGGCCGAGGCTTTCGATGAAGTGCGCTGGCTCGGCACAGCAGATCTCGACGGAGTTGAACCTTTCGGATTCACCGACGGCATTAGCCAACCGGAAATCGATTGGAACCGAGAGCGTGACGTAACTCGCCCGCAGATTGAATACACCAACCTGGTTGCGCTTGGGGAATTCCTACTCGGGTATCCCAATGAGTACAACAAATACACCAATCGCCCATTGATCGATCCCGATCCCCTCAACCGCGGATTACTCTACGCTGAAGATGCGCCTGAGAAAAAAGATGTCGGTCGTAACGGGACCTATCTCGTCATGCGCCAGTTGCAGCAGGATGTCGGCGGCTTCTGGGAGTTCGTCAAAGAGCAGTCTGGTGGAGATGAGGGACGTGCCGAAAAGCTGGCCGCCGCCTTCGTCGGGCGCACCAGACAGGGCAGCCCGCTGGTGCGTTCGCAGGAGAACCCCATCCAAGGTGTCGGATCAGATCCGGATGACATTTGCCTGAATCAATTCACGTTCGCGAAGGATCCGGCCGGCGCGCTTTGCCCTTTCGGCGCCCACGTCCATCGTGCGAACCCGCGCAACCCCGATTACCCGGGACGACCAACTGGCCTCGACAAACTCATCACCATGCTGGGTTTTGGTCCGAGAGGTTTCCGCGACGATCTCATGTCGCCTGTTCGCTTTCATCGCATTCTGCGGCGCGGTCGCGAATATGGACCGGAGCTGCTGCCGTTCGAAACGCATGACCTGAAGCCAGCGCAGGATTCCGAACGCGGATTACACTTCATCTGCATCAACGCAAACATCTCGCGCCAATTCGAGTTCTTGCAGAACGCGTGGATAGCGAACAGCAAGTTCTCGGGCTTAACCGGAGAAAGCGACCCGCTGCTGGGCAATCGCGAGTCGATACCGGGCTGCCCGGTTACTGGCGGTTTCACAATGGCCGGCGACAACGCGTTACGTCGCCGTGTCTCGGGGCTGCCGCAATTCGTCACTGTGCGCGGCGGCGCTTATTTTTTCCTGCCAGGTTTACGCGTCCTACGCTATTTCGCGGCAATTCCAAATAGTTAATGAATTATAGCAGCCATTTTCTTCGAGAAGGCAGCGACAATAAAGGTCACGGCTCTTACACACAACTGTCCAGCGAGGACAGGGAAAAAGTGCTCTAATACCTGAAGACGCTGTAGCGCGGCGGCCCATGATTCGTTGTACTTCTTGACAAGGTTCGGCCGCCGAACAAAAGCCCTTCTGCGGACGGCGGTTCACCTGTTTGAGAATTTTCTCTCCAACCAACCGGTAAATTTCAGGAGAGGAAGACCATTGCTGCGGGTCGCGCAAGCGCCACATCGTCATTAAACCAGCCAGATCAACTGCCGCTGGAGAACGGAGAGCCCTAACTACTCTGTCAGGAGCGCTAGCGGATGTAAGCTTCTTCTGTCGCCGGTCGCCGCGGTTCATGTGGCGATTAAACGTCAGAGCCATTACGCCGACAAGCGCCGCGAGAAGTTGGATTAATTTCGGAAAAGCCGATCAGCTAACTTTCGGTAGGTGCGCTTCCATGCTTGTCGTCAGGTATTAAATTTGGTACTTGGTCGTTGCTGGTGACCCCGCGGCCGCTCATCTTCATTTCCGCGGTTAGCCGGGAGCTAAGAAGCGCTCGGCAGCTCGTAGCAAATACGCTCACTTTTCTCGGTTACCAGCCGGTCTGGCAGGAGATTTTCGGAACTGAGACGGGCGATCTCCGTTCAGTGCTGCGAGAAAAAATCGATAAGTGCAAGGGTGTGGTTCAACTAGTTGGTCAATGCTACGGGGTCGAACCACCGACTCGCGATGAAGAATTCGGGCGCGTCAGCTACACGCAATACGAAGCGTTTTACGCCCGGAAGCGCGGGAAAAAAGTCTGGTATCTGTTCATGGATGAGAGCTTCCCGAGTGATGCGCACGAGCCAGAGCCTGCGGCACTGCGTGAGTTGCAAGCGACTTATCGAAAACGTCTCCAATCCGAGGCGCACATCTTTCATCCGCTGACGAGCAGCGAAGCATTGGAGGCCAGTGTTCTCAAGTTGCGGGACGATCTCACACGGCTGCGTCGTGGCGTGAAGCAATGGGCCGTAGGCGTTACCGCGCTACTCGCCCTCATTGCCGGTCTGGTTATCTGGCAATTATGGAGTCAGGCCCAAATGAAATCGGAGATGGCCAAGCTGCGAGAGGGCATCATGGCGTATCCGCAGATGGAAGCTCAGGTGCGCGGATCGCAAACGGAAAAGGATCCAGGCACGCTTCAGGAACGGGTATATGCAGAACTTGGCAAGCAGCTTGGGGTTGATGCAAAACTGCTGCGGGAAAAACTGCCGCGCTTTGCTGATGACTTGAAACGCGCGCCGGATGCGAGCAGCTACGAGCGAGCGAATGCAGCCTACGTTGCCAAGGATTATGTCGAAGCGGAACGGCTGGCGTTACAAGCAGCCGATGAGGCGCGCAAAGCCTCGCCGTCAAAGCCGAAAGATATCCTGCAGGCGTTGATGCTGGCTGGATTAGCGGCACAGAAGCACATTGAGTATGCCCGCGCGATGGAACATTTTCGCGAAGCGGAGAAGTTGACTGATCGGGTCCACACTCCCCGGGAGTGGGCTGAAGTGCAACACGCGATTGCCAATTTGACCTTCGATCAGGGGCAGTACCCGGAAGCCGAGAAAATGTTGCGAAATGTTATTGAAGTTCGTACTCACGTGCTCGGTTCAGAACATCCAGACACGCTCAGGAGTCGTAATAGCCTTACCCATGCGCTCTGGAAGGGAGGCAAGTATGCCGAGGCGGAAACGGATTTTCGTGAGCTCATCAAGCAGGAAGAAAAGGTACTAGGACCGGAAGATCCCGATACGCTTTTCAGCCTCCACGGCCTGGCGATCACTCTTGATCTGCGAGCCAAGTATGCCGAGGCGGAAGCACAATTTAGCGCACTAATTAAGACCGAAGAGAGGGTGCTCGGCGCTGAGCATCCCCAGACGCTCAGGAGCCGCATGGAGCTGGCGATTACGCTTTACGAGCAAGGCAAATACCGGGAGGCGGAAGGACAATTTAGAGAGCTAACCAAGGCCGAAGAGAAAGTAATGGGAGCTGAACATCCCGAGACGCTAAAGAGCCGCAGCAACCTGGCCGTCACGCTTTACGAGCAAGGCAAATACGAAGAGGCGGAAGCGGAGCATCGTTCGCTTTTAAAGCTAAGAGAGAAAGTGTTGGGGCCTGAGCATCCCGACACGCTTCTTAACCGTAACAACCTGGCCCTTATGCTGATCAACCAAGCCAAATATCCGGAGGCGGAAGCGCAATTTAGCGCGCTAATCAAGACTGAAGAGAAAATACTGGGACCCCAGCACCCGGCGACGCTGCAGAGCCGAAACGGTCTAGCCTGCGCGCTTCAAGGCCAAGGCAGGTATGCTGAAGCCGAAGCGGATTTTCGTGAGCTTATCACGTTGGAAGAAAAGGTACTAGGACCAGAACATACCGATACGCTCACCAGCCGGAGCGGACTGGCCAAAACGCTACTGGCGGAGGGTAAGGACGCCGAAGCCGACATTCGTGAGGTAATCAGGCTGCAGGAAAGAGTACTGGGGCCCGAAAATCCCGACACGCTCGACTCGTGCTACTATTTTGCCTCGGGCCTAACACATCGTGGTAAGACTGAGGAAGCAAAGGAATTTGCGCGGCGTGCGGCCGAAGGTGCGCGCAAAGTGTTGGGGCCCGGTCATCCTTCGACACGCAAATACGAAAAGCTTTTGGCGGATTTGGAAGCAAAACACTAGACCAGCATTGGACCCGCGGACACGCTCGTGAGTCGCGCAGCGAGGCGCTTCAGCGCGGTGTTCCTACAAATGCCTGGCGCAATACCCGCGCGTGTGCCACTTCCTGGGACCCCGATCCGACGTACTCCGCCGAATATCTATCAAACTTTGCAGTCTCACCTACCGGGAGCGATTTCTGGACGTCTTAAACGTTGTCGCTGGCAATTGTCTGTTTCTCGGTATTCCACACCATCACGCTTTTTTTCGCTTGCGGTGAAGTCTTCGCGTCCTTCTCGGTGTCCACCGCGATGTAGCGCACCTTCTTGGCCTTTAACTGCGCTTTGCGCTTGGCGGCAGGGTTAACGGTTCTCTGCAGTAGTTCGTGCGCGACGAAAAGACCTTGTGCGCACGGCGGTTCTCCGGAAGTTTCGTTCTGTCATGGCGGGAAATCGCACCCTGGGTTGTCTCAGCATTTTTTTGTTTGTCGCGCTTTGCGCGAGCCTGTTCGTGAATTTCGTGCTGATGGTTACAGCATTTCAGCGCTTGGGGGGCGGCATCCGGGAAGCAGAACCGATCCCGCGTTTCCGGGAGATCCTGCTCCAAAGAGGCGGCCGCGCCAGCCTGGATAAAATCGCTGTCATCACTATGCGCGGCCTGATCAGTTCTTCGCTCCCAGGCAACGTGAGCGATTCAATGGTCGATGACATGCGCGCTGCGCTTCAACAGGCGCGTGACGATAGTCGCGTAAAAGCCATCGTACTGGAGGTCGATTCTCCCGGTGGAGAAGTCACCGCGTCCGATGCGATCTACAGCGCGCTAGTCAAGACGCGCGCGAGAAAACCAGTCGTTGTTTACATGGATTCGCTGGCAGCGTCCGGCGGCTATTACGTCTCTTGCGGCGGGAAATTTTTAATGGCCAGCGACACGACCATTACAGGGAGCATCGGCGTTATAATCCAAACCCTCAATTATGAGCATTTATTTGATAAAGTGGGGCTTGCCTCCGTGGTCTTCAAAAGCGGCAAATTCAAGGACATGCTTAACGGCGCTCGGCCAATCACTCCGGAGGAGCGAGATCTTGTGCAGAACTTTATCATGAAAACGTACGACAAGTTCCTCGGCATCGTCGCGAAGGAGAGGAATCTACCGGCCGATCTCCTGCGCAACTCAATTGCCGATGGCCGGATCTTGTCCGGTAAGGAAGCATTCGACAACAAGCTGATCGATGGCCTTGGTGAGTTGGACGACGCCTACCGCAAGGCAAAAGAACTGGGCAACGCACCAGATGCAAAAGTGGTGAAGTACGGTCCGCCGTTCAGTCTGGGCCGCTTCCTGCGAATATTTGGAGAATCCGAGTCAAAGATCGAACTCCAGCTTCCAAAGCAGCTCGTTCCGCAACTGGAATCAGGACGCGCGTATTTCCTGCCGAGCTATTACGCACCTTAGCGGCGGGGTCCCATGCCATCCGCCAGCCTCTTTGCGGCATTCGGTGTCGCTCCGAACTTTGTTTATGGCGTCCTTTCACTTCTTTATGTTGTTGTCAGCGCTTATGTCTACATCTCGCTGATTCAGCAGATCACCGCACGAGGAGACTCCAAAGCGTTCGGCGGTGATACGGCGACGCGCATTTTTGGTCTGCCTGAGGCCATACTGTCTGGAGTACTGATTGTTTTTCTTTTGCTCAATATTGGTGCGTCAGTTTCGCATCCTTCGATCGACTTCAGCGCACCCACTCTTTTGGGGAATTTCCTTCTCATGGCTTTCGTGGTGCTTTTTATCGTAGCTTTCCTGCAGCTTCGTGGATTTGACGTTGGCTCGTTAGCTGGTTTTTCCAGAATCACCTTTCTCCGCGTCTTGAGCACTGGAGCAGTTCTGCTGTTCTTCGCTTATCCACTGATCTTATGGGCCGACATCATTACACAGCGGCTCTTCGGCGGCGGCTCGAGCAGGCAAAACGTCGTCGAGTTTTTCAGCGGCTCGCGCACGATCGAGCAGCGAATCATGATCATTGTCTTCGCAATAGCGATCGCCCCGGTAATTGAGGAATTTCTGTTTCGATTTTTCCTCTACAATGTAATCAAACGCTATCTTGGCCGCCTGGTTGGTGTCACGTTCAGCGCGCTGCTCTTCGCCGCGGCGCACGCACACTTTCCGTCCTTTGTGCCATTGTTCGTACTCGGAAGCTGTTTCGCAATTGCCTACGAATGGAGCGGTTCCATTCTTGTAGCAATGACGATGCATTCGCTCTTCAATTCGCTCACTCTCGCCGCCCTTGCATTTCCGGAGATTTTTTCTCCATGAAAATCGGTGCGTCCGCCGCCGGTCAGCGCACCGCACGGATTGGTTCGAAGACGAAAATTCGCTGCGGCGATGTGGGTGAAGACGAGTTGCTGGGCGAGCTTCTGCGGCCTCTGGTGCCGGGAAAAGCAGTAGTCGTAGGTCCGGGTGACGATTGCGCTGTAGTGGAAATGCAGGATCATGGAAGGCTTCTGGTCCTAAAGACTGATTGCGTTGTCGAAGAAGTGCATTTTTCTCGAGGAACGAATGCGCTGCGTGTTGGATGGAAAGCAATGATGCGCCCGCTCAGCGATTTTGCCGCCACCTCAGCAGTGCCTCGGTTCGCGCTAATTACCTTGATCGTTTCAGAAAAAACCGAGGTCACTTGGGTGAAAGAGCTTTATCGCGGTCTGCGCCGGGCCGCGAAAAGGTTTGAAGTGAGCATCGTTGGCGGCGAAACGAGCAGCACACCAGGGCCGATTGCAATTTCGACCACCGCAGTCGGATTTGTTGAAAGGGGCCGTGCCGTATCGCGCCGGGGCGGTAAGGCAGGTGATGATCTTTTCGTCACCGGCCGGCTCGGTGGTGCGTCGACCCAAAAGCATTTGAAATTCATTCCGAGAATTGTGGAGTCGCGTTGGCTCACGAAAAATTTCTCCATCCACGCTATGATGGACTTAAGCGACGGACTGGGGGCCGATCTTCCGCGCTTGGCACGTGCCAGCAGAGTCGGGTTCAAAATCGACACAGAAAAGCTACCGCTAACACGTGGCGCAAACATCGATGCCGCAATTTCCGAAGGCGAAGATTACGAATTGCTCTTCGCCATTTCGCCGCGCGATCGGCTTCGCTTGCAACAAGGTTGGGCAAAAAAATTCCCTAATTTGCCGCTGACTCGCATTGGGTCCCTCTTTCAACTCTCAACTAGGAACTCTCAACTTCTGCCAGGTGGCTACGTTCATTTCCAACAGTCCAGCTGAAACAGAGGCGATCGGGCGGCAACTCGCGGAGCGTATCGATGTCGGAGCGGTTTTGGCTCTCAAAGGAGAGTTGGGAAGCGGCAAAACGTTGTTCGTCAAAGGTCTCGTTGCTGGCCTGGGCAGCAGCGCCGACGTAACCAGCCCCACGTTTACCATCGCGCACGAATATCAAGGAGGGCGATTGCCCGTTTACCATTTTGATTTCTTTCGCCTGGAAGATTCACAATCGCTGGCACAACTTGGCCTCGATGATTACTTCTTCGGCGACGGCCTCTCGGTGATTGAATGGGCCGATCGTTTCCCCGAGTTCATTCCCGAACAAGCGCGTCGAATTTCGTTTGAAATAAAATCGGAGACGCAGCGGGCGATTACCTTCAAATGAAAATTCTGGCCCTGGAACTTTCGACATCGCGCGGCAGTTTGGCGTGGCTAGATAATGAAGTCGAACTTGCGCGTGAATGGCCTAACGATCGGAAAAATTCCGCAGCGTTTTTCGAAAATCTCGAGGCAGTGACGAAGAAACTTGGGAATCCGGAAAGGATCGTCGTTGGACTTGGTCCTGGTTCCTACGCTGGGACGCGCATTGCCATTTCCACGTCAATCGGCCTGCAGGTTTCGTCCAGCGCGCGCCTGATGGGTTTTCCTTCGATCTGCGTCATGGAATGCGATGCGGACGAATATTGTGCGATTGGGGATGCCCGCAGGAAATCATTTTTCTTCGCGCGCCTCCGTGGCCACGAAGTCCTGGAAGGCCCGACGCTTTACTCTGAGTCAGAAATGAAAGGCAAACTCGATAAACTTGACTCAACGATGCCGATCTTCTCTTCGGACTCCCTTCCGCAATTTAAACGAGTCGTGATTCGTTACCCCTCTGCTCTCGTGCTGGCCAGAGTTGCGCGAGAGTCGCACCGCAGCTTTTTTTCACCACCGCTTGAACCCATTTATTTGCGCGAGCCGCACATCACCGTGCCAAAGATGGGAATCGGAACATGAAAAAAACTTACCGATGCTGGGCTGAAATCGACCGGAGCGCGCTGCGGCACAACGCGAAGGTCGTTCGTGATCGAATCGGTTCAGCCGAGATGATGGCCGTCGTGAAGGCCAACGCTTACGGCCATGGCTTGCGCGGCGTGGCGGAAACATTGGCCGATGACGTGCAACTATTTGGCGTCGCCAATCTGGAAGAGGCATTGGCGTTGCGGGAAGTCGTCCCACATCCGATCGTTATTTTCGGGCCGGCAACTCCGGAGGAACGATCAACAGTCGTCGAGCACGGATTTATTCCGACGATCTCCAGTCTCGAAGAAGCGCAAGCGTTCGATCGATTCGGCTCAGCGGCAATCAATTTCAAGATTGACACTGGAATGGGGCGAATGGGCGTTGTGGAAAATGAAGCGCTGGATGTTTTCAAACGCGTCGCAGCGTTACCGAATATTGACATTCACAGCATTTCGACGCACATGCCAGTGTCGAGCGAAGACGCGGAATATACGCGCGACCAGCTCGTCCGATTCCGTCGCATCCTTGAGCAGATTCGTGGTGCATTTCCGGCAACCTACAAAGCGCACGTCCTGCAGAGCGCAGGCACACTGGCGTTCAATCCGCACGCATTGGACCTCGTGCGCGCCGGGATCGTGCTCTACGGCATTTCGCCGCTCCCGGAATTTCAGAAGCTGCTCAAGCCTGTGATGACATGGAAAACGCGAATTTCATTGGTGCGTGACATGCCAAAAGGAAGCTCCATCAGTTACGGCCGTACCTTCATAACTCCGCGAAAAATGCGAATTGCGACACTCTCAGCCGGTTACGCCGATGGCTACCCCTGGCACCTTTCGAACCGCGGC
>Ga0164304_10000598_pt1 | contig 10638 bp, 8 predicted proteins | sample Whisoiple_217_MG_FD_110216 | JGI IMG/M metagenome (GOLD analysis project Ga0164304, IMG submission 110216) | Soil microbial communities amended with pyrogenic organic matter from upstate New York, USA - Whitman soil sample_217_MG | ecosystem: Environmental > Terrestrial > Soil > Agricultural...
TTGGTATCATTATTTTTTGGATAGGCAAGCGTATAACAATTTTGCTGCCTATCTTTTTTTAGCACACATTGGCTCAATCCTTACTCCCTCTTTGTTTCAGCCTGGTTGTTACCCCCCCAGCAGCGAGGGACGCTCTTACCGTTTTATTGCCAAGGAGTTGCACTTGGACAAGAATACAGTGAACGCCATCGTGAAACGCCACAAGCAATCACTAAAAAAATTGGTAGTCCTAAACAAGTAATGACAAATTGTAATGATGGATAAAATACCAAATCACACCGATGTGATTATTTAACGACTTGGAAAAAGATAAGGTCTTTCGTACCAAACGAGATACCCGTTGTCGGAGAGTGTTATTGAAGCGCTCGATATAACTGGTTTTACCCGTCTCTTTCCCGACCGCCTGATGTCGCTTACTCGGTAACACCTTCGAGTAAGCCCCCCAGAAATCCGTGTAGGCGACAGCACATTGTCGATAGACTCGCGGTAAGGATTTCCATAATTCACTCGCGGCGGCCGAGTCTCTTGCCCCAATGTAAACCCCGACAATTTCACGGGTCTTAACGTCTAAGGCTAACCATACCCACTGTTTATTGCTCTTATGGTCTACAAACGACCATAATTCATCACATTGAATCGCTAGCTTTCCCTTTTTTTTGATGACACCTGTACGGTTCGGGGCACTCGGGCGTATTTCCGGTTAACATAATCTTGGAGCCATTGCTCCGAAACCTTGACTGCACGGGCGATGCCGGCAAGAGAGAGGCGTTCTAGCAATAATCGGTCGATTAGTTCTTTCGTCGCTGGGTCGCTCAGCTTCTTGTCTGGATTCTCGACAAATTGCCGACCACAGTCGTAACATTTGAATCTTTGTTTTCCTGTGTGAATGTGACCGTTTTTCACGGTTCGGGAAGAAGAGCAAAGGGGACAATTCGGCATAGTTTACAAAAAACTTATCGAAGCTACTATTTTACCATCATTACTTCTTGACCACTACCAAAAAATTCTCCTACATTGAAGGGAAAACTTTTCTACAACGTGTACAGGTTCAAAATTTCAGCGGTTCCGTGGTGGCTGGTGACAGCGAAGCTACTTTTCCCCCAAAAAGGGGTTGACTTTGGCGACAACACACGAGTAGTACTCCTGGTTGTACAACCTTCTATTCTCGCCTTGTTCAATAATCAAATAAAATTGCTATAGTTTGATATTAATTACTTAAGATTAATGAATTATTAAATAAGTTTTTTTTATTTAATAAGCTTTCTTAACTTTCTTAAATACCTTATAATAATTCCTTGTTAAGAATTTTAACAGACCTAGAACATACATTTATTTAGTGATATATTTTTAGGTGTAAAAACAATTCCTTCAAGGAAAAGTCTATGCCTACAACAAACACAGTCAAAACAGTGGATGTCAGAGCGGTACCATTCTTTGCGCGTTTCTTGGAAAAGCAAGCTCCTGAAAGAACAGCGCAACCTCAGACTCTAAAGTATCCTTCAGATTGGGAAGAGTATTAAAGATCGAGAATTTAGTCTTCTACATCTGAAATTACCCTTCTGATCGGGAACATACCTTGTAATTGGCTTCATCAGGATTTAAGGGAGTAGTAGTTCTCAAATAACTGAAAACTACTCTCTTAAGTCCTATCGCTTTCATATTATTTTATCAATAATATGGAGGTAATTGCTTTTTATATAAACCAAAAATATTGATTTTTTTTGTTTATATAAAGCATTTTTTTGCTATTATTTAATAGCTACATCCTAAAATAATCAAAAAAAAATATTTTTTATGAACCAGTCTCGTGATGTTGCTTTATTAATCACCCACAGTGGTGATTTCTTCACAATAGATAAAGTGGCAGAAGCCTTATCAAAAAAAGGGGTGCAACCATTTCGTCTAGATACTGATAAATTTCCTCTAGAAGTGCAATTAACAGCACATTTTGATAAGTCTAAAAGCCACCACACTATAGAATGTAACAACCACTCTATCAGCACAGAGCAGGTGCAAGCTGTATGGATGCGCCGTATTTGGGAACCAGAACTGAGTCAAGAATTACCACCGAAGTTCCGAGAAGCTTGCTTGAGAGAATCACAAGCAACTTTAGATGGTTTTTGGGACAGCCTTAAGGAAGCTACGTGGGTAGATAATTTAGAGCGGATAGATTATGCAAGCAACAAGCTGCGTCAATTGCGGATTGCGTCTGAAGTAGGTTTTGTTATTCCCCAGACTCTTGTTACCAACAAAGCGGAAGCAGCACGAGAGTTTTTCGGGCAAGTTAACGGCAAAATGGTCAGTAAGCTCTTAACTGCTCTTTCCCGCAGTATGGAAGCTAACTCTTCGTTTTTTCTGTACACCAGCATCGTCAAGGAAGAAGACTTACAAGATGCCGAGTCACTGCGCTATTGCCCAATGGTTTTTCAAGAGCAAATTCCAAAGCAACAGGAATTACGGGTAGTGTATGTGAATGATAATGTATTTGTGGGGGCGCTAAATGCAGATGTGTATGCAGCAGCCAAAGTTGATTGGCGTAAACCTGGTGTTGAGGTTGGCGCATGGCAACATTACCAGCTTCCTGATGAAGTAGTTAGCCGTCTCAAAGCCTTTATGCGGAAATTTGGGCTGTTGTTTGGAGCTTTAGATTTCATCGTCACACCATCAGGCGAATACGTCTTTTTGGAAATCAACCCTGTGGGGGAGTGGGGAATGCTGGAAAAGGATTTAAGCTTACCCATTGCAAGTGCGATCGCAGACGCCCTACTTCAAAGAAAGAATGAATAATCAAAAATTTAATATTTGATATTAGCCTGCGGCAAGCTACCCAAAAGGTGTCTACATACTTCACACTTCATACTTTTTATGACCGTATTAATAGTCACGTTTAGTAAAGACAACGAAAGCATTCTTCTAGTCATCAAAGAAATTGAGGCTAGAGGAGAAAAAGCATTTCGGTTTGACACAGACAGATATCCCACCGAAGTCAAGCTAGATATTTACTCCGGCAGTACTGAACGAGTAATTATTACTGATGGCGAACATAAGCTAGATTTGAGTGAAGTCTCCTCAGTTTGGTATCGGCGGATGCGCTACGGACAAAAAATCCCCGACTCAATGGACAAGCAATACAGAGATGCGTCAATTAACGAATGTCGCGCCACAGTCAGGGGTATGATTGCCAGCCTTCAGGGATTCCACTTTGATAAAATGTCTAATGTGGATAGGGCTAATAATAAGCAACTACAATTGCAAGTTGCACGAGAAGTGGGTCTTGTAACTCCGCGTACTCTAACTTCAAACAATCCAGAAACAGTTAAGCAATTTGCTCAAGAGTGTAGCCAAGGTATAGTTACCAAGATGCTTTCTTCTTTTGCTATTTACGATCAGCAGGGGGGAGAAAACGTTGTGTTTACCACTCCAGTTACAAATGATGATCTGGAGAATATGGAAGGACTGCGTTTTTGTCCGATGACCTTTCAAGAAAATGTACCCAAGACGCTGGAGTTGCGGACAACTATTGTTGGACACCACGTATTTACTGCCGCAGTAGATTCCCAAAGCTTGTCAGGATCTACTTACGACTGGCGCAAAGAGGGAAGAGCCTTAGTTAAAAATTGGCAACCTTATGACTTGCCAGAAGATATTGAGAAAAAACTGCTCAAATTAATGGCTGATTTTGGCTTAAACTATGGAGCAATTGATATTATTGTCACGCCCGATGGTCGCCATGTATTTCTCGAAGTTAACCCAGTCGGAGAATTTTTTTGGATGGAAATATATTCACCACACTATCCCATTTCGCAGGCAATCGCAGAAGTATTACTGACTAATAAAAATTAGAGAATTTAGCCTTGTCGTATTTTTCTTGTCTTCTATATATCCTATAGCTACTCAGTTGAAAAACACGTTTGCAGTAGTGTCCTGTAGAACAAAGTAGCCGATGCCGCCTCTACATCCCTTACCACTTTGAAATTGGAGATTAAATCATTGTGATAAACCTAGTAAATACCCAAACAGTTTTAACATTTGATGGGGTAAATGATTATATAGATTTTGGCAGAAACGATATAGGTGGCGTTTTCGCTCAAGGGAGTTCAGCTTTTACCGTTTCAGGATGGGTAAATCCACATGAATTAACAAATAAAGCCACTAGTTACGGGACGCGCAATGTATTTTTTGCCCGTTCTTCAGAGAAATACAGCGATAATTTTGAATTTGGCATCAGTGAAACAGGAAGCCTAGATGTCTACATTGATGAAAGTGTTAGCAAGACTATCAAAACATTTGGGCAAGGAGAATTAACTATAGGACAATGGCACTTTTTTGCTATTGTTTTTAATAGTGGTCAGCTAACCGTATATCTTAACGATCGTGAATACAAGGATTCTCTGAGAGGTTCAGCTTTAAACAAAGCCACAAGTTCTATAACTCTGGGAGCAACCTTACACAAACACGTTTATTTCAAAGGACAATTAGCAAATATTAGTGTTTGGAATTGTCCCTGTACTCAAGCACAAATCCAGACTCATCGTTGTGGGCTAATAGTCGGAGATGAATCAGGATTAGTGGCTTACTGGAAATTAGACGAAGGGGAAAGTACAACTGTCAAAAACAAAATTGGAAAATCCTATCAAGGAAATTTTCGCGGTAATCCTATTTGGACTTTAGCAGAAATTCCATTTGCTACACAATTATCACATCCAGTTCCATTGGTAGCAAAATCATCCAATCAAGAAGATATTCAAGAAGAGATCCAAACTGAGACAGCAGTTATTCCTGAAGAAAATATCTCACCACTAACCACAAATTTATTAGCAGCAACGGTGTCGTTAGTAAGCGACGACGAAGCTCAACCAAAGGAAATCCAACAGACAGAAACAAACAGCGAAGAATCAGAGATTATTCCAACTGCGATCGCTCTCGATCCACAGGAGGAGGCGACCAAAACAGACCAAACTGAAGATCCTGTCAATATCCAACAAGCACAAATATTAATTCAGGAGGAATCACCAGAAACTATGGATACAAAAGCTCGTCCCAAATATAAAATACTTTCCATTGATGGAGGCGGTATTCGGGGCATTATTCCTGCCTTACTTCTAGCAGAAATTGAAAGGCGGACACAAAAGCCTATATTCACTTTGTTTGATTTAATTACTGGCACTTCCAGTGGCGGAATTTTAGCACTTGGACTAACTAAACCACGATTAAAGTCTGATGCGTCTGATACCTTGCCAGTAGCTGAATACACTGCTGAGAATCTCCTACAGCTATTTCTTGAGTATGGGGTAGAAGTATTTTATGAGCCGTTGTTTCAAAGATTACTTGGCCCGTTAGATGATATATTTCTCCAGCCAAAATATCCTTCCGAAAGCAAAGAAGAAATTTTAAGGCAATATTTTGGTACCGCTCTTCTAGAAAATAATCTCAAAGAAGTTTTTGTAACGAGTTACGATATCGAGAAGCGAATTCCGATATTTTTTACAAACAAACTAGAAAAGGAGCAAATAGAATCTAAGAATTTTGGTAAGTTATGTGGGGGTTATTCGCTCCTAAATGCAGCATTGGCAACTAGTGCCACTCCGACTTATTTTGCTCCTCATCGGGTTGTAGACCCCCATAATAGCGGCATCATTTATACTTTAATCGATGGTGGAGTATTTGCTAATAATCCAGCTCATTTAGCTATTTTAGAAGCACAAATTAGTAGTAAACGAAAAGCGGAAAAAGTTCTCAATCCAGAAGATATTTTAGTAGTTTCTTTAGGTACAGGCTCGCTAACGAGTGTCTACCCTTATAAAGAAGTCAAAAATTGGGGACTTTGGCAATGGGGAAGACCGCTTTTAAATATGATGTTTGACAGTAATAGTAAAGTGGTAGCTGGAGAATTAGAACAGTCATTTGAGCCTAGCGATCGAGAAGCTAAAAGTTTTTATTATCGATTTCAAACATTGTTAGATAGTGAACTAGAAGAAATAGATAATACCAAACTCCAAAATACTCGTCACCTACAAGCTATAGCCCATCGACTAATATCTAACAAAAGTCAACAAATCGATGAACTGTGTATTCTTTTGCTGGGCTAAATCATATTTCTTACCTTTTGCACCCACTAACTGAGGTAAAATGTAAAATTTTTAATTTGATTACAAAAAATAGCTTAATCGGTCACAGACCTTACATCTGACCCAACAGGGCAGTGTGGTTTGACACTGTCAGTGTCTTCAGACCTGAGAGTGTCAACACAAGGGATTAGCTGCTGACCCCGCAAGCTATTTTCCCGCAGAGGAAAATCGAGATTTAGGCATTGTCAAAGCTCGACGAAAACCGAAGGTCAAGTTGATTATTGCTCCCTTGCTGGAGACCGTCCGCACTGGGGAACCTTTGTTCTTTGAGCCACGACCGAAAATTCCCTTGAAAACTGGCTTTGAGCCTTAACTTGTCACCAATGATGCAGACTGAATATAAGGAAGGAATGAAGAAATTCGGATATTATCTATGGGAGACGGAGGGGATCCCGTTCTTGCTGAGCTGAGGCGGATTAAGACCACCTACTCGAAAGGGAAAGGGGCATCTGTCAATGAAGCCAGAAGCCTACACCCACCGCTTGCGGGAGTGTCGGTAGTCCACTAATGACTCTCTTAGTCATGTTTTCACTTTATAAGGATTGTAGGTAAGTACAATGGATGAACTTGTCAAAAAACTTTCTGGTTTGGGCCTTCCTGGCATACTTTTCGTGATTGCAACGGCTGCATCAGGGGGTAGTGTCACTGCTGTTGTCGCTATGCTTTCAGCGCTGGGCGGACCTTTAGGCCTCCTAGGAGGTTTAGGCTTGCTTGGGTTGGTAGGTGTTTTAGGGGAATATATAGCGGCATTTGGAATTGAAAACGTTCTCAAGCTCATCTATAAAGAACGTAGCAAAACTGAACTTGTCAGATTTCTTCTCAAAGAAATTCAAGAATTGCCCATTTCAGATGAGTTAAAACTCAAACTGAAACATCATATTAGCCCAGTAGTAGTTACTGAGCCTGGCCAAGGCCCTTTTCCGAGAACAGTCGAAATTGATGACGAACCATTAACCTAGTACCGCAAGGCGGAAGTCAAAAGGAGCCAGTGCGTTGGGAGGCTCTGCCGACTTGTTCGCTCTTAGCGTTCCCTCCGGGTAGCAACTGGCGTTCTAAAGTCAAAAAGCTTAGAAGACAAGCTTTTGAACGATTTGAAATAGTTGCTTTATTTACGCCGTGCTATACTAGGGCATTCGATTTGCCCCCCCCTAAGCCACGCCAGTTGCTACCCTAGCTTAACGCTTACAGCGTAGCTGGCCCCCCTTAAAAAGGGAGGAAATTTAAAAATTCGCCTCTCATCCTATCCCCTTGTGAGTGGGGATGAGTGGCGAGTCAATCGGATCAGTTCGATGCCGCGCCGATTAACTATCTATGTAATTTACCACGGATATTTTGTGCTAAAGTACAATTGTGCCGTCACCCCAGTCAGGTACAATGAGGAACGTTGTTAAAGTCAGAATCTATCTATCTCAGCCGCAACAAGTAGCTTTATCAAAGGCTTTTGGCTGCGCTAGAGGGTGGTGGAATTATGCTCTGAACCTTAACAACGAAACATACAAGGTAACAGGTAAGGGGTTATCAAGACTGGGATACAACGACTGTCTACCCCAACTCAAAAAAGAGTTTCCCTGGTTAGCTGAGTGCTACTCTCAAGTGCTTCAGTGGGTGTCGTTAAATCTGCCACAGGCGTTCATCAATTTTTTTGAGGGACGGGCTAAATACCCGAATTTCAAAAGCAAGCATGGTAAGCAGTCGATTCAGTACCCCCAGCAAGTTAAGTTGTTAGACGGAGCGATTAAGCTGCCTAAAATTGGTGATGTGAAGGCAAGGATTCACCGCATCTTTGACGGTAAATTGAAAACCGTCACCGTCAGCACGAGCAAGGCTAGGAAGTATTACACCTCTTTGTTGTTTGATGATGGATTAGCGGAGCCTGAGATCGGTAGTCAAGCTAAAGCTGTAGATATTGATGTTGGCTTAACCCATTTTGCGATTACATCCGATAGTTCACTTAAAGTCCTCTTTAAAAAAGTTAATTTAGGGGGATCTACAAATCTCGAATACAACACCATAAAAATTTTATAAATTTTATAAAAAGAAAAAGATATTCTGAGTATAACTTGATTCTCAAAGGCTATTTGAAAATTCCTAGTGCAATTAGTAACGGCTACATTTTTAGAATATGCAAACTCCACCTGTGCCTGAGCAAAACACAACAAATCCTTTTTCAGCTTTGATTCAATTTTGGCAGGATGTGAAAGTAGTTGCTCAACCTTATTGGTATCCAACAAAAGTAGAAGGAAGAGCATTTTCAGATGTGATTCGCTCATGGGGAATGCTCATTGTCTTAGTATTATTAATACTCATAAGTGTCGGTGCAAATGCTGCAAATAGTTACTGGAATCGCTATGTAATTGATATCGTTATTGAACAAAGAGACCTTGATAAATATAATAGTACTTTATGGGTATCCAGTCTCATTATTGTAGGCATGGTCTTGTTAGTGACTCTTTTAAGGTATGTCAGAAAAAAAATAATTCTTGACTGGTACAAATGGCTAAATTTTCATGTTGTAGAAAAATATTTAAGCAATCAAGCTTATTATAAAATCAATTTTAAATCTAATATAGATAATCCAGATCAACGCTTATCCCAAGAAATAGAACCTATTACAAGCATTGGCTTGAGATTATCATCTTCTTTACTAGAAAAATCTTTAGAAATGGGAAGTTCTTTGATAATTCTCTGGACAGTTTCTTCACAAATTGTAATTTATTTAGTTATTTATACAATTGTAGGTAATTTAATAGCTGTTTACTTGAACCAAGGAATAAATAAAATTAACCAAGAAGAACTTGCATTTAAAGCAGATTTTGCCTATTGCTTAACTCATGTTCGTAATCACGCTGAATCGATCGCTTTTTTTCATGGAGAAGATGAAGAATTAAATATAATTAAGCGCCGATTTAATAATGTTTTAGAAACTGCTGAACGCCGGCTAAATTTAGAGAGGGGACAAGACGCTTTTGGCAGAGCATATCAGTCTGCCATTAGCGTATTCTCGATGTTCATTCTTACACCTTTATTTCTTCAGGATCAAATTGACTATGGACAAATTAACCAAGCTAGTTTTGCTTGCTTTATGTTTTCTAATGCTCTAGGAGCACTAATAGCCGAGTTTGGGAGTTCAGGGCGATTTTCGGGCTATGTACAGCGTTTAGCAGAGTTTTCAGATGTGCTACAGGCTGCTAGTAAACAACCAGAGAATGTCAGTACTATTAAAATTCTAGAAGAAAAACGGTTAGCTTTTGAGAATGTCACTTTACAAACGCCAAATTACGAACAGGTGATTGTTGAAAATTTGTCAGTTGCTGTCGAGCCAGGTGAAGGGTTATTGATTGTTGGCCCTAGTGGTAGGGGTAAAAGTTCCTTATTAAGAGCGATGGCTGGTTTGTGGAATGCGGGGACTGGCCGTCTAGTACGCCCTCCCCTAAAAGAAGTATTATTCTTACCCCAACGGCCTTATATCATTTTAGGGACTTTGCGCCAACAGTTGCTCTATCCTCACACAGACAGGGAAGTTAGCAATCGCGAACTTGAACACATTTTGCAACAAGTTAACCTGCAACACTTACTTACCCGCGTAGATGGCTTTGATACAGAAGTTCCTTGGGAAAATATATTGTCTTTAGGAGAACAACAACGCCTCGCTTTTGCGCGGCTATTAATTACACGTCCTAGTTTCACTATCTTAGATGAAGCAACGAGTGCTTTAGATTTAAATAACGAAGGTAATTTATATCAACAATTACAATCAACGAAAACAACTTTTATCAGCGTTGGTCATAGAGAAAGCTTATTTAATTATCATCAATGGGTGTTAGAGCTTTCACAAGAATCTAATTGGCAACTTGTTTCTATACAAGATTATCGGTTGCAAAAAAGAATTATTGTTAAACCATCATCACAAAAGGAGCAAATTACGATAGATACTTACTCAAAAAATGAACTTAAAATAAAGCTAGAATCAGTAGCAAGTGCCACAATTATAGGACTTTCTCATAAAGAGCTTCAGACATTAACAAACTATTCTCTTACTACGATCAAAACCAGGGCTAGTCAACAAAAGTCTGTTACTACTAAGGATGGTGTAACCTACCACTATAACAAAAATCCGGAGGTATTGAAATGGGTAATAGATTAAGGCTATATGGTTAAATTTATCTCAGATAGTAGAGGTTTACCTAGCATCTCCCTGGCAATTAGCTATTACATAGCTCCCTCATATTGACAATAGGGATACCTGTCTGAAGCTACGAAAGCTGTGGTAGATTAGGCGTTATCTCAACCTAATGTGTAAAGCGTGACTGCTGGATACGATCGCAATAATATAAGTTCAAAGCGAGTCCTAGAAAAAATCGGAACTGCGAACAATAGATTTTCAAGCGGCGTTGCTGGATTGAGGTATGATAGAGATCGATCGAGAGTAACAAAAAACATCAACCGAGAATTAAAGTCAATGGAATGCCCTGAATGTAAGTCAACTCATATTCACAAGAATGGACATAAA
>Ga0164304_10000599_pt1 | contig 10635 bp, 7 predicted proteins | sample Whisoiple_217_MG_FD_110216 | JGI IMG/M metagenome (GOLD analysis project Ga0164304, IMG submission 110216) | Soil microbial communities amended with pyrogenic organic matter from upstate New York, USA - Whitman soil sample_217_MG | ecosystem: Environmental > Terrestrial > Soil > Agricultural...
CCGAAGCGATCCCCCAACCACGCGCTGGTCGGCACCACCACGCCCAGCGCCAACGTGTAGCCCGTGACCACCCACTGCACGTCGTCGGTGGTCGCTCCGAACTCGTTCTGAATGGTGAGGATGGCCACGTTGACGATGCTGGTGTCCAGGATCGACATAAACGACCCGACGATCAGCACCAGCAGCGGCAATCCCCAGCCCGCCCCGGCACCCTGCCGGGCAGCCACCGCCCCAGCCGGCCGCGCCGCGGAAGGAATGCTGACCTCGCGCTCCGCGTTGATCGTCATTGAAACGTCAGCCTGGTTGCGCAGTAGATGCCCGCCACGGCATGAACGTGGTTGGTTGCTTCACGCAACTAACATAAGCTTGGCCCCGGCGGCACCGCAACCCGGAACCGAGGGGACCTGCGATGACTGCCCCATTTGCCGTATGCGGTACCGCGATCCGGCACCGTTTCTGTGACACGGTCGCGGTGGACGGGGTTGATGATCGGCTATACCCCGCACGCGGCGGTCCCGGCCGCGAGGTAGTCGGTGCTGATCGCAGCCTCAATGGTGATGATCAGTATCGCCTCCACCCTGCTCGGCCGGGTGGCCCGCTGACGTCGGTGACATAGCAACCTGCTGCTTATCTTGGATTAGGCGCCACTCTCAGCGCTCCAGCCACTCCCGCCACGCCACCGCTTCCGAGAGGAGCGCCACCGATGCCGACGATCGAGACGAGCACAGCCGGACCTGAGGCAACCGGCCTGCGCCGCCGATGGGCCGGCCCGGAGTCGCCGCGCTACAAGTGGATCGCGCTGTCGAACACCACCCTCGGCGTGCTGATGGCGACGATGAACTCCTCGATCGTGCTCATCTCGCTGCCGGCGATCTTCCGCGGGATCCACATCGACCCGCTGCAGCCCGGCAACATCAGCTACCTGTTGTGGATGATCATGGGTTACATGCTGGTCACCGCGGTGCTGGTGGTCACCCTCGGCCGGCTCGGCGACATGTATGGCCGCGCGAAGATCTACAACGCCGGGTTCGCCGTGTTCACAGTGGCGTCGATCCTGCTGGCGGTGGACCCGCTCGACGGCGGCGGTGGCGCCATGTGGCTGATCATCGTCCGGGTCCTGCAGTGCATCGGTGGCGCGATGCTGATGGCCAACGCCACGGCGATCCTCACCGACGCGTTCTCCGCCGATCGGCGGGGCCTCGCGGTAGGTATCAACGCTGTGGCGGCGATCGGCGGTTCGTTCATCGGCCTTCTCGTCGGCGGCGTGTTCTCCGAGGTCGACTGGCGGCTGGTGTTCTGGGTCAGCGTGCCCTTCGGCGTCATCGGGACGATCTGGGCTTACCTCAGCCTGCACGACACGAACGCCCGTCGAGCCCACAAGATCGACTGGCCGGGCAACATCACCTTCGCCATCGGACTGATCCTGCTGCTGGTTGGGATCGTCTACGTCATCCAGCCTTACGGCGGGCACGCCGAGGGATGGACGAACCCGTTCGTTCTCGGCTGTCTCCTTGTTGGCGCGCTGACCCTCGGCGGGTTCTGCATCATCGAGACCCGGGTTGATCAGCCGATGTTCAACCTCAGGCTGTTCGGTATCCCGGCGTTCGCGTTCGGCAATGTGGCGACCCTGATGAGCTCGCTGAGCCGCGGCGGGCTGCAGTTCATGCTCATCATCTGGTTGCAAGGCATCTGGCTCCCACTGCACGGCTATGACTACTCCGAGACGCCGCTATGGTCGGCGATCTACATGGTCCCGCTGACCGTCGGGTTCCTCGGCGCCGCGCCGGTGGCGGGCTGGTTGTCTGACCGGTTCGGGGCTCGCACATTCGCGACCGGGGGCCTGCTCGTCGTCGCCGTCACCTTCGGCGCACTATTGGCGTTGCCCACTGACTTCATCTACTGGCAGTTCGCGGTCATCCTGTTCGTCAGCGGCATCGGCGCCGGGCTGTTCGCCTCCCCCAACATGACCGGGGTGATGAACAGCCTGCCAGCGGACCAGCGCGGGGCGGGTAGCGGCATGCTGAGCACGCTGCAGAACTCCGGAATGGCGCTGTCGATCGGCGTCTTCTTCTCCACGCTGATCGCCGGCCTCGCCACCACCATGCCCGCAGCCCTGTTCTCCGGTCTGACTCAGCAGAACGTCCCGGCCAACGTGGCCACCAACGTCGCGAACCTGCCACCGGTCGGCACGTTGTTCGCCGCGTTCCTCGGCTACAACCCGATGCAGAAGATCCTCGGCCCGCAGCTGCTAGCCCAACTCCCCCCGGGCAACGCCGCGACGGTGGTCGGCAAGCAGTTCTTCCCGCAGCTGGTCGCCGATTCATTCCACCACGGACTGGTCATCGTGTTCTGCACAGCGATCGCGGTCTCGCTTATCGGCGCGCTAGCGTCCCTGTTCCGCGGCCCCCGCTACGTCCACAACGAAACCTCACCCGCCGGGCATCGTCGTGAATTCGACAGGAGCGACGTTTTCAGCGACGAAAAGGTCGGTGTGGTCGAGTTCACGACGCCGGACCCACGATTTCTTGCGCGAGTTGTAAAGTAGCGTGGCGGCGTTGCTCGTCAGTAGCGTCGATGTCACGGCCGGCGAACGCTCCGACGTGCAGTGCCATCAGGGCGACTCTCGCGCGGAGCTGGGTGGGCAGCGGCTGACCGGGGGTGGCGAGAATGCCGACCAGCTGGTCTATCCGCTTGCGCATCTCCGTCCCCGCGGCCAGGTCGCGGATGGCTGCCTGGCCTTCTTGCATGAAGCGGGCGAGCTGCGTCGTCCGCCCGCCCAGCAGGTCGCTGTAGCGGCGCAACACCTCATGGCGGGTCGCCGCGGTGGCAGGTTGGGATTGCGCCCAGTCCACCACGTCGTCGACCTGCGCGAGGAAGTCCTCGATCAGGCTGAGCAGGATCTCCTCTTTGGTCTTGAAATGGTAGTAGACCGCGGCCTTGGTCACCTGCAGCCGCTCGGAGATCTCCCGCAGCGAGGTCTTGTCGTAGCCCTGTTCGGCGAACAACTCCAGAGCCACCGACCGGATCGCCTCCCGAGTATCGGTACGCCGTTCGTCCATCGTTCCCAGCCTCCCCGAATCTGCCAGCCGAACTTACTTGACGACCGGCTAGTAAGTGATAGCGTACTCCTTGGAAGCCGCTAGCCGGCCGTAAAGTAAGCGTATCGAGTGACGGAGGATCAGATGACCACGACCACTGCGCGGCCGGCTCGTGCCGTGGATCTGCCCCGCTCCAAACGGGAGATCTACCCGGTGATGAGCGGTCTGATGATCGCCATGCTGCTCGCGATGCTGGACAACCTCGTGGTGGGCACCGCGATGCCGACCATCATCGGTGAGCTGGGCGGCCTGGCGCACCTGTCCTGGGTGGTCACCGCCTACGCGCTGGCGACCGCGGTATCCACCCCGGTGTGGGCGAAGCTCGGTGACCTCTACGGTCGCAAGGGCGTGTTCATGGCGTCGATCGTGGTGTTCCTGGTCGGGTCCGCGCTGACCGGGTTGTCCCAGAACATGGGTGAGCTGATCGGCTTTCGCGGTGTGCAGGGCCTGGGCGCTGGTGGGTTGATGGTCGGCGCGATGGCGATCATCGCTGACCTGGTGCCATTGCGCGAGCGGGGTCGCTACCAGGGGATGATGGCCGCGGTCATGCCGCTGGCGTTCGTCGGCGGTCCACTGCTTGGCGGCTTCCTCACCGACAACTTCAGCTGGCGGTGGGCGTTCTACATCAACCTGCCGCTCGGTGTGCTCGCCCTGGTCGTGGTGGCGTTGACCATGCACCTGCCGGGACGCCGCGCCGAACGGGTCGTGATCGACTGGCGGGGCGCCGGGCTGCTCGCTGCCGGGCTGGCGGCGCTGACCCTGCTGTGCAGTTGGGGCGGCAGCCAGTACCCGTGGACCTCCGCGCCGATCATCGCGCTCGGCATGGTCACGGTGGCGGCGCTGGCGGCGTTCGTCGCGGTCGAGCGCCGGGTCACCGAACCGGTGCTGTCGCTGGCGCTGTTCCGCAGCCGCAACTTCACCGCCGCCACGACCCTGACCTTCCTCACCGGCTTCGCCATGTTCGGCGCGGTGACGTTCCTGCCGCAGTTCCAGCAGAACGTGCAGGGCGCCTCGGCCACCAGCAGCGGGCTGCAACTGCTGCCGCTGATGGGCGGCATGATGGCCACTTCCCTGCTCGGTGGGCAGCTGGTCACTCGCACCGGCCGCTACCGAGACCTGCTGATCACCGGGTCGGTGCTCATGACCACCGGACTGGCCCTGCTTGCCACCATGAGCGTGACCACCGGGCAGCTCACCACCTCGGTGTACATGGTCGTGCTGGGCGTCGGGATGGGCCTGCTGATGCAAACCACGATGCTGGTGGTGCAGAACAGCGTCGCCCAGCGCGACGTTGGGGTCGCCAGTGGCGCCGCCACTTTGTTCCGCACCATCGGCGGCTCGATCGGGGTGTCGCTGCTGGGCACCCTGTTCGCCCAGCAGGTGCAGTCCGCACTCCCTGACCGGCCCGGCGGCGCCCCAGCTGGGAGTCCACTCACCCCCGGCATGCTCGAAGCACTACCCGCACCGTTGCGCGGGGCGTACCAGGCCGCGATCACCAGCGGCATCCACCAGGTTTTCCTGGGGGGCGCGGCGATCGCCGTGGTCGCGCTCATCGCCGCCTGGGCCATCAGGGAGGTCCCCCTGCGCGGCAGCGTCACCAGCTGACCGGTAGCGCGGTGAGTCCTCCGGTGCGGAGATCGCCGCCCGGCGGCGGTGCAGAGTCCATGCCGCCAGCGGTCCCAAGAAGGCTGCGGCGAGCAACGGGGAGATCGCCAGAAGTGTCGCAGGGGCGATCAAAAACGCCAATACCACCCGCACAGTGGCCTCACCGAGCATGCCCAGGCCCCACACCACCGTCATCTGCCGCATCCGGGCCCGGAAGCGTGGAGAGTGCGACCACCGCTGCTCGAGGTCCAACGCACCGCCGGATGCGAACTGGCGAGCAAAGACGAAGGTCAACGGCCTGGACGCGAGTAGAGACACCAGGAAGGCCAATCCCACGGCACCGGTGATGACGGAATCCTTGACCAGCAATACGTGCGGGTCGTGCAAGACCAGTGCGCTGGCCAGCCCGACTGCGATGGACACCACCGACAGCAGCCCGAGCCACTCCAATCTCCGGGAGCGCACGGCAGCGGTGATGACCGCCGCCAGCGGGAACGCCGAAGCGGGACCCTGACCACGCCCAAGGTCTCGAACGCATATTCCAGGAGTTGAAGCTTTGCCTCAACGTTGATGCCCGTTCGCTGAGCCGAAGCGGCCAGCCAGGTCCAACCAATCTCAATGGCATACAGTTGCGAGCGGCCCGGCCAAAACCGGGGATCCCAGTACGCCGTGCACCCGACGGCTCGCCCATCGCCTTGGCGGAGCTGGGCAAACGGCACCAGCTTGCCGCTTTTTGTCTGTTCGAAATGGGCGATGAGGTATTCCTCTATTTCCCACGCATGTGGAACTCGGGTGAAGCCGTACGCGCCGCGATCTTCTTCCGCTGCGACCGCCAGATCCTCGCCATGACTCACCGAAAGGGGTTCCAGCCGGACCAGGGACCCGTAGAGTACCGGAACGTCAAGCAGAAAGTTCATGAATACCCCTCATCGATCCTGGCATTGGCACCTTGCGGCGAGCGCAGGTTGCCGGACCGTCACTGGGCCAGGTCCCTCAGATCCTCTGGATGACTACAAGAGGAACAGCATAACCAATGTATTTACCGGTGTCGACGGGTGGCCGTGATGGCCAAGCCGATGCCGCCGGATAGACAACACCGGTCAGCCGGACTTGCTAACGAATCCGTGACTCGGCGTAGCTTCCAGATTCCGCGGCCGAGACTGTCGGTGTGGGGTTGTAACGTGCAGATCATGGTGGTTCGGCAGCTGATTCCCGAGGGCTTGGCGCAGGTTGCGCCGGGCCCGGAGCTGGCCGGTCTGCTGGCCGAGCTCGAGCTGTCGCAGCTGTCGGGTTATGACTGCGTGGAGGTGCTCAAGGCGCGGTACCGGCAGTTCAATCACGAGCGGGCCAGGTTGATGGCCACCATGGTCGAGGTGGGGCTGTGCGGCATCGGGCCGGATGACGAGCTGCCCCGGACGGCGGTACCCGATGAGTTCGCCGCGGATGAGATCCGCGCCGCCTTGATGCTCACCCGACGGGCCGCCGATGCCCAGTTCTGGCTGGCGCATGATCTGATGACGCGGCTGCCCGCAGTGCACGCCACGATGGACGCCGGGGTGCTCGACGAGCCTCGCGCGCGGGTGTTCTCCGAGTGGACCACCGGGCTTGTTCCGGAGGCGGCCCGCGCGGTGTGCGCCCAGTTGCTGCCTCGAGCACCCGGGTGGACCACGGGGCAGCTCATCGAGCAGATCAAGAAACTGGCCATCGCCGTCGACCCGGACTGGGCCCGACGCCGCTACGAACAAGCCCTCGCCGATCGCAAAGTCGTCGGGTACCGCAACGCCGACGGCTCGGCGAACCTGTCCGGGGTGAATCTGCCCGTCGACCGGGTCGCCGCAGCCTCCGGACGCATCGACGCGCTGGCCAAAACCGTCAAACGCACTGGGGACCTTCGCCCGATCGATCACCTCCGGGCGGATCTGTTCCTCGGGATGACCGATGGAACCTACGCCGGCCTGGACGATGCGGAGATCATCAACCAGCTGCTCGCAGCGAGACGCCCCGACGGGTCCGAGGACACGGATGGCGCTCAGCGCAGCGACGATGGAGACGGCCTCCGTGGTGACGGCGGTCAGGGTGTCGGTGACCCGGACGACGGCGGCTGTGGCGCCGGGGACGGCGGTACGGGGCAAGGCGAGGACGCGTCTGCCGCAGCCGCGGAGCCGCCGGTCCCGGCTGCTGCTGTGGTCGGGGCTGGTATGGAGTTGCGGGTGCGGCTGTCCACCCTGCTCGGACATGACCAGTACCCCGCTGAGCTGGCCGGCTGGGGCCCTGTGCACGCCGAGCTGGCCCGCGACCTCGCCACCGCGCTTGGCGGCGCGCAGTGGCGCTTCGCGATCACCGACGAGCACGGTCAGCTTCACCACTGCGGAATCACCAAGGCGCGGCCCACCGGTATCCCCGCCCGGATGGCAGCCTGCCGCGCAACCGTGGAACTGGCAGTCCCACTCGCCACCCTGCGCCTCCTGGACGAAGAGCTGGGAGTCTGGGCCGAGGTCGTGACCGATCTCCGCCGGCAGCTCGAACGGGGCCCCGCCAACCAGGACCGCGACAGCCATCGGCGCGCCCCCGGCGCCGCGCTACGCCGTTACCTGCAAGCCCGCGACCGGTCCTGCATCATGATCGGCTGCCGGGCTCCCGCCCACACGGCGGACGCCGACCACACCCGCGACCACGGCCACGGCGGACCCACCACCGGCGGCAATCTCGGCGCTGCTTGCCGACATGATCATCGGCTCAAGCACGAAGGTGGCTGGCGGCTGCACCAGCCCCACGCCGGTCACTTCCACTGGATCAGCCGGCTGGGTCACAGCTACCACAGGTCGCCTCCCCCCATCCTCGAGCCATTACCCGATCCCCTGCGACCGGACCGGCCTCCGATTCAGCTACTGATCTCGGTCGATGCCGACTGGGAAAGCTCAGAGATCTGGACCGAACCGCCGCCTGAGATCGAACCTGAACCACCACCAGAAGCTGACCCCCGCGACGACATCCCCCCGTTTTGAGGCGAACGACTATCAGACTCGGTCGGCATGTGCATGACGGCCGCCACCTCGAACAGCGTGCCTTCGTGAGCGGATCCATGCTGCCGGCGCTCGAAGTCGAGCAGGTGCTGCTTGCGTTCCAGGCCGCCGCCGTAGCCGGTGAGGTCACCAGAGGCTCCGACGACGCGGTGGCAGGGCACGATGATGCCGATCGGGTTGCGTCCATTGGCCAGGCCGACCGCCCGGGCGGCGCCGGGGCGTCCGATCCGCTCGGCGAGCTGGCCGTAGGACCATGTTTCGCCGTAAGGGATCTCCCGCAGAGCGGCCCACACGGTGCGCTGAAACGGGGTACCGACGAGATTCATCGGCAGGTCGAACTCGGTGCGTTGGCCGCTGAAGTACTCATCCAGTTGCCTGATCACCTCGGTGAACGGGGTGGGGTCCGGCTCGCCGAACGTCGCTTCTGGCGGTCGGTGTTGCTGCAGGTTCATGTACAAACCGCTGAGCTTGCCGTCCAGCGCGACCAGGGTGAGCGGGCCGACGGGACTGTCCTGCACAGTGTGAACTAGCACGCGTGATCCTTTCATCAGGTCGGTAGCCGGTTGATGGCGTGGTCACCGGTGGCCCACAGGTACTGCACGGCGTAAGCGCGCCAGGGGCGCCAGGCGCTGGCGTGGCCGGTCAGGCCCGCGGCGGTCGCGGGAAGACCTACATCTCGGGCGGCCCGCCGGATACCTAGGTCCGTCGGCACGAAAGCATCCGGGTCGCCGAGGGCGCGCATCGCGATCGTCTCGATGGTCCAGGGTCCCAAGCCGGGCAGCGCGGCGAGCCGGGCGCGCGCCTGTTGCCAGTCGCTGCCGGCACCGAGGCCGATGTCGCCGCCGGCCAGCGCACCGACCAGGGTGGTGAGCGTCTTGCGCCGCGCCGCCGGCAGGGCGAGCGTGGCTGGATCGAGCGACGCCAGCCGCGCTGTGTCCGGGAACAGATGGGTCAGGCCGCCAGCCGGGTCGGCCACCGGTTCGCCGTGTGCGGCCACCAGTCGGGCGGCGTGGGTGCAGGCCGCCTTGGTGGATACCTGCTGCCCGAGCACAGCACGCACCGCGAACTCCGACGCGTCGACGGTGCGCGGCACCCGGCGGCCGGGATTCTTGGCCACCATGACAGCGAGCATCGGGTCAGTGCGCAGCAGATCGTCGACGGCCACCGGGTCCGCATCGAGGTCGAGCAGCCACCGGCACCGGGTGATCGCGGTGGACAGGCCCCCGAGATCGGTCAAGGCCAACCGGCACTCGATGTGATCGGGCAGCGGTCGCAAGGTCGCGACACCATGGCCGTGTGGCAGGCGCAAGGTGCGGCGGTAGGCGCCATCACGCCACTCCTCCACCCCCGGCACCGCGGTCGCAGCGAGATGCCCGAACAGGTTGTCTGGGCACAGCGGCACCCGAAACGGCAGCCGCAGCACCAGCGATCCGGACGTCGTCGGCGGGTGTCTGCGCGCCGCACGCGCTCGCAGGTCCGTCGGCGCCAATGCGAAGATCTCGCGGACGGTGTCATTAAATGCCCGCACGCTGGCAAAACCAGCGGCGAACGCGACGTCGCTCATCGGCAGGGAGCTGGTCTCGATCAGCAGCCGCGCGGTCTGGGCGCGCTGCGCTCGTGCCAACGCCAGCGGGCCGGCCCCCAACTCGGCGAGGACTTGCCGCTGGACCTGCCGGACGCTGTATCCCAGCCGCGCGGCCAGACCAGGGACACCGTCGCGATCGACCACCCCATCGGCGATCAACCGCATCGCTCTGGCCACCAGGTCAGCACGTACGTTCCAGTGCGGAGATCCCGGGCTGGCGTCCGGCCGGCATCGCTTGCAGGCCCGAAACCCGGCCGCCTGCGCCGCGGCCGCGCTCGGATAGAAGCGCATGTTGACCGCCTTGGGCGGTACTACCGGGCAGCTCGGCCGGCAATAGATTCCAGTGGTGACCACTGCGACGAAAAACCAGCCGTCGAACCGCGCGTCCTTGGACTGCACCGCCCGCACGCACCGCTCGGTGTCCTCATGCACGTCCCCAGCATCGTCGCTGGCCGCAGGCAGGGCTAGCGAGTTTGCGACACCATCCCAGGAGGAGACGGTGATGTCGCAAACTCGCCGAACGCAACCTCTTGAGCCTGAGCAAGGTGCGGCTCGGGCCGGGCGATGCACCATATTCGTGCGGTCGGTGATTCACTGCGACCGCAGGCCAAGCTACCCGCAGTCGCGCGACTGCTCGATGAACTGGCCGTGACGGGTAAGTAATGGCATCAGCTCTCGAACGAGACGGTATGCGACGAGCCATCGCACTTTCCGCGTTCGGTCTCGGCACTACCAGCCCCAACCCGCCGGTTGGCTGCGTAATCCTCGATACCGACGGGCATCTCGTGGGCGAGGGCTACCACGAACGCAAGGGCGAGCCGCACGCCGAAACCCAAGCGCTCGCTGCAGCAAGTGAACGCGCCAGCGGTGGAAGCGCGATCGTGACGCTGGAACCGTGCAACCACCTCGGTCGCACGCCACCTTGCCGCCAAGCCCTCATCGAAGCCGGTATCGCCCGAGTCATCATCTCGGTCATAGATCCGACTTCCCGCGGCGAAGGAGGCGCTGCGGCATTACGAAACGCCGGTGTCGATGTTGAGGTCGGCGTCCTCGATGACGAGAGCCGCTTGGTGCTGGCTCCGTGGCTGGCCGCACTTGACGGTAAACGGCCCTTCGTGACACTCGGATACGCTGTGGACGCAGGCGGAAAGATCGGTGGGTTGGGGTCAGCGACCTTGACACCGGTACGCGAGGTTGCGGGGGACGTACATAACCTCCGACTCGTCCACGACGCCGTTTTGCGCCACGATGGCCGGCTCGAGGAAGGTACCCCCGGAGGGCACGGTCCGGACGTGTTCGCTCTCCCTACCGATACCGCACAGGA
>Ga0164304_10000600_pt1 | contig 10626 bp, 8 predicted proteins | sample Whisoiple_217_MG_FD_110216 | JGI IMG/M metagenome (GOLD analysis project Ga0164304, IMG submission 110216) | Soil microbial communities amended with pyrogenic organic matter from upstate New York, USA - Whitman soil sample_217_MG | ecosystem: Environmental > Terrestrial > Soil > Agricultural...
AGGAAGACGATTGGTCTACTGTCGATCTTGCGCCGATCAAACCGCTGCGGCGGCCAGTTGCATTGCGCGAGATCAAAGACAATCCGCGGCTGAAAGGGATTGCGTTGGTTCGTCAATCACGTCTATCGGTCATGCCTCTGGATGAGCGGGCGTTTCGCGAAATCTTACAGATGGCGAGCCAGGGAGAGACGGCTTCCTAACCGTCCGAGGGCCGCGACTGCGGTGAAGCCGTCGTTCCTTGAAACACCTTTTGTCTTGTTCAAAGCTACCGAGGAGCCGAAAATTCCCGAGTGAGCACCATCGCGGCAACCGAGTTTCTTCCATTGGTTGCAACGGCCGAAGCGGCGAGGGATTTTGTCGTGGTCTCGTTGCACGACGTCGCTCCTTCCAACCAGCAAGTTGCAACTACAATCATTGCAGAACTCGCCCGTCATGGTGTGCGCGTCTGTTCGCTTCTCGTGGTTCCCGACTATCATCATCAGGGGCTCTTCACAAAAGACCCGCAATTTGTGTCATGGCTCCGGGGCCTGGAAGCGGACGGCCACGAAATTGTCATCCACGGCTATTTTCATGAGCGTCCTCGGCGTGCGAAAGAAACGTTGCGCGACCAATTCCTGACAAGATTCTACGCGCAAAATGAGGGAGAATTTTACGACCTGGCCTATAACGAAGCACTGCGCCGCATCGTGGCGGCACGAGATGAGTTGCATGCGCATGGTCTCAAGCCGCGAGGCTTTGTGGCCCCAGCATGGTTGCTCAGCGAAGAAGCCGAGCGCGCTGCGCGCGATGCGCAGATGGAATACACGACACGCCTGCGCACAGTGTGCGATCTGCGCTCGGGAAACGTTTTTCCTGCAAGAACATTGGTCTACAGCGTCCGGAATAGCTGGCGCCGCAGCGTGAGCCGCCTTTGGAACGCAACTCTCTTCCGAGCGCTAAATGGCCGTTCCCTGTTGCGGATAAGCATTCATCCGCCTGATCATTCGCATCCTCGAATCTGGAAACAAATCACCCATTTCATCGAGGGATCGGTTGAGTCGCGCACGGCAACGACGTATCAAGAATGGATTGCCGAACAAAGGTTGAAACGCGGGAGCCAAATGTGAGCAGGTGCGACCTACATCTTCATTCGCGCTACAGTGCGCGCTCGGAAGAATGGCTCTTTCGTCGCTTCGATTTTCCCGACAGCTATTCGGATCCAAAGGAACTATACGCCCAATTGCTGAAGCGCGGGATGGATTACGCCACCCTCACGGACCATGATACGATTGAGGGATGCCTGCAGATTGCGGACATGCCATACACCTTTATTAGCGAACAGGTTACGACGTATTTCCCGTACGATGCGTGCAAGCTGCACATCCTTGTTTGGGGAATTTCAGAGCAGCAACATCGCGATATCGAAGCCATCCGGGATAACATCTTCGAGCTGCAGCACTACCTGCAAAGCGCCCAGATCACGCACGCAGTCGCACATCCTCTTTACAGCGTGAACGGAAAACTGGAGGCCCGCCACCTCGAGCAGCTCATCCTGCTCTTTAAACATTTCGAAGGGATCAACGGTTTGCGCGATGCGCTTCTTAGCGACCTGGCCCAGACTCTTTTTGAGCAATTAACGCCCGACAAGATCAACGAGCTCGCTAATCGGCATAATCTTGCGCCCACACACACGGAACCGTGGAAAAAGATTTTCGTTGGCGGATCGGACGATCACGGCGGCCAGTTTGCCGCTTCGGCATTCACGGAAACGCCCGCTGCGGATTCTGCGAAGAGATTTCTCGGATTTGTCCGCAATGGCGATTGCAACGCCCGAGGCCAGGGAGGAACCCCCTTAATTCTATCGCACGGCTTTTATAACATAGTCGCCTGTTTCATTCAGGACCGTTTCCACGAAAAACTAGGGCCGGGAGCAGCCCTGCTGGAGAAAATGTTTTCGCGCTTTATGGAGGGAAAGGCCCCCACTGAGTTCACTCTCAGAGAAAAAACGGACTTTATCGTCCAGGGCGTTCTCTCAGGAAAAATTTTCGACTTCGTCAAGCCTGCAAACGTGTCGCTCTGGAACGAGCTTTCAGGTTATTTCGCGCGGCCGGAGGTAAAGGCGAAACTCGCGGCGCATTTGGACAAGGTCAGCGAACCTGAGCGCCGCACATTCCTTATGGCGAATATGGTCGCCGAGCAGCTCGCGTTTCGATTCTTCAAAAAGTTCGTACAGCAAATCGGCAGCGGCAACATGGTCGAGAGCATGCAGGCGCTCAGCGCAATCGTACCGATCCTCGTAATTCTTACGCCGTATATCTACGGTTTTCACAGTCAGGCCCCCTCTCGAAAATGGTTGCGAGAGATTTTTAAAGAATTGAGCGGCGAAATTCCCATCGCGTTGCAAAATGGCAAACGCGCCTGGTTCACTGATACGCTCGAAGATGTTAATGGTGTAGCGACCACCATCCGCAAAATGAGCGCCGCTGGAGCAGCCGCGGGGAAGGAGCTTATCGTCGTAACTTCCTTGAACAACCAGCAGATTTGCGACATTCCAATAAAAAACTTCCCGCCAATTGGCGAATTTGAATTGCCAGAGTACGAACTGCAAAAACTGAGTTTCCCGCCGATTCTGCAGATGCTGGACTACATACAACGAGAGAGATTCACTGAGATCATCATCAGCACTCCCGGGCCGGTTGGATTAACTGCACTGCTAGCGGCCAAAATGCTCAACCTCGAAACGAGCGGCATATATCACACTGATTTCCCTCAATACATCCGCATTCTTACTGAGGACAGCTTTCTTGAAAGCATGGCGTGGCGTTACATGCATTGGTTCTATGGCCAGCTCGACACCGTATTCGTTAACTCTGAAGAATATCGGCAAAGCTGGATCAGGCATGGACTCGATCCCGTAAAACTGAAAATTTTGCCGCGTGGACTCGACACCGAGCTGTTTCACCCTGCTCGACGCAAACCGGCATTCTTTGAGAAGTTCGGAGCACTCAATGGTGAGGTACGCCTCCTCTATGTGGGCCGCATCTCACGGGAGAAAGACCTCGACCTTCTCGCAGCCGCTTTTCGACGGTTGCGCGATGAGGGGCTGCCTGTGCAACTTTTTATTGTGGGCCATGGCCCTTATACCGAAGCGCTCGCAAAAACTTTGCCCGAAGCGTTTTTCACTGGCTATCTCAGCGGAAATGAATTGGCCACTGCGTACGCATCCGCAGATATTTTTGTTTTTCCCAGCACGACGGACACGTTCGGCAACGTCATCCTCGAAGCGCAGGCGTGCGGCGTACCTGTCGTCGTTTCCGACTCCGGAGGCCCGAAGGAATTGGTGGACGACAAGACCAACGGTCTGATCACCAAATCACACGACGTTGACGATCTTGCGGACGCAATTCGAGCGTTGGTAACGAATCCCGCGTTGCGCGAGCGCATGGGCAAATCCGCTCGAGCCAGCGTCATCGATCGAAGCTGGCCAAGGGCTTTCAACAAATTCTGGGCTGCGACAGAGATTTAGGTGCAAGCAGTCTAATTGCTGGCACAGGCGCAAACAAACTCCCTGCCACCGCGTTTTAGCACGTTGAACCCTTCAACAGTTCAACCCGTTTCTATTTATCGGCCGTGATGGCCACCGCCCATGTGCCCCATTGAATGCATGCCACCATGAGATCCGCTGAAGCCGGATCTAAAGCTCGATCTGTGACCGCCTCCGTGCATCGCACTCATCCGATTGGTGTGGCCTCTGCCAATGTTTGTGGCGCTCTTGCCACGGCCGGACATCGCGTTCTTGCCATGCATCGTCTTTCTGTTCTGCGAATGCATTGTCGCGTGGCTTGAGTGGCGCGCGCCACTCACCACTTTCCCGAGATTAAGCCCATTAGCATGCGCAATTTTCCCCCAGCCTTGCCCACCTTGATGCAGTGCCACAATATCATCGAAGCTTTTGCCAGATGCATTAGCCAGCAAGTGTGCTTTCTCTATGCCTCCCCATCCGAGGCCCGTCGACGCCCTCTCTGCCTGCAGCGTCGCAACCTGAACCCCGGTTTCCGCGGAAATTCTGTCCACGTTCGCTGCGCGCGAAGCCCAAGTGCCAAACATCACGATGGATACCGCTATGATTACACTGATCCCTTTCATACCTGATTCCTCCTCCTGGAATAGAGGTTTCGGTTCTGACTCTGGCGGTGGTTCCCTGACCTGCAAAAAACCCCTCTTCTTTCGCCGGTATCCGTTGATGCCGGAGGGGGATTGCAATGGTGGCCGGGGATCGCCGATCCCGGCTACAGATTCCACGGCAACGCGTCCAGATCGACGTTGCCGCCGGTGAGAATGATACCGACTCGTTTTCCCTCGATCACGATTTTATTTTCAACGATCGCGGCGTACGGAACAGCCGCCGAAGGTTCGACGACTATTTTCATTGTCTCCCAAATCGTCCGCATCGCCGAGACGATCGCTTCCTCGCTCGCAGTCACGATGTCATCGACGTAACGCTGGATAATGGCAAAGTTCGGTTCCCCGACATTTGTCCGCAGTCCGTCGGCGATCGTGAATTTCTTTTCAGTCACAAGCCGTCGTCCTGCGCGAAACGACTGCGCGGCATCGTCCGCGTTGGCCGGCTCAACTGCGATCACTTTGATTTTGGGCTGCAGCGATTTCGCGGCGACCGCCGTGCCGCAGAGCAACCCGCCACCACCGACCGGACACATCACAACATCGAGACTGGGAATGTCTTCGACCAATTCCAACGCTGCTGTCCCCTGCCCTGCCATGACGTACTCGTTTTCGAACGAATGAATTAGCGTCACGCCGGTTTTCTTAATGACTTCTGCACAAGTCTTTTCCCGTGCCTCTTCCGTTGGTTCGCAAAAGACGATCTGCGCTCCATAGCTTTCCACCGCGCGGATCTTCACCTTCGCAGAATTCGATGGCATCACGATATGCGCGGGAATACCGCGCAGTTTGGCTGCGCGCGCTACCGCAGCTCCATGATTGCCGGATGAATGCGTTGCCACTCCGCGCCGCGCGGCGGATTCGTCCAGCGAAAAGACCGCGTTAGTAGCGCCCCGAGCCTTGAACGCGCCGACCTTCTGGAAATTTTCGCATTTAAAAAACAGCGACGCGCTGCTTGCTTCATCTAGGCGCTCGCTCGTCAACATTGGCGTGCGATGAATATGCGGCCGAATCCGCTCATGCGCCGCGCGAATCGCACCAAGATTCAATGGCTTACTTACTTCGACCATCCAAAAAAGGCGTCGATAACACCGAACGTGTCAATCATTCCGTGCGTTAGGATGCTGGCCCAAAGGTTGCGGCCTGCGACCATATAGGCTGTTCCCAAAATCAGTCCCGCAATTCCGGAATCAATGATTCCCGACGGCCCTTTATAATAATGGCCGTAGCCAAATAAAATGGAGACGAGCAGGATGCCAACCCAGTAGGCCGTTGCTGATCTGTTTCCGACGTCGGCTGCACGGGTCAGAAGATATCCTCGATACGCGATCTCTTCACCGAATGCGGCAAACGTCCACACAATTAGTAAAGCAAGGAGCGCGATCTTTGCATTTCCAGTAATCTCATTCGCCAATTCTGGCGCGGCCGGTGCTGGCCAGAAAAAGCCGGTAATCGGTTCGATCACGAATTGCCCCAGGAGAATTCTCAAAACAGCTGCTGCCAGCGCAATTAAAACAATGCGCCGCCACGATGGTGGTCGTTTGAATCCCATCGCCGACCAACTGCCATCGCGTAGCCGGATTGACGCCAGACCAAGCAGGGATAGGACGATGACCTCATTCGGCACGACGTGAAACACGTTGTGCCCAATCACAATGAAAGCGCCGAACAATAGCTCCGACGCGCTGAGCACGCGCGAAGCTGAAGGATTGGCAGAAGGAAATGGAAGGTTGGCCGATCGCGGCATTGAAGACGACTCAGCTTTCATCTTGTTTGATGCGGCGCACTCCTCGATCGGATTCAGCGACGGCGGCTTCTCTCTATTACGCCGCGGTTGGGCTTCGAAAATGTTCCGGTCGGGGACCGAGACCGATGAAACGGGCAGGCAGTTGCCGCAGGATTGGAAACCATTTCAGCAGGCGTACAATGAACGGTAAAGAATTTCTGCGAGCAGAAGCGCGGCCAGTAACGACTCGGCGATGGATAAAAACCTGCATTCCCTGGATCAGGCGGGTCGGCCATTCACGGCGCGTCTGTACTTTTCGCAGATCGTCCACGGAGACTGGACCACTCCGCAATTTGTCTGCGAGTAGATTCGCCGTCGCGACGGCATCCTGAATGGCGAGATTAATCCCGACTCCACCAGCTGGCGACATGGCGTGCGCGGAATCGCCGATGCAAAGTAATCCTTCGCGGCACCAATCGCGCAGACGATTGATTTGCACCGTGAGCAATTTGATCTTCGACCAGTCGTCCAGTTCAGTCACGCGACCGCGCAAAAAATCGGCGAAGCTAACGAGTTCATTTTGAAATTCCGGCAGACCACGTGCCTTGATCTCGTCAAAGCCGCCTTTGGGAATAACAAATCCACATTGCCAGTAATCGCCGCGATCGAGCAACACGAGCAGCTTGCCGTGCTGAAAAAAGCCAAACGATTGCTCTGGATCGTCAGGCTTCTTGGAGATGCGCATCCAGAGCGCATCGATTGCCACGCCGAACTCCCGCTGCTGAAAGCCAGCTCGCGCTTGAATGATCGAATGTCGGCCGTCCGCGCCAATGACGAGGTCCGCACGCACATCCAACTCGCCACGTGGCGTTTTTGCGCGCACTCCTGTCACGCGACCGTTCTCGATGAGCAAATCAACGGCTTCGGTTTCCATATACAATTGGAACGTCGCAAATCGCTTCGCATGGCTGGAGAGGAAATTCAGGAAATTCCACTGCGGCATAAACGCCATGAATTTGCAACGCGTGGGAAGCTTGCTGAAATCAGCGATTGGCACGACCTGTCCATTGACCACTGCGTGTAACTCTCGTACTTCCTGATGCGGTTGTTTCAGGAATTCGCCGAGCAAGCCAAGCTCGTTCATCAACTCGAGCGTCGAAGGATGAATGGTGTCTCCGCGGAAATCGCGAAAGAAATCGGCGTGTTTTTCCAGCACCACTACCGGTACTCCGGCTCGCCCAAGCAAATAGCCAGCCATCATACCCGCCGGTCCACCGCCTACGATCACGCAACGAGTTTGCAATTTTTCAGACGCGCTCATTGCAACCGGGAAAAGAACCACGGATTACGTAGATAGCACGGATAATGAAGGTAGAATCAATAGTGTTTTGCATCCGTCTTATCCGTCCAATCCGTGGTCAAATACATGAGCGTTAAGCAGCCGCTTTTCCTAAACGAAGAACAAGTTCGAGAGCATCTGCGGATGACGGAGTTGATTCCTGCCATGGAGAAAGCGCTGATCGAATTTTGGGCGGGCAAAGTGACTCAGCCCGTTCGCTCGGTGATCAACGTAGATCCGCCCGGCGGATTTCTGGGTCTGATGCCGGCGCTTACTCCGGACGGGCTCGGACTGAAAGCCGTCACCTTCTTTCCGTCGAATGCGGAGCACGGAATGCCGACACACATGGCGACGATTTTTCTTGTCGATTCGCAAACGGGGACGCCGTTGGCGATAATGGACGGACGGCTAATCACCGAAATGAGGACCGCTGCTGTGTCAGCGGTGGCGACAAAGCTTCTTGCTTCGCCTGATGCCAAAATTCTCGCGATCCTGGGCACGGGCGTACAGGCGCGCAGTCACATAGAAGCGCTGCGAATTGTTCGAAATTTCGAGGGGATTCGCGTCTGGAGTCCTACGCGCGAACACACCGAGCGATTCGCAAAAGAAGTTGGCGCGACGGCAATGTCTGCTGAAGAAGCCGTGCGCGGCGCAGATGTGATCGTCACTGCGACGAATTCCAAAACGCCCCTGTTGAAAGGCGCCTGGCTAAAACCCGGCTGTCACGTAAATGCAATCGGCGCGTGTCGTCCCGATTGGCGCGAGCTCGACAACGATGCAATGAGCAATGTCATCTTTGTCGATTCGCGTGAAGGCGCGCTGAAAGAATCCGGCGACGTGATTCTTTCCGGCACAAAGATTTATGCCGAGCTCGGCGAAGCGCTTGCCGGCAAAGTTCCGGCGCGCGCAGATGAAACTACAGTGTTCAAATCGTTAGGAATGGCCGTCGAAGATATAGCAGCGGCAACGTTGGTATACCGGTCGGTGGCGGCAGAGAAGTAGACTGTAGGGCAAGCGCTCCGGTTCCCCATCTCCAGCAAGCGGAGCGCTTGCCCTACAACACCAGGCTGCGCATTTATTTCTGCGGCAACGCCGTCAACTGGTTAGAGACCAATTGCCATCCTGCTGGTCCTTTTACCCAAACGTGCGTACTTCGATATTGGCCGCTGGTCGGTTGACCACCGTATTGTCCCTTGATTGTAACGCGGCTCGTCGCGACCGCGCTATTTTGATAAACGCGCACGGTAATATTTTCCTCTTCATTTATTGAATCCAGTGTGGTGGCGCCGGATTTAGCATTGGCGAGGCGCTGCGCCTTGGTGAGGACTTCTCCGGATGCATTTACAAAAATGTAATCATCGGCCCAGATTTTCTCGAGCGCAGGAGTATCGCGCTGCAACAAGGCGGTACGATATTTTTCGATCGCCTGCCTGACCTCTTGTTCGCTCTTGCTGTTCTCTGAGTCTGCCTGGGTCGCAGATTGGCCGAACGCAAACGACAACAAGGCGACACTGATGGCAAGGTCCTGGATAAAACGGTTCATGGTTGAATTGTTTGCAATTTCATAACCGACCTTGAACAGGCGGCGCAAGTCTCATTTGGCGCGGGTCTATACACCGCTTGCAAAGCAACTTCATAACGGAACAGTTGCCAGCGATGCCAACTGATATTGAAGGCATAAATTCAAAAATCGAGCGCGCTGTTGCCGACGGTCAATTGATGGAATCGTCGGCAAAAAACGTTCGCAGCCTTTTGGCCGGAGCAACGACGGATCTGTATCTCAACTCTGTCAACCAGTTGATCGATGGCTGGGAATGGTCGGAGTTAAACGATCGTTTCTACCAGACGCTTGCGTTTGGGACAGGCGGTCTCCGTGGCCGCACGATTGGGAAAATCGTTACAAGTGCAGAGCGCGGAAACGCGCGGGATGACGAGCGGCCTGAATTTCCCTGCGTCGGCACGAACGCGATGAATTTCTTTAATATCAACCGCGCCACGCGCGGACTTGTTGCGTATGTACATGACTGGAACGGGCGCCAGAAAATTTCCGGGAAACCGAAGATCGTGATCGCCCATGATCCACGCTTTTTCTCGAAAGAGTTCGCCGAAGCTGCAGCGAAAGTCGCAGCTGAAAACGGTTGCGACGCCTGCGTGTTCGAGGGCCCGCGTTCCGTGCCGGAACTTTCATTTGCTGTTCGCTATCTCAAGGCAAGCGCCGGCACCGTGATCACAGCAAGTCACAACCCGCCCTACGATAATGGTTACAAGGTCTATTTTAGCTATGGGGCGCAGGTGATCGAGCCGCACGCCAGCGGGATCATTGCCAAAGTGAATGCGATCACGACCGAATCGTTCACAACACTTTCAAAAGATCGACAGGGAAAAGTGACCACGATCGGGAAGGACATCGATCAAGCTTACATGCGGCGGCTTGAAACACTGATTCTCGATCCGCAAATGATTCGCGAAGCGAAATCGCTACGGATAATTTACACGCCGCTTCACGGAACCGGCAGCGTAATCATCAAACCGCTGCTTACACGGCTCGGTTTTAATTTCCAAGTCGTGGCGGAACAGGATCGCTTCGACGGTCGATTCCCGACAGTGAAATCGCCCAACCCGGAAAACGCGGAAGCGTTGACCATGGCAATTGATCTTGCTCAAAAGGAGGAAGCCGATCTGGTTGTCGCGACCGATCCGGACTGCGACCGGATGGGAGCTGCAGTTCGTGGCAACGATGGAAAAATAAAGTTGCTGACGGGAAATCAGACCGGTTCCCTGCTTGCCTGGTATCGAATTAAGACCCTGTTCGATAAAGGTGTGCTCAATGAGCAAAACGCGTCTCGTGCTGTGATTATCAAGACTTTTGTCACGACCGACCTGCAAAAGGCGATCGCTAATTATTACGGTTTGCGCTGTGTCGAAACGCTCACCGGCTTCAAATACATCGGCGCGAAGCTGGGCAAGTATGAGCGCGTGATCCCTGAACACCTGCGACAGAATTATGCCCATCTCACCGAACAGGAAACGCGGCGGCTTCGTCTCACCCACTCTTCATTCTACATTTTCGGCGGTGAAGAGAGCTACGGCTATAGCGGCGCCGATTTTGTTCGCGATAAGGATGGCAACGGCGCGGTAGTCATGTTTTGCGAGGTAGCTGCCTATGCGAAGGCGCGTGGGCAGACAGTCGACCAGTTACTCGACGAAATCTTCGCCACGTTTGGCTATTTTGCGGAGCAGAACGGGTGGCTCGTTTTCGAAGGAGCAGAAGGCGCAAAGAAAATTGCACGACTGGCTGAGTCGTACAGCACGCACCCATTTTCTGAAGTGCTCGGATCGAAGGTGGTAGAGATCAAAAATTTCGAAACTGAAACGATCTGGGACGTCGAAGGCGACCCGG
>Ga0164304_10000602_pt1 | contig 10621 bp, 6 predicted proteins | sample Whisoiple_217_MG_FD_110216 | JGI IMG/M metagenome (GOLD analysis project Ga0164304, IMG submission 110216) | Soil microbial communities amended with pyrogenic organic matter from upstate New York, USA - Whitman soil sample_217_MG | ecosystem: Environmental > Terrestrial > Soil > Agricultural...
GTGAAATGACAGACCAATAGGAAGCACTAAACCCAAATAACTTAAGTGTTGATTTATTCCGAAAGAATGAAATAATTCATTTATATTTTCTATATGTAACTGTTGAGCCTTTAAGGTTGCATACTTGATATAATTAGCAATGCTATATTTTGGAAAAAATGTTTCTATAGGAAACGTTGATCCTTTGATTTGTATATAATTCCTTTTTGGTACATTAAAGTAATTTATAAATATACTTTCATTAAATGTAGCACTCATTAATATAACAACAGGACAATTAACATCAGAGTAATTTCTACTTAGAAATTTCTTTAATAAGTACAAACATATATCAGTCTGCTCATCCCGTTCATGTACTTCATCAACTATAATGAATTGATACTTTTTCATAATGTCTTCATCAGAATTAGATAACATATCTTGTACCAATGTCCCCACTGTTAAAAATATTAACCCCTTATCTTTTGGTAGTTTTTTAAATGTTCCTGTAGAATAACCTATATTTTTTCCAATTACTAATTCCGGAATAAATGAAACAATTGTATTAGGTATATCTACTGCATTTAATATACGCGGCTGTGTTACCGCTATATTACGAAATGATCTATCAGAGAATACTTGATATAGTTTTACTGGCAATACAGTTGATTTACCTGATCCTGTATCTGACTTAATTAATATAACCTTATCTCCACAATTAATAGGGATATACTTTATACGTTTTGATCCTCTTTCGGGCACCATTTCTGATATTAAATCTAAAACATAATCTATAGTAGTATACTCTTTGATAATAAGCTTTTCTTTCTCAGTAAGATCATCTCGCGGTACAATAAAACCTTTTCTTAAGAGTGTTGGTAAATTATCACTCATCTAAATAGATTATCCTCACCTTTTTCCACTATATTATAATCTATTTTCTTTTTTATAGACTTTTACAAAGTAAAAAAATAAAACTATGTTAGTCTATAATAAATTATATTATTAAAATAGAGGATGAATATTGTCTTGGAAAATATAATCTTTATTTTTGGTAATATTTAGATTTTGATTATCATTGTAAATGATATTTAATTTTTCAATTCTACTTTTATTTTCTATTTCGTGATAGTCTTCATCTTCATTAATTTCAATCTGTTCTACAAAAGGAACATAATCTTTATCTAGTTCACTTTTATTTGAATCATAATTATTAATCATAGATTTAATAGCATTAACTCTTTTATTATACTCTTCTTTACGCTGTAAATCTCTCTTATTTTGCTCATCTAAAATTTTTAACATTTTTTCATTATTTGGTGATATTTTAATGTTATTTCCACCAATTAATAGTCTTTCTTTTAGAATAGAAAGCATCTTACTATCTAAGATACTACTATCATCTTCTTTAGAAACTTCATCAATATTTGATAATTCTATATATTCAGGATCATGTTTATTATTATGTTCATTTAATATAGATTCTAATATAGACCTTTTAACTAGAAGGTTTCTTATTAATTTATTAAATGTTTCTCTGTCCGGTAAAGAATACTGTTTATTAGATACATTCACTTTTAGTGATAATGCTCGTAACGTTCCAATTTTTAAATTAACTTCTTTTATTTCCTTTATAATTTCCTGCTTATCTTTATCTTTATATTTTTTCATAATATCGTTACGTAGTCCATCATTACTATTTGATTTTTCCTGCGTAATATTTTTTAAATTTGATGTATCAATTAACATTTCGTCAAACCATTTATCAAATCGTGACATTTTAATAAAAAATGTCTATTATAATAATATATTCTATGTATGTATATAATATTTATAATATTTTTAATATTTTTATAATAAAATAAAACATCTATTTATATTAAAATATCTATTTAAATTATTTAGATTTATGCATATATAGAAATGTAAGTGTAATTATCTGAACAATAGCGATAAATGATATTTTGCATTTAATATCATACAATGCTTCTTTTATATATTTTTTTATTAAAAAGTCATTACTTTGTAAGGTGCATTTCATATTTGAAAATAACGTAGATTCTTCCTTATTTAGCAGATTTTTGTCTTTAGATTTTTTAAAAATATTTGTAGTTATATGTACTTTAGTTTTTATGTTGTTAATTTTACTATTTTGTCTTTTCATGTGTCGTTTAAAAATTTTAAACTTATTGTTATAAATATCATCTATTGTACTAATATTATATGAATCGGATTCTGAATGAGATTCATTATTTTTACTATTTTTTACTAAATCAGTTTTATTAATATTGTTAATGTCGTTATTAAGTTTTGAGTATAAAGGTTTATAATTTATTGAGCCGTTTAGGAAAATAGACATGTCTCATAATATATTTTTTTATATTTAAATCTTTGCACTAGTATAAAAAAGAAATTTAAATCTAAGCGTTTTTAAAATATTCGTATATCATGTTTTTATTTTTAATAATATAAGCCATTTTATCAACAGTAAATCAAATATAAATACATGTATAATGTTATTATAATTTGTATAATAATCATAAAATATCAAAGATAGCATAATTAATGAATTACTAATATCAATAAATAGTATAATAGATTTGCATATCGAGTCTTCATATGTTTTATCTATAGTTGCTACATTTGCTATAGTATGTTCAGAAATATTATCATCTATTTGCCTATCTAGTTGATCAACTACCATATCTGATATATCTTCTTTGTTATCAGTATCTTTGTTTACAATATCATTAACATCCTTATCATTATCACTGCTATTAATTTTAATATTAGCAATATTAGTGCTGTTAATATTGTTGTTATTATCATTAATAACATTATTGTAGTTATTTGTATTTTCTACAAAACTATTTATTGTATTATCTAGTTTATTATTTATTTGATTATTTATTTGATCAGTTGATATACTTTTTATTTGAGTTTCTACTATATCAGAATTAATAGTCTTAATATTCGCATTTTCAGAAGAAATAATTCCAGGAATAGTATTATTAGTATTATTAGTAGTATTAGTAGTATTAGTAGTATTAGTAGTAGTTAGATTACTAGGAATATTACTACCAATATTATTAGAAATAATATTTTCAGAATTTGATAACAGTGATGTATATGTATGTGTAGATGTGCATTTATTGTAGTTTACAACATCATTGTTAATATTGAAATCACAATTGTTAGAAATAATTACATTACTATTTAATGCATTTTTCTTAAAAATCTTTTTATGTATTTTTTCAAAATGTTGGAACATCTATATAATATTAACTCACTCTTCTTTAAATTATAAAGAAGTATATTTTTTTACAAACTGGTTATCTACTACATCATCTGATTTCTTACTAATTTTTTCATCTACTTCCCATATAGCGGGACACCCAACCTGGAACTCCTTATATGTATCAGCAATTATATAGGCAAAAGGATCAGTTGTGTTATTTTGCAGATAAACTAGTTTTTTAAAGTTAGTTATTCCTGGAGTATTAGAAAATACCTTTTTACAGCATAATTCCGATCTTTTCTTCTGATCTTTTGAATATGAATTAGACTTTCTATCAAAATTTGCAGTTGCCGCTTCAGAAGTTGTAAATATATTTACTAGGGCGTTTTTCCTTAGTTCCGAATCAATAGATTTATCATCTTGGAATGACATTATTTGTGTTATATAATAATGCCGCCCATTATAAAAGATTTCTTGTATTTCTGGCGTTTCTTTTGCTATTTTTTTAAAAATACTTGCGCAATCATCCCATACTATTAGTACATTTGGATTAAAATCTAAATATTGTAAACAGCATATCTCCTTAGAAGTTAATGTTTTAATATCTATCTCTAAATTTATTTTATATCTTCTAATTGTTGATCTATATAAATTCATCAAATAATTATGTTTTGTTTTTTCTATAACCATAGTTTGTTCTCTTTTCTGCGCATAATCAAGTAATTGGTTATTATTTATTAAATCGGTACACTCTTTTGCTTTTTTATTTATGTTATATTCTATTGTTATATCATTTTGTGATTTTGTTTTATTAAACAAACTTCTTAAGTTTTCTATATTATTAGCAGTTTTATATATACTAGCTCTTCCTTTTTGTATAGTTGTAAACATTTCTAGCCATTCTTTTGATACATTTGATTTAATACAGTTATTAGGGACATATTTATAAAAATCCGAAGATTCTGTTGTAATAGATGATTGACATATAACAAACGCGCCTGTTATTTTTTTTTCACATAGCTTCATAATTTCAAATATAATAGTTGATTTACCGGATTGAGTCCGGCCAAATAGCAAAGTTGTTTTATTCAAATATAATTCACAATCTTTTTCAAGCCATCTTAAATGTGATCCATCGTCTAATAAAAGATTTTTATTATCGCTTACCATTATATACTATATTATTTATTTTTCTCTAAAATAAATATATAAACTACATAATAAATTGGTGTTTACGGTAAATCTTTCAGAAAAAAATGATCTTCGATTTTTTATTATTAATTTCTTAATAATTTCTTAATAATTTCTTAATAATTTCTTAATAAGGTATTAATAGTGTTCTTCTAGTATCTTAATAATGTCTTAGTAGAATCATAGAAGTCTTTTAATAAGGTATTAATAATTTCTTAATCAGATTCTGCCTGCTTCCATCTGATCTAAAATAGATGTTGCAGTTATTGGATTATTGTATGAGTTACCGGACTTAATATAATTATCCTTATCCTGACTTCTATTAAGGATAGCATCAGCTTCCTCGATGTCTTTATCATTAGTATTAGCAAAATTAGGTATTACTTTTATAGTATCTTCATCATATATAACATTACCACCTTTTTTGTTAATATTCGTTATAAATTCACTACTTTGTTGTAAATCAGACTCTTCTTTACATTTTTTTGTTGTTATAGAGTAGTGTAATGCAAGTACTGTTGCGTTTGTTAAAAATAAATAAACAAATAACTTTACTAAAGTATTAGATGGATTACTTCCGTTTGATTTCCTATTTTTAGAATTAGTAGGATATAAAAATAATACCATCATGATTAAAAGTATAGTGAGTGTAATGGCAGTAAAGAATACATTATTAAGTATAGAACCTAATAATGATTTATTACCAATATAGTTAGTTATTCCGGATGATATAGAGTTAAATTCTATTGTCATACTTTTAATTACTTATATTTGTTTATATTTTTTTATTCCTATTTTAATAAAATCTTTTTTAAGATATGCAATTTCTTAAATGATTTCTTATGTCAGGATTTCTTAATTATTCTTATGTCGGATTCATCATATGAATTTGTTTATAACATTTCACCTAAATGATTTCCATTATGACATTTCACCTAGATGATTTTATTTATGACATTTTACTTTCTATATCATGATACAAATTATCATCATCATCGTCTTCATATTCTACGTCAACATCCTGAAGAGAAAATTGATTTACATTTTCTTCATTATCAATGTCTTCATCTACTTCTATATCTAATTCTGCATTTGAACTTTTATATAATTTTTTATCATAGTCTATTTCCATTTCCTCATCAATATCTTGGTCGATTTGATTAAATGTATCTATGTCTTCTACTATATCTATTACATTGGTATTATCAGATCTATCTCGTACATCATAATTAATTGCATTATCTATTTCATTTGCTGACATATTAGCCTTTATTTTGATAATCTTGGTATTGTCAAATTTAAGCATCTTTTTATCATATTGTGATAACTTACTTAAAATGATATTTATAAGTTCTTTACCCATTTTTTCCATTTTTGCATTACTGAATTGATTATATATTTTTATTAATGTATTAGCAATTGCATTTTGCAAGAAATTTTTTAGATGTTCTTTGTTTAATGTCTTTTTATAATATTTATACATTTCTAAAAAATCCCGATTAATTACATCAATTTTATGAATAATATTAACATTAGAGTACTTTTTTAATAATTGAACTATATAATCCGGCATATCTGTCAAGATTTCACTTCCTCTTATAAGATGATATGTTCTAATAATGTATAAATAGTAGTCATATAGAGTATTTGATATTACATCACTTTCATCGCTTGCACTATCTATATACGATTTCTTTGCAGCAGGCTTACTTTTATTATACTTCGTACTAGCCGTAGAATCCGATATATCTTTTTTATCTATTTGTGTTGTTGTTCCCAGATTTAAGATAATATTTTTATCAATATTTAATAGCTTAGAAAATTTTATGATAGAATCAATATTTAAGTGCCATTTTGGATATTTAACAACATGTTGTTGCTTAGAGGATTTGTCTTTCATTATATTATTGTTTAAAATAGTATATTCTTTCTTTTTTAATTCCGAATACTTTTTGGAATATTTATTATAATAATTTTCATCCATATTATCTAGCATTTCTTGGGATACCCCACATTTTGAGCAGATAAATATATCTTTGCTGCCGTACTTACCCTGATTGCCTAGTTTATCTTTATCGCCGGATTTATCTTTATAAACAAAATTATGTAATTCACCAACTGGACATTTTATATTGTAAAAATCGAAGAATGATCTATGATCCATTAATATCTTTTTGTCATATTTTTTTATAGTATCTTTGCTATTTTTTGATTCTAATAATACTAGTTGTTTAAATTCATTAACTTTTTTATAATCATTATTATCTAACCATGATAATATTTCCGATTTTTTTAAAACTATATTATTGCCTACAAATTTGCCATTCTTGTCTATTTTTTTATAAATAAAGATATCATCCTTAAAAGAGTGTTTATTATAGATATTATTGTTAATTTTGGTATTATATAACGTATATTTATTCACATACGGTATATTATATAATGGATTTATTGATCTTAAACTATTGGATACATGCTTCTTCTTTTCTAATGTTTTAATATCCTTATATTTTTCATAAAAATCATTAAACGCAATACTATTATTAGGGGTTTCTAAATATAATTTATCATTTATGTACATGTATAACTGTAGTAAACTACTATAATAATAGTCATCGTCAGTCCATCTTTTTGGTTCTACAATAGTATCATATATACCACGAGTTTTAGTTATACCTTTTTTAAATTTATGCTTATTAAGTAGATCATACTCTATTTGCTTTTTTGTTCTACCTAATACATTATATATAATACTACTATTTTTATGATCATCTGTATTATCTTCTATATTAGTATATTTATCTATAGATAAACTATTTTTTAATTTCTTATTTACATGGTTAGACTTTTCTAAAGCTCTACTTGTTTCTTGATTCTTTCTTTTATTACTTTTGTTATTTTTATTACTTTGTTTATCATTTCTTTTACTATTCTTTTTACTATCTTGTTTGTTATCTTGTTTGTCAGTACTTTTATTCTCTTTATAAATACCTTGGCTATATTGTTTGTTATTTTCTTTGTTATATTTTGATTCTAAATATCTAATATATCCATATTTTAGATATTCTATAATACTGTTATTTGATTCCCAAAAACTATCTGTTGATAAAGATATTTTTGTATAATTGATTCCAATTATCCATCTATAGGCTTTTATAAATAATGGCTTTATATCTTCGTGTTTTATAGAATGTGATTGCAATATTTCCGTAGCTTTTATTCTATTTAGCATAGATACGGCAGTATTAATAATTTTTTGTAAGTGTTTTACATCAGATTGTTTATAATTTGCGCCATCAGATTTTTTTTTATATGATTTATTAATTAATAAATTGTTATTAGTTTTATTTTCAATATTTATTTTTTGATTTATTTTTTGATCCGCTCCTATATATACATTCTTATCGTCATAAATGCCTAATACATTAGTAAGATTACCCGTGTTAAAGGTATATTTTGGTATATCATTGCTATCAATGTTTGGCTTACTATTAGCATTTTCAGTATTATCTGTATTTTTAACAGATAATACACTTCCGGATATACCATCCGTTGATGTATTACCAATGCTATTAGTATTAATTATTACCTCAATGGTGTCCATATTACTAGGATTGGTAACTATATATAGAGATTTTAAACCATCAGATGCTGCAGATTCATATTCAAGAATTTCAACATTACGAGTATTAGTTGGATTATCCTTATTATCAATATTCGGATTATTTTTATTAATAGGTGTACTAGCAATATTCTTTGTAAGATCCGTATTACCTAGAGTACCAGCATTGCATATTATGCCAGTATTAATATCATTACTAGATATATCAGTGTTATCAAATGCATTAAGTTTAGTGATTTTATATCTAGATTTTAAATGATTATATTTATCTGGTAGTTTATCTGATGTTCTATCTGGTAGTTTATCTAATGATTTATCTAATAATTTATCTAATGATTTATCTAATGATTTATCTAAAGATATAACTAGTGGAAATTTATGATCATTTAAATATTTTTTACTCTTAGTTTTGTGACCAGATCCAGTGATTAAAGGCGATCTACTAATTGAAAATATATCTTTATTAAATTTAATATTTTCATTTTTAAAAATTAAATGACTCACAAATGCAAATATATAAATATATATATAAATATTAATTGTAATATCAATATCATCAGTTTTAGCAGTTTTTACTCTTAAAAGGGATAATTTTATAGAATAAATTTCTCCTTTGATGATATCAATTAAGTTTTTTATAATTAAAGTAATATTTTGCATATGTAGATTTTCAAAACTTAGAAAGTTATTAAAAACATAGACCGCTTCCTTATATATACTTAGATATATAGGATCTTCCATAACATTATCATAAACTTGCATATATTTACTATCATATGAAACATCAGTTGCATTATCTTCCTTGCCAATAATTTGGCCACATAATTTACAATAATAAATACTATCAGATTCTTCTGCAAAGTTTGATAGTAATAAACTTCTTATTTGCATATTTTTTTCTATAATATTTTTATAGTCTTTTAAGTACAGCTCTCCATAAAAAATATTATGCTGGCATATATTACAACTAGACTTTATAGATGTCGGCTTATCTTTATATTGTTTTTCGCGATGCCCACATAGTTTTTTTATCGCCGCAATAGTCTTTTTTATGCTGTCTTTATTATCTTCCGATATAGCTGTATTTAAATCATTAATTAACTTTATCTCATCTAGTGTTAATTGTTTACCTGTATTCTTTTTAGCAAACTCATTAAATTTTTTCTTTTCATTATTACTAAAATATCTATAGGATTCTTTGCTATAGTTAAAATATTGAGCTTTTATTATATTATAAATATTAGCATCTCCCGTAGCTAATAACTTCATAAATAAATAGAATATGCCATTATTAAATATGTTTAATATAATATCGTCAACATTATTATATACTAGATCTAGGTTAGTTATTTTAGATAACTTAGATAAAATATCTTTATATGTTTTTGATAATATTACAGCTTTATTATCTTTATATGACGGGCTTGATATGATGTGCTTATTGAATTTATTTCGAGCATTAAATTCAAATATTATACTATTTAGTAAAATAGTATTTGATTTATAAAAATCATTTGCGGATTTTATAATATTAGTCACAGATTGTAATATTTCATTTATGTTAACGTGATTATAAAAATAGATACTTTTAGTTTCTGAATCCACATTCAAACCAAAATTATAAATTGCGTCGGATAATATATTATATAAACTTATATTGCCAGATATAATTAAGTCTAATTCTGATGGCTTCTTATCGGAAATATAGTTATTTACGTGTTTTATAATTTTATATAGATTTTTATTAATATGGAATCCTATAACATTAATAGTTGCATATCTAGGAACCTGTACTAAATTATTATTAAACAGACAATTTACATTTTTGTCTATTCTAATTTGTACATCTATTAACTTTTCTTTTACCTTGTCTTGTACATCTTTATGTGTCTTTACCTTTCCTTTACTTTGTTTTGTAATTTCTTTATCCGGCTTTACATGTGATTTATCTGGCTTTGCGGGAGTTACAGGCTTTACATCAGGTGTTATAGTCTTTATATAAGGACTAGCAGTTGTTATATCCTGCTTTGTAGTTTTGATCTTTTTCTTTATTTGATATGCAATAGTATCTTTTTGTAATTTATGCTCTATTGCTGTTTCTGGGATTTTATCAATTATTGGCGTTATATAATCAATTATTTGCTGTATTAATATGGCATTTATGGTAGAATGTTTGAATATATCATTTTTTTCTAGTAATTCTAAGTCATAGAATATTTCTGCATATTTTTTACCAATGCTCGACCATTCTTCGAAAAAGATATCTTTATTATTTTTTAAAGTGTCTTCATATGGTGTTATATCAGATTCTAATATCACAATTTTTTCATCCATTATAACAAGTAGAATGTAATCTATATATAATCAAAAATAACCTTTTTATAAACTTTTTTATATTACCAAATTAATCTTTTTATAATATTTTCTTTATTTGAATATTTACTAGAAACTTATTATAATCTTTTTATAAACTTTTCTTTATTTGAATATTTACCATAAACTTATTATAATCTTTTTATAAACTTTTCTTTATTTGAATATTTACCATAAACTTATTATAATCTTTTTATAAACTTTTCTTTATTTGAATA
>Ga0164304_10000603_pt1 | contig 10616 bp, 10 predicted proteins | sample Whisoiple_217_MG_FD_110216 | JGI IMG/M metagenome (GOLD analysis project Ga0164304, IMG submission 110216) | Soil microbial communities amended with pyrogenic organic matter from upstate New York, USA - Whitman soil sample_217_MG | ecosystem: Environmental > Terrestrial > Soil > Agricultural...
CTTCAACTACGTCTTCACCCAGACGCTTTTGGCCACCCATCCCGAGCTGAACGTGATCAAGTAATGCCCGGCTGGCTCGCAGTTCCCCGCGACTGGCTCGCCTCGCTCGGTGAGATCGCCCGCTTCTGCGGCCGCACCATGGGCCTCGTCTACTCCGGCCGCGTGCTGCAGTTCTTCGGCGAGGCGCTGCGCCAGGCCGGGATCCTGATCCTCGGCTCGACGATCGTCATCTGGGGCCTGGTCTTCATCCTCGGACTCCAGTGCGGGATCGAGGGCGCCTACTTCAACCGCTCTGTCGGCGCCCCCGCCTACGCCGGCGTCTTTGCCGCCTGGTGTGACCTGCGCGAGGTGATCCCCTACGCCTTCGGCTACATGATGGCGGCCAAGGTCGGCACCGGGATCGTCGCCGAGCTCGGCGCGATGCGGATCTCCGATGAGATCGACGCGCTCGAGGTGATGGGGGTGCCGCCGATGACCTTCCTCGCCGCCACCCGGCTTCTCGGCGCCTGGATGACGCTTCCGTTCATGTATTTGGCCGCGATCGGGATCGGCTACTTCGCCTCCTGGCTCGCGGTCGTGAAGCAGATCGGCGACGTTTCCTCCGGCGGCTACTTCCTCATCTTCTGGATGTTCCAAAACCCGCCCGACCTGTTATTCAGCGTCATCAAGGCGATGGTGATGGCGACGGCGATCGTCCTCGTCGGCTGCTACTACGGCTACACCGCGTCGGGAGGCCCGGTCGGGGTCGGAACCGCGACCGCGAAGTCGATGGTGCTTAACATCGTCTTAGTCCACATCATCGGGATGATGGGAACCCTGGTGTTCTGGGGAGCGAATCCGCGGGCGCCAATCGGGGGATGACCCTGCCCAGACAGGAGGCGAACGGCTGCGATGGCTGACGAGACGCGAGAGACCAGAGAAGAGAACTACGAGCAGGACGCCTACGGGGAGGACGCGCCCCAGGACGTCGAGCAGGCGCCCGAGGACGCCGAGCAGGCTCGGCAGGACGGCGACGAGGCACCGTGGCAGTCCAGGGTGCCGGCCGACGCCGGCGAGGCCTACGAGGAGCCCGCTCCCGAGCTGGGCGCGCTGAACCGGGACTACACGATCCCGGGCGTCACCTCGAAGGAGACCAACCCCTACCGCTGGCACACCGGCGCCAAGCGCGACCACGGCGGCAAGGACGCGATCGAGGTCATCGACGTCGTCAAGCAGTTCGGCCGCACCCGGATCCTCAATGGCCTCAACCTGGGGATCCCCGACGACCAGATCTCGATGGTGCTCGGGCCCTCCGGGACCGGCAAGAGCGTGCTGATCAAGCACATCGTGGGCCTGCTCTATCCGGACGCCGGCGACGTGCTCGTGCACGGCGAGTCGGTTCCGAACATGACCGATGACGAGTTGTTCGAGATGCGCAAGAAGTTCGGCCTGCTGTTCCAGGATGGGGCGCTCTTCGGCTCGATGAACGTCTTCGACAACGTCGCCTTCCCGCTGCGTCAGCACACCGACAAGGGTGAGGAGGAGATCTCCGAGATCTGCAACCGGCGCCTTCGCGAGGTCGGCCTTGCCGAGGCGATGGAGAAGATGCCCAACGAGCTCTCCGGCGGGATGCGCAAGCGCGCCGGCTTCGCACGGGCGCTCGTCCTCGATCCGGCGGTCGTCATGTTCGACGAGCCGGACTCGGGACTCGACCCGGTGCGCACCGCGCTCCTGTGCGAGCTGATCCGCGAGATTCACGCCGAAAACAGCGGCTGCTACCTGGTGATCAGCCACGATCTGGGGACCGCTCGGCGTATCGCCGACTTCCTGGCCGTGCTTTGGAAGGGGCGGATCGTCGAGTCAGGCCCGGCGGACGAGCTGTTCGACTCCGACAACGAGTTCGTCGCCCAGTTCCTCAACGCGGAGACCGAGGGCCCACTAGCGATGGACTGACGGCGTGGCCGCCTGGCCGCGTCCGTAATCTAGGGCCGTCGTGCGCATTCGGAATCTGCTGGCACGGATCGCCGGGCGGGCGGTGGAGAGGCCGACGCCGGTCATCGTCGCTGCCGTCCTGGTCGCGCTCATCGGCGCTGTTGGCGCACTCAAGCTCGAGGCGGATCGGAGCCCGGACTCGCTGGTCGACAAGGGCTCGTCCACCTTCACGGAGACCCAGGACTTCTACAACCAGTTCGGGGCCGAGCCCGTCGAGGTCCTGGTCAAGGGCGACCTCCGCCAGCTGCTGCTGACCAGCAACCTCGGGAAGCTGCTGGCGCTCGAGAGCTGCCTGTCGGGCAAGGCGAAGGGCGGTCAGGTGTACTCGGGGCAGCCGGCGCCGGCGCCGTGCGCTGCGATCGCGAAGCTCGATCCGAGCGCTGTGGTGTTCGGGCCGGCGACCTTCCTCAACCAGTTCGCGATCGAGGCCAACAACCTGTACCAGAAGCAGGCCCAGGCGGCCCTGGTCAAGGCGAGGCAGGCCGGTCGGCGGGCGGCCGCGCTGGCGGCGAAACGGGGGTATTCGAAGGCCCAGCAGAAGCAGGCGGCAACGGCTGCGTATCAGGGTGTCGTCCAGCAGCTCCAGCAGAAGCTCGCCACGCTTGCGGTGCGCTATGGGCAGAACAACCTCCCGAGCCTGAGCAACCAGCAGTACGTCGAGTCGGTGATCTGCAACCCGGGCGCCCCGGGATGCACACCGAAGGCGCGCCTAGCCGCGATCGTGCCGAGCCCCAACGCTGCCTTGATCTCGGTCAGGCTGCGGCCGGGCCTCAGCGACGCGCAGCGATCCGAGGCGATCTCGCTCTTCAGGCAGGCGACTGAGGACCCGGCGTTCCAGCTCAAGAAGTTCTCGTCGTTCGGCACCCAGCCGAGCTACGTCGTCAGCGGCGTCCCCGTCGTCTTCGAGGGGCTGGCACAGGAGCTCTCGACGCAGATCTTCATCTTGCTGGCGGCGGCGCTCGCCGCGATGGTGATCGCGCTCGCGCTCGTGTTCCGCTCCCCGCTGCGCCTCCTGCCGCTGGCGATCGCGCTCGGCGCGGCCGGGATCACGTTCGGTTTCCTCTCGCTCATCGGCGGATCGCTGACGATGGCGTCGATCGCCGTCCTGCCGATCCTGATCGGGCTGTCCGTCGACTACGCGATCCAGTTTCAGGCACGCTTCGTCGAGGCGGTTCGCGAGGGGTCCTCGCCGCCGCGGGCCGCGGTGGAGGCCGCCGCCGCGGGGGGCCGGTGATCGCGACGGCGTGCCTTGCGACCGCCGCCGGGTTCTGCGTCCTGCTGCTCTCGCCGATCCCGATGGTCCGCGCGTTCGCACTGCTCCTGGTCGGAGGCATCGTCGTCGCCTTCGTGATCGCGCTGACGGCTGGCCTCGCGGCACTGTCGCTGCTCGGCCGCGGCGGCGGCTCGGGCCGTGGCACGCAGCGGCCCGGCCGGCCCACGCGACTCGACGGCGCTCGCCGGCGCCTGAGCGCGGTAGGCCATCCGATCTCCGAGTTCAGCTCCAGGGTCGGCGCCGGTGCCGGGGGTTTGGGCCGGCGAGCCCTGGCGATGTCGATCTCCGCGCCAGGACGCGTCCTGGCGGTGGCCGCGGTCCTCGCGGCGATCGGGTGGGGGGTCGGCACGCAGATCCCGGTGATCTCGGACATCCGCCAGCTCGTGCCGGGCAACCTCCCCGCGCTTCAGAACGTGGACGAGTTGGAGAACGCCACGGGGGTCTCCGGCCTCACCTACGTCACCGTCACCGCTCCGGACCTAAAGGACCCGAAGGTGATCTCCTGGATGCACGACTTCGAGCAGCGCGTTCTGGAACGCCACGGCTACACCAGCGCGACGCAGTCATGCCAGTCGGCCGGGACCGAGATCTGCCCCGAGATCTCGCTGCCCGACTTCATCTACGGGGACTCCACGACGGCGCCCAGCCGGCAGCAAATTACGACCGATCTCCGGCTGCTGCCCCACTACGTGGCGCAGGCCATGGTCACGACCGACCCGACGACCGGCAAGCCGGGCAACACCGGCGTGATCACGTTCGGGATCAAGGTCATGCCCTTCGATCAGCAGAAGGCCCTGATCGACGACATCCGGAACCAGATCAACCCTCCCGGCTCGGCGAACGACCCGCCGCCCGGGGCCTCGGCGGAGGTCCTCGGCCTTCCGGTTCTCGCCGCCGACGCCAACTCCTCGCTGTCGGACAGCCGATACCTCGTCACCATCGCCGGCCTGCTCGCGGTCGCACTGGTCCTGATCGCCGTCTACCGCTCGGCGCGGCGAGCGCTCGTGCCGCTGATCCCGATCGTCTTCGCGACCGGCTGGTCGTCGCTGATCCTCTGGATCACCGGGGTGCCGCTCAACCCGATGTCGGCCACCCTCGGCGCCCTCGTGATCGCGATCGCGACCGAGTTCAGCGTCCTGCTCAGCGCTCGCTACTACGAGGAGCGAGCGGCCGGTGGATCCCTCGGCGAGGCGCTCAGGCGGGCGTTCTCACGCACCGGCGCCGCGGTGACCGCGTCCGGGATCACCGCGATCGCCGGCTTCGCCGTGCTCGTGTTCACCAACATCAGGATGCTCCGAGACTTCGGGCTCGTGACCGTGTTCGACCTCGGCGTCGCGCTCCTGGGCGTCCTCCTGGTTCTGCCTGCGGCCCTGGTCTGGGCCGAGGGCGGCTTCCAGCCCTTCACGACCCTCGCAGCCCGGCTGCGACGCCGAGGCCGCCCGGCGCCGGCTGACGCCGGCTAGCGGCACCACCAGTGGCATCGCAGAAGTCCTCGAGAGGCCCCGGCCGCCGCTACTCGACCTTCGTCGGGATCGCGTTCCTGGTACTGATCATCGTCGCGACGCTCAACACCATTCGCACCCAGGGCGGAGGCACGCTCGGCGTCGGCGGCGCCGAGCGGGGCATCCCCCTCTCGGAGTTCGCGGTGCCGAACGCAGTCACCGGGCCACTCGACTTCGACGCGAACATCGCCCAGGACAACTGCTCGACCTCGGTGAACCCGTGTCCGTCGGATGCGAAACGCACTCCCGCATGTGAGATCAACTACCCACCGAGCAAGGCGATCCGGGTCTGCGATCTGTTCAGTCGGCCTCTCGTGCTCTCCTTCTGGTTCACCCGAGGGGCGAACTGCCTGCCGACGCAGGACGCGCTGAATGCGGTCTACGAGAAGTACAAGGGCCGTTTGAACGTGCTCTCGATCGACGTCCGCGACGACCCGAGCAGCGTACGGAGCATCGCTTCCGAGCACCGCTGGACCATGCCCGTGGGATACGACCGCGACGGCGCTGTGAGCGACCTCTACAGGGTCGGAGGGTGTCCGACGGTCGCGTTCGCGTACCCGGGCGGGATCCTCGACTTCGCGAAGGCGAGCATCGCCGAGCTCTCGCAGCCGCCGACCGAGTCCGGAAGCCTGCGCGCCGGGATCGAGCGCGATGTCAAGACGCTGCTCCAGCAGACGCGGGAGCGGGAGGCGGAGAGCCGCTGATGAGCGCCGATGCGGTTCCGGAGGCGGGCTGGGTCGCGCCGGACCTCCGCGAGGAGTTTCCGGGGCTCGCGCTGCGCTACCTGCTGATCGAGCACGGCTCGGGGCGGAGCCCGCGAGAGCTGAAGGCCCGCCTCGCGCGGATGTCGGACCGCTTCTCGGGCCCCCAGGCCATCGCGCTCCGCCACAAGCCGATCCCGTACGCGTACCGCGTGTTCTTTCGCCAGATCGGCCTCGACCCCGACGAGCAGCCGACCCCCGTCGAGGCGGTGGCACTGGAGCGCATGAAGCGCGGCGGCTTCGTCAGCCAGAGCCTCCTGGACGACGCGCTGACCATCGCGATCATCGAGTCGGGAGTTGCGCTGAGGGCCTTCGACGCCGGCCGCGCCGACGGCCGCCTCGGCATCCGCACGACCGCCGAGGGCGAGGGCCTGGAAGGCCGTCCGGGCGCCCTGCCGACAGGAACGCTGGTAATCGCCGACGAGGCGCGTCCCCTCGCCCTGCTGTTCGGTGCGACCGCGTCGGGACGGGGCGTGAACCCAAAGACCGGCCGGATGCTCCTCGCCTCGATCCAGGTGAAGGGCGTGCCGGACATCGCCGTCGAGGAGGCGATCTGGCTGGCGGCGGGCATCGTGCGGGCCGGCGGCTAGGTAGCGCCGAAACGGCGGCACCGAGGGCATGGCCCGAGGTGTTCCGCACCTTTCAGCGTCGTCAGTGGATCGCACGCAGCTTGGGGTTTAGACTGTCTGGGTCCACTCAGGGCGGAAGGAGAGGCTTCGTGCTCGAGGAACTGCTTGAGATCGAGCGAGTCCCCGGTTCAGTCGATGAGCCGGTTCGGGCACCCGAGTCCGCCTCCATCGAGGCCCCAGCAGGGCCCGCCGCCGATCGGCTGGCACGCCACGAGCTTCGTCGTCAGATCGCCGTGCTGGAGAAGCGCCTGGGCGAGCTCTTCGCCTCGGCGTTCCCGCGCTCCGGCATCGAGTGGGGCGTGCCCGCCGTCGGCGGCCCGCGGGTGTTGGGCGTCGAGGAGCTGGAGCGCGTCCGTGACGCGCTCCACGTCCGGCTACGAGACGCGGAAGCCGAGCTCGCCCGCCAGGGCGAGCTCGAGGAGGCCAATCGCGGCCTGCTCGAGTCGATGATCGCCGAGCCCGAGCGCTACCGGTGGGTCCGCGTGGCGGCCGAGGACGTCGGCGAGCGTCCCTGCCAGCACTGGCATTCCCGTCCGCGTTGGGGCATCCTCGGGATGCTCCTCGGATGGTGGCGCGTCAAGCACTCCTCCGGTTGTCCGTTAGCCACGGGGCTTGCGGCCCCCGCCCTCGCTAGGTGAGCTCCAGAAAGCGGCGGAAGCGCCGCCCTCGCAAGCCTCCGCCGCAGCCCGCTGACAGCGCCGCGAGCGAGCGCGCCGCGCCCAGGGAGCCGTCGCTTCCGGCGCGCAGGCGGCGCGCGGCGAACCTCGATGAGCGCCCCCCTGCGCCCTGGGGCAACGTGCCGTTGGTCGAGTTCGTCGTCCTGGCGGGCATCGTCGCGCTGGTCGTCGGCTTCATCGCCGGCGGGCGAACCGGGACGGTGCTGATCGCCGGCGGGGCGATCCTCTGCTCGCTCGCAGGCCTCGAGCTCGCGATCCGCGAGCACTTCGGCGGGTTCCGCTCCCACACCTTCGTGCTCGCGGGGGCCGTGGCCGTCGCCGTGATGGCGGGCCTCTACTTCCTGGCGCCGTCGCTCTGGCTGCCGATCGCTCTGGCGATCTCGCTGGTCGGTTTCGTGACGACGGCGGTGTTCCTGGCCCGAGTCTTCCAGCGGCGCTCGGGCCGCGCGTTCAAGCTCCGCTGACGACTGAGCCGCGCGCCGCCCCGAGGCTATCCGTGCCGGGCGCGCGGCTCAGCTACAGCGATGACTTAACGCCGGCGGACCGTCTTCGCCATGAGTTCGGCCGCCAGGACGTTGCGCTGGCGGTCGGTCAGCCTGCCCAGCTCGCGGTTCTCGTTCAGCGCGAGCGAGGTGAGGAACTTCCGGACGCGGGTGCGACCCCACCGACGCTGGCTTCGCAGGAGCTCGCCGACGCTCATCGTCTCGACCTGCCAGGGACAGTCCCGGACTACCTCGGTGACGTCGATCTGGTTGGCGAGAATGGCGCGCTTCAGTGACGCGCGGGCAAGGCGAACGCGGTTCGCGTGGGCCAGGGCCTGCATGTGCTGTGGCGGTGCAGGGGCGACCGTCGAGGCAGCGGACATTTCACTCCTCCTCCGAGTGGTTATAGAGAGGCTTTACCGGGGATGACGCCGAACGCTCCCCCCTCCGTTCTTCGAGGCCCTGGGGGTGGTCGGAACGAAAAGCTTCTTGTCTTGTCCGTTCCGGCCGCTCCCTGCCCCGGGGTGACGTCCGGCGTGCGTGGCAACCTAGGTGAGGCGGGCGCCGACCGTCAACTCGCGCCCCCGACTCCGCTACCAAGTCGTTCGCTAAGAGCAACCTTTTCTTGCGCGGATTCGGCTTGTCCGAAACTGGACAAGCCGAAACTACCCATCGCGGGGGAGTTCTGGGAACTCCGCGGTGACCTTGGCGAAGATCTCGAGCGCCCGATCCAGATGGCTTCGCTCATGTGTCGCCATCAAACTGGTCCGGAGAAGCGCGCCGCCCGGCGGGACGGCGGGGTGGAGGGCGACGTTGGTGTAGACGCCGGCGTCGAACAGCGCCTTCCACAGAAGCACCGCCTGCCAGTCCTCGCCGACGACGACCGGGACGACCGGGGTGGTCGCCTCGGAACCGTCCGGGAGCCGGCCCGGGTCGACGACCCGCAGCCCGAGGTCGGCGAACCCGCGCCGCAGGTAGCTCGCGTTGGCGAGCAGCTTCTCGAAGAGCGGTCCGCCCTCTGCCCTGCAGATCCGCACCGCCTCCAGCGCTGCGCCGACGGCCGCCGGCACCGCGGCCGCGGTGAACATGAACGGCCGCGACGCGATCTTCAGGAACTCGACGACGTCGGCGGGCCCCGCGATGAAGCCGCCACAGGAGGCGAGGCTCTTGGAGAAGGTGCCCATGCGAAGGTCGACCCGGTCGGCGACCCCGTACAGCTCGCAGGAGCCTGCGCCGGTCGCGCCCAGGACTCCCACCGCATGGGCCTCGTCAACCATCAGCCGGACCCCATAGCGCTCGGTCAACTCGAGCACGTCGGGAACCGGGCAGAGGTCGCCCTCCATCGAGAAGACGCCGTCAACCACGACCAGGACGCCGCCGCCGTCGTTGACGCCCCGCTCGAGCATCCGCTCGAGCTTGTCCATCTGGTTGTGGCGGAACGGGCGCAGCTTCGCGCCCGAGAGGCGGCAGCCGTCGAGGATCGAGGCGTGGTCGCCGGAGTCGCAGATGATGGTGTCGCCGGGGCCGAGGATCGTCCCGATCGTCCCGAGGTTCGCCTGGTAGCCGGTGGTGAACACAAGCGCGTCCTCGGTGCCCATCCAGTCGGCGATCTCCCGCTCGAGCTCGACGTGGAGGGGGATGGTGCCGTTCATGAACCGCGAGCCCGTCAGCGCGGTCCCGTAGTGCTCGAGGGCGTCGCGGGACGCGGCCTTCACGCGAGGGTCGCCGGTCAGGCCCAGGTAGTTGTTGGAGCCGAGCATGATCGTCTGGCGCCCCTCCATCTCGACCACCGGGCCCGCCTGGGACTCGATCAGGCGGAAGTAGGGGAGGAGGTCGGCCTCCTTCGCCGCTTCGAGCTGCTCCTTGCGCTCGTGCGTCCGCGCGCGCTCGAAGACGTCGACGGGCGCGCGAGTCGTCTCTGCCATGGGCGAGAGTCTAGGTCCCAGGAGGTCGTTCTCCGCTCCGACCGAATACGGTGCCGCCCATGCCGAGCGTGACGGTGCGGCCGGTGAGCGGGAAGCGGGACCTCAACGAGTTCATCCGGGTGCCGTTTCGCCTCCACGGGGGCACGCCATGGGTGCCGCCGCTGATCATGGAGCGCAAGGAGTTCCTTGATCGGGAGAAGAACCCTTTCTTCGACCACGCGGAGGCCGAGTACTTCCTGGCCGAGCGGGACGGCGAGCCGGTGGGGCGGATCACCGCGCACGTCGACGAGCGCTGGACCCAGTTCCAGGGCGGCAACGACGGGATGTTCGGGTTCTTCGAGTCGGAGAACGACCCGGAGACCGCGACGGCACTCGTGGAGGCCGCGACCGGCTGGCTGCGGGCGCGTGGGCGGGAGCGGATGCTCGGCCCGATGGACTTCACCACCAACGACGAGTGCGGGATCCTGATCGAGGGCTACGAGGCCCCTCCGCTGGTGCTGGAGCCGTGGCACCCGCCGTACTACCGCGAGCTCCTGGAGGCGCTGGGCATGGCCAAGTCCATGGACCTCCTGATGTGGGAGCTCTATCTCGGCACCCTGAAGCAGGGCGACCGCTTACACGACTTCATCCACGAGGCGGCCCAGAAGTCCGAGTCCGAGCACGGCGTGACCGTGCGCCAGATGCGAAAGAACGACCTCGAGGCGGAGGTCACCCGATTCATGGAGGTCTACAACGAGGCCTGGGGTCCCAACTGGGGCTTCGTCCCGATCACCGAGGAGGAGGTGGCCTTTCAGGCCAAGAACCTGAAGCCGATCCTCGACGAGAACTGGGCGATGATCGCCGAGCGGGAGGGAGAGGTCGTCGGCGCCGCGCTCACCCTCCCGGACATCAACCAGGTGCTAGCGAAGATGAACGGGCGCGTGCTTCCGTTCGGCTGGTGGCACTTCATCACGGGGCGCCGCAAGATCAACCAGGTGCGCGTGTTCGCGCTGGGGGTGAAACCGGAGTACCAGCACTTCGGGGTGGCGGCCGCCCTGTACGTCAGGCATGTGGAGACGGCCGCCCGGGTCCGCCAGAAGGGCGGCGAGATGGGCTGGATCCTCGAGGTCAACGAGCCCATGAACCGGGCGATGGAGGGAATGGGCGGCAAGGTCGTCAAGCGCTATCGGCTCTACGAGCTGCCGCTCTCCGGATAGGGCTTCCGCAAAGTGCGGGAAGGGCTTGGAGCGGATCCGTGCCCGGCCGCTGACCTCTGGGGCCACCGTTAGACTGGCCCGGCCAGTGGGCGCCAGCTCATGAAAGGGGAGTTCGTTTTGGCGGCGCGCGAGGAGGTAATCGAGGTGGAAGAGGTCGTTCTGGAAGCGGAGGCGGTCGAGGAGCCGCACCCGGATGACAC